>Ga0070741_10013792_pt1 | contig 14155 bp, 10 predicted proteins | sample Coa_R1_4_FD_66440 | JGI IMG/M metagenome (GOLD analysis project Ga0070741, IMG submission 66440) | Surface soil microbial communities from Centralia Pennsylvania, which are recovering from an underground coalmine fire - Coalmine... | ecosystem: Environmental > Terrestrial > Soil > Unclassified ... | reverse complement strand
CGGGTGCGAGCTGCCGTTCGCACACCGAGCAGTCCCACTCCTCGAACAGTCCCAGCACGGTGGCGGTGGCGTCCAGCCGCTCAACTGCACCCGCGGCGCGCAGCAGCACCGGCGGATTGTGGCCGCAATTGACGTAGCGCAGGGTCCGGCTGGCATCATCGTAGATGGAGAAGAAAGTGGTCGCGTAGTTGTTGGTCTCGGTGTTCTTGAAGAACAGGCCGTTGACCGAGCGCAGCAGGCCGGGAAGATCGTCGAGCGCCAGCGCATACTGCCCGCGCAGGCTGGCCTGCAGGTTCGCCATCAGCAGCGCCCCCGAGATGCCCTTGCCCGAGATGTCGGCCAGCACCATGCCCAGCTTGCCGGAGCCGAAGTCGAGGAAGTCGTAATAATCGCCGCCCACGGCGCGTGTCTGAATGCACTTGCCGGCGCACTCCAGCGTGGGCAGCTGCGGCGCTTCCTGCGGCAACAGCCGGCTTTGCACCTGGCGCGCAATCTGCATCTCCTGCTCGCTGCGCCGCTCCGCCTCCATGCGCTCTGCCATGCGTTCGGCCAGCGAGATGCTGCGCATCGAGATTGCTGCCTGGCTGGCAACCGAAGCCAGCAGCCGCTTGTCACGCGCTGAGTAAGGTTCTTCCGACAGCCTCGGCCCCAGCGCGATCAGGCCCTGCAACCGGCCCTCCGACGATCCGCCAATCGGAACCAGGCATTCAGCGTGAAGGCGTTCCAGCGGAGTTCCGCGCAGCGTATCGGGAGTGGGCTCCAGCGGCACGCTCTCGGCAGCCAGCGTCCGCACCATCGGCGCGTCTGCGGAAAGCGTCATCTCCTGCTCGGGAGGATTTCCGGCAAATGCCCGAAGCTCACCGCGTTCGGAAAGCAGGTAGACCACCAGCGGCATGGGATGCAGCGCTTCATGGATGTGCCGATGCAGCAACTCGGCCAGCGCATGCCGGTCGGTCACAGTCAAGGTGGTGGCGGCAAGGTTCTCCAGCACCTGCTGCGCGTCATACGCGCTGCGGAAAAAGGCGCGGTCCAGCCGCGTGCGCACGTGCCGGTGGGCTTGGGTGGCGCCCGTAATCAGGATCACGCCCAGGGTGGCGCCGATGGGAATGGCCGTTCTGGATCCAGCCGAGAAGCGCCGCGCAAACGTCTGCCCGAACCACAACACGATCCCTACCGAAATCAGCAAGACGAGTATTGCGAAGCCGCGCTCCACCAGCAGGTAGCGCGCGCTGCGCCGCAGCAGGACGGGAATGTCCATCACCCGGTGCTTCAACACGGCGTAAGCAAACGAGAGCGGGATCAGGAAGAGGAATGTGCCGCGAGCGAATCCCGCCCAGAAAGGTATTTCGTGATGCAAAAGATCGTAAGGCAGCCCGATTAATACCGCCGGAGCGACGCCGACCAGCGTGCCCCAGAGCACCACCTTAAGCTTGCGACGGGCCTCGACGTTGGGCGCGTCAATAACATTCCACACCAGGGAAGCCAGGCCCAGCAGCACCGTCCCGTACGCAACGAAAATTCTCACCAGGGCAATGTGAGGTCGGCTGCCCAGAGCCTCAATAAAGGGGAGGGCGAGATAGTAGCCCGTCCGCACGCCTCCCCAGTTCAGGCAAGCGCCTCCGACCAGCAGTGCCCATTTCAGCCACGGCAGCTTGCGGTCGATGGGCGAGCGTACCGGAAAAACTGCGAAGAAGAAATAAAACAGCGCCGGCAGAACGCCGCGCATGATGAGGGCGTAGCTGTAAACGAAATGCAGCAGCGAATCGGGCGCCAGGGCGAAGGCGAGCGGCAGATCGCCCTCGGAGATGAATCCCGCAAACATCAGCGCCAGCAGCCAGGCGTTGCTGTCGTCAACCCGCAGGAACAAGACAGCCAGCCCGACAATCAAAAACAGCAGCGGATAGACGCCAAGCACTTCCGCTGCGCCTCTGCGCACCAGGGACTGAGCGTCACCGCCGCCTTGAGCGGCCCGGAAAACCGGCGTCAGGAACAGCGGTTCGGCCTGGCCGGGACGCCGTACCTTCAGCGCGACCGGCTCTCCGGGGTGCGCGGCGTGCCAGACGCGGAACAACACCCGGTCGCATGCCACCGGCGCGGAGACGCTGCGGTCGTCGATGGCGGTGATGACATCGCTTCGCTGCAGGCCGGCCCGCTGCGCCGGACTGTCATTCCAGACATTGGTCACCAGCATTCCGGCAGAGGTCGGACGGCTGTCCATGCCCACCTCGACCGGCAGGCTCGACTGCCGGATGTAATACATCCAGGCGGCGCTGTAGACCACCGTAGCCCCGGCAAACACTATGGCCAACGCCAGCAACAGAAAGCGGTATTTCGCGACTTGCGATCGGTTCTCTGCCATCGTGCTAAGGATTAGACGTTAGTGTAGACCATCTCAGCGCCTGCTCACGGCATCCTGTTTGAGGGAGACGGAGCGAGCGAAAAGCGCTTCGTCACAGATTCATCCCAATGGGAGGCAGAATGCCGGAAAAAGAGACATTGGAACGGGCGCGCGAAGATGAGCGCGAAGGCAAGTCGCCGAGCACCCAGGCCGGTGAATTCGTGAAGGAAGAGATGGACCACATCCGCGAGGGCAAGCACGGCGCCCGCTCGACGAAGCAGGCGATCGCCATCGGCCTCTCCAAGGCCAGGCGCGCGGGAGTAAAGCTGGCCCCGCCGAAGAAGGGCACAGCCTCCTCGGCAACACGCCACAAGGCGGAACGTGATTTGAGCAAGGGCCGGTCGCCGGCAAAGAAGAAGTCGGCCCGCCGGTCTCGCGCGGTGGAAAGCGCGCTGCAACGCGAAGGCCACTCGGCGGCTTCGCGCTCCTCGTTGTCGCGCCAGGCCCGCCAATCGGCGCGAAAGCGCGGCAGCGCCTCGCGGAAACAGGCGGCGAAGAAGGCGGCCCGTACCAAGGGAGCGGCAGGCCGCAGTCAAGCTGCCAGCAAAGCCGCTCGCACCCGCCAGCGACGCGCTGCGTAACACGCGAAGGCGGAAAAGTCGGCGACCTCAGCCGCGAAACGGCGCGCCGGCCGCAGTGCTGACGCCATGTATAATTTTGCTGACGCGCCCGTAGCTCAGCTGGATAGAGCGGATGCCTCCGGAGCATCAGGTCGGGAGTTCGAATCTCTCCGGGCGCGCCAGTATCGACACCTTCGCAACTTGTTGTTTGGAAGCAGTACAACGGGTGCCGTTATGCCGTGTCTCCACGGCGCAGTTCTCAGCCGGCTCCTGCCTTCTTCTGCGATGCTTCCTCCCCAGTGTGCATCCACAGCCAGCCTGGGAGTTGAATTCATCGATGCGTGTCCGAACGCGCTAAGATGAAGTCCGCAGGAGGCGATCATGGCCCAAGCCATCATCCCGGCTCTCTCCCGCAGGTCGTTTCTGCAGGCCTCAGCCGTCACCTCGGCAGCGCTGGCGTTGCGCGTAGTCACCGAGCCGATGCTCGCCTACGCCGCCTCTCCATCGCCTTCGCCCGGCGCGGTGGCGATCAATGCCAATGAGAATCCGCTGGGCCCCTGCACCGCCGCGCGCGAGGCGGTGATTGCCATCGCTCCCAACGGCGGGCGTTATCAGTTCGAAGCGACCAAGGCCTTCGAGAAGCAGTTTGCGGAAACCGTCGGCGTCACCCCCGAGCAGGTTGCCATTTACGCGGGATCCAGCGAGCCGCTGACCTATACTGTCGCAACTTTCTGCTCGCCGCGCGCCAGCTACGTGACCGCCGATCCGGGTTACGAGGCGGGCATGCACACTGCCGCCGATGTGGGCGCGCGCGTGGTGCAGGTGCCGCTCACCAAGAACTACGCTCACGACGTGCGAGCCATGTTGGCCGCCGCACCCGATGCCGGCGTCTTCTACATCTGCACACCCAACAATCCCACCGGCACGCTGACCAGCCACTCCGACATCGAGTATCTGCTCGCCAACAAGCCGAAGCAGTCGATCGTGCTGGTCGACGAGGCCTACATCCATTTCAGCGATGCGCCGACGACTATCGATTTGGTGCGGGCCGGCAAAGACATCATCGTGCTCCGCACCTTCTCCAAGCTGTACGGCATGGCCGGTCTGCGTTGCGGCTTTGCCATTGCGCCGCCGGAGCTGATTCACCGGCTGCGTCAATACAGCGGCTGGAACGCCTCACCGGTGACGGCGGTGGCAGCGGCGTCAGCCAGCCTGAAGGAGACGAACCTGGTCGCCGAGCGCAAGCGCATCAATGAGCAGGTGCGCGGGGCGACCTTCGAGTGGCTCGATCACAACGGATACAGCTACATTCCATCGGTGTCGAATTGCTTCCTGCTCGACGCCAAGCGCGCGGCGAAAGAAGTGGTCGCCGCCATGTCCCAGCAGAACATCATGATCGGCCGCGTCTGGCCGTCGATGCCGACGTACACGCGCATCACCGTCGGCACCAGCGACGAGATGGAACACTTCAAGCAAGCGTGGCAGAAGGTGATGAAGGGCTGAGGCGGCTGGGTCGCGCGGCGAAGGACTGGTGCTGGCCTTTCAGGCCAGCTCTACCTGAACGGCTCCTCGCGCCGAGTCCGTAGGACGACAGGGTTCTCACGCAGACACTTCAGGCGAGCACCACCCCTAGCTTGGCCATTACCGGGTAGTGCGGCGCTTCAGCGCCGCGTTACGCCACCCCTCATTTCCTGAGAGCCCGCTTTAGCGGGCGACACTCTGCCGTCGGCTGAAAGCCGACTCACAGAAACCACAAAGCGCGCTTTAGACGCTGGCCTGAAGGCCAGCACTACCCGAAGACGTGGCTTTTCAGGCCGGCTCTACCCGAAGACGCTGGCCTGGCCATCGCTACCCGAACGGCTGGACAGACCTTTCACTTCGCGGCGGACACGCCGTAATTCCGTAGGAATCCGCACTGGTGCTTCACCTCGCATTGCAGCATGTCCTCGACCAGCAGGTTCCATCCCACAAAACCGGCGAAGACGTGGTTGGGCGATTGCTCCGGCGTGGGCGCCAGGCCGGCGCCGGTCTCGGCATTGTAATCCTCATGCATCGAGCCCCACTGCTTGATGTCGGCCACAACCATGCGGCCGAGAATGCCCGATAACTCTGCTGCTTCTTTGTCGAAGCCGTAGCGCTTCAACGCGATGTAGTTCATGTAGTTCGCGTTGATCCACACCGGCCCCTGCCAGTTGGAATACGGCACGATGATCGCGGCGTTGTTGTAATCGGGATCGCGCTTTGACAGGCTGCGAATGCCGTACGGCGCAAGCATGACATCCTTATTGAGCATGTAGCGCCGGATCATCTCTCGCGCATCTTTGTCCGGCAGAATGTCGTCAATGAGCGGCACGAAGTTGGAGTAGCTGATGCGCTCGACCGGCTTACCCGTGTCGCGACGCACATTGTAGAACATCGCCTCTTTCGCAAACCACATGTGCTGCAGCATCGCAGCCTTCAGGCCGGCGGCCTTCTTGCGATACTGGGCCGCCTCGTCCGGCTGGCCGAGCTTGTCGGCGAGCTGCGCCATCGCCTTGTACTCGCGATATTGGAAGGTGCTGATGTCGGCGGCAAGGATCGCGCTCTTGTCCTTCTCATCGTTGGTCAGCGCGACATTGTTGTCGGCGCCCGAGGAGATCGCGTTTTCCCAGAAGAACAGGCCGTACTTGGGATCGAACTGCGTGCGCTCGCGATAGCCGATGACCTTGCGCATGTTCTCCCAGATCGGCTTGACCCAGGAGTAATCATTCAGGCCCTCGGAGGCGATGACCGCGCCCTGCGCCAGGAACGGCTTCATGGCGAATCGCCCCATCAGCGGGCGCGGGCCTTTGGTCGTGATGCAGCCGGCAACGTAGCCGTCGCTGTCGATGGCCCCGGCGAAGTCGAGCACCCACCACTTCAGGTATTGCGGCTTGCCCTGCTGCGCCAGATGCGAGCCGATGAAGAAGCCGTCCCAGTCCCACATCTGCTTGTAGTAGCCGGCGGGGATCAGGTAGTCGTACTTGATGAAGCCTTCGGCGGGACGGATCGATTGCGGCTCCAGCCTGGCGTAATCGACAGAAACCTGCGCCAGGACCGGCGCGAGACTGTCGTCGCCTGCGCGAAGCGGGAGCATGAGGGTGAGAACGCACGCCAGCATCAGTACAAATCGTGACCATCGCGTCATCCGAACATTGTCACAGAAAGCGGGCTTCTGCAGCAGAGCTGCCGCGGGCCGACTTTGCTACACTCGCCCTCGATGCCCGCCTCAGCGGTAATGGTCGCGGCAAAGCGCCCGCGCGTCGAATCGGTAGACCTGGTGCGCGGCCTGGTGATGGTCCTGATGGCGCTCGACCATGTGCGCGATTTCGTTGGCATGCCCGCGAATCCCGTTGATCTGGCGACCACCACCGTCCCTCTCTTCTTCACCCGCTGGGTCACGCATTTCTGCGCGCCGACGTTCTTCCTGCTGACCGGCACGGGAGCCTACCTGCGCGGGCGGAGGAAACCCAAAGGCGAGCTGGCGAGATTCCTCGTCACGCGCGGCCTGTGGCTGATCTTCATCGAGCTGGTGCCGTTGCGCTGTCTAGGCTTTCAGTTCAACGTCGACTATCGCCTGACGTTTTGCTTCATCCTGTGGGCACTGGGTTGGGCGATGATCGTTCTGGGTGGGCTGATTTATCTGCCCGATTGGGCGATCACCACCTTTGGCGTCGTCCTGATCGCCGGCCACAACCTGCTCGACCGCATCAACTCGCAGAATCCGTTGTGGGTCCTCCTGCACCAGCCCGGCTTCCTTCTGAACACGCCGCGGCACCAGTTGGTTGTTGCCTATCCGCTGATCCCTGGATCGGCGTGACCGCCGTGGGTTACGCGCTCGGCCAGGTCTATGGCTGGCCGGTCGAGCGCAGGAAAAAGTTCCTGCTTCGCATGGGAGTCATTGCGTGTGCGGCATTCGTAGTGTTGCGCGCCGTCAACTTCTACGGTGATCCGAATCCGTGGAGCGTGCAGCAATCGGCGGCGATGACGCTGGTGGCGTTCCTGAATACGGTCAAATACCCGCCGTCGCTGATATTTTTGCTGATGACCCTCGGTCCGGCGCTGCTGGCGCTGCGCGCCTTCGAGTATCGCACGCCACGTGTGCTTCATCCCGCGCTGGTCTTCGGCCGCGTTCCTTTCTTCTATTACGTGCTGCACATCCCGCTCATCCACATCATCGCTGTCATTCTCTGCTACGCGCGTTACGGCCACGTGTACTGGATGTTCCAATCCCCCGCGCTCCCGAACTATCCCTTTACCGCGCCTCCGGGCTGGGGGCTGCCGCTTCCGGGTGTCTACCTGGTCTGGGGACTGGTGGTGCTGCTGCTGTATCCGCTGTGCCGCTGGTTCGCGCAGCTCAAGCGGCGCCGCACCGAGGCTTGGCTCAGCTATCTGTGAGCGATGTTGGAATAGTCCGATGAGGCGTTTCAGATGTGCCGGCTGAACGGTTTGCTGAAGAACTCGTTGCCACGTCCGGCGTGGGTTCGCGATGGGTGGTGCTGGCCTTCAGTGAGTGCGTGACAAGCCTGTCGTCCATACGGGACTCGTCTGCGACGGGCCGTTCGGGTAGTGCGGACCTTCAGGCCCGCGTCTAAGCGCGTTTTGGTTTCTCTGAGTCGGCTTTCAGCCGACGACAGAGTGTCGCCCGCTAAAGCGGGCTCTCACGAAAAGGACTGGCGTGACGCGGCGCTGAAGCGCCGCACTACCCGATAGTGGCCGAGCTAGGCGTAGTGCTGGCCTGAAGTGCCCGCCTGAGAACCCTGCCGTAGGGACGGCAGGGTTCTCACGCAGGTACTGAACGCCAGCTCACCCGAACGGCTCGTCGCACCGAGTTTCTCCGCAAACCGTTCATCCCAGCGGCAGACGTTATGCGAACAGCTTTTCAGCAAATTGTGAAATCGTGCCCTGACATGAAGCGTTCTGGGCGAACCCAGATTTGCCTCAACTGGAAATTCAAACTTGAGCAATTCCGTGCTCTCCGTGCCTCCGTGTGAACCCGATTTCCGATGGAGGTATTGTGGCGAGGAATTCAGACCTTGACTGCGGTGCGCCGCTCGTCCTGAGCGAAGCCGAAGCGCCCTTTTCGTTGTGAACCTGGCTTTCGAAGCGACGGCGATTACCTCGGGTCGGTCGGTTCGCGGTTACCTTCGTTTCGGCGGCGGCAGTTTTCTTCTCGCGCCTGTCAGCCGCTCATGCCAGACTCATGCCGTCAGCAGTTGCGATGTAAGGTTATTCGGTTCGCGGGCTTGAATGACCATTCGGCCCGTGTCAGGGGCGTCAACGGCCATTCTCTGTAGGGGAGGAAGAGTCGTGACGCCCCATGATTGTTTCTGCGCCTCCCGAGCGGAGGCGGGGCGCCGACAGCACTAGAAGGCGATTAGTTGGGCTTGCGCGGCACGATCTGCTCGTCGCGGATGAAGAACTGTGCCGAGCACGCCTCCGAGCCGCAGATCACAGGCAGCAATCCGCCGACCTGCTTGCGCGTCACCAGCCCGAGCTGGCCGCACGAGGGACACGCCAGGACCGCCCAGTAAGGATCGTCCTTCTCGCCCATCTCGCCGGCGTTCTCCAAAACAAAGATCGTTCCAGGCTGCATCTGTTCGGGGATCCACTCGCCTAACAAGCTTAGTTCTCCGATCATGTGCCCTCCTTCAGAACTCCCGCGCCCCGCCAGCCGCCCCGGTTTTCCCGACGGCGATCGGGCGGACCCGTTCACGAAGCCTTGCTGCCGCGCTCTTTCGTAGAACGAACGAAACCTTTTTGCCGGCCCGCGGGCGCTGCCACACGCGCCGGCGGCCGCCGCCGCAGACCACGTGCGGCATGACGGGACGAAGCTGCTCGCGCTTTCGATCGCACGGCCGCACCGGCTACCGGCGAAAGCACCCGCTGGATGGCATCGCTCAGGCACACGGTTAACATCGGCTGCCGGGCATTCTTCAGCAGATCGACGACGCCGCGCGCCGAGTCTTCCAGGTAGATGTGCCGGCCGTCGGTGAGCAGGTGGTACTCGGAGGCGGCGGTCACCGTCTCCACCAGCCGCTTGCCCACCTCTTTTTGTACGAAGCGAATGACCCGCCGGATTTTCTGCAGCGAGAAGCCGCGCTTGCGCAGCTCGCAGATGACGGCCACTTCGGCCAGGTCGTCGCGCGAGTAGATGCGCCGGTGGCCCTGGCGCGCCGGCACCACGATGCCTTGCTCGTCCCACCATTGCAGCTGGCGCAGGCTGATGCGGCTCAGCGCCACCACTTCCCGGGATGTGAACGTCGGTTGCATCGCACGCGGGCCGGAACAAATCCGGTCTGAAATGTTTCAAACATCATATTGCAGACGTGTGCGATGTCAAGGCGCATTATTGATCACAAAGGAACCTGTCGGGTGAAGATTGGGTAAAAAGGAAAGGCTGTCATCACAACGTAATGTTCGAGCAGCGGCTTTGCAGCAGTGACCAAGTGGTTTTCGTTGATGCTGCCGTAATGGCACAATGCCTCGACCACGACGATGATGCTAACGGCGTCAAGCCTAGCACCGTCAAGCGTGCTGCATTCGGCCATGAGCGGCCCTGGCGGGAAATGGCGCGTTGGGTCTGGTGCGCTCAGGTAAAGTCGCCCCCCATCAGGCCATAGAGATATATAGAGGAAGTTGCCGGTTAGCGTCGCGATCTCGGGAGCGCGCAACTCCGTCGGGGGAGAAGGGGAGCGGCGTTTCGGCCCTCGAAGCCGCAGCAAAATGCATCATCGCTGTTGCGAATCACTACAGCATCTCATCGCGGCTGCGCACCAAAGCTAACTTGCTGATACGAGAGCGCGCGCTGGGAATTGCCACAGCGGAAACCCATCCTTCGCCAAATCGGTGTTGCAGATCGCAACTAATCTCGCTGTTGCGGAATGCAATCTCTTGTGCGATGCATTTCGCAACATCGTGCTGCAAGCCTCAAGCAGTCAGTCGTTTACAACCCATGATCGCGGCGAAATCCATCAGCCCCCACTTTGGTCATGCAGATGCCTTATATAAAGTGACGGCGCAAGCAGCAACGACGCCGGCACAGAAATAACAGGAGGCGCGCCATGACCGTTCTACTCGTTCTCTTGATGTTCGCGATTTTTCTTACCATCGATTATTTCTACGCGAAGGCAAAACATCCGGCAGTGCAGGTTCAGCCGGCGATCAGCAAGTCCGTTCCGGCAGGTGCGCCGCGTTTGACCCCCAGCCTGGTCGGCGGCTTCGCCGTTCCCGAGCATCTCCGCTACCATCCGGGACACACCTGGGCGCTGAGCGAGAGTCCGAACCTGGTACGCATCGGCATCGATGACTTCGCCTCCAAGCTGGTGGGCAAAGTGGAGAGCGTGACGCTGCCGCAACGCGGCCAATGGATCCGCCAGGGGCAAAAGGTATGGAGCATGGTGCGCAACGGCGTGAAGATCGACATGGTATCGCCCATTGAGGGCAGCGTTGCCGACATTAACGAAGCGGTGGTCAGCGATCCGTCGCTCTCCGGCAAAGACCCCTACGGCGAGGGCTGGATGGTCACCGTGCAATCGCCCGATGCGAAGACCAACTTCCGCAATCTGCTGGGCGGCGCGCTGGCGCGCTGGTGGACCGAGGAGTCATCGATGCGGCTGCAACGGCTGATGCCGGGCACGTTGGGTGCGCTGGCCCAGGATGGCGGCATCGCGATCGACGACCTGGCCGGGGTCCTGCCCGCCGAGCAGTGGACGAAGGTCACTCGCGAATTCTTCCTCACCTAAGTTGCCGCCCCGGAGAGACCTCCTGCTCCGGGGCAATCTCCTGATTGCAAGCGCTAAAAGGCCGCGAGGCTCCTGACAAGGGAACTTGTGGCCGGTTCTTTTGCGCGCGATATCAGAAATGCTGGCTGAAGCGGTGCTGAAAGCGCGCGAATCAGCGATTTGTATCGGGGCACTACTTCGGTCGTGCCAATAATTCCTCTGTTTCTTACCCGAGCCGGCTTCAGCCGGCGGGCACATTGGGCACGGGTGTCGCGGGCTGAACAGTTTGCCCAAGAACTCCGGTGCGACGAGCCGTTCGGGTAGAGCTGGCCTCCAGGCCAGCGTCTAAGGCCTTTGTTTCTGGATCTCCGAGCCGGCTTCAGCCGGCGACAGACGTTGCGCAAGGAGTTTTGAGCAAACTGTGAAGCCGGCGCTCGAAAAGGACAGGATGGTGTTTCAGCACGGGCAAACGTCGTGCCCTGATACGAACCATTTCCGAAATGGTTTTTTCAGCAGCGGACTCCACCGCCGGGAAGGGCATTGTTCCGACAGGCAGTCGTAGCGCTCAGCGAACGATGACTTTGATGAGGACGACGGCAACGACTGCGATCGCGCCGATCATGTATCCGATGATGTGGGCCTTGTTGGTGAACTTTTGCTCGATCATTGTGGCAGTATCCCATAAAGCGGCCGGCGGTTGCGAGCCGTCATGGGATAAGCGCCTCATTTTTCACCTGAGACGGCCGTGCTGGATGGTCGGGTGCTTGCGCTAGCGAAGCAGGAGCCCGCGAAAGGGAAACCGCCTATCAGAAAACGAGGGCGGCGGGCTTGCGCCGCGCCGCCCCGCCGGGTGCGCGTTCTCGGCCAGAAGAAGTTTCATCGCGCTCCCTTGCTCGCTCTGTCGCCCGCTCACCTCTTCCTGCGGCGACATGCAACTGTAGTCGTTTACCTTAGCGCCCTCGGTCTCGAGTGTTGCCCCCTCGATAGCCGGTAGGGAGTGCGTCATAAGGTCCCGAAGGATGACTTGGCTGGGGATCGTCACCGCACCCGGAGGCGAGTACTTGGCTCGCCATCCGGGTTCCCCCCTTCGGATATTCGAGGAAAACCTCTCAGGTTCCCTCTCCGTGTTGGCACCACAATGCCATCGACGGTTTTTCAGTTCAATGACTAAGGGATGATTTGCCGATGATTTGGATATGATCGTTCAACACATTGACAGTAAAAGGCTTGTAGATGTTGATGATCGGAGCACTAGCGTGGCCGTTGTATAATTCGCGCGTACCGCGAAAATAAATCGGGGGGGTTTGACTCGGTCGTGAGTGCTACGCAGGAGCTCGTACGTTTCGGTGTGTTCGAGCTTAACGTCACCACGGAAGAGCTACGGAAATCTGGCACTCTGATTCGGCTGGCGCCGCAGCCGCTCAAGCTCCTGGTTCTGCTGGCGCGCCGCTCGGGGCAGGTGGTCAGCCGCGAAGAAATCCAGCAATCGCTTTGGGGCGGCGAAACCTACGTCGACTTCGAGCAGGGCATGAACCACTGTGTCAAGCAGATCAGGACGGCCCTGAGCGACAGCGCCGAGACCCCGCTTTATGTCGAAACCGTTCCCCGCCGCGGCTATCGTTTTCTTGCTCCGGTGGTCACCAAGACCATTCCCGCGCCGCCGCCCCGGGTAGTCGAGTCGCAGTCGGGAATCCAGACGCGCGCGCCGCTGCAGGCCGTAGCCGCAACTCCGGTGCCGGCCGCACCGCTCGCCACTATGCCGGAGGTCCTTAAGCCGCCTGATCCTCCAGCCCGCGCAGCCCCAGCCCTCGCACCTGATGTGCCGCAAGCCGCAGCCGCGACGATGGCGCCAAGGCGAGTGCCTTGGAAGGCCATACTCGTTGCTGCCTTGCTGCTCGCAGCAATTCTTGCCGCCATTCTCTACTGGCGCTCGCGCAAAGTCGCGCTCCTGAACGAGAAAGACACCGTCGTCGTCGCCGACGTCGAGAACACCACCGGTCATTCGACTCCGCGCCAGCCCCGACTCGTCGGATCAGTCGGAAAGGCATGGCGGACGCCCCAGTAGTGGGTCAGTTTGAAATCTGAGTGGTGGAAGGGCACGGCTTCAGCCGTGGCGAAAGCACGACGATGAAACAGGGCTTTAGCCCGGGTCGCCGCCGCTAAAGTCGCCCTCGATGGTCCGTGGTTTCGCCGGACTTAAAGCCCGGCTCTTCCACCGCTACAAATTCCAAACTGACCCACTACCGACGCCCCGCTCGGGACGGCATTTCTGATTGCTGATTTTGATTGCTGACGTTTTCAGCGCATGAGGCAGCGCTGGCGCGCCACTCTACCCGGTCAGGCTGCGCGCAACGCCGCTTTTCGTTTTGCGGGCGAAGCCTTCTTCTGCGGCTTAGCGGGAACATGTCCGACGGGGCGTTCCTGCAGCAGAAGCTCGGTGGCCTGCACGCGGGCGTCGCGCCGGAACCACTGCTGCACGACCTGGTGCTTCAGCAGGTTGGCAATTGCCAGCAGTCCCATCCCCTGGTGATGCGCCATCCAGGAACGCACCAGCGCGTAGCGCTGCCGGCGCGATGGCCGCACGTCGGGGGTGAAGTCGGCCGACTCCACGTAGCCGTAGGTGCCGAACCAGCGCTTGCGGCTCATCCAGCGCAGATTGCGGAGAGCGGCGGGAGGATCGATGCCGAGCGCCAGCAGGGTGGCGTAGGGAGCGACCACCAGCCGCTCCTCGTCCTGTTGCACTGCCAGCTGCGGCACCCCGAAGGCGCGATAGCCGTAGGCGCCCGTGTCCTCCACCTTGGCATAAGCGCATTCGGAGATGCCCCAGGGAATGCGCTTGTCGTCGGCGTACATCTGCTGCGCATAGACCGCGACCTGCTGGCTGTTCTCCAGCATGGTCTGGGGATAGGCGCGCAGCCACAGCATGGGCATCAGGTACTCGAACATGGTGCCTGTCCAGGAGATGAGGGCGGCGCGTCCGTCTACCACAACGTGGGAGCGCCCCATCTGGAACCAGCTTTGCTGCGGGATGTCGTCCTTGGCGATGGCGACGAAGGCGGCGATGCGCGCCTCTGAGGCCAGCAGGTCGTAGCAGGCCGCGTTCACCTTGCCCGCTTCGCCGTCGTAGCCGATGGAGAGCAGCTTCCGCCGCCGGTCGAAGAGGAAGGCGAAATCCATCTCGCGCACCAGGCGCTCGCAATCGGCGACCAGGCTGCGCAATTGTTCCGCAAGCCGCAAGGCGTTCAGCCGCGCCTGAGGTAGCCGCAGCAGCAGCTTCTTGCGAAGCGCGACATTGTCCATGCCGAGCGAGATGCTGATCTCGAGCTTCACCCGCAGCTGCTCGATGCATTCCGGAAGGCGCGCGATGGAAACTTCGTCGCAGCTCAGCAGCGGTGCGACGCTCACATCGTCGGCGAGCGGCGCGAATTCCTCCAGCAACCACGGCAGGTAGCCGG
>Ga0070741_10013791_pt1 | contig 14156 bp, 17 predicted proteins | sample Coa_R1_4_FD_66440 | JGI IMG/M metagenome (GOLD analysis project Ga0070741, IMG submission 66440) | Surface soil microbial communities from Centralia Pennsylvania, which are recovering from an underground coalmine fire - Coalmine... | ecosystem: Environmental > Terrestrial > Soil > Unclassified ... | reverse complement strand
CCCTCGAGCCCGACCGCGGTGACCACCAGCCTCGCAAGCGACATCCCCCACCCCCGTCGTCTGAGGTGTGAACGATGTCGCGAGACAGGTGTGAACTATGTCCTGAAACCAGACACCGCCGTCCCGACCGAAGGGTCGGGCGACCGCTGTTGCCCGTAGGGGCATCGGGTGTTTGACGAACCGCGAGGGCCCCCGCTAGCCTTGCGCGGGCCGCCGAGGCAGCCCGCTTGTCCATGCGGAGACGGCAGACCGGCATTCGCGGTCGCATCATGGGGGGCGCCGTCGCCCTCCTCCTCGCGCTTTCCACGGCGGTGACCACCGCGACGCTCTCCTCGGCCGCGCCGTCCAAGCACGACGTCGAAGCCGCCAGGGCAAAGCTCGCAGCGCTGAACGACCGCCTCTCGCTCCTCGACGAGCAGTACAACCAGGAGCTCATCAGGCTCCAGGAGATCCAGAAGCGCCTGGCCGACGCTCGAGCCGCCGCCGCAGCCGCCCAGGCCGTCGCGGACAAGGCCGCCGCCGACCTGAGCGCCCGGGCGGTGCGCGCGTACCAGGGCGTCGGCTCCGAGCTCGCGCTCCTCCTCGGCGCCCACTCCTTCACGGAGTTCTCCGACCGTCTGGAGTTCATGGGGAGCATCGCCCAGGCCGATGCCGACCTCGCGGCGAAGGCCGCGAACGCCAAGCAGCAGGCCGAGTGGGCCGCCCAGCAGGCCGCGAGCGCGCTCAAGGAGCAGCAGGACGCGCTCGCCTCCATTCGTCGAAAGCGGGCCGAGATCGAGTCGGGCATCGCCGAGGCGAAGTCCCTCTACGAGCAGCTCAACAAGCGGTATCACGAGGCGCTCGCGGCGGCCGCGGCCGCGGCGGCGGCGGCCGCCGCGGCCCCGACCTCGATGCCCGCCATCACGCCTCCACCCGGCGGACCGCCCCCCGCGCCCAACCCGAACGCCCAGGCGGCGGTCGACGCCGCGTACTCAGTGATCGGAACCCCCTACGTCTACGGGGCCGCGGACCCGAACGTCGGGTTCGACTGCTCGGGGCTCACGATGTGGGCGTGGGCGCACGCGGGCGTCTCGCTGCCCCACTCCTCCGAGATGCAGTACCAGGTGCTCCCGCACGTCGACCGGACCGACCTGCAGCCGGGCGACCTCCTGTTCTTCTACTCGCCGATCCACCACGTCGGCCTGTACATCGGCGGCAACAACATGATCGACGCGAACCACCCCGGGGACGTCGTGAACATCCGGCCGATCACCTGGGACGTGTACGTCGGCGCCGCCCGCCCGTAGGCCCGCTCCTGACGACCCGTCAGTGGGTCGGCCGCACCTCCCCATCAGCCCCCGTCGCGTCGACGTCCCAGTGGCGCCCGAACGCGTGCATCCCGTGGACGAAGATCCGCCCGATCTCCTCGGGAACGGCCGGGTTGATCACGATCCGGCCGTCCCGCGCCTCGAGCCCGAGCATGGCCCGGATGAAGACGAACGGCGCCCCGGTCGCCCACGCCTGGGGGCTGCACGCGGTCGGGTACGGGACCGGGAACCGCCCGAGGCTCCGCTCGAACCCGGCGAACGCCTCCGGCAGCCGGAAGGCGCTGAACGACGCCGCTTCGAGCTGCGCGAGCGCGATCCGGTTGGCCTCCTCGCGGAACCCGAGACGCGCGAGCCCGAGCGCGGCGATCGCGTTGTCGTGGGGCCAGACCGTGCCCGTGTGATAGCCGATGGGGTTGTAGCCGGCGTCCTCCGTCGAGAGCGTGCGAACGCCCCAGCCCGAGAACATCTCCTCGGACATGAGCAGGCGGGCGACGCGCGCGGCCCGGTCCTCCGGCACGATCCCGGACCACAGGAGATGGCCCATGTTCGACGTCAGCGAGTCGATCTGATGCTTGTCGCCGTCGAGGCCCACCACGTAGTAGCCGCCGCGGGTCTCCGTCCAGAAGTCGCGGTTGAACCGCTCCCGAAGCGCCGCCGCCTCGGCCCGCAGGCGTGAGGCCAGCTCGGCGTCCCCCGCGACCTGTTCGGCGAGCTCGGCGACGCGCAGCTTCGCGTCGTACACGTACCCCTGGATCTCCGCGGTGGCGATCGGCAGGTAGGGGATCCGCCCGTCGGAGAACTGGACCCCGTCCCAGGAGTCTTTCCAGCACTGGTTCCCGAGACCCTGCGAGGACCTCGTCTGATACTCGACGTAGCCGTCGCCGTCGCGGTCCCCGTAGCGGTCGATCCACCCGAGCGCGGCGACCACGTTCGGCCAGCGGGCGCGGACGAACTCGTCGTCGCGTTCGAACCGCCAGTACTCGGACATCAGGATCAGGTACAGGGGCGTGGCGTCGGCCGTCCCGTAGTACGGGCTGTGGGGCTTCTCGCCCGTCACGGTGAGCTCGCCGTTTCGGACCTCGTGGAGGATCTTGCCCGGCTCCTCGTCGCGGAAGTCGTCCTCCCGCGTGCCCTGGAGGGCCCCGAGCAGGTGGAGCGCCCCGCGCGCGAGCTCGGGACCGACCCACACGGTCTGGAGCGAGGTGATCAGGGTGTCCCGACCGAACAGGGTCATGAACCAGGGCAGCCCGGCGGCCGGCAACACGTAGGGCTCGCCCTTGATCCGCCCGGTGATCCGAAGCGCCGCGAGGTCGCGGATGGACCTGTTGGACACGTTCACGAGGAGCGCGCTGTCCGAGCGGAACCTCGGGACCTCCGCCAGCCACGCGGTCAGCGCGCCCTCGGCGTGCTCCTGTTCCTCACCGAACTCCTCGTGCACGGGCTCGAGTACCGTGTCGTTCACACGGACGGTGACGCGCAGGAGTGCCGCGAACGTGTGGCGCGAGGGGAGCTCCACGTCCCAGACGAAGGCGTTGCCGTCGATCCGCGCCTCGAGCCGATCCACGTCGCGCCCCTCGAACCCCTCGAGCACCCGGCTTCGGACGGCTCGGACGTTGGTCTCGGCGAGGAACCCGCCCCGCTCGTAGTGGAAGTGGAGGAGTTGCTCCCCTTGGTCGTGCTCGACGTCGATCCACGCGCTGCGGTCGCGGACCGCGCTCTTGACCTCGAACAGGTCCGCGAAGTCCGAGCCCGCGCTCAGCCGGAGCTCGAACCGGACCGGCCCGGGCGTGGAGTTGTAGACCGCGATCTGCTCGTGCACGCCGCCCCCGACGAACCGGAACCGCCGGATCGACAGGCTGTTCGCCCGCAGGTTCGGCAGCTCGGGGTTGGTGAGGAAGAACGCGGCCGAGTAGTGGTCGACCGCCTGCGACTTGAGCAGCGACAGGGCTCGACCGTTCAGGCGAAGCTCCCAGCAGGACAGGAACCTCGTGTCGTCGTGAAGGAGACCCCCGATCGAGCCCGTCGGGACGTCTCCGAAGGCGTTGGAGAACATGAACGTTCGCCCCTCGAGGATGGCGATCGCGTCGGTCCCGAGCTCCGGCGGGAACGGGCGGTCCGCCCCGGGCTCCGGCGGGCGCGGGTGCGGGTACGGGTCGGCGGGCGTCGGCCGGCGGACGGCCGGGGTGGGGGTCGCGGACCCTCCGGCGATCGGCGGGGGCTCGCCGGGTACCTCGCCCTCGGCCGCGGACGCGAGGTCGGTCAAGCGTCGCTCGGCCTGCGCGACCAGGGCCTCGTTCCCGATCGCCCGGGCCTCGGCGCGGGCCCGCTCGAGCAGCTCGCGCGCCTGGCGCCGCCGGAGGGCGGCCTTGTCGGACGTCGCGTACTTCAGACGCTCGTCCGCCTTCACGATCAGCTCGAAGATCTCCTTTGGATCCACGTCGCCTCCGCCGTCGTCGCGGGCGCCCGCAGGGCGAGGGTCTCAGCTGCGATCTCGCTCGTCGAGGTACCGCCGGATCGCGATCGCCGCGGCCGCTCCCTCGCCGACGGCCGAGGCGAGCTGCTTGGTCGAGCCCGACCGCACGTCGCCGGCGGCGAACACGCCCGGCATCGCCGTCCGGAACCCGGCGTCGGTCACGATGAACCCACCGGCGTCGAGCTCGACGCTACCCTCGAGGAACCCCGTGTTCGGGTCGAGCCCGATGAACACGAAGCACCCCTCCGGCCGGTACTCCTCCAGCGTGCCGGTTTCGAGATCGAGCGCGATCACCGCCCCGAGCTTCCCGCTCCCGTCCTCCCTGGCCCGGAACTCCTTCACCTCACGGCCGGTCCGGATCTCCATCTTCGGATGCATCCGGACCTTGTCCTGCAGGAGCCGGCTGGCCTTGAGCGTGACGTTGCGTTCCAGGATCGTGACCTTGTCGGCGAACTCGGCGAGGAACAGACCCTCCTCGAGCCCGCTGTTGCCACCGCCGAGGACCAGGAGCTCTTTCGAGCCGCGGTAGAAGGGGCCGTCGCACGTGGCGCAGAAGTGGATGCCGGCCCCGATCAGCTCGTCCTCGCCGGGGGCGTTGGTGCGGCGGTAGGTCGAGCCCGTGGCCACGAGCACCGCGCGGGCGTGGTAGTGCTCGCCGGTCGCCGTCTCGACGTCGACCTCGTCGTCGTCGCTCGAGATCCGGCGGGCCGAGATCGCCTGCAACATCTCCACGCCGTGGCGCCTGGCCTGCTCGACGATCCGATCGGCGAGCTCGGCTCCACCGACGCCCTCGGGGAACCCCGGGTAGTTGTCCAGGCGCTCGGTCACGCCGGCCTGCCCGCCGAGGCCCTTGCCGTCGACGACGAGCGTCTGGAGGTTCTCGCGGGCCGCGTAGATCGACGTCGTGAGCCCGGCCGGTCCGCCACCCACGACGATCAGGTCGTAGACGTGAGACATCGCCGAGCGGGAAAGCCCCAGCTTGTCGGCCAGCTCTTCGTTGGTGGGCTCGGACAGGTGCGAGCCGTCGGGGAAGATGATCGTGGGGATGATGTTGTTGCCCTCGTTCCGGCTCTGGACGATCCGCTGCCCCTCCGGATCCTGCTCGATGTCGTGCCACACGAACGGCACCCGTTGGTCGGCAAGGAAGCGCTTCGCCCGCCTGCAGTCGGGGCACCAGCTCGCCCCGTAGACCTGGATCGACGCTTCGTCCATCGCTCGCCCTCCTCGCGGCCGCCGTGGGCCTCAAGACCCCCAACCCTATCCGGACGCCGCAACTGCCGCGTTGAAGTGCGTGGGCCCCACAACGTACGGTTGCCGATGCGCACGGATCCCACCGCCGTTCGGAGGCCAAGATGATCGCCGATTCCGCGGAGTGGCGCGCGCTCGAGGCGCACCGGAACACGTTCGCCTCGCGCCACCTCCGGGACCTGTTCGCCGAGGACCCGGGCCGCGGCCGCTCGATGGCGGTCGAGGCGGCCGGGCTGTACCTGGACTACTCCAAGAACCTCGTGACCGGTGAGACCATCGAGCTCCTGCTCGCCCTCGCGGAGCGTGCCGGCCTGCACGAGCGAATCGACGCGATGTTCGCGGGCGAGCCGATCAACCGCACCGAGAACCGGGCGGCGCTGCACGTCGCCCTCCGGGCTCGGGAGGGCGAGGAGATCCGGACGGGCGGCCGAAACGTCGTCCCCGAGGTCCACGCCGTCCTGCGCAAGATGGCCGAGTTCGCCGGCCGCGTCCGCTCGGGCGACTGGACGGGCTTCACCGGCCGGAGGATCGCCAACGTCGTGAACATCGGGATCGGCGGGTCCGACCTGGGGCCGCGGATGGCCGTCGAAGCGCTGCGGGACCACGCCGACCGCTCGATGACGTTCCGGTTCGTCTCCAACGTCGACGGCGCCGACGTGTGGGAGGCCACGGCCGACCTCGACCCCGAGGAGACGCTGTTCATCGTCTCCTCGAAGACCTTCACCACCCTCGAGACCCTCACGAACGCGCGGACGGCCCGCGAGTGGCTGCTCGCGAGCCTTCGAGACGACCGCGCGGTCGCGAACCATTTCGTCGCGGTCTCGTCGAACGCGCAGGGGGTCGCCGAATTCGGGATCGACCCCGAGAACATGTTCGAGATGTGGGACTGGGTGGGCGGCCGGTACTCGCTCGACGGCGCGATCGGCCTGTCGCTCATGATCGCGATCGGTCCCGCCGGGTTCCGGGAGATGCTGGAGGGGTTTCGGGAACTGGACGAGCACGTCCGCACGGCGCCGTTCGAGCGCAACCTCCCGGTGCTCCTCGGCCTGCTGTGGACCTGGTACGGCACCTTCCTCGGCGCCGAGACCCACGCCGTCATTCCCTACAGCCGACACCTGGAGCTGTTCACGACGTACCTGCAACAGCTCGACATGGAGTCCAACGGCAAGTCGGTCGACCTCGACGGTGAGCTCATCCCGTACCAGACGGGTCCGGTCGTGTGGGGCACGCAGGGCACCGACGGGCAACACGCCTACTTCCAGCTCCTGCACCAGGGCACGAAGCTGATCCCGTGCGACCTGATCGGGTTCGTCCGGCCGACGCACGCGATCGGGCGCCACCACGACCTGCTCATGGCCAGCTTGTTCGCTCAGTCCGAGGCGCTCGCGTTCGGCAGGACGCGAGACGAGGTGCGTGCCGAGGGAGTCCCGGAGCCGCTCGTTCCGCACCGGACCTTTGCCGGAAACCGGCCAACGACCACGATCCTGGCCGACGAGCTCGACCCACGGACGCTCGGCCGGCTGATCGCGCTCTACGAGCACAAGGTCTTCACCCAGGGCGCGATCTGGAACATCGACTCGTTCGACCAGTGGGGGGTGGAGCTCGGCAAGGCGCTCGCGAGCCGGATCGTCCCCGAGCTCGAGTCGCAGACCGAGCCCGAGCTCCATCACGACTCGTCGACCAACGAGCTCATCCGTCGGTACCGGGCCGGCCGCGCTCGCCGGTCATGACCCTCGACCAACCCTCGGGGCGAATCCGCCCCTCGGGGGGCCCCGGGCTAGGAACCGGTTGCGGCGAGCGGGACCAGGGCCTCGGCCTCGGCCCGGATGGCGTCCCGGTCCCGCAGCCGCCGCAGCCAGGCCGCGGGGAGGCCGGACTCCCCCACCAGCGCGCCCAGGAGCGCGCCGGCGACCGCGGCGTTCGAGTCGGTGTCGCCGCCGAGCGAAACCACGCGCCGAATGCCCCGCTCGAAGTCCGGGCTCCGAACCATCGCCTGCAGGCCCACCGCGGCCGTGAACAGGCAGAATCCCTGGTCGGGGCCGTCGATCGCCCTGGAGCTCCCCACCACGTCGACCAGGTGCTCGAGCTCCTCTCCGCCCTCGCGCTCCCGGACGGCGTCGAGCGCCGACCGGACCACCGCCTCCCGCTCCTCACCGCGGACCAGGCCGGCGACGGCGAGCGTGACGGCCAGCACCGCCGTCCGGCACCGCCCGTCGACGTGCGTGAGCGCCGAGAGCCTGGGCGCGAGCTCGACCAGCTCGCGCGGCCGGTGCGCGTACGCGCACCCGAGAGGCGCGCAGTACATGACCGAGCCGTTGCCGGCCGACACCTCCGGACCTCGCTCCTCCCAGACCGCTCGGGCGGCGGCCTCCGCGTCCTCGCCCCGAGCGACGCGACGCAGCACCCGGCGGGTGAGCGTCCCGGCGTCGGCGGGATCGGACAGGAACCACTCGAGGTGGCGCCCGACGAGGTCGTCCGCGTCGAACCCGCCCCGTTCGGAGAGCGAGCGCGCGAGGTTCCTCGCCATGGCCGTGTCGTCGGTCGTCGACCCCGGGGGTAGATCCATCCACGGCAGCTCGAGCGCCGGGAGTGGGTCGGGGACGTTGACCGCCCGGAGGAACTCGAACGGGGCCCCCACCGCGTCGCCGAGCGCCAGCCCGAGGACGCTCCCGACGACGCGGTCCGCGAGATCCATGCCTCCGGGGATGCTACCCGGCCGGCCCGTCGCCGGCCCGGCGCGGAGTCAGCCGAGCCGCCGGATTGGTACCCTGGGTGCCCGCATGGACAAGACCGGACCCCGTCATCGCATGTGCCGGCGCGTGGGCCAGCCCGTCTGCGGCCGCCCCAACTGCCCGGCCAACAAGCGGCCCTTTCCCACGGGCCAGCACGGCCGCGGACGCAAGCGCTTCTCGGAGTACCAGGTCCGGCTGCTCGAGAAGCAGAAGCTCCGCGCGATCTACGGGGTCGGCGAGCGCCAGATGCGCATCTACTACGACCGCGCGAGCCGCAGCCGGGGCGTCACCGGCGAGGAGCTGATCCGCCAGCTCGAGACGCGCCTGGACGCCGTGGTGCTTCGCCTGGGGTTCGCGCTCACGCAGCGGCAGGCCCGGCAGCTCGTCTCGCACGGCCACGTCCTGGTGGACGGCCGTCGCGTGGACGTTCCGAGCGCCCAGGTGAAGCCCGGGCAGACGATCGAGATCTCCCCGAAGGCGCGCAACTTCGTGTTCGTCCACGAGGCGCTCGAGCTCACGCCCGATCCGCCTCCCTACCTCTATCGGAACAAGGACGAGATGAAAGGCGTGCTATCGCGCCTTCCCGAGCGCGACGAGATCCCGCTCCCGGTGCCGATCGAGGAGCGTCTCATCATCGAGCACTACTCGTAGAGGCTGCGCACCTCCGCCGCCGCCCGCTCCATCGTCTCGCACATCTGGCGAGCCTCCTCGGGCGACAGCTCGGCCTTCAGCACCTGGAAGCAGACCTGCTCCTCCTCCGCGAAGTGCCGGGCCATGAGCTCGCGCAGCTCGTGCAGGACGCGCGTGAGCGAGCGTTCGGTCGTCGCGTCGAGCCGGGCCTCGGCGATCGAGCTCCGCAGCCGGTCGAGCTCGTCGGTCAGCCTCGCGAGCTCCTTGTGGTCGCGGTTCATCGCCGTGCTCGCCTGATCCGAGCCGGTGATCCTGCGAAGAACCGGGAACACGGTCCGCCCCTCGCCGATCGCGTGCGGGATGAGCCCGTGCGCGAGGGACTCGTGGAGGTCGGCGGCCTGAACTCGGAGCGCCGACTCACCCACCCCGACCGACGCCTCGGCCCGCTCGATCGCCGCGATGATCGGGACGAACTCGCCGTGCTTCTCGCTCAGATCCTTGTCGGCGGGTTCCATCGTTCCCTCCTCGGGCCGAGACGCCGCGTCTGTCGCGCCCGAGTCGAAGGTACGGCCGGCCCGAACCCTCCGCACCGGTCGCTGGACCCGCCGGGGAGGGGACCGTGCGCCCGGCGAGACCGCCAGGGCTCAGGAGCCCGCCGCGAGACGACCCCCGGTCAGGTCGCAGATGCACTCGCCCTCGCCGACCAGGTGGACGCGCATCAGCGCGTAGAGCCCGTAGAGAACCCGGCGGAGGGCCTGCTCCTGCGGAACGGTGATCGTCGGGTAGGCGAGCTCCCAGCGGAGCGCGTCCAGCTCCTCGAGGAGCCGGGCGATCTCCAGGCGCTCGCGAGTGAGCGGGTCGGACGCCGGAGCGCAATCCTCCAGACGCCCGGTCACCTGCGCGAGTGGAAACTGGTCCTCGGCCATGACATGTGGGATCACGTGCCGCGTCAGCCGCTCGTACACCTGGCAGACGCGCTCTCGGAGCTCCCCGAGCGGGATGAGGCCGACGGCGTCGGCGACGCGCCGGATCTCATCGGCGCTCTCCGCGAAGTCGCGATGCTCCTCGTGGAGCGTCTGGGGTGGGGGCCAGACAACGCTCATGCGATTCGCTCCTTCGGCCCCCACACCTTAGCGCAACCCCTGGACGCCTGCGCCGGGCCCGGAGACCCACAGGTCTCGGGACCGCCGCCTGCGGCCGGGGACCCTGGGCTGGCTCTCGGGGCGTGGGGAGGAGGGCCGGTTGGCCGGCCCAGGCCGGCAGGCGCCTCGGCCCGGCTCAGCCGACCTGGATCGAGCGTTTGGCCAGGCCGAGGAAGTACCCCTCGATCGGGGTCTCCGGCGCGTCCTCCGGGTCGGTGGCGGCGCCCAGCGTGACGAAGAGGGGGGCAAAGTGCTCGACGGTCGGGTGCGCGTACGGCATGCCCGGAGCGCGGGAGCGAAAGTCCATCAGCTCGTCCACGTCACCGCGAGCGAGCGTCTCGCGCGCCCACTCGTCGAAGTCCCTGGACCACCCGGGAGGAGGCGCGTCGGGTCGCCAGTCGCGCAGGAACGGCAGTCCGTGCGTGAGGAAGCCCGACCCGATGATCAGCACGCCCTCATCCCGTAGCGGCCGCAGCCGACGGCCGAGCTCGAACAACCGTTGCGGATCGAGCGACGGCATCGACATCTGCAGCACCGGCACGTCGGCCTCCGGATACATCACCATGAGCGGCACGAAGGCGCCATGGTCCAGGCCGTAGCCCGGCGCCTCGGCGACCGGCTCGGTGTCGGGCATCAGCGCCTTCACTCTGGCGGCGAGCTCGGGTGCGCCGGGCGACGGATAGGTCATGCGGTAGTAGCGCTCGGGGAAGCCGTAGAAGTCGTACGTGAGCGGCGTCCCCGTCTCGGTCGCGCCCACGGTGAGCGGAGCCGACTCCCAGTGCGCCGACACGATGAGGATCGCGCGCGGTCGCGGAAGCTGCTCCGCCCAGCCCGAGAGCTGGGACACCCATAGCCGGTCGTCGACGAGCGGCGGCGCGCCGTGCCCGAGGTAGAGCGCCGGCATCGGCCCGCGAGTTTCGTCCCAACGAGCCCGACCCGGGACCTGCCGCGAGGGCCCGTCTGCTCCGCCGCTCATGTCCTTGGAGTGAACGCCTCGGGCGTCCGCCCCATTCCCTCGTCGGTCGTGGCACGAGCGAGAGCTGGCGCGCCCACGCCCCTTCGCGCTTCCTGTACGTGGATACGTAGTTCACCGGGAAGTTCGACTACCTGAGAAGCACCTGGACCGGACGGTCCGAAGCTGAGCCGAGCCTGGGTCGGGCCCCGCCGCTCGGGATCCAACCGACCTCGGCCGCCGGCCCGGACCCGAGCCGCGGCTCAGACGCGTTCCAGGATCACCACCGGGATCCGGCGCGTCGTCTTGCGCTCGTACTCGGCGAAGGCCGTGTTCCGGCGCTTTTGCTCCTCCCAGATCCGGTCCCGCTCCTCGCCCTGGGCGACCCGGGCGCGAACGGCGACGACCTCGCGCCCCACCTCGACCGCGACGTCGGGGTTGGCGACGAGGTTGTACAGCCAGTCCGGGTTGGTCGGTGCGCCCCCCTTGGAGGCGAACACGGCGAAGCCGCCATCGATCGACAGGTAGGCGAGCGGGTTCACGCGCTCGATCCCCGTCCTCGCGCCGCGATGGTGCAGCAGGAGGAGCGGCTGGTTCGGGAACCGCGCGACGCGGCCGCCCCTTGCCCGAAACTCCTCGATCGTGCTCGAGTTCAGGTCGTTCCGGCCGGGGTTCGGCTGCTTCCGATCGGGCATGCGGACTCCTTCGGCGGTCGAGCTTCCGGGAGGCACAACGCATCCGTCCGACGAGGAGATTCCCGGACCACATCGCCTTCTGGGACGGCGGGCAACTCGCGCCGGCGGACCAGCTCGAGCACGGACTCCCGCTCACCCCCTGGACGACGGGCCGGGAGGTGAGCCAGCACGCCCGCCCAGACCGCGCCTCCCCCGCGGACGAGGGGGCGGACGAGGGGGCGGCCGAGACCGCCCCCTCGAGGCCGCTCACCGGGAGCTTTTCACCAGCCCGATCACGTTGCCCTGCGGGTCGGCGAACTGGGCGAAGGTGACCATCGGGGTCTCGGTGACCGGGACGACCGTTTTCCCGCCGGCTGCTTCGACGCGATCGAGGTAGGCGTGAGGGTCATCGACCTCGATGTAGAAGGTGACCTGGTTCGGCCCCTGGGCCTCGCCGATGCCACCCTCGATCCCCTGCTCCTTATCGGTGTGCACGAGCGTGTAACCGCCCTCAAGCGGTTCCAGCCTCCATCCGAAGACCTCCGAGTAGAACCTCGAGACGCTCGAGGAGTCCTTCGTGTTGACCTCGAACCAGGTGACGGGTGCTCCCATCAGGGTTCCTCCTTTCCCTTCGGCTGGCGAGCCCGACCTTCGGATCCGCCACAGTCAGCGCTCGAACCTCGTGAGCGGTTCGCCGGTCTCGAGCAGCGTCTTGAGCCCGCTGATGATGAGCATCCAGCCGCCGGAGACGCTCGCCGCTGTCTTCGGCGCGCCCTCCAGCCGGTCGTGGACGAGGGTGAGTTTGGAGTAGCCGCCCTCCTGCGGCTCGATCTCCCACGTCACCCGGCTCTCCTGCTCCCCGGCGAGATCCTCGTCGTACAGGCTCCGCCACGTGTGGACGAGCCGGCGCGGCGGATCGGCCTCGAGCACCTCGTTGTCCGTCCAGAGCTTCGAGCGATCGGGGGACCAGCTCCTCACCCTGGAGCCGACGACGGTCAGCGGTGCGTCCGGCCGCGTGCCGAAGAAGAACTTGGCGATCATCTCCGGATCGGTGATCGCCTGCCAGATCCGCTCCGGCGTGGCTTTGATGTACACCTGATAGACCTGAGTGGTCTGGGTCTCGGTCGCCACCATCACGCCTCCTTCTCGAGCTCGTCCTTCAGCTCCAAGATCGCCGCCACCCGGGCCTCGGTGTACTTGTCGATCCACCGGTCGTGGATCAGCCGGATCGGGACCGGGTTCAGGAAGTGGAGCTTGTGTCTTCCCCGGCGGCGCGACACGACGAGTCCGGCTTCCTCCAGGACTCGGAGGTGCTTCATGACCCCGAAGCGGGTCATCTCCAGCTCGGAGACGAGCTCGTGAAGCGTGCGGCCGTCACGCTCGAACAGCCGGTCCAGCAGGTGCCGCCTGGTGGGATCGGCCAGGGCCTTGAAGACACGGTCGTCGTCGCCATCCATCGCGGCGAGAGCATACGTGACCATTTGGTCACATGTCAACCTTTGCCTCGGGCGCGTGGTCCGGTGGCTGGACGAGGAAACGATCGCCGTCGACGATCTCTCCCTGCGGCGTCCGAGCCTGGACCTGATCTGGATGGTCGTGATCCAGGGGGTGTTCGCGCCGCTCGCGATCGCGCGCTACCGCCGGCGAGTGTGAGCCCGACGCGTCAGGATGGCGGGATCTCGATCAGCCGGCCGTCCTGTTTGGCGAAGTCCCACACGTCGATGGAGGGCGGCGTGATCCCGAGCGTCGTGAGCGCCGTGCAGATCTGGCTCCGGTGGTCGGTCCCGTGATGGAGCGCCTGAGCGAGCCGGATGCTGAGCGGCGCGTGCGTCGCCGACCCGTCGTCGCGATGCCGCACGAGGACGGTCTCGGGGTCCCGTCCTTGCGCCAGAACGGACGGCCAGGCCTCGGCGTGGCGCTCCATGACCGTCCGGAGTTGCGCCAGGTCCATGGAGCGCTCGTCGATCCGCTCGGTCTTCCCTCCGCTCGTCACGAACAGGTAGGAGGCATCGGCTCCGACGAGATGGCGCATGGTGTCCAGGATCGAGCCGTACGTGCCGGGAACCGAGGTCTCGAGCCGCTCGGGGCTCAGCGACCGACACGTGTCGATCAGCGTCAGCGTCGCCCAGACGTGGTGGCCGAACGCGTCGTCGAGCGTCGATCTGCTCACGCCCGAGACCGTAGCAGACGACCGCCGACACGTTCACCGCGCGATCGTCCGGGAACGAAGGGGGTGTACGCGTGGCCAGGCTGATCTACTCGGCGATCACCTCGCTCGACGGCTACGTCGCCGACGAGGACGGCAACTTCGACTGGGCGATGCCCGACGAGGAGGTGCACACCTTTGTCAACGATCTCGACATCGGCGGCCTGAACCTGGCGGCGCGCCGGTTCGCGGACGGCATGGTGTACCTCGCCCACCGGACGCGAAGGTGAGGCAGCGGGAAGACCGAAGAGCCCCTATGCTGATGGGGTCGGAGCGGGAAGGGAGGGACCGTGATGGACAAGGTCGTGCACTTCGAGATCCCCGTCGACGACCTCGAGCGGGCGAAGGCGTTCTACGCATCGGTCTTCGGCTGGGGCGTCCAGACACTCCCCGAGATGGACTACACGACCGCGATGACGACCGCGGTCGACGAGACGACCCAGATGCCGCTCGAGCCCGGGGCGATCAACGGAGGGCTCATGCGGCGGAGCGACACGACGCCGGCGCCGGTGATCACGATCCAGGTCGACGCGATCGACGAGGCGCTCAAGCGGATCGAGGCCGAGGGCGGCGGCACCGTTCAGCCGCGGACCGAGATCCCGGGAATGGGCGCCTTCGCCTACTTCACCGACAGCGAGGGAAACGTCGTCGGCCTGTGGGAGACGCTCTAGAGCGTGTGGCCAGCGTTACGAGCGGACAGTTTGCGGGATGAACTCATCGAGGTCCCATCCTTTCGCGACGAGGAGCTCGGGGCAATCGGCGTAGAAGATCTCGGCGGGGCGGCGGCCCTTG
>Ga0070741_10013790_pt1 | contig 14156 bp, 12 predicted proteins | sample Coa_R1_4_FD_66440 | JGI IMG/M metagenome (GOLD analysis project Ga0070741, IMG submission 66440) | Surface soil microbial communities from Centralia Pennsylvania, which are recovering from an underground coalmine fire - Coalmine... | ecosystem: Environmental > Terrestrial > Soil > Unclassified ... | reverse complement strand
CTTCTGCACCCAGGCCAGGACCTCCAACCCGTCCATGTCCACCATGCGGATGTCGCTGACCACCGCGTCGAACTCGCCGTCGCCCTCCAGCCGCTGGATGGCTTCGGCGCCGTCGGAGCAGGCCACGACCGCGTGTCCGTCCTCGGCGAGGATCTGCTCCATCAGCTCGCGCGAGAGCTTGTCGTCGTCCACCACCAGGAGTCGCGCGGGTTGGTCCATGGGGAGAGGATATCCGCCTCAGGCGGGGTGTGCCTCGGTCACGGGAAAGCGGACGGTGAACGCCGAACCCTTCCCGAGCTCGCTCTCCACGTCGATGCGGCCGCGGAGGGCGCGCGCGATCTCCTTGCAGATCGCCAGGCCGAGCCCGGTGCCTTTGCCGTCGGACTTGGTGGTGAAGAAGGCCTCGAAGATGTGACGCTTCACGTCCGGCGCCATGCCGGTGCCGGTGTCGGTGACGCGCAGGATGACGTCGCGTCCCTCGGTGCGCGCCTGCACCTCCAGGCGGCCGCCGTTCGGCATCGCATCCACCGCGTTGGCGACCAGGTTCGTGAGCAGGTGCCGCACCAGGCCGGGATCGGTGCGCACCGCCACCCCGTCCACTTCGCGCGCCACCTGGATGCGCTGCCGCGCCTCGACGCCGAGCGTGAGATCCAGCGCCTCTTCGACCAGCGGCGCCAGCTCGACGGTCTCGGCCGCCGGCGTGAACCCGCGCGTCTGGTCGAGGAAGCGGCGGATGATCTGCGTCATGCGGCTGACCTCGCCCTGCAGCACCGCGACCTGCGACCGGGCGGGATCGGCCAGATCCGGGCGGCGGGCGAGAAGCTGGAGGTGGCCGCTCAGCGCGTTGAGCGGGTTGCCCAGCTCGTGCGCGATGGTTCCCGCGAGCTGCCCCAGCGCGGCGAGGCGCTCCTGCGAGGTGAGATCGCGGCGCGCCGCGACCAGAAGCTCGTTCAGCTCCTCGAGGTCGCGGTTCTTCTTCGTCAGCTCGGCGGTCGCCTCCTCAATCTTCCGGGTCAGCTCGGCGTTGAAACCGCGGATCTGCGCCAGCATCCGGTTGAAGCCGCGCGACAGGTACGAGAGCTCGTCACCGCCCTCTTCGGGCCCGGGGGCCCGCGCGTCGAGGCGGCCGCCTTCCACCGCGCGCATCGCGAGCTGCAAGGCGGAGACGCGGCGGATGAGGATGCGGCCGAGGAGGATCCAGAACGCCACCACGAGGAAGAGCGAGGCGCCCACCGCCACCTCGAGGAACGCGCGGCGCTCCGCCGCGATCAGCCGCTCCGCCTCGGCCAGCGAGGCGAGCAGCACCAGGCGCGCCTTCGCGCCCCGTGAGTCGCTGAACGGCGTCACCACCCGGAGGGCGCGCCCCGACTCGGGGTCGTCGATCACCTCGCCGGCCACGCGCGTCGCCGGACCTCGCCAGCGGCTGAAGACGATGCCGCCGGAGTCGAGGCGCGCCGCCGTGAAGTCGGAGTCGATGCCCAGCGCCGCCTGGCGCGCAACTTCTGCGCGCAAGATCCCGCGATGCGTCCGGACCGTCGCCGCGAGCTCGTCGGAGATCTGATCGTCGTCGTTGCCGGCGTGCTTGAGAGCCAGCGTGGTGGCGCTCGCCAGCTCGAAGGTGCGCTTGCGGATCTCGTCTTCGACCGACCTCTGCCCGATGCGCAGGCCCAGGGCCGCCGCGACGAGCAGCGTGGCCGCGAGCACGGCGGTGAAGAGGAGCACGAGCTGGAGCCGAAGGGACATCCAGTCTCGTTGTAGTCCAGTTTATGCTGGAGGCAGCTTCTTCTCGGTCTCTTCGGGCTCCACGTCGGTCAGCCCGCGCTTGAACCCCTTGATGGCCTGACCGAGGCTGGCCCCTAGCTGCGGCAGCTTGGACGGCCCGAAGAAGAGCAGCGCAAGCGCCAGAACCACCACGATTTCGCCGAAACCGAGCCGCATGAAATGCCTCCGCCCCGGGTGACTAATGCAAGCCCCCCGCCACCGCAACGGACCAAGGGCCACCTCCCGAAATTCCCGGCGTTCCGGGGACACCCTCCGGGGTGCCCGGACGCAGGGTTGGCACGGGAGTTTCGTGCGTGTCCCCGAAATTGTGAAAGTGGCGGATGGAGCGGGGGGCGTCGATAGTTGTGTTGCGTGTCCCTGTTCGTGGCGGCCCTGGTTCTGTTCGCGCAAGTGGTTCCGGCGCAGTCGCGGCTGGAAGCGGCGGCGATCGATGGGATCGCGGGGTCGTGTCCCGGGCGGAAGGTGGCCATCGATCCGGATCTCACCCGGGCCTGCCGCGCGTATACGACGGCGGTGAAGGCAGGGACGGCGCCGGTCAGCGGCCATGCCGCCTCGTTCTATGCTTCGCTGGAGTCGTATGAGCCTGCGCCGGTGGCCGGGATCGCGACGGTCAGCTCGGCGCCGCTGGCGGATCGGGCGGCCGGAGAGCTGTTTCCGAGGTCCTGCCGGTTCGATCGGATAGGGGTGGGGGCGGCGGGAACCGAAGGAAGCGGCGCCGTGGTCTGCGCCTTGACGGCGCTGCACGGGACCACGCTGCAGAGGATCCCTGGCCGGGTGGAGCCTGGCCAGAGCGTGGCGGTTTCCGGGACGCTGGCGGAAGGCCTGCACGGCCCGCGGCTCTTCATCACCCGCCCCTCCGGCGAAGTGGAGGAGATGAAGATCGCCAGCGCGGGGTCGAGCTTCTCCGCGACGGTTCCGCTCAAGGCGCGCGGCGAGCACTCCATCGAGGTGCTGGCGGATGGTCCGGGAGGCCCGCAGGTCGCGGCAATCCGGCGTGTTTTCGCCGGAGTCGCGCCGCCGAGCCGTCCGCCGCCGGAAGGACCGCCGCGCACCGGCCTCGCGGGAGTCGAATCCGCCATCGCCCACCTCCGCGCTTCACACGGGCTTCCGGCGCTACAGCGCGACCCTGAGTTGGACGCGGCGGCGGAGGGGCACAGCCAGCAGATGGCCCGGTCGAGGACGTTCGCGCACGTGCTCCCGAGCGACGGGACGCCGGGAGATCGGCTGCGCGCGCGCGGCTACGCCTACCGGAGCCTAGGCGAAAACATCGGTCTTTCCAACGACGTGGGCAGCGCGCACGAGGCCATCGTCAGCTCGCCCGCACACCTCGCGAACCTGCTCGACCCGCACCACCGCCGGCTCGGTCTCGGCGCCGCGACAGGGCTCACCTCCGACGGCGCGGAGGCGGTGTACCTCACGGAAGTGCTCGCCGTGCCGGTGGTGGGCAGCCGGGATCCCGCAAGCGACGTCGCCAGATTCCTCGCCGGCGAGCGCCAGAGGCTCGGACTGCCCCCGCTCCAGCGCGATCCGGCGCTCGACAACATCGCCGCAAACGAGATCCGCTCCGTCGCCGATACCGATCAGATGAAGCTCGACCGCGCCCTGCCCGAGAGGGCGCTCGAGCAGGCGCCGCAACTCTCCAGCGCCGTGGCCGAGCTGTACGTGGGCAGCGGTCCCGACGACGTCGGAACTTCCAGGAACCTCACCGAGGCGAAATGGACCCGGCTCGGGGTCGGCGCGCTGTATGCGACGTCCAGGCAGTACGGCCCGGGACGGCTCTGGGTGCTGCTCCTGTACGGGCGCTAAGCCGACTTCCGCTGCGTGGCGAAGGCCTCGATCGAATTCTCCGGTGCAACGTGCGTCATGCTGTAGTTCGGGCAGCGCACGCAGGTGAAGCTGTTCCAGCCGCGCTTGACGGCCTCATTGAGGCACTCGTCATAGGCGGTGCAGAAGAGGTTGCGATGAGCCTCCACCGACATCTTCTTGTTGCCCTCGAGATTGATCGGGGTGGTCATCTCGGTTGGAAACGGCTTCGCCAAAAGCGGCATTCGATCGAACCTCCTTACAAGGCGCGGGCATATAACAGAACGCGTCAAGCTCCGCCACCTCAGGGTGGAGCAAGGCGCGGGAATGTGTGCAGGAGCGACCTTCCGGGCAAGGGGACAGGTAAGGCCACGTGACTTCGACTCTTTTCGTGCTCGCCGCCGCTCTGCTCCATCTCCACGGCATGCTCGCGTCCGCCGCTCCGGATGCGGCCGTCCAGGCGGGCGCCTTGCTGGCCGCAGGGAAGCCGGCCGAGGCCGAAGCGATGGCCGCGCCGTGCGCCGACTCGCGTTGCCGGCTGGTGCTCGCGCGCGCATTGGTTGCGCAGGCGAAGTACGCGGCAGCGGCGGCGGCGCTCCACGACGTGGCCAGCCTGGGCGCGTTGGAGCCGTATGCGCGCCTGGTCGAAGGCGAGGCGCTCCTCCGCGCGGCAGCTCCGGCGGAGGCGATCCGGCCGCTCCGCGCCGCGGCGGCCGCGGACGGTCCCGTTTCGCTTCGCGCTTCCGCCCTCCTGGCCGACGCGCTGCTCGCCGCGGGCGAGTTCCCCGCCGCCTGGCAGGCCGCAGTTCGGGCGGCCGCCATGCCGGGTCAACCGCCCGACGTGGAGACGTCGCTGGCGTGGGATGCCGCGCAAGCTCTCCGCGCACAGCCGGATCGCGCCGCCGACGCGGCGGAGGCGCTGCGGACGTTCTGGCTTCGCCATCCCGAGCACCCCGCGGCGGAGACCGCCCGCGCCATGCAACGCGAGCTCGGCATTCCCCTGCCGGAGCCGACCGGACGCGAGCTCCTGCTGCGCGCGTCGCGCCTGCTCACCGCCGGGCAGCCGGCGGCTGCCGTGGCGCAAGCGGAAGTGGCCGCCGGGATGCTCGCGGGCGAGGACCGGGCCGAGGCGCTGCTGCTCCACGCCCGGGCCCTCGGTGCGGACGGCCGCCGCACCGATGCCGCGCCGTCGCTCGAGGAGGCCTGGAAGCACGGGACGGCGCGCGTGGCCGCACCGGCGGGGATGCTGCTCGCCCGGGATCGGGCACGGCGCGGATTCGATGTCGACGCGCTCCGGATCGCGGCGGCGGTGGCGAAGAAGTTCCCGGCGGCGCTGGAAGCGGAAGAGAGCGCGCTCTTCAGCGCGCGACTGCTCACCGACGCCGGAAAGCGAAGGCAGGCGCGGGCGAAGCTGATCCCGCTGGCGAGGAAGCGCGCCGGCCCCAACTCCTCGCTGGCGCGCTGGACGCTGGCCTGGCTCTCCTGGCAGGACCACGCGCGCGACGCGGCCGAGCGATTCGCGGAGTTCGCCGCGACCGCGTCTTCCGACGAGGAACGCGCGCAGGGCCTCTACTGGCAGGCACGCGCCGGAACCCCGGAAGCCGCCCCCGGGCTGTACCGGCGGGTGACGGAGCTCGATTCCATCGGCTGGTACGGCCTGCTCGCGCGCGAGCGGCTGGGCGAGGCCAGCGCGGAGCCGGCGCCGTTTCCGGGTGCGAGGACCGCCCCGGAAGCTCCCCCGCCGGATCTCGCCGTCGCCGCCGAGCTCGCGTCGCTCGGGTTCCTGCCGGAGGCTTCCGCGGAAGCGGACTGGTTCGTGCAGCGGCACCCGGGCGATGCCGGCGCTCTCGCCCTCCCCATCTACCAGCGGGCCGGGCGCCCGGACCGATCGGTGCTGCTGGCGATCGCGCTGGTGGGAGATCGCGGTGCGCGCGCGCCGCGCCCGCTGCTCGAGGCCGCGTACCCGGAAGCGTTCCCCGCGCAGATCGCCCGGGCCTCGGAGCGCACGCGCCTCGATCCCTATCTGCTCCTCGCGGTCATGCGGCGCGAGAGCCTCTTCCGGCCCGAGGTCCGCAGCGCGGCCGGCGCGGTCGGCCTGCTGCAGCTCCTCCCCGCCACCGCGCGGCGGGCGGCAGTGGTGCTCGGGCGGCCGGCGCTGCGCGACGAGCAGCTCGTCGATCCCGACACCGCCATCGACCTCGGCGGCTGGTACTTCTCCGAGCTGGTCGGCCGGTTCGGCGATCCCGCCGTCGCGCTCGCCGCCTACAACGCCGGGCCGCGCGCCGCGATGCCCTGGGCGGTCCGCGGCAAGGGCGCCGACCTCGACGAATGGGTGGAGGACGTGCCGTACCGGGAGACGCGGCGGTACATCAAGGTGGTGGTGGGCGCCTGGAGCGCCTACCGCATCCTCGCCGGCGGATCCGCTCCGCGGCTGTCGTCGACGGTCCCGGAGCCGAAGGCAGGAGCAAACTTCTAGAGCAGCTGCTGTTGCGCGGGACCCGAGCGGAGCGTCTGCAGGATCTCCGGCCCGTACTGCTCGATGCGAAAGGCATCCATCCCTTCGACGCGCGCCAGGGCAGCGGCGTCCTCAGGATTGGCCCGCGCGATCGACCAGAGCACGGCGTTCGGCGCGATCACCTGCACTTCCACCTTGCGCGCGTCCGCGCGTTGCTTCCGCCAACGGCGGAGCCGCTCGTAGCGCTCCTCCACCTCCGGAGAGGGCGCTCCCGGCGCTCCACGCCGCCAGCGTTGCCCGTTGCTTCCTCCCGGGCGCGGCCGCGGCAGAGGCTCGGACCCGGCGCCCGCATCGATGGCTGCGAGGAGCTCGCCGCCGATCCTCTTCAGCGCGCTCGCCGAGGCGCCCGGAACCTTGAGCAGCTCCTCCTCGTTCTTCGGCACCCTCCGTGCCGCTTCCGCGAGGAAGAGATCGGAGAGCACCTTGAACGCCGGGCGGTTCAGCTCGCGGGCCCGGCGATCGCGCAGCAGATAGAGCTCGCGCAGCACCGCCCGGCCGCGGCCGTCGAGCGTGCGCGCCGCTTTCATCTTCTGCCACGCTTCGGGGTCGAACTCCCGCGCGCGCGGCTCCTTCGCGATCAGGCGCCCGAACTCCGCCTCCGCTTCGGCCAAAAGCCCGCGGGCGGCGAGCTGATCTCCCAGCTTCTCCCGCAGCGATAACAGGTACCGGACGTCCGCGATCGCGTACTCGAGCTGCTGCGCCGAGAGCGGGCGCTTGCCCCAGTCGCTGCGCTGCTCGTCGACGGCGATGGCGACCCCGAGCTGGTCCGCCAGCAGGTTGTGGAGCCCGACCTTGTCGATGCCCAGCGTCTTCGCGGCCGCGTGTGTGTCGAAGATGCGGCCGAACGAGAGCCCGTAGTCGCGCTTCATGCAGATCACGTCGTACTCCGCCGCATGCAGGATGCACTCCCGGGCGGGGTCGGCGAAGAGCGGCAACAGCGGCGAGAGCGGCAGCGCGAGCGGGTCGACCGCCCAGTCGGAGTCCTCGGTGGCGATCTGCAGCAGGCACACCCGCTCGAAATAGGCGTGGAACCCGTTGCTCTCGGTGTCCAGGCCGATCCGCGGGCTCTTCTTCACCTCGTCGACGCAGGCGGCGAGCTGCTCCGGGGAATCGACGAAGCGGTGCGGGCGGTCCACTGCCGGTGGCTTTACCACGCGCTGCCGCGCTCCTGGATCTCCTTCAGGACGGAGCGCACGGGGCCGCGCGCTTTCAGGAGTCGCAGGTCCTGGCCGAGGCCCGCGGCGGAGCGATAGAAGAGCAGCGCCTCCGCAGGCGGCTTGATGCTCAATCCGAGCCGCGGATCGGAGCCGAACGCGCGCTTCACCTCCCAGGTGAGCGCCTCGGAGCCGAAATCGTACGTCTCGCTCTGGATCGGGCGCTGGACGATCTCGCCGAGCCGCTGGCAGAACTCGAAGGCGTCCTCCTCGTCGTCGCCGAGGAACCTGAATCCGGCCTGCTTGAGCATCGGTCCGACGTCGGGATGCATCCGGCCGGCGGCGTTCTCGTCGAGCAGCGTCCGGTACACGGTCGCGAAGCGCACCGAGAGCAACTTGGTGGCGCCGAAGTCGAGGACGCCGAGGCGCCCGTCGGGCATGACGAAGAAGTTCCCCGGATGCGGATCCGCGTGCACCAGGCGCGCGGCGTAGAACGGTCCCCAGATGGCGAAGATCAGCAGGCGGGCCACCCGGAACCGCTCCTCGTCCGGAGCCTTCGCCTCGATGAAGTCGAGCAGCGGCTGGCCGTGCAGGTGCGTCAGGCAGAGCACGCGCATCGCGCTGCGCTCGTGCACCACCTCCGGGACCACCAGCTCGGGATAGCGGGAAGCGGCGGCGCGGTACGCCTCCGCCTGCGCCGCCTCCTGCACGTAATCCAGCTCGCGCAAGAGGGATGTGCGCAGCTCGTCGTAGTACACGCGGCCATCGAGGGCCTTGCCGGTGAGCGCGAACCCGCGGACCAGCACCGCGGCGTTCGAGAGGTCGTTCTCGAGCGCCTTCTCGATGCCCGGATACTGCACCTTCACCACCACCTCGCGGCCGTCGTGAAGGCGCGCCGCGTGGACCTGCCCGAGCGATGCGGCCGCCAGCGGCTCGCGCTCGAATTCCGCGAACAGCTCGTCGGGCGCCTTGCCCAGCTCCGCGCGGACCACCTCCGCCACCTGGGCGAACTCCATCCGCTCCGGCGCCTGGGAGAGCAGCTTCGCCACCACGCTGCGGGTCTCTTCCGGCAGCGCGTCGGGATCCATCGCCAGCGCCTGGCCGAGCTTGAGCGCGGCGCCCTTCAGCTGTCCCAGCGTGGCGAGGATGCGCTCGCCCGCCTTGCGCAGGTCCTCGTGCGGGACGTCGTCGCCCGTCAGCTTGCGGCGGGCCTGCGCCGCGAGCAGGTCCCCGGTGGTCCTTGCGGTGAGGTAGGCCAGCCGGCTCAGCCTGCGAAGCCGCCCAGCCGGGACGTGTTCGTCGTCAGCCATCCGTGCCTGGAGCGTAATCGCCGGGCGCCCTCGACGCACCCGCCGTTGCGGATGAATTGCCCCACCCGACGTGGTATGGGGCGCGGCTCATGCCTGCGGACGGGAAGCTGGGGCTGCTGTCGGCGCTCGCCGCATACGTCGCGCTCCTCTGCGGAATGCTCGCCATCGGCGGACCGGCCCAGCAGCAGGGCATCGTCGCGGGGCTGTGGATCACGGAAGCGCTCGCCATCGCCCTTCCCGCCGGGTTCGTCCTCGCGCTCGCCGGCGTGCGCTTCGCCCCGTATCTCGGCTTCCGGGGCATCTCCTGGAAGCACGTCGTGGTCGCCGTCGCGGTGGCGGCCGCAAACCAGCCCGTCGTCTCTTTCGTCACCTGGGCGGCGCGCGACGCGCTGCCGCAAGCGCTGGTGCAGGACTTCGATGCCAAGCAGCGGATGCTCGACGCCATCTTCCGCATGCACGCGGTCCCGATGGCGATCACGGTGACGGTCGCGGCGCCGCTCGGCGAAGAGATCTTCTTCCGCGGCTTCGCGCTGCCGGCGGTGCGCCGGAGCGTCGGTTTGCTCGCGGCCCTGGTGATCAGCGGCGCTCTCTTCTCCTTCCTGCACATGGACCCGGTCGGGTTCGCCGGCCTGATGGAGATCGGCATCCTCCTCGGCGCGCTGCGGGTCTGGAGCGGCTCGCTCTGGCCGGCCGTGATCGGACACGCCGTGAACAACGGCATCGCCGGCGGCGCATTCCTCCTCGGCCTGGAGGATCCGGACATGCCGCCGACGCCGCCGATCCTCATCCTCGGCGCGCTGCTCCTCGCCGCCGGCATCTGGCTGCTCTCGCGCCTCTTGCGCGCGAACCCCCCTTCCGACTCGGAAGAGCTCCCCGGCGGCCCCGGCCGCCCCACCGCCGCCATCCTGGCGCTGATCTGGATCCTGGCGATGATCTGGGGAGTGCACGCCTGGATGGTGCTGCGCGGTAAAATGACGGGGACATGATGAGCCGCGCAAGCGGCGATTCGTGTCCCCAGGCCTCAGCGACTTGTACCGAAATCCAGCGACGTGTCCCCAGGCCTCAGCGACTTGTACCCACCGCGGCGATCAGATCCTCCTGATCCTCGCCACCCGCAGCTGCGGCCCCGCCATTCCGACGCCGAATCCCTCGTCGAGCGTTCCTTCCACCTCCACCCGGGCGCCCTTCGCCGCCTTCAGCTCCCCCTTCGCGCCGATCAGCGTGTACCGCTTGCCGTCCTCGCCGCTCAGCCGGTACAGCCCACCTTCCAGATCGACGAACTCCACCGTCCCGCTCACCTTCATCGGAGCGGCTCCCGCGCCAGCAGGCCGCGTCCCGCCACCCAGACGAACATCGCGCTGGCGAGGAGCCACACCGGCATCAGCAGCGCAGGCATCCACGGCAACGCCACCGTGCGCCAGATGGCGGCGTGCAGGAGCGTGCCGGCCCAGCCGAACGCGAGCCCGGCGACCAGAGCGCCGAAGGCATTGCGCAGCGGCCGCGCCGCGATCCGGGCCACCAGCGCCAGCGCGAACGGCACCAGCGCGCTCCATCCGATGTACCCGGCGACCGGCGTGAGGAACCGCTGTGGCCAGGCCGCGGGCGGCAGTGCGAGGAACGAGAGCATGGAGATGCGCTCGGCGCCCAGCGGCGCCAGGATCGCCAGCGCCCCGGCGCCAGCGGCGAGGCCGGTCCAGAACGAGAGGCCCGGCTTTTCGCTTGGCAGGAGCTGTCCGGTGGAGCGCGCGTGGCGGAGAGCGACCCAGGCGCCGAAGGCGGCGAACGCGAGCCGCCAGAGGCCCCACCAGAGGGTCGCCTTGCGCACCGCGGCCGCCGCGTCGAGGAGGCCGGCTCCGTAGCGTTCCCTGCTGCTCTCGGGCGGGGTGCTGGCCGTGCTCTCCAGCAGTTCCTCCACCGCGGCGGGCGACGACACGCCGAGCGACATCACCAGCGCCGCTGCGCCCGCGACGTGTGGGGTGGCCATGCTCGTTCCCTGGAACCAGCGATAGCCGGCCTCGGTGGTGCTGCCCTCGGCGAGCGTCTGCTGCAGCACGCCGCTCTCCTCGCCCAGCGACTTGTCGCCTCCCGGAGCGGCGATGGCCACTTCCGGGCCGAACGAGCTGTAGAACGCGAGCTTCCCCTTCGGGCCGACGGCGCTCACCGCGAGCGCGCCCGGATACGCCGCCGGATAGGAGACGCCGCGCGCTCCGCCGTTTCCCGCGGCGCACACCACGACCGCGCCGCGCCGCCGCGCGTAGGCGACTGCAGACTGCATCGCCAGCGAGCGCCCTCCGCCACCGAGCGAGAGATTGAGCACGCGCGCGCCGTGATCGACCGCCCACCGGATGCCTTCGGCGATGTCGTGCGAGTTCCCGCTTCCCGACGCGGAGAGCACCTTGATCGGCATCAGGTGCGCCTCGGGGGCCATCCCGGCCACGCCTTTGCCGTTGCCCGTGCTCTGCGCGATGGTCCCGGCCACGTGGGTGCCATGGGCGTGGTCGTCGCGGGCGTCGTCGTTGTTCGCGACGAAGTTCCAGCCCTTCACGATCCGCGCTTCATCGAGATCGTCCACCGGATAGATGCCCGTATCGATCACCGCGACGGTGACGCCTTCGCCGCGCGTCGCGTCCCAGGCGCGCTCGGCGCCGGCCGCCTTGAGGTGCCACTGCTTCGAGAAATCCGGATCGTCGGGGACCCACAGGCTCTGGTAGCGAACGACCGGCTCCGCCCAGATCACGTCCGGGCGCTGGCGAAGCTCTGCCAGCACCTGCGCCTCGGTGCCGGGCTCGACCTCGATCTCGGCCGAGTACTCGGACGAGAACGCATCGCCGTAGAGGTCGTCCTCCTGCTCCTCGGCGTCGATCACCCTGCCGGGCAAGGGGGCCCGCGCCTTCAGCTCGACCTCGATGCGGCCGGGGACGGCGTCGGCGCTCATCCCGAGGATCGGCGCCGGGTTGCGCGTGCAGCCTGCGAGGCCGAGCAGCAACAGCGCCGCCGAGGCGATCAACGCCACGATCAGGCGTTCGCGCAGGCCCGGACGCGCGCTGAGAGTGCCCGCCGTCATGGTTCGCAGCATACCTCCCCCCGGAAGACGCGGCGAAAGCCGCCTTATTTCAGGGAACGCGCGGGGGCTATTCCGGATCTACGTCCAGCTCCAGCGGCGCGCCGGCGCCAGGATCCAGCTCGACGAGCCTGGTGCCGGTCGGGGCAGCGTCTTCCGGAGCGACCAGCTCCGGCCGCTCGCCGCGAAGCCACGACGCCACCGTCTTGCCCAGCTCGGTGAGGCCGCGGGCGAAGAAGTGATCGGCGTGCGCGATCACCTCCAGCGTCGCACCTTCGGGCAGCTTGAGCGCGCCGCGATCGCAATAGCGGTCATGCTGTGCGCACACGACCAGCAGCGGCTTGGTCAGCTTCGCCGTCGCGGCGAAGTCGTACAAGCCAGTCGGCGGCGCGATCAGGACCAGGCGCGCGATGCGCGGATCCTCCGCGGCCTCCAGCGCGACCGCGGCGCCGAAGCTGTACCCGACGGCGCAGGCGGCGGACATGCCGGTGGTCGCGAGCAGGTGGTCGCAGATCTGCCGCAGATCGGCGACCTCGGAGCGCAGGTCGTCGATCCGGCCGCTGCCGGCGCGCTGCCCGGAGACGCCGCGCGACGCTCCCACCCCGCGGTAATCGAAGCGCAAGGTGGGGTGCCCGGCGCGAGTGAGCGCCCAGGCCAGCTCCGCGATCACCGGCGAGAGCATGCTGCCGCCCAGCGCAGGGTGAGGAGCGGCGATGGCGCACGGCGGGTCGCGGGTGCCGCGATGGAAGAGCGCGTCCAGCTCGCCCACCACCACGCTGCGCTCGAGATATTGACCGGCGAGGACCATCTCAGGCGATCTTCCGGAAGACGAAGAACTTGAGGTACTTCCCCTCGGGAAAGGCGAGCAGCGCGGGATGATCGGGGGGCTGCCGCTTCTCCTCGAGGAGCTGGAGCTCGGTGTGCGTCTTCCCGGCGGCCTCGCGAATGGCGCCGAGGAACTCTTCCGCCGAGACGCGCGCGGAGCAGGAGGCGGTGGCGAGGATGCCGCCCGGCGCCAGCGCGGAGAACGCCGCGCGGTGCAGCGAGGCGTACCCGTCCAGCGCCGCGGGAACGGCCTTCTGCGTCTTCGCGAACGCCGGAGGATCGAGCACGATCAGGTCGAACGGCTTCTGGTCCGCGCGCAGGAACTCCAGCACGTCGCCGGCCACGAAGCCGTGCTTGTCGGGATCCATTCCGTTCAGCTCGAAGTTGCGCCGCGCCAGGCGGAGGGCGGCCGCGTCGCGATCGACGGAGATCACCTCCCGCGCTCCCCCGAGGGCCGCGCTCACCGAGAAGCCGCCGGAGTAGGCGAAGCAGTTCGCGGCCCGCACCCTGCCCCGCGCGTACCGACGCAGCGCGAATCGGTTCTCGCGCTGATCGAGGAAGTACCCGGTCTTCTGCCCGCCGCGCACGTCGACGGCGACCTGCATCGCATGCTCGCGCACCACCAGCTCCGGAGGAGGCTCGGCGCCCCAGAGCGTCTTCCCCTTGGCGGGCGGCGAGTCGCGATCGCTCAGCTCGTCCTCCTCGTCACCGGCCGCGATCTCCTCGTCGCGGCCGTAGATGCCTTCCAGAGCCACCTCGCCGCGAAGGGCCTCGAGGATCGCCTCGCGATGGGGAGCGAGGCCCGTGCTGTAGAGCTTGAGCACGGCCAGCTTCCCGTAGAGATCGATCACCACGCCGGGAAGCTGGTCGCCTTCTCCGTGCACCAGCCGCGCGCAATCGGTCGCGTCGGAGAGCACGTAGGCGCGGCGCAGCGCCACGGCCCGCGCGATGCGGCGGCGCCAGAAGAGCGGCCCGATCGCTTCCGCCGGATCGCGGGTGAGCACGCGCACGCGCACCGCGCCGTCCGGATCGTAGTAGCCGCGGGCAACGAACTTCCCGCCCGCGACCACGTCGACGATCGCGCCGGCGTCAAGGCCGGCTGGAGGGCGCTCGATCGCGCGCTTGTAGACCCAGGGGTGGCCGCCGCGCAGGTGCCGGGCAAGGTCCTTCTGCAGCTCGAGCTTCACCGCCCCCACGGCAGCTCCCGGTGCGGGGGGCCAGGCAGGCCGTTTTTCCGGCACATCGCCACCGTGTCTACCACCGCGCGCGACCGATGCGCGGAATTTCCAACTGCAGGTCACTTTCGAGGAGGAACGCCATGAAGACATACCTCGCCGCTCTCGCCGCGCTGGCCCTCCTGGCCCCGGCGGCTGCGTTCGCCGACAGCGAATTCAGCATCGTCGTCCAGGGCGGCGCCGCGAAATACAACCAGTCGCTCAGCGGGTCCGACGTGGGCGCCGCCTACGGCGCGCGCCTGGGCTTCTTGCCCACGCCGATGCTCGGCCTCGAGCTGGGCTACCTGGGGACGCAGAACAACATCAACCAGAGCCTCAGCAGCGGCGTGCAGTCGAGCACGCTGAAGACCAACGAAGGCTACGCCGACGTCCGGCTGAACATCCTGCCCGGCGCGGTCACCCCGTACGTCTTCGGCGGCTACGGACTCACCTGGGTGAACGGGGCTGCCGCGTCGGGCATCCCGAACAGCT
>Ga0070741_10013789_pt1 | contig 14158 bp, 13 predicted proteins | sample Coa_R1_4_FD_66440 | JGI IMG/M metagenome (GOLD analysis project Ga0070741, IMG submission 66440) | Surface soil microbial communities from Centralia Pennsylvania, which are recovering from an underground coalmine fire - Coalmine... | ecosystem: Environmental > Terrestrial > Soil > Unclassified ... | reverse complement strand
GGTGGCACGATGCGCCACGCGGGCAGGTTGTCCTGCAACGGCGGACCGGGGATGGCGGCCAGCTCGTGACGGGCATCGAGGTTCTGCGAGATGGCGGTGCGGACGTCCGGTGTCGCCTTGGCGAGGATCATGGCGTCGAGGTCGGGCTGGCGGCCGAGCTTGCGGTAGGCGAGTTGCTGGAGGTGTGCGGCGGCGTCGAGCTGCGCCGCCGTGGCGCTCGGGTCGCGCAACATGCGCTCCGCGGCGACGAGCTCGTCGGCGGCGGTCGCCGGGTCGGGCGACAACGAGCGCGGCAGGCCGGTCGGCGGCGGGTCGATGCGTTGCACGCCGTGCTGCTGGCTGAGCACGTAGACCTCGCCGTCCACGTCCTCGCCGAACGACGTGAGACCGCCGGCGTTCAGGTGCAGGTCCGTCACGGTCACGCCGCCGTTGGCATCGCGGCGCAGCCCGTTGACCTCGCCGTCGCAGTAGTCGGCGAAGAGGTACGTCCCCGCGAGCGCGGGAACGGCGGTGCCGCGGTAGACGAACCCGCCGGTGACGGAGCAACGGCCGTGGCTGTGGTCGTACTCGTAGATCGGTGCGACCGCCCCCGGCGGCGGCTGCGCCTTGCGGAACGGATGTGTGCCCTCGACGTCGCTCCAACCGAAGTTCGCGCCGCCCTTCGACCCCGCGGGCAGGAAGTCGATCTCCTCGATGGCGCCCTGCCCGACGTCGGCGATCCACACGTCGCGCGTGGTGCGGTCGAACGACATGCGCCACGGGTTGCGCAACCCGTACGCCCACACCTCGGGCGCGCCGTGGACGCCGTCGGCGAACGGGTTGTCGGGCGGGATGGCGTACGCCCGTCCGCCGGTGCCGGGATGCAGCGGGTCGATGCGCAGGACGTCGCCGAGCAGATCGTGCGGATCCTGCCCGGTGAGCTTCGGGTCGTTCGCCTTCCCGCCGTCGCCCATCGTGTAGTAGAGGAAGCCGTCGGGTCCGAACAGCAGTTGGCCGCCGTTGTGGTTCGGCGCGAAGTCCGGCACGACGAGGACGGTGCGACGTGTCGACTCGTCGACGGCGTCGCCCGCCATCGTGAACGCGTCGACCTCCTGGTTCGCCTCGTGGTTCGTGAAGGCGACGAACAGCTGCGATCCGTCCGGCGCGAACGCGATGCCGAGGAGCCCCTGCTCGCCGCCGCTCACGACCGTTCGGCTGATGTCGAGGAACGGTTGCGGATCGAGCGTGAACGCGTCACCGGCGCGCCGGATGCGACGGACGCGGCCGCGCTGCTCGGTCACGTACAGATCGCCGCCGCCCGGCCGCACCGTCATGGCCGTCGGGTTCTCGACGGCGGCCACGTCCGTGAGCGTCAGCGGCGTGTTCGTCAACGTCGCGTCGGGCGACGGGATCGACGAGGGCGGCACGGGAGCGTCGATCGGTGGCGCGTTCTCGCGGTCGCGCAGGCGCACCACGAGGAAGCCCGTCGCGATCAGCAACACGCACAGCAGCACGCCGATGCGCGCCCGGCTCGTCATGTCCTCACGCCGTCACGCCGTCATGTCGAAGCGTCTCCGCTCACGGGATCACCCGGATGAGACCTTCCTGCATCACGGACACGACGAGATCGCCGTGCTCCGTGTAGATGAGCCCGCGCGCCAAGCCGCGCGCGCCCGACGTCGACGGTGTGTCCTGCACGTACAGCAGCCACTCGTCCGCGCGGAACGGTCGGTGGAACCACATCGCGTGATCGAGGCTCGCCATCATGAGGTGCTCCTCGTCCACCTTGCCACCGTGGGGGAGCAGCGTGGTGTCGAGCAACGTCATGTCGGACGCGTACGTGACGATGCACGTGTGCAGCAGCGAATCGTCCGGCAACGTGCCGTCGGCGCGGAACCACACGTGCTGGTACGGCGGGCGTGGTTCCCTGCGCTCCCGGGGTGAGGCCTCGACATGGCGGGTGTCGATCGGGCGCGGGCGGTCGTACCACGCGCCGAGCTTCTCCTTGAACGGCTCCCACCGCTCCTTGAAGGTGGGGAGCGATTCCGGCGGCGGCACGTCGGGCATCGGCAGTTGGTGGTCGAGGCCCTCCTCGTGGCGGTGGAACGACGCCGACAGGTTGAAGATCACGCGCCCGTGCTGGATGGCGACCACGCGCCGAGTGGTGAACGAGCGCCCGTCACGGATGCGGTCGACCTCGTAGAGGATCGGGATCGTGGGGTCGCCCGGACGCAGGAAGTAGGCATGGAGCGAGTGCACGACGCCGTCGTCGAGGTCGACCGTGCGGGCGGCGGCCACGAGCGCCTGTCCCGCCACCTGCCCACCGAAGACGCGCTGGCGATCCTCGTCGGGGCTCACGCCGCGGAAGATGTTCACTTCGATGGGCTCGAGGTCGAGCAGCGCGACGAGCTCGTCGACCTCCTCCTGGGACATCCGGCCAGTCTGCCGCGCGCGTAACGTGCCGCCGCATGACGACGAGATTCCCGGACGGGTTCCGGTGGGGCACGGCCACGGCCGCGCACCAGATCGAGGGCGGCAACTGGAACAACGACTGGTGGCAGTGGGAGCACACGCCCGGTTCCGGGTGCCTCGAACCGAGCGGCGACGCGTGCGACTCGTGGCACCGGTGGCCCGAGGACGTGCGCCTCTGCGCCGACCTCGGGTTCGACAACTACCGGTTCTCCATCGAGTGGTCGCGCATCGAACCGGAGGAGGGCGAGTGGTCGACGGCGTCGATCGACCACTACCGGCGAGTGTGCGACGCGTTGCTCGAGGCAGGCGTCGATCCCGTCGTGACGTTCCACCACTTCACGACGCCGCGGTGGCTGGCGGCGCAGGGCGGGTGGACGGTGCCGTCGACCGCCGACCGGTTCGCGTCGTTCTGCGAGCGCGCCGCGAAGGGTCTGGCGTCGTGCATGCGGCGGGCGTGCACGATCAACGAGCCGAACATCGTGTCAACGATGGGCCATCGCTTCGGCGTGTTCCCGCCGGGCAAGGCCGACAGCGCGTTGCGCCGCCAGGTCAACGGCATCTTCGCCGACGCCCATCGCAAGGCCGTCGACGCCATCCGGTCCGCCGCGCCGGGCGTGCCCGTCGGACTGACGCTGTCGATGAGCGACTACCAGGCGGTCGACGGCGGCGAGTCGAAGCGCGACCACATCCGCCACTACATGGAGGACGAGTTCCTGCACGCCACCACCGGCGACGACTTCATCGGCGTGCAGACGTACTCCCGCACGCGTGTCGGGCCCGACGGCGACCTCGGCAACGAGGACGGCGTGCCCGTGTTGCCGATGGGCTACGAGTTCTGGCCGCAGTCCCTCGAGGCGACGCTCCGGCGGGCGTGGGAGGTCACCGGCGGGGAGGTGCCGTTGCTCGTGACGGAGAACGGCATCGGCACCGACGACGACGAGCAGCGGATCACGTACGTGCGCGCCGCGCTCGAAGGCGTGCTGCGCGCCGTCGCCGACGGCATCGACGTGCGGGGGTACACGTACTGGAGCCTGCTCGACAACTTCGAGTGGGCGTACGGGTACGGTCCCCGGTTCGGGCTCGTGTCGGTCGATCGCGAGACGTTCGCCCGCACACCCAAGCCGAGCGCACGTTGGCTCGGTGACGTCGCGAAGGCGAACGCGCTGTAGCACGCCGTTTCGTGCAAGGGTGACGGGCATGCCCGCCACGTTGGATCTCACGCCCGACGAGTTGCTCTCGACGACGCGCGCCGTGCGCAAGCGCTTGGACTTCGAGCGGCCCGTGCCGCTCGACGTGGTGCGGGAGTGCCTCGAGCTCGCGACGCAGGCGCCGACCGGCTCGAACCAGCAGGGCTGGCACTGGGTGATCGTGACCGAGCCCGACAAGCGGGCCCGGTTGGGGGAGATCTACGAGCGCGCCTTCAACCTGTACCGCGACTCGCCCATGTACGCCGGCCGCCTCACCACCGGCGACGCGCGGCGCGATGCGACGCAGGCGCGCGTGGCCAGCTCGGCGGAGTACCTCGCCGCGCACATGGGCGAGGCGCCCGTGCTGCTCGTGCCGTGCATCACCGGGCGCGTCGACGGTCAGCCCGGTTGGCTGAGCGCCAGCTTCTGGGGGTCGCTGCATCCCGCGGTGTGGAGCTTCTGCCTCGCCGCGCGGGCGCGCGGCCTCGGCACGTCGTGGACCTCGTTGCACCTGATGTTCGAGGAGGAGGCGGCGGGGGTGCTCGGGATCCCGCACGAGACGGTGAGCCAGGGCGCGTTGCTCCCCGTCGCCTACACGAAGGGCACGGACTTCAAGCCCGCGCCCCGCGCCGATCTCGACGCGATCGTGCACGTCGACTCGTGGTGACGCGCCGGTGATGGATCCGGCGCTGCGGGCGGCGGCGGAGGCGGCGCGCGGGTTCATGCCGCCCGACGAGGGTCTCGCGCTGCACGACGCCGCTGCGGCCGTCGAGGTGGACGGGCCGATGCTCGAGATCGGGAGCTACTGCGGGAAGTCGGCCCTGTACCTCGGTGCCGCGGCGCGCCGGCGGGGCACGATCCTTTTCTCGCTCGATCACCACCGCGGGTCGGAGGAGAACCAACCGGGGTGGGAGTGGCACGAGCCCGACCTCGTCGATCCCGCGGTGGGCACGATCGACACGTTGCCGTTCTTCCGCCGCACGGTGCACGACGCGGGGTTGGAAGGTGTGGTCGTGGCCGTCGTGGGCGACTCGCCGACCGTGGCGCGGTTCTGGACGACGCCGCTCGCGTTCCTCTTCATCGACGGTGGGCACGGCGAGGAGCCCGCACACCGCGACTACGAGCTGTGGACCCCGCACGTCGCCGCGGGCGGTGTCCTCGCCATCCACGACGTGTTCCCCGATCCGGCCGACGGCGGCCGTCCCCCGTACGAGATCTACTGCCGCGCGCTCGAGTCCGGGCGCTTCGACGAGGTCGGCGCGACGGGGTCGCTGCGCGTGCTGCGCGCCCGCTGACTACTCGCGGTCGAAGGCGGACGCGGTGGTGTCGAGGATCGGCGGGAGGACGGCGTCGTGGTCGACGAACAGCGCCGACGCCGGCGAACCGCCCACCAAGGCGTCGGCGGCGAGCACGACGGAGGCCGCCGTGTACGTCGAGCGCTCGCCGGCGGGGAAGCGAGCCTCGTCCGGGAAGACCGTGCCCGTCCAGTAGCGCCCGTCGTCGTGGCGGAACTGCTGCGCCCACCCGAACAGCTCCTCGGCGGTGTCGCGCTGGCCGACGGCGAGGTGGGCGAGCGCGCACTCGCACGTCTCCGCCACGGTCACCCACGGGCGGTCGCTCACGCACCGCACGCCCTTGCCGTCCATGACGAACGTCGCAGCGCGCTCCTCCAGGCGGGCGCGGCCCCCCGCGCCCTGCACCACGCCGGTGAGCACCGGGTAGTACCAGTCCATCGCCCAGCGGTGCTTCGGCGCGAACGCCTCGGGTTGATGGGCGACGACGTCGGCCAGGCGCCCGACCGACAGCTCCCAGTCGGGACGTTCGTGGCCGAGGTGCTCGGCGAGCGCGATCGCGCACCGCAACGAATGGCAGATCGACGACGAACCGGTGAGCAGCGCGAACGACCACGGCGTGCCGTCGGCGTGGCGGGCCCAGATGATCTCGCCGCGCGGACGCTGCAGGTCGAGCACGAAGTCGACGGCCCGTTCGACCACCGGCCACATCGTCTCGACGAAGCCTTCGTCACCGGTGAGGAGGAAGTGGTGCCACACGCCGGTCGCGACGTACGCGCACACGTTGGCGTCGAGCTTGTCCTGCTCGATGGTGTCCGCCAGATAGTACTGGTGCCACGCGCCGTCGGGCCGTTGCATGCGCACGAGCCACTCGTAGGCGCGGGTGGCATCGTCGATGCGGCCGCCGAGCGCGAGCGCCATCGCCGCCTCGACGTGGTTCCACGGGTCGGCGTGGCCACCGGGGAACCACGGGATCATCCCCGACGGCAGCTGCCATTCGGCGATGCAGTCGACGGTCTGCGCGAGCTCGTCGCGCGAGACGACACCGGTGACGTCACGCAGGTACATCACTGCAGCCCTTTCGGCTTGCGGGCATAGACCACGATCGACTTGCCGAGCACGGGGTTGGCGAGGCGGTCGACGAGCCGGGTGACGGTGGACATCGGGCGGCGGCCGGCGATGTCCCACAGCAGCACCTCGTGGTAGGCGCGCACGAGCGGGTGCCCGTCGTTCGTCGGCCCGACCGCGCACTTCAACCACCAGTACGGCGTGTGCAAGGCGTGCGCGTGGTGCGCGGCACCGGGGCGCAGCCCCGCGGCGCGCAGCTTCGCCCGCAGCTCCGGCTCGCCGTAGATGCGGACGTGACCGCCCGTCACGAACGGGGCGTGGTACTGCTCGGAGAGCGCCCAGCACACGGTCTCGGCCAGCCACGCGGGAACGGTGACGGCCATGGTGCCCCCGGGTCGGAGGACGCGCGCCAACTCGCGCATGGCGGCCTCGTCGTCGGGGATGTGCTCGAGCACCTCGGCCGCGATCACGCGGTCGAACACGCCGTCGGGGAACGGCAGCCGCGTCGCGTCCCCGTTGGCGCACGCTGCCCAACTCGCCGACGGCAGCGTGGCCGCTTCGGCATCGGCCAGCGCGCCGAACATGGCGTGGACGTCCTTCAACTCGGCGGCGTCGTAGTCCAGCGCCACCACTCGTGCGCCGCGACGGAACGCTTCGAAGGCGTGCCGTCCCGCGCCGCACCCGAGGTCGAGGACGCGATCACCGGCGCGCAGGCCGAGCCAGTCGTAGCGGACCGTCAGCACTACCGCGACTCCGCCAGCAACGCGCGGTACTGCTCGAGCGTCTTCAACGCGGTGTGCTTCCAGCTCCAGTTGTCGATGACGCGCTGGCGGCCCTGCGCGCCGACCTTGGCCCGCAGGTCAGGATCGTCGAGCGCGGTGCGGATGCGCGCCGCGAGCGCCTCGCTGTCGCCGGGCTCCACGAGGAACGCCGTCTCGTTGTCGTTGCCCACGACCTCGGGCAGCGCGCCACCGGTCGTCGACACGAGCGGCACGCCGCACGACATCGCCTCGATGGCCGGCAGCGAGAACCCTTCGTACAGCGACGGCACCACGGCGAGCTCGGACTCCGAGTACAGCTCGTAGATGCGTTCGTCGCTCACACCGGACACGAACGTGACGGCGTCGGTCAGCCCCAGCCGGGCGATCGTCTCCGCCGAACGCCCGCCCTCCTTCGCCCGCCCGATCACCGTCAACGTCACGTCGCGCTCGGTGCGCAGCTTGGCGAGCGCCTCGAGGAGGTAGCGCAGGCCCTTCATGGTGACGTCGGCCGACGCCGTGGTGACGAGCCGGCCGGGGATGCGCTCGACACCCGGGATGGGCCGGAACAGCTCCGGGTCGACGCCGACGGGCACCACGTGCATGACCGACGGATCGACGCCGTGGTCCTTCACGATGTCGTTGAAGCTCGACTCGGACACGGTGACGATGCGCTTCAGCCGCCGTGCGACGCGTGTCTGCATCTTCGTGAACGCGTACCAGCGCCGCAGCGTGAGGCGCTTGTACGCCGTCGGCGCGTGCTCGAGCTCGAGGCGGCGGTCGACCGTGATGGGGTGGTGGATCGTGCCGAGCACCGGTAGCTGGCGCTGGATGGGCAGCAGCCCGTAGCCCAGGCTCTGGTTGTCGTGCACGAGGTCGAACTGGCCGGGGCGGCGGCGGAGGTGGTCCCAGGCCCGCAGCGAGAAGGCGAGCGGCTCGGGGAACGTGCCCGCCGAGAAGGCGGCCACCTCGACGAAGTCGGGCCACTTCTTCAGCTCCCAGATCCCGGGCATCCGCATCGGGAAGTGGTCGTTGTAGATGTCCAGGCTGGGCAGCTCCACCAGGGGCACCCGCTCGTCGAGCACCGGGAACGGCTGCCCGCCCAGCACCTCGACGTGATGGCCGAGGTCGGTGAGGGCCTTCGTCAGGTGGCGGGTGTAGACGCCCTGCCCGCCGACGTGCGGCTTGCCCCGGTAGGCGAGGAAGGCGATGCGGAGCGGCTCGTCCGGCCGGGGGTACATGGCCGGCAAGCCTTCCGGGGATTTGACCGCCCGGTCAAGCGCGGGCGACCGGGCGCGGTCCCACGGCGGGGTGGGTGACCGCCAGCCGGGCCGCTTCGACGGCGCTGGCGGCCGCCACCTCGGCCAGGAGCCCCGGCGCCGCGACCATGTCGCCGGCCAGGTAGACGCCGTCGCCCCGGTCGATGGCGGGCCGGTCCCGCCACGTCGTGCCCGGGAGGTCGAGGGCGCCGGTCTCCTCGGTCACGAGCGACCGCCGGCGCCACACCACGCGGTCCCGCCACGCGGGGAACGTCTCGTCGAGCATCCGCTCGATGCGCCCGACGGCGGCCTCGAGCGCCTCACCGGGGCGGGCTCCGAGCTGCGCCTGCACCAGCGAGTAGCCCGCGGGCGCCAGCGAGGGGTCCGGTGCCGAGAAGCGCTCGACCCACCCCGCCTCGTCGAGGTCGGCGACGACGTAGGGGTCGCGGTCGTGGTGCACGAGACCGAGGTCGGCCAGCGCGGTGCTCGTGCCGGTGGCGCGCAGCGTGTCGTCGCCGAGGAGCCGGCGTGCGGCCCGCAGGCCGGTGGCCACGATCACCGGCCCGGTCGGCAGCTCGTCGACGGGGCTGGCGGCGGCGATGCGCACACCCATGGCGCGGGCTCGCTCCGCGAGGCGGGTGACGAGCGCCGTCCACCCGCCGACGACGAAGCGGGCGGCGGGCGGCACCTTGAACGCCCGCCGCGCCCGCTCGGCCACGAACGCCGCCGACAGGCGACCGGGGTCGTGGTCGAAGGCGAACACACCGCACGCCGACGACAGCAGGGCTGCCGCCTCGTCGCCGGCCAGGCCCGTCATCCACGTGCGGAAGTCCACGTCGACCGGCGCGTCGTGGCGCAGCGCCGCGAACCCGCGCGTGAGCGCCAGCGGTGGGGTCCGTCGGGCGCCGCCCTGGTGGCGCAGGCGCAGACCGCGCAGCTGCGGCTTGGCCACAGGCACCAACAGGTCGCGCTCGCGGAGCCACTGCCACAACGTGCCGTCGGCGTACAACGCGTGCGGCCCGTGGTTGGCCACGAACTCACCGGTCGTGGCGCGGGCGCGGCCGCCGAGTCGGCGGTGGGCCTCGTGCACCGTCACCGACGCACCGAGCTCCGCAGCTGCGATGCTGCTCACCAGACCGGCCAACCCACCACCGACCACCGTGACGTTGCGCGTGCTCATCATCCGTACCTCCCTGTGGTTCCCGACACCGAGAAGAGGACGGGAACCTTCGAAAGGTTCCGCGCCTCTTCCATCCGTGGAGGACGTGGTGCGGGCCGCGCAACGGGGCGATCCGCGCGCCATGGATCAGCTCATGCGCCGGCTCTCGCCTGGACTCGGACGGTTGTGCGGCTCGATCGCGCTGCAGGAGGGCGACGACGCGCTGCAGGAGACGTGGATCGTGCTGCTGCGCAACCTGCACACGCTGCGCGAGCCGGCGGCGATCTGGGGGTGGGCACGGCGCATCGCGGTGCACGAGTCGATCCGCGTCGCGAAGCGGGCAGGGCGAGCGGTGCCGGTGGAGGACGTCGACACGATCGCGCCGGTCGACGTCGAGACGAGTGTCGACGTGCGCGACGTGTTGACGAAGCTCGCGCCCGAGCAGCGGGCGATCCTCGTGCTGCGCGATCTCGAGGGTCTCGGCGAGGACGAAGCAGCGGCGCTGCTCGGCGCGCCGTCGGGCACGGTGAAGTCGCGGTTGCATCGCGCCCGCGCCGCGTTCCGGGAGAGGTGGGTGTCGTGACCGACTGGCCGGAGGCTTCGCTCGATCGCGTGCGGCGGCTGCGCGTGCTCGCGTCGGTGTTGGGGCACTCGTCGATGACGGAGGCGATGTTCGACGCGCCGTTCGACCACGTGTGGACCTGGTTCCGCGACGTCGAGGCGAGCGTGCCTGCCTTCGACGGCGAGGTGCGGCGGCTGCGGGTGCGACATCGCGACGGCGATCGCCTCGCCGTGACGGCGTGGCAGGGGCCGGGCGGGCTCGTCCCCGTGCCGTTCGACATGGTGCTGGAGGACGGCTGGTGCCTCATGACGGCACCGGTGCACCTCTACGTGGTCGGGATGGTGGCGGAGCCCGCGGGTGACGACCGGACGCACGTCGCGTTGATGGAGGCCATGCCGAACCCGGCGGGACGGCTCATCTCGTCACGCATGGCGCGGCACGTGCGCGGCGACCTGCACCGTATGGCACGCGTGCTCGGCGTCAACGCCACGTCCATGTAGTACGGGCCTGCAACGGGCGTCCGGGTTCGACGACGAACGGGTCGTGGTTGAGCGCATCCGGCGGCGCCGTCTGCGGCTCGACGCACACCGCGTCCGGACGCTCGTCGTAGACCACGACGTCGGGGCACGTCGTCTCGATCGTGACCGCCACGTTGCCCGGCCACCGCACGACGGGCGGGCCGGTGAGCTCGGTGAAGCAGTCGTCCCACGGGCCCGGCGGCGGCGGGCGCAACAGCTCGGGCACGGCGATGCCCTCGCCGTCCTTGCGGAACATCGCGCCCGCGGGCAGGTCGAGCGTCGCGGGAACGCCGTCCAGGACACGGCGCCACCACGGGTGCCACCCGCACGCCGCCGGCATCGGTCGCTCGTCCGCGTGCACCGACAGCTCGAGCTCGAGACAATCGTCGTGCAAGGTGAGCGCGTGCGCGACGTGGCCGGGCCACGGCCAACCCGGTTGCAGATCGCACGAGAGCCGCGCCCGGGTCGCGCTCGACTCGTCCACGCGCCACGCGTGGTCGCGCACCGTGCCGTGGATGGCGTGCGGGCCCGAGTTGCGGTCGAGCTGGTGCGGTCGGCCGTCGAAGTCGAAGCGGCCGTGACGGGTGCGACCCGCCCACGGTGCCATCACGAACGCGCCGTAGTGCGCCTTGTGCTCGGTGTCGTCGTCGGGGGTGAGCAGCAACTCGCGACCGCCGACGGCGAGGCCGGTGATGCGACCGCCGTGGTCGGGGTCGATGCGGACGACCGCGTCACCGGTACGGAGCTCGAGCACGCCGCGACCCTAAGCTCCCGCACTCGTGCGCGCGGTGGTGCAACGGGTGACGGAGGCGTCGGTGCGCATCGACGGCGAAGTGGTCGGCGCCATCGGCGCCGGTCTGTGCGTGTTCGTCGGTGTGACGCACGACGACGACGAGCCCGCGGCGCGGGCGATGGCCGACAAGCTCTGGCACCTGCGGGTGATGGACGACGCCGCCGGCGTCATGAACGTGTCCGTCGCCGACACGACGGGCGCGTTGCTCGTCATCAGTCAGTTCACGTTGTACGGCGACACCTCGCGCGGTCGCCGGCCCTCGTGGATCGACGCGGCGCGGCCGGAGCACGCCGCGCCCCTCGTCGACGCGGTGGTGGCGCGCCTGCGCGCCCTCGGCGCGCGCGTCGAGACCGGTCGCTTCGGCGCCGACATGCAGGTGTCGTTGGTCAACGACGGACCGGTCACGGTCCTTCTCGAGGTGTGACCCGCCGGCGCCGTTCCACCAGCCAGCCGAGCGCGACCAGCGCGCACGCGACGGCCAACGCGGGCCAGTCGCCCACGCGTGTCGCGATCGTCGATCCGTGGCGTCGTTCGACGACGCCCTGGAGCACCTTTTCCTCGGAGATGCCGGTGCGCTGGAGTACGGTGCCGTCGGCATCGATGATCGCGGAGAACCCCGTGGGCGCTGCCTGCAACACCCACCGTCCGGTCTCGATGGCGCGCAGGCGCGACGACGCGATCTGCTGGCTCTGCACGATCGACCCGTGGAACGACGCGCCGTTGGTCGGGTTGAGCAGCACCTCGCCACCGTCGCGGATGGCAGCGCGGGCGCGGTCGGGGAAGAAGATCTCCCACGACTCGCACACCCCGAACACGGCCGCGTCGGTGTGGAGCACGGCGGGCCCGGTCCCGATGACGGCGTCGCGCGCGATCAGCGAGCCACCCGCGATCGGTTCGAGCAACCAGCGCAACGGCACGTACTCGCCGAACGGCACCCGTCGCACCTTCTCGTACGCGTCGACGAAGTCGCCGTTGCGATCGATGGCGACCTGGCGGTTGTGGAAGTGGTCGCCGTCGCCTTCGACGGATCCGAAGAGGAGGTTCGCGCGCAGTCGCCGCGCCAGGGCGCGCAGCACCGCGCCTTCTGGCGCGTTCGTCACCGGCCCTTCGATGTTGACGATGTCCTCGGGCCACAACACGAGGTCGACCGGTGGCTGCACGAGATCCGTCGCTTGCACATGTCGTTGGAACACGACGGGAGCGTCGGCGTCGAAGAACCTCGTGCCCTGGGGTCCACCACCCTGCACGATCGCGGCGCGGAACGAACCGACGTCGTGACCGTGGGGCGCGACGGCGCCCCCGACGACGACCACGACGACGGCTGCGAGCGCGACGGACGCGTGTCGCCAGTGCCGCGCGACGGCGGCGGCGAGCGCCATGCCCGCCACGACCGTGAGGAGATCGAGCGACAACGTGCCGCCGAGGCGCACGACGTGCACGAGGGGGCTCGCCACCTGGCCCATCGCCAAGCGGGACACGGGCACGCCACCGAACGGCCACCGGTCGCGGAACGCCTCCGCCAGCAACCAGGCACCGGGCAGCGCGATCCAGCGCGCCGGCGCCGACGGCGGCGTGACCGCGCACGCGATGGCGAACACGGCCGAGTAGTAGGCGGCGGCGATCACGTAGCCCGGCGCGGTGAACGTGATCAGCCAGCTCAACGTGGGGAAGAGCAGCGCGGCGGCGACGAGCCACCCGCGCCGGAAGCGCGTCAGCGCGGGCTGGTCGGCGAGGAGGCGGTCGAGCAGCGCGAGGCCGGCGAAGGCCAGCGGCCACCATCCCCACGGCGGCAACGACGCCGCCAGCAGCAACCCGGCACCGAACGCGAGCGCGACCGTGCGCGCGTGGCGCTTCGCGAACGCGATCACGATGCGGCGCGTACGGCCGCCTCGCGGCCCTGGCGGATGCACGCGGGGACACCGAGGCCGCGGAAGGCGGCGCCGGTGACGACGACGTGCGGTGCTTCCTCCTCCAGCAGGCGCTCGATGCTCGCCACCCGCTCGAGATGCCCGGGCTCGTACTGCGGGAACGACCGCAACCACCGCGTGACGCGCACGTCGACCGGCGCACCGCGCAGCGCGCTCGTGGTCGCCAGCTCGCCGGTCACCTGCTGCACGAGTGCGTCGTCGTCGAGGGCGACGAACCGTTCGTCGTCGATGCGCCCCACCGAGGCCCGCACGACGATCGACCCGCCCTCCGCGGGCGCAAGCTGCGCCCACTTGCTCGACGACCACGAGCACGCGGTGACGAGCAACCCGGTGCCGCGGGGAACGAGGAACCCGCTGCCGTCGAGCTCGCGCCCGAGCGCGTGGCGCGGGTAGGCGAGCGTGATCATCGCCACCGACGCGTACGCGATCGAGGCGAGCTCCTTCGCGGCGCGCGGTGCGACGTCGTCGAGCATGCGCGCCGCCTCGTACGCGGGAGTCGTGACGACGACCTCGTCTGCGTCGAGGTCCGTGAGCGCCGGTTGCGACGATGTCCGCACGTCGACGCGATGGGCGCGCAACCACGCGAGCAGCGCGTCGACGAGCGCGCCCATGCCGCCCACGGGCGAGTGGAAGACGGGACCCTGCGGTGCGGTTGCGCCGGTCCGGAGACCGCGCGTGAGATCCTCGTCGCGTTCGGCCGCAGCCGCGAGTTGCGGGGCGACCGCGCGCACGCTGAGGTGATCGCAATCGCCGGCGTTGATCCCGCCGATGAGCGGGTCGACGAGCCGTTCGAAGAGGTCGTCGCCGAGTTGCGGGCGCACGAGCGCACCGACGGACACGTCCACGCCCTCCGCGAGCGGTGCCGCTGCCGGGCGTGCCACGAGTGGGCCGTCGACGAGTCCGGGCGCGTCGAACGTCGACGGATCGGTGGGAACGCCGAGCACGGTGCCGGGCGGGATGGCGCGCAGGGCACCGTCCCACCACACGTACGCCTTCGATGCCGCCGGCGACACCAGCGTCGTGTCGATGCCGAGCTCGCGGCACAGATCGAGACCCCACGGCACGCGCGCGAGGAACGCGTCCGCGCCTTCGTCGACGGCGCGCCCCGCGAACTCCGACGTGCGCACCTTGCCGCCGGCGCGCGGTGACGCCTCGTGCACGACGACGTCGGCGTCGTCGTCAC
>Ga0070741_10013788_pt1 | contig 14163 bp, 11 predicted proteins | sample Coa_R1_4_FD_66440 | JGI IMG/M metagenome (GOLD analysis project Ga0070741, IMG submission 66440) | Surface soil microbial communities from Centralia Pennsylvania, which are recovering from an underground coalmine fire - Coalmine... | ecosystem: Environmental > Terrestrial > Soil > Unclassified ... | reverse complement strand
CGGCTTCATACGCCAAGCGATGCAGCATATAGTGGCGCGCATAGAGACCTGTCAATGGGTCGCTGATTGCCGAGAGCGCGCGATCTAGGTTGAATGATTGTCCAGCAGCACTCACAGCGGACGTGTCTATTAATCGCGTTACTTGATCGCGCACCCGCGTTAAATCGAGCGGGAGCTGCACCCAATCTATCAGCGACAGTCCTGCCTGCTTCACCTCGGCTGTATCCGCAGCATCGCTTGTAATGAATAGAATCGGGATTTGTTTCGTGGTCGAAAGGGCGCGAAAGGCGCGTGCCACATCCACGCCGTTGAGACCTGGCAAGTTTGTTCCGAGAATGATTGCGTCGGGCGGGTCATCCAGCGCCTGATCAATTGCATCTAGTCCGTCGTGCGCTACTGCCGTGTTATGGTGTAAATCCCGCAGGGTCACTTCGATGGCGCGCTGGGTAAAGTGATCAGGATGGGCAATCAAAAATTTTTTCAAGGACTCTCTCCGCCGGCGAGCCAATTGCGCACAAAGGCTTCTTCTTCGGCGCGGCTCGTCACCAATCCATCGAGGCGTTGCGCGCGCAAGCGTCGCAGAATTTCTTTATAACGGGGGCCCGGGGGCAGCCCCAGCGCCTTTAAATCATTTCCGGTCAATTCGGCTTGAATCCCGCGCCAGACCGCACGGTACTTGTCCACGTACGATTGCGCTTGCGTAGAATTTGTCGCAATGGCGAATACGGCAAGCGCGGCATCGTCAAAGCGTTCCAATAGTTCGACGACGCGGCTGGGCGGCAAATTGGAATTGTTCAATTGGCGTTCCAACAAGCGCAGCGTAACCACCTGCACCAAAATTTCAGTTTCGCCTTTGGAGAGTTTGAGCCGTTTGGCCAGTGCACGCGCTTCCGATGTCCGCAAACGATACGCCAGTACGCCGAGATAGAGCATCGGTGTTGGCGGATGCGACGCGCGCAGGTCTTGAAATTTTTGGGCGAGCCAGTCATCCGCTTTCAAGTTCGGTTGCAGGATTTCCAACACGCCGAGCTCTTGCAAGCGCGCCAGGGCACGTTCTGGTTCTGCTTCGTTGAAAATCAAATCGAGCTCGTGACGCAATCGCTGTCCGCTGACTTGACCCAATAGATTGCGCGCGTCGTCTATCAATTGCGCGGTGCGCGCTTCAATGGTGAACCCGAACCGCTGCTCGAAACGCACGGCACGCAAAATACGCGTTGGGTCTTCGATAAAGGAAAGATTATGTAGCACACGAATTAAACCGCGCGTCAGGTCTTGCTCGCCGCCGTACGGGTCGAGCAGCGCGCCATAGCGTTCGGGGTCAAGACAAAGTGCCATCGCGTTGATGGTAAAGTCGCGGCGGTGCAAATCGAGCTTGATGGAACTGCGCTCGACATCGGGTAGGGCAGAAGGATATTCGTAAAACTCGGTGCGCGCGGTGGCAAAATCAAGATGCAAATTTTCGTCTTCATCCACAATCCAGATGGCTGTACCGAACCGCGTGTGCGCGTGGACGCGCCCGCCGTATTGACCCGCCAGCTTGTGCGCGAGCTGAATCGCATCCCCTTCCACGACAATATCGAGGTCGAGATTTGCCTGTCCAATAATCAAATCGCGCACAAACCCGCCGACGAGATAGGTCGAATGACCCAGTTCGCGCGCAATCCGCGCGGCATCGCGCACGAGCAGCAGCAAATCGCGGGGCAGCGCCCGCTCGAGCCGCGCGATAAATTCCGAATTGCGCGCGGGGCGTACAGTCTCGGTGTAGAGTTTCAACAAATCGGTGCGCGTCACTATGCCGACAATGTTTCCATCTTCGACGACAGGCACTTGTCCCAGGCCCTGCTCGGTCATTACGCGTTGAAGATGTTCTACGGAATCCTGTGGTGAGACCGCAACAGGTTTGCTCATAAAACGCGAGACAGGCAATTTTTGCAATTTGTGATGGAGCGCGCGGTCAATTTCGCGGCGGGTCAAAACGCCGACCAATTTTTTACGACGAACGACAGGAAATCCCTCATGTCCCCAACGGCGCGCCTGTTCAGCCGCACTCGCAATGGTCATGCTCGGTTCAAGCACGCGTACACCGTACGACATAATATCGTGAACGGTAGTATGGGGGCGAATATGTTCTTGAAGCAGCTGCAGCAATTTTTTTTGCTGGGTCTTTAATCCGCGCGAGTGAATGAGTGCTGCTGCTGCGGTGGCATGTCCCCCACCGCCAAAAGCACGCGTAATCTCCGCTACATCAATCGCTTCCGTTTTGCTGCGCGCGACCATTTGAATCTGACCGCCCATTTGCACAAGCAAGAACAGCGCGGAGGGGTCATACAGCTGGTTCAACTGGTGCGCGACGCTGGATATTTCTTCGACATACTCTTTGACCCTCACTGCCGCAATGAGAATCGTTTGACCGCCAATCTCATGCGTTTCGACTCGTTTGAGCAAACGGTTATAGAGCGCGCGCTGATTGTCGGCGAGCGGCTGGCGCAAAAATTCGCCCATCAAATCGAGCGACGCCCCTTGTTCGACCAGATACCCCGCTGCGTGCAAGTCGCGTCCCGTTGTGTCCACGTACGTGAGCGAACCCGTATCTTCGTAAATGCCGAGGGCGAGCAACGTTGCTTCGAGACGCGAGAGCTGCAAATTTTTCTCGCGCAGTGTTTCGACCAAGAGCGTCGTCGTCGCGCCCGTTGCCCCACCGCTGTACGTCGTGCGCTCATCGAGGGGACGCGACAAGGGGTGATGGTCCACGATATGAATCGTTGGCGAATCGGCAATGCCACGCGCGGAGGGCAGCGTTTGGGTATCCACCAATAATACATGCTTGAAACGGCGGCGCGGTGCCTGATCTTGCGGCGTGAATTGGAAGGGTTCGCCGTACAAGGTCAGGAAATCTTGCGCGTTGCGATTCAAACGGCGCGGCAGCAGCGCGCAGGCCTCGGGATAGAGCTTTTTTGCGGCTGCCAACGACGCCAGCGCGTCCAAGTCGGCATTTTCGTGGGTCAAAATGGCGTCCACAGGGGCATTGTACGCAAGCCGTGCGCGACGCGCAAGCGGAAAGCGGACGGAGAAATGAAGTGGTGAAAAGGTGACAGGGTGAGAAGGTGAGAAGAGGCAGGAGGAGTGTCGGAGAGAGAGTGACAACGATGTTATAATTTCTGCTTGGAACGCGCGATCTAAAGGTTGCGCGCGCCGTTGTGTTTCCTATGACCACTCTGGACGAGCTGCTCGACTATATTTTCGATAGCAAGAAATCTGCCCTCTATCCTGATTTGGAAAGTTGGCTGCGGAGCTCGCGGCGATTCAGGGCATTTGCAACTCGGAATCGCACAAAAATTCGCGCCAAGCTCAAAAATGTACAGGACGAAGGCGGGATGAAAGATTTACGCGCGGAATTGGAAACTGCGGCGCTGCTGCTCGGTTCGGAACGGTTCACCGTCGAGTACGAAAAGTATGCTGCCTCCAAACAGCGCGGACCCGATTTCACCGTGACGTTCAAGACGCATACTCTGTTTAATGTCGAGGTTCGCCGTATCCGCAAGGTGGAACTGGAAGAAGAGGACCCTGATGCGCGCGTCGGCAAGTTAATGGCGGTGTTGTGTGAAAAAGTAGGGCAGATGCCGCCAAGTATTGTCAATCTGCTGTGGTTGACTGCCGAGCGTCCGATTGCAGAAGACGACCTTAGCCGCGCGGTGACGACGCTGCGTCAAATGGCGGAACACAAAGCCGAAGACTTTTTCAAACGGCGCGGATTTGCGAGTGCGGTTGACTTTATCTGGCAGTACAGTCGGTTAAGCGGAATTGTTTTGCATCAATCGGGCAAGAATATGATATGGGTGAACGCGCTCGCGCGACACAAAGTGCCTCCAGAAATAGTAGCGACGATTCAACGCTTGGAGACGATTTGAATTTCAAATAGAGCAAGCCATGTCCGATATTTATTATGATGTGGAAACGAAAGAGCTGCTTGACTTGACGCTGGAAGATCAAGCGTCGGCCATTCGCGCGCTTCATTTTTCCGTCGGCGTCACGTGGTGCGAATGTCACAAAGAACAAGTATTTTATCGCGCAGATATGTTGGGCGAACACTTGATGGCGCACGAACGGATCATTGGGTTTAGTATCAAGCAGTTTGACAATGCGGTTGTCGCCTACAATTATTTTCTCGCCCGTGCGGAAGTGCCACCTGTACGCGCGGAAAAACGCGCAGGACAAAAGCCCTTGCCCAAAGCCGATAAACCTCCGCTCCCGCAAACGCCGGAAGAATTGAAAAGCGTGCTTGATGCGCGCAGTATGGACTTGCAGATTGACTTGGAAGCGCGCGTGGGCTATCGCTTGGCGCTGAACGCGTTGGCGCAGGGTACGCTGCGGCGAGAAAAGCAGGGAACTCCCGCGCTCGGGGTGATTTGGTATCGTGTTGCCGCGCAGTTAAAGCAAAAGTACGCCTATGCGCTGCGCGAGGCGAACGATCCCGAAGGGGCAGACCGCGCGCAAGAGTTGGGCGCATACTTTCAGCAGCGGTTGGAACGCTACTGCGCGACGGATGTACAGCTCGTTCGTCAGATATTCGAGTACGGTGTGCAAAATCGCCGCGTGTTTTATCTTGACTTTGAAGGCGAACGGCATAACGCGCGGGTGGATTGGCGGTAAGTTTTTTAAGGAACCGCGAATCTGCGCGAATCTACGCGAATGGAATAGTGTAAAAATGAAATTGTTAAGCTTAGACCTTCGAGGTCTCCAAGACCTCGAAGGTCTTTAATGAGGATTCGCGCCTATCGTCCTTAAAATGTATAATGCTTTTAGCGTATGAGTGAAGCTACAAGACCGAGCCCACGCCAAGTAATTCTTACAATTCTCTTTGTATTGTGGTTGAGTGTGGAGGCGGCGGTCATTGGTTTGACGCCCGCGTGGGGGTGGATTCTGCCGCACGAACATATTACGCGCGGGGTGTTGACTCTATCGGATTGGGAACGACATCTTCAAGAGCATCTGCGCGGCGAATATGTTCTGGCCGTGCGCTGTGATGTGCCGCGTACAGATACCCCAACAGTCGTCGCTTCGATTCCTGACATCAATAGCGCGTTTTCCTTCTTTTCGTTGTTTACCATGCACATAGACAATGCGCTGGTCAAAATTCCTGTGCTGCATGTGCCATCAGCGGCGTTTGTCCCTATTGTGTTTCACGTGGTGGACATGCATTATGCTCCACTCGAACCTCCTCCCAACATCTAATTCCTCCTTAATCTTTTTATCGTAGAATACACAGAATGCGGCGCGTCTCGACGCGTCGTTTGAACTTATTCCCGGAGGAAATCCCGTGAACAAAATCATCGCGCTACTTGGCAGCGTTCTGCTCTTGGTGGCGCTCGCCTCGATTGCGCTAGCTCATGCTGAAATTGATACCTGCACGCCGCCGATCAATGGCACGGTGGAAACTGCGCCTGATAAGGTGACGTGCAAGACCACCGAAGGGATGGACCCGAAAGGTTCGTCGTTGAGCGTGTTCGACGCGGCGGGGATGCAAGTGGACAAGGGTGATTCCGCTGTTGATTTGAATGATCCTGACCGCAAGACCATTTCCGTGTCACTGGATATGGCAATGATGAAAGATGGCGTTTATACCGTGAAATGGAAGACGCTCTCGGCGGATGATGGCGATGCGGCGGACGGCTCGTTTACGTTTACTGTCGGTGAGGCAATGCAGATGGACATGACGGCTACGCCACCGTCAGGAGCAACCAGCGCGCCCCAAGCAGCAACGCCTGAAGTGACGCATCCGAATGGCGATGAGAGTATCGGTGTCGCAACGATTGGTGGCAAGCAAATCACACTGACGATTACTGCGCCGCCGAAAGATGCCACGCTGCCTGCGGGCGATGTCAGGGTCGAGGCGACGGTGCAAGGCATCACACTCGGCGACAATGGCACGCACCTGCATTTTTACGTGGACGATAAACTGGCTACGATGGGGGAAGGCGCGCAGACCTCCGCTACCGTCAAGCTCGACCCCGGCACGCATGAACTCATGGTCGCGCTCGCGGATACGCAGCACGATTCGCTGATTGACGCGCACGTGCATGTGACGGTTCAGGGCGCAACGACTCCAGCAGCAACCGCCGCAGCCGCAACGCCTGAAGCAGTGCCGACGGTTGCACCTACGTCCGCTTCATCCACGACATCACCGACCGCCACGCCAACGGCGGCTGCGACACTCCCGACGACAGGGGAGGATATGAACGTGGGACTGTTCGCGCTGCTTGCGTTGGCAGGCTTTGGATTGTTGGGCGCGGGCGCGTTGGCGACTAGGCGCGGACGATAGGAACGGTAAATTGGACGTGGTGTAGAGACCTTATGGCATCGCGTCTCTGCACCATGTCCACACTATATGATGTGGAATGCTATTCCGCCACTGCGCGATGGGCGAATTGTTGAGGCGCACGGCGGAATCTTGACGGGACATTGGGAATTTGATTTGGCGTTGTTGCTGACGCTGCTCGCGGTCGTTGCCTATTCGTTCCTACTGCCTGCCGATGCGCCGCGTGGCGTGGGACGGCTGCTGATTCAGAGCGTTTCCTTCTTGTTTTTCGCGGGTGCGTTGATACTCGCCGTATTAGGATTCAGGAGTTTGTGAATGTTCAAGTGGAGTTTGCGTGGGTTACTGATCCTCTTATTCATCGGGATTGTCCCTGCTATTGTTTCCGCGCAGAGCAATGCTTCAATCAAAATTGTGAAACCGGGAGACCGTCGGAATGTCGAAACGGCGCAAATCAATGTCACGGTTGAAATTACGGGCGCGTCCTTGAGCGATGGGTATTCCTGGCAGATGTTTGTGGATGGCGAACCGCAAGCAGTCGTACGCGATTCACTGACCGCGCCGATTATGGTCGGAGAGCCAAGCGGCCCGCGTCGGCTTAAAGCGGTATTGTATGATCCACAAGGAAATGCGATTGCGTCACATGAAATTTTAGTGATGGCTGCGCCGGTGGAAAAGGATAACGAGCCGGTCTTTAACCGCGAGTGGTTCGCGCCGCTGATGGCGGTCTTTACGATCATTATCATTGGTCTGCTCGTTCTAAGCTTGCGTTTGCGTCCGCGCACCGCGACATGAGGAAAATCGTTCTCGTCTTTGCACTCCTCCTGGCGCTGTTCGGGGGACACGGAATTGTCTCTGCTCATGCGGTGGTCACCGCGTGCGCGCCGCTGATTGGAGCGAATCTGCCACAGCCGCCCGCCTTGTTGATTTGCCAATTCAATCAACCGTTAGACGAGAGCAAAAGCACAATTACTGTCACCGACGCGCAGGGGCAGCGCGTGGACAAGAACGACACGAAATTTTTTGAAGGGGACAAGCAGACGTTGGTCGTCTCACTGGACACGACCAAAATGAAAGCGGGGATTTATACCGCGCACTGGAACGTGACCGATACGTTGGATTATGGCAATACATTTGGGGATATTCAATTCGGCGTCAATACCGTCGTCCCACCAACGCCGACGCCAGCTCTGCCGGGCGTGGCAATGACCCCAACGCCGACGCAAACGACGGATGCCACATCCGACTTGATCTCGCGTTTTCTTATCGGGGCGGGTGTCATTGTATTGGCTGCCCTGGGCGTTTTGTTCTGGCGGATGCGTACTAATCAGAATGTTGAGCAAGAGTAAGAAAATGAAAGTCAGGTTCAAAGTTAGTATTGTTGCATTCCTGGTGCTCGTGTTGACTGTCAGCACGGTGTCGGCACATGCAAAATTGATCAAAGCGAGTCCCGCGCCGAACTCGGTGCTGGGGTCTGCGCCGTCGCAAGTCCAGCTCTGGTTTGACGAAGCCGTTGATATGAATTTCAGCCAAGTCCAAGTCATTGATCAAAAACGGCAGCGAGTGGATACAGGCGAGTTACAACCGGTCAGCGATGACCCGAAATCCGTCATCATTCCTCTGAAACCTTCGGGGGATGGCACATATAACGTCATCTGGAAGGTGTTGTCGGCGACGGACGGACATCTGACGAGCGGCGTATTTGCGTATGGCGTTGGCACAACAGCAGGCGTTGTCCCTGTGCCCACCAGTCCAGAAATCACGGCACCTTCGGAATTATCACCAGTCTCTGCTATTGTCCGCTGGATCAGTCTCATCTCCCTGCTTGCTCTCATCGGCGGCTCGATATTTCGGTTTTTTGTCCTCGAACCCTCGCTTGATTTTGTAAATGCCAGCAAAAATACGCGCAAGGTTGCTTACACGCGCTGGGTGCAGCTCATCGCGCTCGCGCTCGTCCTCTTTTTCTTGAGCAGTATTGGCGAACTCTTTCTCCAAACGAGTCTCATCACGGGACAAGTCACGTTTAATGCGCTATTCCAGATATTGGCGAATTCGCGCGCCGGCCTCTTGTGGCTCATCCGCTTTGCGCTGATTGCTGTTTACGCCGTCCTGGTCATCTTGGAAGCGCGGCGCGCGCGCGTGCCGTTCGCGGATTATGCGTTAATTGTATTTGGCGTGGTTGCGCTCTTTACGCGTTCTCTCGGCAGTCATTCGGCGTCGCAAGGAAATTTCACGCTGCCCGTATTGTCCGATTGGGTGCATCTGCTGGGCGTCTCGATTTGGGTGGGTGGGTTATTTTGTGTGGCGTGGCTCGCGCCATTTGTCTGGCGCTCGCTCGACCCCAAATCGCACAGCGCATGGATTGCGTGGCTCGTCCCGAAATTTTCGTGGATTGCGCTCCCGACCACAATCGTAATCGCACTCACAGGTCTTTACAATTCCACGCTGCAAATTCCCGCGCTCGATATATTGAATACGCGCACGCTGCCCACTGTCGCGCAACTGACCCAGAATACGTACGCCGACGCGCTGCTCATCAAAGTCGCGCTCTTTGCAGTGATGATCTGCTTTGGCGCGTTGAATCTGCTGCTCATCAGCCCGCGTTTTCGCCGCTTTGTCACCCAACCTGAACAGAGCGCAGGCATATTCAGCCGCTTTCGATTGACCGTGGGTGCGGAAGTTTTGCTGGGGCTTGGCGCGATTTTTCTGGCGGGCATTTTGACGCTCACCCCACCGCCGCGCTCCGAACCTGACCAGCTTGCGCCGACTATTGCGGAACAGACCGTCCGCGCGGTCAATCTGATTGGCTATCCATCGCAAGATGTGAAGGTTCAGCTGCAAATCGGACCCAAGCCGACCGCGCCGACGGAATTTACGGCAACGGTTACGTCAAACGACGGGCAGCCGCTCACCGATATTCAACGCGTCATTTTCCAATTCATGTATTTGAATCAGGACACGGGCGCGCAAAATATCACGGCGGACGCCAAGCCAGATAATCAATACATCGCGCAGGGCAATTATCTTTCGCTGGATGGAATGTGGAAGATTCGTGTGACGGTGCGGCGAAAGGGCTTGGACGATGCTGCCGTCGAATTTCCGTACTATATCGCGCCCAGCGTTGCAGAGAGCAATACGACGGCGGTAGCGAACGCGCAATTGCAATTGATGCAAGCGCAGCAGAGCATGAATAAATTGACCGCGCTGCACTCGACGCAAGAGCTGAACGATGGTGTAAATGGAGTTGTCATCTCGGACTATCAGTATCAAGCGCCCGACAAGACCCAGTTCAAGATTGTAGGACAGGGCGCATCTATCGCTATCGGCGCGCAGCAGTATTATCAAGACAAGAATGGGCAGTGGACGGAGCGTCCGCGCGTGGAAAACTTTGTCTTTCCAAATTTTGACTTTGCGAATACAGCCCAAGCCACGCGTTTCGGACGCGCCGATCAGGTGGATGGCAAGCCCGCCCAGATTATTTTGTTCGACACGCCGAACACTAGCGGCACGGATTTGATTCATTATGCGTACTGGGTCGGGAATGAGGACCAGCGCGTACTGCAATTTGGCATGGTCACCACCGACCACTACATGATGCAGTACTATGATGACTTTAATGGTTCAGACATTGCTATCACCGCGCCGCCGAATGCAGCCATTGCGCCAACGCCTGCGCCTGTCACCGAAACGGGTTCGAGTCCCTTGACTGCTGCGGTGCAGGGAACGGGCCGCCCGAAGGGATTTATTACAGGCGATTTGGAAGGCGATGGCGCGCTGGTTCTCGTCGTCGTTGGCGTGGTTAGTCTGTTGATTGGAACGGGAGGAAAACGGACGCGCAACGCGCGCTTGGTCACAATGGGGCTGGGCGTCGCGGGCGTGCTTTTGGGAATTGGATTATTTATTGATGCGGTGAACGGCACGCAGGCGGCAGTCGCAAACGTTCCGGTCAATACGGCGCGTGCATCCAGCGGGCAGCAAATCTATGATCAAAATTGCGCGGTGTGTCATGGTCCGAAAGGGTATGGCGATGGGCCCGGCGGCGCGGCGCTGCCCGTCAAACCGTTCGACCTGACGACGCATGTTTTATTGCACGATGAACAATATTTATATGCGACGATATTGAATGGACGGGGTTATATGCCCGCGTGGGGGAATCGTTTGACGCAAGACCAAATTTTGGATGTGATTGCTTATACGCGCTTGCTTGCGCGACAGGCACAACAAAATTCGGCGAAACCCGGCTTTACACCGCAGCCGTAAGATTCAAGCAGCAAGGGAAGGATTTTACTTGCCTTGTAATCGTTGGAATAAATCTAGCGATTGTTGGAAGGCAAGCGGGGAGACGTGAATTTCGCCGTTAAAGGGGCTGTCAAGTTCCATAATCAAGAAAAGAACGAATCCCACCAATCCCGCGAACATTCCGACCATCAGGAAATGCGGAGTGGAATTCGGCACGCGGAAGAATAGAGTGAAACCTAACGTGACAATGGCACCGCCCGCCAACAACATCCACATCAAGAGAGGTAATTCTTCACGGCTGGCGAGCAAGCGAATGCGTCGTTCGTTCCCCAGTTCTTCCATTGCGTCGAAAAAGTAATCTTCATGCACGAGTTGAGGTAAGTTGCTGCCATGAACGGCGCGGTGGACCGCCCAGAGCTGTTCGAGGGCGTTGCTCGCGGTCGGGCTCTCCTGACCCAATTCCATCTGCCGCCATTCATCGTTGATTACTTTTTGCGTATAATCAACCACCGCCGCTTGCAATTGCTGATTGTATGGCGCGGGCTGCTCTTGCGCGATACGGAATATATTGACTAACGTGTTCGCTTCATGTTCGACGTTGACCAGCGCATCGAGGTACGCTTGCCACACAACCAATACCACGAATGCCAGCATCACGCCGTACACGACGCCAACGGCGGCAAACATAAAGCCCGCCACCTCGTTATTACTCCGATGCGCGTCTTCTGGGACAAATTTGCGAACAATATAGGTTGCGGCAATCGCGATGGCAACGCTTCCTCCGACCACTAGAAGTAGTAAGAGGGGTGTCGGAAAATTCAGTAAGAGAACTTTGATGGAACACCTCCGAGAAGAGGATGGCTTTTCCGTTCGGGCAATTCGATTGCGGAACGCGCGAGAGCGCGTAGTATTATATCAGAAATGTTGATTGCACTTTTTCGAAAAGCGTATCGAGATGTGACGAAGCGGCGCATCCGCTCGCTTTTGACGCTGTTGGGTATCCTCATTGGCGTCGGCGGCGTGGTGGCGATTGTATCCACGGGGCAAAATCTGGCACGAGCGCAAGCAGCGGCGTATGCGGACGCGTCGCAAGCCGATATTTCGTATTGGGTCTGGAATGCGCCCGCTTCGCTGCCCCGCGCGTTTGAAGAAATCAAAAATGTGCAGGCGGCGGAATTGCGCGTGGACTTGTTTACGCGTTGTCGGTGGACGTTGGATGGACAGGAAAACGGGCGCGATGTCTCGCTACACGGCATTGCCGATTTTGGCAATATGGAGGTGGATCAAGTCTTTCTCCGCTCCGGGCGCTTGCCGCGCGATGGCGAAGTGGTCGTGGAACAATCGGCGCTCGATGTCATGCCGCTACACATTGGCGATAGGTTGACCTGTCGCGGCAGCAGCGGCGAACCCGACCGTACATTTACTCTTGTGGGTACAGTCCAGACGCCGAATTATCCCAATGCCTCGCTGCTCGATTACGCAACGCTCTATGCGCCCTCGTCGGACGTGATTCGCTTGTTGGGCGCGACTGGCTCGAACAGCTTGATCATCAAAGTGGATGATTTGGCACACGCCGACGATACTGCGCGCACCATTACGCAATTATTAGACCGCCGCAATCTCCAACATAATTCCCCCGTCTTGCGCGACCCCAGTAACTTTCTCGGCAAGCGGGAGTTGGATGCGCTGCTGACGCTCTTGAGCATCTTTTCCATTGTCGGTCTTGTCACAAGCGGTTTTCTCGTCGCCAATACGCTGGCGGCGATTGTGACAGAGCAGGTGAGTGAAATCGGTACGCTCAAGGCGTTAGGCGGCACACGCGCGCAAATCATGCTTGTCTATTTAATGTCGGCGCTCGTGTACGGAATTCTTGGTACGCTGTTGGGACTGGTCGTCGGCGCGGTAGCAAGCTGGCGCTTGATGCTTTATATTGGCTCATTGCTGAACCTCACGGTGAATTTCCAAGTGTCGCCGCTCGGTCTTGTACTCGGTACGTTAGTGGGGATTGGCGTCGCGCTGCTGGCGGGAACAATTCCCGCGTACTCGGCGACGCGTATTCCCGTCAAGCGCGCGCTGGAAGCGTACGGGATTACCCCAACCTACGGCGCGGGACAACTGGATCGAATTCTTCAACGCATTGTCGCATTGCCACCGCTTGCGGCGATGTCCGTGCGTAATCTGGCGCGGCGCAAGAGTCGCGCCCTCGTCACAATGCTTGTGATTGGAGTTGCCGTTGCGACATCGCTTGCGGCGCAGGCAGTCGGCGCGTCGGTGGATACAGCGATTGATGAATTGTTTCGTACGTATCGCGCCGATGCGTGGGTATGGTTCGGTCAATATGTGGGCGATAATATGCGAGCAGCATTGATGACTGTGCCGGGCGTGCAAAAGGCAGAAGTCTGGTCGCTGCAAAACGCATGGGTTTCCAGGAGTTCGTTAAATAATGCCGCAAGAGAACCGGGCTTTAACCTGCTCGCGCCGACGACGGATAAAAATGCGGTGCGGGCGCGCGTGTGGGGCTTGCCCGCGGACACCGAGTTGTACACTCCCAATTTGGTTGCGGGGCGCTGGTATCGCGTTGGCGAAACGGATGCGGCGGTCATTTCCACTGACCTCGTGGAATCGCTCGGCGCGCAGTTGGGTGACACGATTGCTGTAGATGCCAGCGGCGATCTGCGCGTCTTTACGGTCGTCGGTATCACGATTGACAATTCGGTTTTTCTCGGCAGCGAAGTGTCGGGCAAAGTGTTTCTGCCCGAAGAGATTGTTGCAAGAATGCAGGGACTGGAGGGCTGGGCAACGTTTTTTGCGGTCGGTCTGAACCAACACGACGCGGTGGGCGTTGAATCAGAGCTGGACGCAATTTCGCAGCGTTTCAAGCACTACCAAATGGGGAGCGATAGCGCGGTGCGCGAGGTCAAGGGCGCAAAAGAGCAGACACGGATTCTCACGATTGCGCTGGCGGCGATGAGCATTCTAGTCGGACTGATTGGCGCGTTGGGCGTCGTCAACACAATCACATTAAATGTTTTGGAACGACGCCGTGAGATCGGCGTCCTACGTTCCGTCGGCGCGAGCGATGCCAATGTGATGCAAGCGTTTCTTACGGAAGGCATCACCTTTGGTATCGGCGGCTGGCTCATTGGTATCATACTGGGCTACCCGCTCGGATTGATTCTGACGCGCGTGATGGAAACGGTCTTGTTTCACCTCAACTATGTTTTTACTATTCAAATGGTTTTGGTCAGTCTCGTATTCGCACTAGTCCTGACTGGCATCGCTAGCTTGATTCCTGCGCTGGCGGCGGCGAGGATGAAAGTGAAGGAAGTTTTAAGATATGAATGAAAATCAAAATCGCTCACGTATTTCGTGAGCGATTTTGATTTTCATTCCCTTAAGGCTTCCATTCTCGTCGTATCGAGTCTCGAATCTCCACATATTGCTTGCCTTCTTCAAATGCTTCTTTGATGGCGGGCGAAAAGACCTTGCTGTAAAAGTCTTTGCCCATGCGATTAATAATTTCCTTGTCAAAGAGTTTGTCGGTTTGTGGCACACCGCTCAAGTCGTGCCATTTCTTGCGAGGCTTTTTCTCCCCGCCGCCTTCCCCCTTC
>Ga0070741_10013787_pt1 | contig 14164 bp, 6 predicted proteins | sample Coa_R1_4_FD_66440 | JGI IMG/M metagenome (GOLD analysis project Ga0070741, IMG submission 66440) | Surface soil microbial communities from Centralia Pennsylvania, which are recovering from an underground coalmine fire - Coalmine... | ecosystem: Environmental > Terrestrial > Soil > Unclassified ... | reverse complement strand
AATTTTATGGATCATTCCGATTCTTATTTTCCTTCCGATGTCCTTTACGGCATCGAGGAATGTTTTTTTAGGTTACATAACTTTAACGTTCGCTCTGGCCTGGGTTTTGTCTTTTATCCATGACCCTTTTAAATTAAAATTAGCTCCAAGGACAATACTTTTTATAATTCTTATTCTTTTCTATATTGGCCACATTTATTTCCTCGGTTACAAAAGGGCACCAATAAGATTTTATTACCCTGTCCAAGCTACTCAATTTATAAAAGAAAATCATCCAAATGGACACATGTTTAATGAATACGGTTACGGCGGTTACCTTTTATACCATTTGTATCCCGATGAACTAGTTTTTTATGATGGGAGAACAGATCTATATTTAGATAGAGAAATTCCCGATACTTTGCAAATAGCAACAAAAAAAGATCTCCCCGATCAGGAATATGCTAAATTTTTGTATACAATTTGGGATAGATATAAAATCTCTTATGTAATTGTGAGAACCCAAGGGCATGTCGTCGAAAGAAAAATTGGCAAAGTTTTGCTCGATGATAAAAATTGGAGCCTTGTTTTTTGGGACGATGATGCCCAGGTTTTTGTAAGACATGACGGATTAAATAATAGTATTTTGAGTAAATATAAATTTACTGCAGCAACACCTTACGATCAGAATCCTTACAGAAGCGGGATGCGAGACCAAGCTCTTTTAGAATATCAAGAGATGATTAAGATTGCGGATTCTTCAAAATCAAGAAATGCCATAGGATACATTTTTCTATTAGAAGGTAAAATAGCTGATGCCCGGAAAGAATTTAACATTGCTGTCAATCTTGATCCGTCTAATGAGTCTCCCCTTATGAATTTGGGAGAACTAGCAGTTGGCGATGGGGATCTTTCTTCGGCAGCTCAATATTATTTAAAAGCAATGGATCTTGCACCGCAAAGAGGACTAATATATATAAGGCTGGGGCAAATTTATCAAATGGCCGGAGACATTAACGATGCTAAAAAAGCTTGGCAAACGGGTCTGCAAAGAACACCTGATCTTCCTTCCCGCGACAAACTGAATCAGCTTCTCGAAGAAATATGAAAAAACTTCTTCCGCTCATCCTCTTTTTGCTTTCCATATCTCCCCTTCTAATCTCGGATAAACTACTTCTCCTAAAGAATCCTCCGATCTGGCCGGATGAAGCAATTTTTTTTGATACCTCAAAAAATCTTGCAGAAACCGGGAATCTTTCCTCAAACATATTCGGCGGAATAATTCCGGGGCTTGAGCAGCACTCCGCTTGGTATCCTCCGTTATTCTTTTATTTGGAAGCATTCTGGATCTCACACGTTGGTTCTACAATTGAATCAATTAGGTTAATATCTGTTATTTTTTCTATTTTTGCACTGGGATTCTTTTTTCTGATTCTTAAAAAAACTTCTAATTTTTATTTGGCTACTCTTGGAACATTTCTGCTTTCCATAGATAGAACCTTCCAAGATGCAAGTAGAATTTCCCGTATGGATATGATGTCTTTCTTTTTAATAACTTTAACAATTTATCTATTCATTAAGGCCTTGGATACAAAAAAACCAAGGGGTTTTCTCTGGCCAGGAGTTACCTCGGCGCTTTGTCTTGTTACCCATCCTCTTGGGGCAATTGCACCCGTAACTTCAATCATTTTTTTATTCTTTAATAAAGAGGCTTTCAATGGAAAGGTCAAGAAAATCTCGTTTATTGTTATCCCTTCCATAATTGCCATAGCACTATGGCTTTTTTCAATGAAAGATTGGCTCAGTCTTTTTATAAACCAATATTCTTTACAGTTTGCAAGGAAAGCCCAAATGACACCGGGAATTTGGGGAGACTTTATAAGTGACAGATATTTCTTTAGCTTATATTCGGTTTTTCTTCTCATCTTTTTAATATTCGCATACCAAAATTTTAGAAATAAAATACTATTAAACAGATTATTCATCTTAGGATTTTTGGTTTCTCTTATAATTATAGTTTGGGGGAAAGAGGGTTGGTATGAATTGTATCTCCAGCCGTTTGTTTTCCTGATAACGGTGACAAATTTAAGACAATCCGTCGGAAGAAAAATAATTTTTTATCCTAGTCTCGCGTTAACCCTCACCGTCATAATAATTAATCTCTTAGTCCTGCAAGGATCAGTTAAAACTCTGACCAAAAGCGACTATTATGCATTTGGGGATGAATTACTTAAAAATATTCCTCAAAACTCTATAATCTCCGAATCACTAATCCCTGATGCATATTTTGCTTTAAAGAATAAAAAAATTACTTTATATGAATTTCCAACTGTTCCTGTAGATCCTAAAAAATACAAGGAAGTTTTAGACATATCGAATTATTTGCTCATTAATATTTCTACAAATTCCTATATGCAAGATTATGTCCAAAGAAATACATTAAGAGCGTATCAGATAACCAAAGGAGGATACTCTGCCCTTCTCATTGAACTTGTTCCGAAATATAGACGGATTTGATAGAATTGCATCGTGAACATTCCTATTTCTAAACCTCTAATCTCCAAGAATGCAAAAAAATATTTGGAGATTGCTATCAAAAGCGGTTGGATCTCCTCAAAAGGTCCATTTGTTGAAAAATTTGAAAAAAGATTTGCCCAATTTGTTGGCACTAAGTACGCTGTATCAACAAATAGTGGAACAGCAGCTTTACACCTAACTCTCGCAGCCTTGGGAATTGGAAAGGGTGACGAAGTTATAATTCCGGCTTTTACCATGATATCAGTACCACTCGCGATAATTTACCAAAATGCCAAACCTGTTTTAGTTGATGTAGAAAAAAACACTGGCAACATAGATCCTTCTAAAATCGAGGGGAAAATAACCCCAAGAACTCGGGCGATAATAGCAGTCCATAATAATGGCCACCCGGCAGCCATGAACCTTATTCTAAAGATCGCTAAAAAACATAACTTATTTGTAATTGAGGATGCGGCAGAAGCTCATGGAGCAAAATACAAAACAAAAAATGGCTGGAAGACGGTCGGATCGATCGGAAAGGCAGGCTGTTTTTCTCTTTATGCCAATAAGATCGTGACAACCGGCGAAGGCGGAATCATAACGACTAACGACAAAAAACTAAGAGACAAACTATATTCCTTGAGAAATTTGGCAAGAACAGACGGAATACATTTCTTGCATAAAGAAATAAGCTTTGCCTACAGAATGGGAAATCTTCAGGCTGCCTTAGGTTTAGCACAACTTGAAGAAGTTAACGCTAGCCTCAGAAGAAAGAATCAGATAACCAAGCTTTATAAAAGGTTGCTTTCAGGAATAAACGAACTCGTATTACCCATTGAGAAAGATTATGCAAAAAGGCTTTATTGGAATTTTGAGATTTTGCTTCCGGACAAAAAAACCAGAGACAACTTAGCAAAGTTTATCGTAAAAAAAGGCATTGAAACCAGGAGCTCTTTCATTCCCCTACACAAACAGCCTGCCTTCTTAAAAATTGGACTTTTTAAGAAAGAGGTTTATAAAAATGCTGAATATATTAGCGATCGCGGAATAAGCCTTCCCTCGGGAGTTGCAATTAAGGATGCTGAATTAATTTATACTGCAAGAAAGGTTAATGATTTTTTTAAGAGAAAGAGCTAAAATTTTCTTATGAACGTCCTTATCCTTTCAAGAAAAAAAATGGATGGAATTGGCGGGCTTAGTAGGCTCTTTATTGAATTAAGCTTCCATTTGAAAGCTAAAACATATCCTATTTACCCTGGGAACATCTTGCACATATTCCGCTTACCACTTAAAGAAATGGACCTTATTTACTTATGTGATTCTACTCTTCTATTTTTTGGTGTATTTTTTAAGTTTTTTTTAAAAAAACCCCTTGTTCTTAACGCACACGGACTTGACCTAACCTACAGCAATCCCCTATACCAAATTATTTTGAAACGCTTTATAAAAAGGGTAGATTTAATTATTCTCGATTCTAACCCTTCTTTAAAACTACTAAATAAATTCAAAATCCCACCAAGAAAGATTAAGATAGTTAACCCCGGGATATCGGTTGCACATCTTAATTCTTCTTCCATTATTAATTTGCCTCTCAAAGAAAAAAAGATTTTTCTCACAACTGTAGGCAATCTTGTTCCAAGGAAAGGACACCAATGGTTTATAGAAAAAGTCCTAAAAAAATTGCCTGAAAATTACATTTATTTAATTGTTGGAGATGGATCTGAGAAAAAATCAATTCAGGAATCAATTAAGAAATTGAATTTTAAATATAGAGTATTTCTTTTAAAGCACCTAGATCATAAAGAACTTTCATATGTTCTAAAAAATACCGATATTTATGTTTCTCCAAACCTAAAGGTAAAGAATAATTTTGAAAGTTTTGGGATAGCGGCAGGAGAAGCAGCAGCGTTAGGACTTCCTGTCGTTGCAAGTGACGTTGATGGAATATCCGATTTAATTAAGAACAATAAAAATGGTTTGCTTGTGAATCCGAACTCCAAAGCTTTTGTGAAAGCTTTAAGATCATTAGAAAACCAATCATCAAGATATAAATTGGGACAAAAGGCAAAGAAATTTACACACGAAAAATTTAATTGGGGAAAAACTTCAGAAGAATATCTTCAAGCTCTAAGAGCTATTTCTTTATAAAAATTCAGGGTCTCATCGACACATTTATTCCAAGTAAATTTAGCTGGGATTTTTTTACTTTCTTTTGCTAGAGATTTGGAATTTTTTAAAGCTTCCAGAATTTTTTTAGATAATTCTCTAGGATTAGAAGAACATATATATCCATTCTCTCCCTCTCTAACTATAGAGGAGCCTGAAGCAGATTTAGAAAGTATCAAGGGCAAACCGTAGGATGCGGCTTCCAAAGCAGTAAGGAGAAATCCTCCCTCTGCCACCGAAACTGTAACAAATAAATCCGACCCCAAATAAAGCTCTTTTAAATCTTTGGCAAAACCAAGAAACCTAACATTTTTAGGAGCCTGGTCCATTAATCTATAAAAATCCCTCCCCCTTCCTGAAATTACTCCATAGATATTTTTATTTCTCAAGATTATCAAAGCTTTTAAAACAACATCTACATTTTTCCTCCTTACTAATCTTCCGACATATAAAACTATTTTTGAATCTTTAGGCAAGTTAAGTTTCTTTCGCAATTTATCTCTAGCAATTTTTCTTTCCCTTTCTGAAAACTCTACCTTACTTGTTCCTGGGGTTACAACTTTTAGATTTCCTTTAAATTTGAAGTTGGATTTAAAATTTGTTTCTTCTCCAACCGAAGATACTAAAATTCCATCGGCTAATCGGTACGTTAGCTTCTCGAGAGCTATAAGAGGCATGTAAAAAATTTTCTTAAGACTTGAGGAGGCTCCTTTTTGCATGTCCGAATAAGTGTTCCATTCCGAAACAATAATTTTATCTATATTTTTTGGACGAAACAATACAAAAAACAAACCGCTTAATTGGTTTGCATGTAAAATATCAAAATCTACTTTTGAAAATTTTCTTAAAAATTGTAGGTATTCAAATAAAGCCAGGAGAATCTGATTGCCAAAACAGAATGGAACAAGAGAAAGCTGTATATTCTTTTTATCTCTCCAAAAACTTTTTCTTCCTTTTCTATTTTCGGCTATTACAACAACTTTTCCCACTTTTTTAGCAAGATTAGAGACGAGATTAAATCCGTAAATTCCTTGGCCACCTATAAAATCAGGATAAAAATCTTCAGTTACGAAACAAATTTTTAACACTTAGAGAGAATTTTACTAAATAGATATATGCTTGTATACTACAATTCATACTTATGGCAGGATACCGCTTCGATGAACACGGAAAAGGCTACAAAATAGGAAAAGCTCTCCAATCTTATCGCCCGCAATGGATAGTAATGGCCTCGCTTATAAAAGGAGGTTCAAAAGTTTTAGATTTAGGTTGTGGCGATGGAATCCAAGGGCAAAGATTAATAAAAGAAAAGGGTTGCGAAGTCTTTGGGATAGATCTTGACCCCATTGCTGTTACGGAAGCAAAAAGACGAGGATTAAAAGCAAAAACTGGAGATATAAGCAAAAGGCTGAACTTTTCGGATAAAAGTTTTGACTATGTAATTTGTAACGTAGTGTTAGAGCTTGTTAAAAAACCGGATTTCTTAATTTCCGAAATGCTAAGGGTAGGAAAAACAGTAATAATAGGGTTCGAGAATTTTGGATTTTGGATTTATAGAATTGAAATGCTTTCGGGAAAATTTCCCCAGCATGCTCTGTACGGACATAAGTGGTATGAATCTAATTTCACTTCTTTTTTTTCTCTAAGCGACTTCCTATCGTTGCCTTCATTAAAAAAAGCCAAAATAAAAAAGGTAATTGGAATTAACTGGAGAAATAGAAAAGTAAGCCTATTAGCCAGACTATTTCCGAATTTATTTTCAAGAAGTTGTATTCTTGTTATTGAGAACTAGAAAGAGCACTTATAGAAGAAACAACTCCATTTATAAAACAAGAAGATTTGTCTAACGGAAGAATTCTTATCGCTTGCGCTTCTTCTCCTTCAAAAAGATATTCCATACTTTTCTCCCCCAGCTTGTTTCTATCTATTTGCGTATAAATTGATTCAGGAACTAACTTATCATTATCAAACTTATAAAAAGCTACCGCTTCATTTCCAATCCTCCAATTTGTGGCGTTGCAATTTTTGTCTATGTTATTTAGTTTTATTCTTGTTATAGGCATTTCCTTATCAAAAAAAAGTTCTATATATGGAAAAGCGCCGATGGATGGCCTAATTTTCCAAGAAAAATCTTTGGTTTCTATTTCGTTAGGCTTTCCCTTAAAATCAGCAACATCGTTTTTAAAAATCCTGAGAAGAGGAACTCCATCAACCGATATTGTATGTACGGGATTAAGGAACTTTTTTGGGTAACGGAAGCCAAAGCTATTTATATTGCCCTTATCGGATAGGACGAGGATGTATTCTCCTTCGCGATCAAAACGGCTAAAATGATCAGGAGAAATACTAATATCATCTCGAAGATACAACGGCGACAAGGCAAAAAGGCTTCCGCTTATAAAAGCTATGTTGGAGTTCTTTTCCGAATGAGAATTCATCCATTCAGCCGCTTGTTTATAAATATTGCCATCGGTTATAGTCCAGTCTATTAAATTTCTATTATCTGCTCCCTTAATTCCCCCTACTAGGCTGTTAAAATAGACGTTCTCGTTAGGGTGTAGATGAATAATTGGGGCAATCATTATAATTAAGATAAGCCCGGCAAAAGTCAAATTTTTAAACTGTTGGTTAAGCTTAAATGGTATAAGACTTACAATTGTTTGGAGACCCAAAGCTCCTAAGATTGCTATTGCCGGCGTTATTTCCATAAACTGCCTGTACCCTGCATAGAACTGTGCATGCGGAAGCGTGAACTTTAAAACTGAAATACCGATCCAGAACAGAAGGAACTGTTTTATTTTCCATGGGTTATTTTTCCTTATTTTGACCAAAGCGATAAAAGATAGCAAAAGTAGAATGTCCGGTGTTTGTGTTAGGAATAAAATAATAGGATAAGTATTAAATCCAAGGACAGTGATAAAGCCTGACGGCTGAATTGCTGATCCTTGAATTGCAAAATTTTTATAAAAAGAAAAAACAGCAAATAGCTTACCAATTGGATTATCCCAACTGTATGGCCACGTAATAATCAGAAAAAGTAAAACTGCCAAAGAACCCAAAATAGAGATTGTAAAAAGCCTTTTTATCTTAAACCAAGATTTAAATTTGTCCGTTTTCCTAATTAGGAAGAGCCAAGCTGGTATAATAATAATTAACTCCAACATGTTCCACTTCGTTCCCATTCCAAGACCCAGAAAAATAAAAAATAAAATCACCCATTTAATCTTTCTGCTTAGAAGAAAATGCCAAAAAGACCAGACCAAACCCACTGAGAACGTGGTAACAAGAGGATCTTTTACGTTAAAATGGGAATCTCCGAAGAATACAGGAAAAAGAGCAAGAAAAATTCCAGCGCAAAAAGAAACAAAATAGGATCCGGTAAGTTCATAAGCAAAAAGCGAAGTAATAAAAACTCCTATTGAGGCGATAAAAACAAAAGATACTTGGTAACTTTCCAAATCTCCAAACCAACCTAACGTTCCCCAAAAAATTTTATTAAATAAAGTTGACCCTAAATCCGGAAAGGTTAAATGGCCCGCTCCGTCTTCTTTTATAAAATAGCCTGCATTCCAATAATTGCTTTGATAAAAACTGAATTTTCCTCCTTTTGCGACGGCTTCTTTATAAGAAACAACCGTCAAGGGCCTTTCTTGTGAGGTAAAAAGAGTTTTACCTTCTACTTCAATGGCATTTGCAAGATTTTGGCTTACAAATTCATTGGGCTTTATCAAGACCGGAGGAATTTTAGCCGAAGTTTTAAATGTTTTCTGACCTGTTAGGAGAAAATTTAAATAAGCCTGGCCTCTCATCATCCTTAAAGGAGAATCCCAGTTTATTCCATAATCAGGCAGTGTGAAAATTCCTATAGTTAAAAATAAAAGTCCTAAGATCAAAGGAAGTATATATTTCCCCACCATATTATTTTAGCACTAACTATGGGGCTGGGCTTGCAGATGAACTTGAAACTGGAGCCGGACTGCTCGAGGGAGTCGGACTTGGAGTCAAACTCGGAGCAGGAGTCGAAACACCTGTCGAAGTCTTTGCATCTTTTATAGCCAAAGCGCTCCAGCTGAATTTAATATCTTCGTTTGGAGCTCGATTGAGTTTTATCGTAAATCCTTTTGTTGTTACCCTTGTCACTATAAAACCTATATTTTCGTCTAAGATTTGCTTTTCCAATGTTTGCTGGACACTTGGATCACTATTTTGATCCAAGGTTATCGAAGCATTTACCAAAGGCGTATTTGCATATTCTTTATCAAAGGCAATATCAACCGAATCTGCACCTTTCTGAACAACCGCAAACCCGGCAGTGTCACTGTTAAATGTAGGTCTTCCGTTAAAGAGGACGTCATTATGGAATATAACATTACCAAAGAATTCTGCAATCGCATCAAATAATGTATTGGATTTAAACTCCGAAGGTCCGACAACTACCAAGGCTCCGTTTGCCGAAAGTTTACCCAAAACATTAAGGTCCATGTTGAAGTTAGCTGTCTGGTTAACCGACAGATCCGCCAGAATATTAACGTTTCCATTATCAAAGCTAATTTTACTTCCCAAAACAGCCGATGGGCTTGCCTGAGCACTTTGTGTACTCGTTAATGTGCTCTCATACTCAGCTAGCGAAGAAAGTTTATTCGCAATTAAATTATCGGCTAAGACATTAAGTCCTTCTATCTGGTTTGCGTGGATCTTATCCGCCGTCAGTTCACCTTTAAGATAGGCATTCCCAAGCGAATCGACGCTGAATAGTGTGTTGCCCACATCACTTTGGATAACAAATTGCCCGTTCTGCTTCCCAACCTGGATTGTCACCGTACCTCCGGACGGCGTGATTGAGCTCAAGTCTATGTTCCCAAACTTCGCCGTCCCCGAAACGTTTAGCGAATCGGCAAACATCTCTTTGGTAATAGTCGCGCCGGCCGAAAGGTTTGCAATCACAGCATCACTCTTTACAAGCTGCGCGGTTATGTCCTTTCCGGTCACATCATTAACTATTCCATATAGACTTGGGCTCGGTCCGCCACTGCCCGGCGAGCTAGTTTGCGCACTCCCCGAAGCAGGCTTTATGGCTACATCTCCTATATCCGGAGGCGGCGCACTCGGATCGTACCAACCCGCTTGAAGGAAGATAACTATCTTACCAACGCTTACGGAAAATTGAGTTCCGTCGTCCCTTGTCGCCATATCCTGATGTATCGGATAGGTCGGCATTCCCATAATATCCTGGCCAGATTGAGTTCCGTCAAAAGAATCTAAAGCATAACCTATTATTCTTCCCATCTTGGTTGCCTTCATAGCAACTCCTTTAACAGAAGACGTCGTTAAAGGATCGTTTGGGTGAATTATTCCGTTTTCTGTCGAGACTTTTGTATAAACTTGCCCGAGCATACCGACGTTTGCATATTTGGGATCTCCTGCTCTAGCACAAGAAATTTCGTCCTCACAGAAAGGCTGGTTGCCGGAAGTACCATATTGTGTTACGACACCCAAGACTCGTTGATCGTATTTCGAAGATCCTCGATGGACAGTTTCGTATTTAGAATCCGACATTACCATAACGTCTCCGGGTTCGGATGTATCATCCTGAACTAAGTACTCTGAGTAGTCGGCGTTGGTTGTCGCGGAGTTAAACCTAAAGTTCGCACCGTTAGCTCTAATCCAAATACGTCCCGAAAGCGTTGCGTTGGCTAACATTCCAATAGCAATCTGTCCGTTAGTATTCATCGTAGGCATCGATGTACTGGTCCCAAATAAAACAACTTTTGAAGTCCTACTATTACTACCAAGATTTATAGTCGTGGCAACTGTTCCGGTTTGCATACCAATATTTATTGTGTCAACAGTTGTTGCTGCGCCGGTCTGGCCAAGATTTATAGATTTTGCAGCTGCTCCGGTACCCATGTTAATTGTGGCGACTGCAGCACCGGAACCTAAGTTAACAGTCGCTGCATTTGTCGGTGCTATAGAGACAGTTCCGGCTCCGGTGGTATCCAGAGACAAAGTATTTGTTGTTGCAGCCGTAATCGAAAGCGCACCCGCACCGGCAATGCCGGTATCCCAACCCGTTCCGATATTAATTGCTGTCTCCGTAGCCGCTCCAGCAGTAATATTATTTATATTGATTCCGTTAATTGTCCCGGCAGTACTGGTTCCAGTCGGCGTCACGGTTAAGCCATTTTGTGTAATCAGGGAATTAGTATTGGTCGCGAGATTAGCCTGCACAGCGTCAAAATTACAGGTTCCAGAGGCACAGCCGGTTAAAGTCGGGGCATTAACGTTAACGCCGTTAATGTCTTTGGCCGCGGCTCCGGAAGTATTGATAACCTCATCGATGGAAAGTCCAGTCGCCCGTTCTAAAGTTGCGGAAGCAGCAGTCGAGCTGGCATTAAGGTTAATGTGAATTCCTCTGGTAGAAGTAGAAACGCCGGCTCCGGCCGCCGAAGCATCGGTAACAGTCAAATCGAATGCTGATCCATCTTGGGTGGTCGTATTGTTGTAAGTCGCTCCAGCCGTAAGGTCAATCAGCGCTCCAGTCGTTAGTCCGGTAACCGCCCCGGTCAGCGCGATATAATTTCCGGTCGTCGACAGAGAAGTGTCCGATAACGCCACGACATTCCCGGATGTCGCGGCCGAGGTCAGGCTAAACGTCCCCGAACCTTGGGTGTAACCGGTGATTCCCGACAACGCCCCGGCGTTAATAATGAGTGAATTAATCGTATTTGTTGAGGTCGCAGCGCTGATCGCTCCTGCATTAGAAACAGTAAAGTTAGTCGAACTTATCAGATTAGTAAATGTTCCGGTAAATGTAAGTCCGTTAGTTATCGCTCCTGAACCACTCTGAGTAACATTTATCCCATTAGTTAGGGTCGTTGATGTGGTTGGTTGGCTTATAAGCAAACCGTTGGTCGCTGTGGTGTTATTAGTAATCGACATCGCATCAGCCGTTCCGTTGTTAACGATCGAAAATGTAGTTGGAGCTGCAAGACCGGTTGCATTGGTAAAAGTTATATTCTTTCCGGTTGATGTACTAATAGTATTGCCGGATGCCGAATCATAAGCCTGTTGCAATGTTCCCCCTCCACCCCCACAACCGGTACAGGATGCGACGGTTAGAGCACCTGCGGCTGTTACAAACCAGCTGTTTGCAGAAGTTCCAATTGCAATCGAATCTGCTCCGGTTCCTCCTGTTCCGATGTTAATTGTGTCTGCCCCTGTTCCTGTTCCGATGTTAATTGTGTCTGCAGTCGAACCAGTATTCCCAATTGTTATCGTCTGTGCCCTTGCTGCGGTTCCAATTAGAATTGAACCGTTACCGACTCCTCCTCCAGACGTTCCGACATCTATTGATATATTACCCGCAGCTCCAGAACCAGCACTGCCTGTTGCCAATGTCAAGGCTCCCGAGTCAGATCGGAATACACCACCACCTGCTCCGGTTGTAATTGCAACTGCTCCACCAGTCGTTGCTCCGGCTGCATCCCCCGCTGTTATATTAACCGCTCCACCACTACCAGTCGTGGTTCCTGCAGATCCTTTAAGATTCAATGCTCTTCCGGCATTAGTTGAAGATGGAACAGAAGGAAGAATGGTAAGGTCCGTTCCTGCGGCAGTTGAGAGTGTTGTCAAATCCGCAGCTGCTCCACCTTTGAGCGAAATTACCCCTGTTGAACCGGCAATCTTGTAACCCGCACCCGAGTTTATGTTTACAGCAGTTGTTGAGTTGGTTGTTTCTCCTATTGTTATTGTCTTTGCCGCAGTTGTAGAAGTCCCTATGTTAACAGGCGCTGCTGTTGCGTTTCCTATTTGAATAGTTCCTAGAGTTCCACCTGTTCCAACTTCTAAAGAAACAGCTCCTGATGTTCCGGATGTTGTTATATTTCCAGATTGAATAGTTATTGCACCTGTATTAAGACCGGAGGTATTCGATAATCCTGTTTTTATATCAATCGCACCTGATGCACCCGAAGTTGTAATTGTTCCTGTTGTGATTGCAATCTTACCTGAAGTTGCAGATGCAGGAGCCGTAGCATTAGCGGTATTAATAGCCAATGCGGAAGTGGTTGTATCTCCCGATTGAATAGTTAGAGTTCCTGCAGTTGTCTTCCATGTTGAGTTTCCGTTTGTTGCGGTAAGATTAAGCGCAGCTGCTCCTGTTAAGTTAAGGTCTCCTGCACTTGTTGACCAAGTTGATGTTGCTCCCGATGTTAATGTTAAAGCATTTGCTCCAGTTGAGGAGACTGTTCCACCTGCTGCAAATGTTAAGTGGGTTGCATCAGTTGTAATGGTATCAAGCGATGAAACAGTAGTTAAAGCACCTGAATTTATTGAGACTCCATTTATAGTACTCGCTGTTGCTGCTGTTATGGCTCCTGAGGTATTGACTGCAAATACGTTAAATGTAATTGCCGAAGAAGCACCCTTACCTGCAAGGACCAAAGATGTGTTCGTATTTCCCGATTGGCCAACCGTGATAGTATTAGCTGAACCCGCAGCACCGTTTCCTATATTAATCGTGTCTGCGGCTGTACTTGTATTTCCTATTTGGATTGTTTTTGCAGTTGTGGCGGTACCAAGGTTCAAATTCCCAGCAACATTTGCTCCAATACTAACTGTTCCCTGCGTCGAGGTCCCTGTTCCAGCATCCAAAACTAGATTACCTCCAGTTGATGTTGCCCCAGTTTCATTACCTCCTTTAATTGTTGTTGATGCTCCGGTGCCTGATGCTCCGGTTACGTCGGCTGGTTGAATAGTAAGTCCGTTTCCCGCTGTGATTGTTGTGATGTCTTTAGCCTGTGCCCCCGGAATTGAGAGAACACCCGCTGAGGAGACCTGGATTGTAGATGAAGTAAGAGTTAGAGCATTACCTGAACCTATGCTCCAGGTTGATGCTGCTCCACCTGTTAGGGTCAGAGCTCCTGTTGCATCTGTTATTGTTAGTCCTCCGGCTCCTGGACCTGTTATTGATCTTGCTGTTGAACCGGTAAATGTAATTGAATGACCAAAGTTAATTGTCGTTGCATTAGTTCCAATTGTTACGGTTCCTGCTCCTGTTGAATCAAGCGTTAGTGTCCCTGTTCCATTTGCATTAACAGTTAATGGCTGGTTTGTTGCTGTTGATGCGACAGTTGCACCCGCAGCATTACTTAGATTTACATTAGCTCCTGCAACAGTTTCCGATCCGCCCAAAGATGTTAACCCAGTTCCTGTTAGAGTAAGAGTTGTGTTGTCCGTCCCATTACCAAGATTAATTGCAGCTGCGGTTGTATTACCTATATTTATACTTCCATTCGCAGCAGATCCAGACTTTGCACCGGCATTTATTGTTATTGATCCACCTGCTCCTCCTGTTCCACCGTTAAGTGTTCCACCAGATCCTGCCAGAAATGTTAGCGCTCCTCCTGCTCCTGCTGTTCCTGTTGCGCCCGATGCAGGTCCTCCGTTACCAGATGTGAGATTAACCGCTCCGCCGGTTCCCGATGTTGTTGCTCCGGTATTG
>Ga0070741_10013786_pt1 | contig 14164 bp, 13 predicted proteins | sample Coa_R1_4_FD_66440 | JGI IMG/M metagenome (GOLD analysis project Ga0070741, IMG submission 66440) | Surface soil microbial communities from Centralia Pennsylvania, which are recovering from an underground coalmine fire - Coalmine... | ecosystem: Environmental > Terrestrial > Soil > Unclassified ... | reverse complement strand
GCCTTCACGATCGCGTTGATCGAGGTATAGCCGGCAACGAAGATCCAGGCCGCGCAGATCAGGAGGAACGCGACCACCGGCGACTTGGTCTCCTTCAGCGTCATCAGGATCGGCACAGTTGAAAGTGTTCCGACAACGCCGAAGAAGATCAGCAGCGGCTTGCGGCCGATGCGATCCGAGATCGCGCCGTAGATCGGCTGCAGGATGGTTGCGAATATCAGCGAACCAAAGATCACGAGCGTGGTCTGGTCCTCGGTGAGGCCGACCGAGAGTTTCACGAAGGTCTGCATATAGGTGGTGAAAGTGTAGAACGCGGCGGTGCCGCCGGCCGTGAGGCCAACCACCAGCAGCAGCTCCTTCGGGTAATTCAGCAGCGTGACGATCGAGCCGGTCGGATTGACGGCCTTCTTGGCTTCGACGAAGGCGTCGGTTTCCTGCAGGCCTCGCCGCATCACGGCGGCAAAGATCGCCAGGCACGCGCCGATCACGAAGGGGATGCGCCAGCCCCAGGCTTTCAGCTCCTCCGGCGTCAGGAACACCTTCTGCAGCAACAGCAGCACGATGATCGCGGTGAGCTGGCCGCCGATCAGCGTGACGTACTGGAAGCTGGAATAGAAGCCGCGATGGTTGGGATCGGCGACCTCCGAGAGATAGGTGGCGCTGGCGCCATATTCGCCGCCGAGGCTCAACCCTTCGATGACGCGGGCGAGCGCGAGAATCGCCGGCGCGGCAAAGCCGATCGAGGCATAGGTCGGCGTCACCGCGATCATCAGCGAACCGAAGCACATGCAGACCACCGAGAGTGTCAGCGAGAGCCTGCGGCCGAAATGGTCGGCGAGATAACCGAACAGCCAACCGCCGAGCGGCCGCATCAGAAAGGTCGCGGCAAACAGCACGGCAGCGTTGAGCTGCTGCACCACGGGATCACTATGTGGGAAGAAGGCCGGCGCGAAATACAGCGCGAACGCCGTATAGGCGTAGAAATCATACCATTCGACGAGATTGCCGACCGACCCGATGAAGATCGCCTTGATGCGGCGTTCGACGTCGGCGATATCGAGATGATCGCCGCCGGCCGTTTGCGCGGTCATAACAGGCCTCCCTCAAAGGCGGCCTGTCATTACCTTGTTCAAGCTCAGGCCGTCTTTCCGAATAGCACCGGAAGCTGGCGCGGTCCACGCACGGTGCCCTCGGACCACGTCACCTTGCCGGCCGGATCGAGCCGGAAATCCGGAATCCGCTTCAGCCATTCCTCCAGCGCGACCGTCATCTCCATGCGCGCGAGGTTGGAGCCGACGCAGCGATGGATGCCGAGCCCGAAGGCGGCGTGGCGGTTCTCCTTGCGGTCGAGCACCACCTTGTCGGCATCGGGGAACATTTTTGGATCGCGGTTGGCGGCGGGGAAGGACAGCAGCACCATGTTACCCGGCTTGACCGGGCAGCCGGAGACGGTGGTCTCCTTCATCACCTCGCGCGCCATGGTGACGGGCGAATAGGCGCGCAACAGTTCCTCGACCGCCAGCGGCATCAGCGATGGCTCGCGGACCAGCCGCTCGCGATCGGCCGGCGTTTTGGCGAGATGCCACAGCGAAGCGCCGATCGCGCTCCAGGTGGTGTCGATGCCGGCGATCAGGAGCAGCCGGAGCGAGCCGCGCACATGCTCGTCGGCAAGCGGCTGGCCGTCCTTGGTCCGTGCATTCATCATCGTCGAGATCAAATCGTCGCTCGGATGGGTCTTGCGATGCTCGATATGCTCGGCGAAATAGGCGTCCATCTCGCCGGCAGCCCTCATCAGGATTTCCTGGCTCTTGATGCCGAGCTCGAGGATCTCGTGGATCCACTTGATGAAGAGGTCGCCGTCCTTTTCGGGGATGCCGAGCATGTGGGCGATGGCGCGCACCGGGATGTGCTTGGTGTAGCGCGCCGCGGCGTCGCACTTGCCGTCAGCAATGAACGCGTCGATCAGCTCGTTGCAGATCGCGCGCACCCGCGGCTCCAGCTTCTTCATCGCATCCGGAGTGAACGGCGGCAGCAGCAATTGCTTGGCCGGCTTGTGCTCGGGCGGATCGGAAGTGATCGGCGGCGCCTTCGCCACCTGTTCCGGCCTGATGTCGCGCACGATGATGCGGCGCGAGGAGAAATGCTCGCTGTCGTTGGCGATCGCGCGCACCGCCTCATAGGTGGTCGGCATGTAGCAGCCGAGGAAGCGTTCGGTGTGCACCACCGGCGCGGCCGCGCGCAGCTCTTCCCAGATCGGGAACGGATCTTCCGTCCAGCGCGGATCGGTGTGGTCGAAATCGTTCACCCAGTCGGTGACGGGCGGATGTTGGGGCAGATAGCTCGCGGCGTCGGTCATCGTCAAATCCCTTGAGAGCTTGGTCAAAATGCGGTGGTTCACGAGGCGCGCGTGCGCGCCTATTCCTCGGTCACTTCGATCGCAATTTCCGGGCAGTTGGTCTGGGCGAGCCAGGCCTTGTCTTCGAGACCGGCGGGCACCGTGCCGTCGCCGATCTCATGCGCGTTGCCATAGCCGTCGAGCTCGAACAGTTCGGGCGCCAGCGACTTGCATCGGGCATGCCCCTGGCACCTGTCCTGGTCGACGCGAATCTTCAGCTTTCCCATGAGCTGCTTCCCTTCCTCTCGCGCGAGCCATGCGGCCTGCCGGCTCGCGTTCCCTGGTAATCCCGGCCGCGAAATTTTGTTGGCAATTTTCGGCGACGGCCGGTAAGTTATAGCCTATTACATTCGGACGAGGGCCGTCCGTCAAGCGAAAAGATCGTTACAAACAGATGCCGTCTCAACTCCAGCGCAAGCCGGTCAATACCTACCACCATGGCGATCTGCGCGAGGCCATGGTGCGGGCAGCACTTGCTGAAGTCGAGCGTGGCGGCCCGGAAGCCATCAGTATCAAGGCCTTGGCGAAGCGGCTTGGCGTTTCCCAGCCGGCGCCCTACCGGCATTTCGCCGACCGCGAGGCGCTGCTCCAGGCCGTCACCGCCGAAGCCTTCCGCCAGTTCAACACGATCATGCGCGAGGCGATCGACAGGCCGTCGAAACGCTCGAAGCTTGCGCGCTTTGCGCAGGCCTCGCTCGAATTCGGCCTGAAGCGAAACGGAATCTATCGGTTGATGTTCGCATCGCGCACCATGGCCTGCGCGCCCGACGACAGCGAGCTCCACATCGCCGCGCACGAGACCTTTGCGCTGCTCGTCGAATCCTTCGAGGCGCCGAAGGTCGGCCTGTTGCGCGAGCAGCATGCGCTGCAAATCTGGGCCGCATTGCATGGCGTGGTGATGCTGGCGGAGCAGGGGCTGCTCACGGGAAAGCAGGCGCAGATCACCCGCGAGCAACTCGTCGACAACATCGTCGAGCAGACGCGGGCTGCGCTGATGGCGGCGGTCAGGACGGCAAGCCCCTCATCCTGAGGAGCCTGCGGAGCAGGCGTCTCGAAGGATGAGGCCAGAATGGGGCCTCATGGTTCGAGACGGCACTTCGTGCCTCCTCACCATGAGGGGTCAAGCTTTCGGCACCCTCGGATCGATCGGCGTCGAGCCGCGCACGCCCAATATGTCCTCGAGCAGCTTGGCGCCCGCGAGCAGCTGCGCCTCGCCGCGCGGCGGGCCGACAATCTGCAATCCCACCGGCAGGGCGGACTCGGTGAAGCCGCAGGGCAGCGACAGCGCCGGGCAGCAGGCCAGCGTGATCGCATAGACGATGCCGAGCCACAGCACGTAGTTGTCGAACTTGTGGCCGTCGCATTCGGCGACGTAACGGTTCTCGATTGGATAGGGCGGCACGATGGTCGCCGGGCACAACAGCAGGTCGTAGGTTTTGAAGAACTCCAGCGCGCGCTCCATCATCGCGGTGCGTTGCGCGAGCGCGCGCTGCAACTGGTCGACGGTGAGCTTCAGCCCTTGCTCGATGTTCCAGATCACCTCGGGCCTGAGCAGGTCGCGCTTGGTGCGCAGCAGGTCGGCCTTGCTGATCGCGAAGTCGAAGGCGCGCAGCACATGAAAGCTCTCATGCGCTTCGGAAAAATCCGGATGCGCTTCCTCGACGATCGCGCCGGCATCGGCAAAGCGCTCCGCTGCGCGCCGGGTGATGCGCGCCACTTCGGGATCGACCGGCGTGATGCCGAGGTCGTGCGAATAGGCGACGCGCTTCGGCCTTTTCCCCGACCATGCCGCTGACAGGAACGAGGTCGGCAGCCTCGGCAGCGACAGCGGGTCGCCCGGATGCTCGCCGCTCATGGCGTCGAGCAACAGCGCGAGGTCCCCGACATTGCGCGCCATCGGCCCCTGGACGCTGAGATTGCGGTCGACCGCGAATTTCGGCGTATGCGCGACGCGGCCGATGCTCGGGCGCAAGCCCACGATGCCGCAGAAGCTCGCAGGGTTACGCAACGAGCCACCCATGTCCGAGCCGTGCGCGAGCCAGGCCATGCCGGATGCCAGCGCCACCGCCGCGCCGCCGGAGGAGCCTGCCGCAGATTTCGACGTGTCCCAGGGATTGCGGGTCGCGCCGAACACTTCGTTGAAGGTGTTGGCGCCGGCGCCGAACTCGGGCGTGTTCGACTTGGCGTAGACAACGCCGCCGTTTTCCTCGAGCCGTTCGACCAGGATGTCGGAACGCTCCGGGACGCGGTCTTTATAGATCGGCGAGCCCTGCGTGGTCCTGACATTGGCCACGTCGGTGAGGTCCTTGATCGGAATCGGCAGGCCGGCGAGCATGCCGCGCTCGGTGGGCTTCTTCTGCATCAGCGCCTTGGCGTGATCGCGGGCGCGTTCGAAGCAGAGGGTCGGCAAGGCATTGACGGCGCCATCGACTTCGGCGACGCGCTTTTCCAGCACATCGAGCAGGTCGAGCGGCGTGATGTCGCCCTTCTTCAGCTTGCTGACGACCGCGTTGGCGGTTTCCCGCACCAATTCCTGGCCAGCCAATGGAATATCCCCCGTCGGTGTTTTCTTCTTGCCAATTGCTCTAGAACATTTCCCCGTTGGGTGGCAACGCAGGCGAATACGGAGTTTGGCATGACGACGCCGTTTGACGCGCCGGACTGGCGTAAACTGAGCCGGGCCGAGCTCGATCGCGGTCTCAACAATGGCGAGGCGGTGGCCGGCAGCGGCGAGATCGTGGCGGGCTGGGAGCGGCAGTCGGCGGAATTGCGCAAGCGCCATCCCGATCATCTCGATCTTCGTTACGGTCCGCGCGAGCGCAACCGCATCGACTTTTTCAAGGTGCATGACGATGCGCCGACCCTGCTGTTCATCCACGGCGGCTATTGGCAGAACCGCGCCAAGGAAAACTTCACGATGTTTGCCGAGGGCCCGCTCGGCTACGGCATCAATGTCGCGCTGATCGGCTATACGCTCGCGCCCGATGCCACGCTGGATCAGATCGTCGCCGAGATCCATTCCGGCATCGATTTTCTTGCGCGCGAATTGCCCGCACTCGGCGGCGACGGCAAGGGCCTCGTCGCGTCGGGCTGGTCGGCCGGCGGACATCTGACGGCGATGGCGTTGTCGCATCCTCACGTGAAGGCGGGCATGGCGATCTCGGGCATCTACGATCTCGAGCCGATCCGCGCGTCCTATCTGAACGTCAAGCTTGGGCTTGATGAGGCGATGTCGCGGCGCAATTCACCGATGATGATATCGGGTGGCCCGCTGAAGCCGCTGTCGCTGGTGGTGGGCTCGGCCGAGCTGCCGCTGTTGCGCAAGCAGACGGCGGATTTCGCCGGTCGTCGCGCCAGGTATGGCTTGCCGGTGACCTATGAGGAGATTCCCGGCGCCGACCATTTCTCGATCATGAACGAGCTGGCCTCGCCGATGGGCCGGATCACGACGCTGGTCCGGCAGTTGTTTGCGAGGACGGCATAACCCTCATGGTGAGGAGCGCGAAGCGCGTCTCGAACCATGAGGCCGGAGTGCGGCCTCATCCTTCGAGACGCCTGCTACGCAGGCTCCTCAGGATGAGGGTTAGATCGTCGCTTCTACCCCCACCCGGCCGCAATCCCTCCATCGACCGTGAAGATCACGCCCGACGTATAGCCCGATCGCTCCGAGGCGAGGAACGCCATCAGGTCGCCGATCTCGCGCGCATGCGCGGGCCGGCCGCGCGGCATGCCCTTCTGGAATTCCTTGTAGCGGTTCTCGTCGCCGAACTGGTGTTTGGCGCGGGTCTTGAGCAAGGTGACATGGCGGTCGGTGCCGACAGGGCCCGGATTGATGCCGACCACGCGGATGTTGTCGGCGAGACTCTTGCCGCCGAGCGCGCGGGTGAACGCCATCAGCGCGGCATTGCCCGCGCTGCCGCAGATATAATTGGCGTCGAATTTCTCGCCGGCCGCGCCGATGTCGTTGACGATCACGCCGCCGCCGCGCGCCTTCATCTGCGCATAGATCGCGCGGGTCAGGTTGATATAGCCGAACACCTTCAGTTCCCACGCATGGCGCCAGGTCGGCTCGTCGATCTTGTCGATCGAGCCGCCCGGAATATCGCCGGCATTGTTGACGAGGATGTCGATGTCGGAAGCATCCTTGACCAGCCGCTGGATGTCCTCGCCCTTGCGCAAATCGACGGCGTGCGCGGTCGCGTCGATCTGGTACGCCGAGCGCAGGCGCTCGGCCAGCGCCTTCAGTGCGTCGCCGCTTCGCGCCGCGAGCCGCAGATGGCAGCCTTCCTCGGCAAAGGCTTCGGCCGCGGCGGCGCCGATGCCTTTCGAGGCGCCGGTGATGAGAACGCGCTTGCCGCGCAGATGAAGGTCCATGGGATACTCGCTGGCTGGAGAAAAGGGCGGGGAGGCGGGAATTGTTAGGCGGGAGGTATCGGGGCGGTCAACACTGCATTGCAGCGTTGATCTCGATGCCAGATTGGTTCATTGCAGGGCGACGAAGCAAGCGCCGGAACAGGCGCAAGGATCACAAGGACGTTTTCGATGAGCAAGAAACAATATCGCATCGCGGTCATTCCCGGCGACGGCATCGGCAAGGAAGTGATGCCGGAGGGCCTGCGCGTCATCGAAGCGGCGGCGAAGAAGCACGGCGTCAGCCTGTCCTTCGATCATTTCGACTTCGCGTCCTATGAATATTACGAGAAGCACGGCCAGATGATGCCGGACGACTGGAAGGACAGAATTGGCAAACACGACGCGATCTATTTCGGCGCGGTCGGCTGGCCCGCGAAAATTCCGGACCACATCTCGCTGTGGGGCTCGCTCATAAAATTCCGCCGGGAGTTCGATCAATACGTGAATTTGCGCCCGGTGCGGCTGATGCCGGGCGTGCCGTCGCCGCTGGCGGGCCGCAAGCCCGGCGACATCGATTTCTGGGTGGTGCGCGAGAATACCGAAGGCGAATATTCGAGCGTCGGCGGTCGTATGTTCCCGGACACCGACCGCGAATTCGTGACGCAGCAGACGGTGATGACCCGCGTCGGCGTCGACCGTATCCTGAAATTCGCGTTCGAGCTGGCGCAGTCGCGGCCGAAGAAGCACCTGACCTCGGCGACCAAGTCCAACGGCATCTCGATCACCATGCCCTATTGGGACGAGCGGGTGGAGGCGATGGCGAAGAAATATCCCAAGGTGAAGTGGGACAAGTACCACATCGACATCCTCACCGCGAACTTCGTGTTGCATCCGGACTGGTTCGACGTCGTGGTCGGTAGCAATCTGTTCGGCGATATCCTGTCCGACCTCGGTCCCGCCTGCACCGGCACCATCGGCATCGCGCCGTCGGGCAACATCAATCCGGAAGGCAATTTCCCAAGCGTGTTCGAGCCGGTGCACGGCTCGGCGCCCGATATCGCAGGGCAGGGCATCGCCAATCCGATCGGCATGATCTGGTCGGGCGCGATGATGCTGGAGCACCTCGGCGAAAAGCAGGCGGCCGAGGCGATCGTCGGCGCCATCGAGCGCACGCTCGGCGAGCGCACGCTGCGCACCCGCGATCTCGGCGGCAATGCCGACACCGGCGCGTGCGGCAAGGCGGTCGCGGAGATGGTGGATTAGGTTCGTCATTGCGAGGAGCGAAGCGACGAAGCAATCCATATCTCAGCTTGCTGCGACATGGATTGCTTCGCTTCGCTCGCAATGACGAGGCTACCCCCTCACAATCCGCCGGCAATGCTCCCACGCCGCATGGATCAGATTCTCGCTCGCCTCCGGCGTGCGGAAGGCGGAATGGGCCGACAGCGTCACGTTCGAGATCCTGGTCAGCGGATGATCTGCGGGCAGCGGCTCGATGTTGAAGACATCGAGCCCGGCATGACGGATATGACCGGTCTTTAGCGCGTCGATCATCGCGGCCTCGTCGACGATGGCGCCGCGCGCGGTGTTGACCAGGATCGCGCCTTTCCGCATGGCCGCGATCCTTTCGCGAGACAGAAACCCGCGGGTCTCGTCGTTCAGCAGCAGGTGAATAGAGACGACGTGGCTCTCGGCGAGCAGCTTATCGAGCGAGACGAATTGCACATTCGCCGCCGTCTTCGGCGTCCGGTTCCAGGCGATCACGTTCATGCCGCTGCCCGACGCAATCCGCGCCACCTCGGCGGCGATGCCGCCGAAGCCGATCAGGCCGAGTGTCTTGCCGGTGAGCTGCATGGCGTCCTCGCGCAGCCAGTTGCCGCGCCGCATCTCGCGATCCATCCACGGAATGACCCGCGCCGAGGCCCACATCAGCGCGATCGCGGCTTCCGCCACCGCGGTGTCGCCATAGCCCTTGATCAGGTGCACTGTTATGCCGAGCCCGGCGAGCTCGTCCGGATTCATGTAGCTGCGCGCGCCAGTGCCGAGGAACACGACGTGCTTGAGGCCCTTGCACTGCTTCGCAACGTCGGTCGGCAGCGCGGTGTGATCGACCACGCCGATCTCGGCGTCGCCGAGCAGCGCCGGCCAGGCGTCGGCCTTGATGTTGGGATCGAGATTGACGCTGACATCGGGATCGCCAGGCTTGCGCTGACGCTCGAAAATCTCCGCCAGTGAATCATTGGCGTCGACAAAAACTCCACGCACGAAAGCCTCCCTTTATATTCTATATTCTTGTTGTCACGACGCGACGCCGGCCAGCGACAGCACCGTGTGCAACAGCACATTGGCGCCGGCCGCGCAGTCCACCTGGGTCGCGTCTTCCAGCTCGTTGTGGCTGACGCCGTCCTTGCAGGGCACGAACACCATCGCCGCCGGAATGACGGTCGCCAAATTGCAGGCGTCGTGCCCGGCGCCCGAGGTGATGCGGCGATGGCTGTAGCCGAGCATCTTGGCCGAGGCTTCGACGGCATCGACCAGCTTCGCGTCGAACACGGTCGGCTCCTTGCGCCAGATCGCAGTCAGTTCGATCTGCGCTCTTCGCCTGGGCGCGACCTCGGCGATGGCCGCGCGCAAGTCCGCGTCGATCGCGTCCAGCGTCTTCGCTTCGGGGCTGCGCACGTCGACGGTAAAGGCGATCTCGCCGGGAATGACATTGCGCGAGGGCGCCGCGATCACGGCTTCGCCGACGGTGCCGACCGCATGCGGGCCGTGTTTCCTGGCGATGCTTTCCACCGCGAGCACGATCTCCGACAATGTCGCCAGCGCGTCGCGGCGCAGCGGCATCGGCGTGGTGCCGGCGTGGCTCTCGAAGCCGACGATCTTGCCGTCATACCAGATGATGCCCTGGCCGCGATCGACCACGCCGATGGTCTTGTTCTCGGCTTCCAGCAGCGGACCCTGCTCGATATGCAGCTCGACGAAGGCGCCGAACTTGCGTTGCCCGACCGGCTCGCTGCCGCGATAGCCGATCGAGTCGAGCGCCTCGCCAACGGTGATGCCGGCGGCATCCTTGCGCGCCAGGATATTGTCGGTGGTGTATTCGCCGGCGTAAGCCGCCGAGGCCATCGTCGCCGGCGCGAAGCGCGAGCCTTCCTCATTGGTCCAGTTGCAGACACAGAGCGGCACTTCGGTCTCGATGCCGGCATCGTTGAGCGTGCGCACGACTTCGAGCGCCGCGAGCGTACCCAGCACGCCGTCATACTTGCCGCCGGTCGGCTGGGTGTCGAGGTGCGAGCCGAGCCCTACCGGCGGCTTGGCATTGTCGCGGCCCTTGCGGACGCCGAACATCGAGCCGAGCCCATCGACATGCACCTCCAGGCCCGCCGCCTCGCAGGCCCGACGGAACCAGTCTCGCACCTGCTTGTCCTCGTGTCCCAGCGTCAGCCGCCGCACCCCGCCTTTGGGCGTGAGGCCGAATTTCGCGGTTTCGTGGATGGTATCCCACAAGCGAGCGGAATCGATCTGCAGGTTGGATGCGTTTCTGGTCATTCAGGCTTCCGGAATTGCTGGGCTGTTTGTGGCGGGATTGCATGGTAGAACCATCGCGCACGACCTGTCGAGGCACGGAGCCGGCGATGAATATTGGTTTGAGCACGAAAGAGCAGGGCGAGGCGATCCTGCCGAGCCATCAGGCGCGGCTCGACTACCGCGCCGGCAAGGCGGCCACGACCTCGGGCGTCGCCAACGGCTATGTGCAGGGCAATCTCGTGGTCCTGCCGGAGAAATTCGCCTCCGCCTTCCATCGCTTCTGCCAGCTCAATCCAAAACCGTGCCCGATCATCGGGATGTCCGACGTCGGCAATCCCATGATCCCCTCGCTCGGCGCCGATCTCGACATCCGCACCGATGTGCCGCGCTACCGCGTCTGGCGCGACGGCGAGGTGACGGACGAGCCGACCGATATCACTGCGCATTGGCGCGACGATCTTGTTGCCTTCGTGCTCGGCTGCTCCTTCTCCTTTGAAGAGGCGCTGATGGCGGAAGGGATCCCGCTCCGCCATGTCGAGCACAAAGTGCGCGTGCCGATGTATCGCACCAACATCGCGTGCACGCCGGCCGGTCCGTTCGCGGGGCCGATGGTGGTGTCGATGCGGCCGCTCAAGCCTGCGCAGGCGATCCGTGCGGTGCAAATCACCTCGCGCTTTCCGAGCGTGCACGGCGCGCCGGTGCATCTCGGCCATCCGCAGTCGATCGGCATCGCCGACATCGCCAAGCCCGACTATGGCGACCCCGTGCCGATCGCCGCCGATGAGATTCCGGTGTTCTGGGCCTGCGGCGTCACCCCGCAATCGGTGATCTCAGCGGCGAAGATTCCGTTCGCGATCACGCATGCGCCGGGCTTGATGCTGATCACGGATTTGCAGAACACGCAGCTCGCGGTGTTGTAGCCCTGTCGTGAAAATCTCGCTGAAGGGAGCATGCGCATGTTCGATCTCGAGCAATTCACCGACGATTGCCGCGCTGCGCTGAAAGCGGACTCGTCCCACAAATCGGTGCGCGAGGTTCTCGCCCGCGCGGTCGCCGATCCGGCCGGTGTCCTGAAGACGCTGGGCGAGCCCAAGCGTCCGGAAATCCAGAAGCTGTATTACGCGCCAGACCTGACGATCATCAACGTGATCTGGGGACCGATGATGACTGTCATGCCGCATAACCATCAGATGTGGGCGGTGATCGGCATCTATACGGGACGCGAGGACAATGTGTTCTGGCGCCGCCTGCCGGACGGCAGCGGCCGCATCGAAGCCGCCGGTGCAAGGGCGCTCTCGGTCGGCGACGCCGAGCCGCTCGGCCACAACATCATCCATTCCGTGACCAATCCGATTCCGCGGTTGACGGGCGCCATTCACATCTATGGCGGGGATTTCTTCGGCGCGCACCGCAGCGAATGGGATGCCGAAACGCTGATGGAAGGCCCGATGGACGGCAAGAAAGCGGTTCGCCGGTTCGAGGAAGCGAACGAGATGTATGAGCGGTTCTACCGGCCGCAGGTTTCCGCTTAACCGTCTATTGAGGACTCGTCATGCCCGGCCTTGAGCCGGGCATCCATGTCTTTGTCTCCGCGGAAATCAAGAAGACGTGGATGGCCGGGACAAGCCCGGCCATGACGAGAGCTAGTGATGCTCCGGCAGTTCCACCCCGAACACCTTCACCAAATCCTTGATTTGCTCAGGCGACAGGAATCGCGGGTTCATCCCGCGCAGCAAGAGATACAGCTTCGCCGTCTCCTCCAGCTCCTCCATCGCGAACACCGCGGCCTCCAGCGTGTCGCCCGACACGACCGGGCCGTGATTGGCGAGCAGCACCGATGAATATTTTCCCGCCAATCCCTTGATCGCGTCGGCGACGGCGGGATCGCCAGGCCGATAATAGGGCACCAGCGCGGTCGCGCCGCACTTCATGACGTAATAGGCCGTCATCGGCGGCAGCGCCGCGCGCGGATCGATCTCCGGCAGCATCGAGAGCGCAACCGAATGGGTGGAGTGCAGATGCACCACCGCGCGCGCCGCTTGCCGCGTCGCATACAATGCGCTGTGCAGCGGCACTTCCTTGGTCGGTGCATCGCCGGAGACGAGCTTGCCGTCGGCTGCGAGCCGCGACAGTTTCGCCGGATCGAGGAAACCCAGCGAGGCATTGGTCGGCGTTACCAGCCAGCCGCCGTCGCCGAGCTTGACGCTGATATTGCCCGACGAGCCCGGCGTCAGCCCGCGCTCGAACAGCGAGCGGCCGAGACGGCAGATGTCCTCGCGGAGTTTTGTCTCGCTCATGGTACACGCCCTTTTTCGCCTTGTCTCACGCTTTGGCAGCGCGGCCAAGCCGTGATAGGCAGGGCGGCAAAACGGATGACAGGGAACAGGAAACGTCGATGGCCGACACCGCGAAACCGAAGATGGCCGTCATCGGGCTCGGCTCGATGGGTTTTGGCATGGCGACCTCGCTCCGCCGCAAAGGTTATGAGGTCACCGGCTGCGATGTGGCAGCCGACGCGGTGGCGCGCTTCGTCAAGGACGGCGGCAGGGGCGCGGCCTCGCCGGCCGAAGTAGCCAAGGACGCCGACATCGTCATCTCTGTGGTGCTCAACGCCGCGCAGACGGAGGCCATCCTGTTCGGCAAGAACGGCGTGTCGGACACGCTCGCAAAGGACGCGGTGTTCGTCTCGTCGGCGACCATGGACCCCGATGTGGCGCGGCGGCTTGCGAAGCAATTGGAGCCGACCGGCCGGCATTATCTGGATGCGCCGATCTCCGGCGGCGCGCAGCGCGCGGCGCAGGGCGAACTGACGATCCTGGCGTCCGGAAGTGCTACGGCGTTCGCCAAGGCGCGGCCGGCGCTCGATGCGATGGCGGCAAAGCTCTACGAGCTCGGCGACGAGCCGGGGCATGGCGCCGCCTTCAAGATGGTCAACCAGCTGCTCGCCGGCGTGCATATCGTGGCGGCGTCGGAAGCGATGGCCTTTGCCGCGCGCCAAGGCCTCGATCTGCGCAAGGTCTACGAGGTGATCACAGCATCCGCCGGCAATTCCTGGATGTTCGAGAATCGCATGAAGCAGGTGCTCGACGGTGACTACCGGCCGCGCAGTGCGGTGGAGATTTTCGTCAAGGATCTCGGCATCGTCCAGGATATGGCGCGCAACGCGCGCTTCCCGGCGCCGGTTGCCGCCGCCGCACTGCAGATGTTTTTGGCCGCAGCCGGCAGCGGCATGGGCCGCGACGACGACGCCTCGGTGGCGCGGCTTTATGCGCGGATCAGCGGCACGAAAATTCCCGGCGAGCCCAAGTAACAAGAAGGACAACCCATGCCCCGTTTCGCCGCCAATCTGTCGATGATGTTCAACGAGGTGCCGTTCCTCGACCGCTTCGAGGCGGCGGCGAAGGCCGGCTTCACCGCGGTCGAATTCCTGTTCCCCTATGAGCATCCCGCGGAGGAGGTCGGCAAGCGCCTGCACGGCAACGGCCTGACTCAGGCGCTGTTCAATCTCTATCCCGGCGATTTCGGCGCGGGCGAGCGTGGATTTGCGGCGCTGCCGGATCGCTTCGCCGACATGGAGCGCAGCCTGCACAAGGCGTTGCCCTATGCGCAGGCCACCGGCGTCAAGCGGCTGCATCTGATGGCGGGCCTTGCCGAGCGCAGCGATCCGAAGGCGGTCGCTGCGTTCCGGAAGTCGGTGGTGACGGCCGCCGAGTTCTTCGCCCCGCACGGGCTCGACCTCGTGATCGAGCCGATCAACCCGCGCAACGTGCCCGGATACTTCCTCAACAATTTCTTCTTCGCGCGCGACCTGATCCGCGAACTGAAAATCCCGAACCTGAAGCTGCAGTTCGACATCTATCACTGCCAGATCATCCATGGCGACGTCAC
>Ga0070741_10013785_pt1 | contig 14165 bp, 19 predicted proteins | sample Coa_R1_4_FD_66440 | JGI IMG/M metagenome (GOLD analysis project Ga0070741, IMG submission 66440) | Surface soil microbial communities from Centralia Pennsylvania, which are recovering from an underground coalmine fire - Coalmine... | ecosystem: Environmental > Terrestrial > Soil > Unclassified ... | reverse complement strand
CGCGACGTCGCGGAGAACCGTCCGCTCGGCGACACGACGACGCTCGCCGACCCGACGGTGGTCGAGGAGATCCGCTCGCGCGGGCAAGAGGAAGCGGCGTCCGCCGAAGACTGACTTGACCTTCCCCTCGGGGGAGACGGCATGCTGGGCGCATGCTCACGATCGGACGCTTCGCCGACGCCACCGGGCTGACCGTCAAGGCGCTTCGCCACTACGACGAGATCGGGCTGCTCGCGCCCGCGCACGTCGACCCGGCGAACGGCTACCGCTACTACGAGGCGGCGCAGGTCGAGGACGGCGTCGCGATTCGCCGGCTGCGCGCGCTCGAGGTGCCGCTCGACGAGATCCGTGGGCTGCTCGACGCCGACGAGGAGGGGATGCGCGAGCGGCTGGCGGCACACGGCTATCGCGTCACGGAGGAGTTCCGCGACAAGCACAGCCTGCTGATGGAGCTCGCGGCGCTCGTCGAAGGCGGCGGCGCGCCGCTCGACCTCGAGCTCGTCGACCTCCCGGAGCTGCGACTCGCGGGCACGATCAGGCATCTGAAGCTGATCGACCCGGAAGGTGTCATCGACATGTTGCGCACGGCGTGGAACCGGCTGGATGAGCTCGGCGTCTCGCGTGCCGGCCCGCCGACGGGGTTGTTTCGGTCGGGTGACGGCGACGGGACGCACCTTGTCGAGGCCGGCTTCCCGGTCGAAGGCGAGCTCGACGATCAGCTCCTGCGCGTCCGCGTCTATCCGGCCGCGCGCGCCGCGGTCTACGAGCACCGGGGGCCGTACGATGACCTGCCGGTGATCTCGAAGCGCTTCATCGCCACGGTGCTCGGTCAGGGCCTGCGGTTCTCGCAGGCGATCCGGATCGAGTGGATCGAGCGCGACGCCGTCGCGAGGCTCGTTTGGCCGCTCTGACGGACGCCGTCGCGATCCTGCTCTTCGTCACGATCGGCCAGCTCTCCCACCACGGCCACGTGTCCGCGACCGGCTACGCGGAGGACGCGCTGCCGTTCCTCTGCTGCTGGTTCGCCGCGTACCGGGCGTTCGGTGGGCGCTTCGTCCCGACGTGGCTCGTCGGGATCACGGCGGGCGTCGCCCTCCGCGCCGTGATCCTCTCGCACTACCGCTGGAGCGAGCTCTCGTTCTGGCTCGTGTCGCTCGCGTTCGTGGGCGCGGTCGCGCTCGCGTTTCGCGCGGCGTCGGCTGTCCTTAGAAGACATGCGCGCCCGTAGCTGATTCGCGCATCTTTTGTCGCACTCTTGCCACCTTGGTTTGGCGATGGTGAAGCGAAACCGCTCAACGACGCGGTGAGCCGTTACGAAGAGGGCACGAACTTTTCGCTCTTTTGTTGCGCTGGTTTGGCGACGAGCTCTACGCGACGAGCAGCTTCTCGAACCGCGCTGCGTCGTCGAACGGGCCGATGACGGCGAGGCGCATGCCCTCGCCGGCGATGACGTCCTGCGCGACGCGCTGCACGTCGTCCGCCGTGACCGCATCGAGGCCCGCGAGCAGCTCGGCGGGCTCCGCGGCGCGGCCCTCGAGCACCTCGCGGCGCAGGCCGTAGAGCAGCAGCCCGTTCGGGCTCTCCGTCTGCAGCACGAACCGCCCCTTCGCGAGCGCACGCGCCTTCTCCAGCTCGTCGGCCGGGACCGGCTCGTCGGCCATCAGCCGGAACTGCTCCACGATCGTCGACACGGCGTCGTCGATGCGGTTGATGTCGACCCCGCCCTGCGCGAACAGCGTGCCGGCGTCGGTGTACGACTGGTTCACGCCGTAGACGTAGTAGGCAAGCCCACGCCGCTCGCGCACCTCGAGGAAGAGGCGCGACGACATGCCGCCGCCGAGCACCGTCGCCAGCAGCTGCAGCGCGTACCGGTCCGGGTGCCCGAGTGGGTACGACGGGACGCCGAGACACACCTGCGCCTGGTCGGAGTCCTTCGTGTGCAGCTTCACCCGCGGTGTCGCCGACCGCTCGACGGAGGCGGCCGGCGGGCCGCCCTGCGCGTCGCCGCCGAGGTCGCCGAGCAGCTCCTCGAGCCGCGGGACGAGATCGTCGCCGACCATGCCCGCGAGCCCGACGACGATGCGGTTCGGGTGGTACCAGCGGTCGAGGTACTCCATGAACGTGTCGCGCGTGGTCGCCTTGATCGTCTCGCGCGTGCCGAGCGTCTCCCAGCCGAGCGGGTTGTCGCCGAAGACCAGCTCGTCGTACACCGACGAGACGTAGTCGCGCGGCGTGTCGAAGTACATGTTCATCTCCTCGAGGATCACGCCCTTCTCGCGCTCCAGCTCCTCGGCGTCGAACTTCGAGTGGCGCAGCATGTCGACGAGCACGTCGAGCGCGGTGTCGCGCTGCTCACCCGCGCAGCGGATGTAGTAGGCCGTGTACTCCTTCGAGGTGAACGCGTTGAACTCGCCGCCGATGCCGTCGACGAGCGAGGTGAGGTCGCGCGACGTGGGCCGGCGCTCCGTCCCCTTGAAGAACATGTGCTCGGCGAAGTGCGCGATGCCACGGTTCTGCGCGTGCTCGTAGCGCGAGCCTGCGGCCAGCATGATGTAACAGGCGACCGACTGCGCATGCGGCAGCGGCGCCGTCAGCACGCGCACGCCGTTCCCGAGAGTCGTGCGCTCATACACGTTCGTCATTCGCTGAGTCTCCTCTTCGTCTCGTCCGGCAGCGGCACGGACGTGCCCCGCTCGTAGTCGTAGCCGACGAGCACGCTCTTCGCTTCCGCGGCCAGCCGGTCCTCCGTCCAGATCTCGTGCTCGAGCTCGAAGCTCTTCGTGCCGACGCGCGAGCAGCGCGTGCGGATCTCGATCTCGTCGTTCATGCGCAGCTCGCTGCGGAAGTCGATCTCGACGCGCGCGAGGATGAACGGGTCGAGCCCGCCGAGCGCGGTGATGCGCGCCTGCTCGAGGTACGTCGAGTACACCGCGTTGTTCGCGTGCCCCATCGGGTCGCAGTCGCCGAAGCGCACATGCTCGCGGGTGATCCAGCGCCAGCTCATGCGACCCTCGCGAGCAGCTCGTCGGGCGGGAGCTCGGCGAGCGAGTCGACGACGAGGTCGGCGTGCTCGTCGAGGCCGTAGTCGCGCGTGACCGCGTTCGGCACGCCGACGACGAAGACGCCGGCCGCCTTCGCGGCGAGCGCGCCGTTCGGCGAGTCCTCGAACGCGATCGCGTCTCCCGGCCCGGCGCCGAGCGCCTCGAGCGCCTCGAGGTAGAGCGTCGGCTGAGGCTTGGCGCGTTCGACGTCGTGGTCGGCGGTGACGATGGCGTCCCAGCCGACGGCGCGCTCGAGCCGCTCCAGATGCAGGTCGATCCAGTAGCGCGACGCGCTCGACACGATCGCGCGCTTGATCCCGTTGCGCTCCGCGTACGCGAGGTACTCGGCGATCCCCGGCCGCAGCTCCTCCGTCTCGAGCAGCGTGAGCTCGTGCTCGAAGCGGCGCTGGTTCCAGTGCTCGCGGTCGAGCGGGCCGGTGAGCCCTTCGAGGTGGCCCCAGACATCCCAGCCGTCGATGGTCCCGACCATCAGCGCCCACTTCTCGGGCGGCAGCGTGTGCCCGTGCTGCTCGTACAGCCATGCCCAGCCGGCCCGCGACGCCGTCTCGGTGTCGAGGATCAAGCCGTCGAAATCGAAGAGAAAGGCACGTGTCGGCACCGCGGCGATGGTATAGACGGGGCTGTGGGTACCGAGATGGCTCGCGCCGTGCACCTGCAGCCCGAGTGGCTGCGGCTCGTGCCGACGGACAAGCGGCTGCCCGAAGGGGCGCGCGTCATGCACGTCGGCTGTGGCACGTCGTGCCACGCCGCGCAGACCGGCGGCCTGTCGATGCAGGCGCTCGAGGCGGTGCTGCACCGGCCGGACGCGGACATCCTCGTCTGCGTCTCGCACGAGGGCGAGACCGAGCTGACGCTCGAGGCGGCGCGCGCCTTTCCCGGGCCGGTGTGGCTCGTGACCGGCAAGGAGCAGTCTCCGCTCGCGTCGCTTGCGACGGAGGTGGTCGTCTGCACGCCGGAGGTCGAGCGGTCGTGGTGCCACACCGCGTCGTACACCTGCGCGGTCGCGGCGATCGCGGCGCTGCACGGCGAGGAGATCGGCGAGCTGCCCGGGCTCGTCGAGGAGGCGCTACGGGTCGAGCCCGAGCTGCCGACGCGCGACAAGGTGATCGTGCTCGGCGCCGGCCGCGACTGGCCGACCGCACAGGAGGCGGTGCTGAAGCTGCGCGAGGGCTGCTGGGTCGACGCGAACGCGCACGAGACGGAGCAGTTGCTGCACGGCTACCTCGCGGCGATCGACGGCGACGTGCACGCGTACGTGCTGCAGGGTCGCGGCCGCGCCGCCGAGCGGGCGTCCGACGCGTGCGAGGCGCTGCAGAAGCTCGGCTGCGCGACGACCGTCGTGCCGACGCAGCACCCCGTCGTCGACATCGTCTACTTCCACCTGCTCGTGCTGGCCGTCGCCGAGCAGAAGGGCATCGACCCGGACCCGATTCGCCGCACGCCCGGCTCGAAGTGGGCGGCGGCCGCCGGCTCGGCGTATCCGGGCGGCTGAGACCGCGGTGAGGTGTCTGACACTGCGGTGTCAGACACCCAGCTCGCCGAGCGCGGCGAGCAACCCGTCGACCTCGTCGGCGGTGTTGTAGTGCAGGATCCCGACCCGCACGGCGCCGTCCGGCAGCCCGAGCCGATCCATGATCTCCACCGCGTAGTAGTTGCCGTGCCACGTCGCGAAGCCGCGCTCGCCGAGGCAGCGCGACGCATCCTCCGCCGACACCGACGCGTGCGTGATCGCGAACGTGGGCACGCGCCCGTCCATCGACGGGATGCCGTGCAGCGTCCATTCGTCCGGCAGGCCGTCGAGGAACCGCTGCCCGAGCTCGCGCTCGTGCTCGATCACGAAGTCCCAGCCGACGCCGTCGAGGTACTCGACCGCGGCGACGAAGCCGGCGAGCAGCTCGTGCGCGAGCGTCCCGGTCTCGAACCGATGGCCCATCGGCTCGTCCGCGGACGGTCGCACCTTGTAGGGCCGCCAGCGCTCGGCGACCTCCTGGCGGAGGTATGCGAGCCCGAGGTGCGGGCCGTAGAACTTGTAGGGCGAGCAGACGAGCACGTCGGCGCCCGCCTCGCGCACGTCGATCGGGCCGTGCGGCGCGTAGTGCACGGAGTCGACCCACGCGAGCGCGCCCGCCTCGTGCGCGAGCGCGGCGACCTCGGCGACCGGCGTCAGCGTGCCGACGGAGTTCGCCGCCCACGGGAACGCGACGACGCGCGTACGGTCGGAGAGCAGCGAGCGCAGATGGTCGAGGTCGAGGCGGCACCGGCTGTCGACGTCCGCGAAGCGGACTTGCAGACCGAGGTCGTGCGCGATCTCGAGCCACGGGGCGACGTTGGCGTCGTGGTCGAGCCGCGTGCACACGATCTCGTCGCCCGCCTGCCAATCGCGCGACGCCGCGCGCGACAGCGCGAAGTTGAGCGTCGTCATGTTCGCGCCGAACGCGACCTCCTCGACCGACGCCCCGAGAAGGCGCGCTGCGGTCGCGTGCGCGCGCTCGAGCACGGCGTCGGTCGCGTACGAGGTCGCGAACGGGCCGCCGGTGTTGGCGTTCTCCTCGCGCAGGTAGTGCGCGATCGCGTCGATCACCGCGTCCGGCACCTGCGTGCCGCCGGGGCCGTCGAAGAAGGCGAGCGGGCGCTGCAGCGCGCCGAACTGCGCGCGCACCTGCTCCACCGTCGTCAGGACACGTGCCACTCGTACTCCGGCTTCAGGTTGAGCGTCGCGCCGACGAAGCAGTCGCGCTCCGCCTTCGAGATCAAGTCGTCGACGTCTTCCGCGCGCGGGACAAGCTGCGCGTCGATGCGCACGCCGATCTCGACGAACGCATAACGGCCGTCGCTCTCGCGACGTGTCACCGTTCCCTGCGCCTCGCCTGCGGCGGCGACCTCGTGACCGGCGCGGCGCGCATGGAAGGTGAAGCTGTCGATCGAACAGCGCACGAGCGCCGCGAGCAGGAGATGGTCCGGCGTCCAACCCTCCGCCGGCGCGATCTGCGCCCCGCCGGGGATCGTCATCCGCCCGCCGCGGTCGACCTCGACCGCGTACTCGAACGTCTTCGCTTTGACAGCCACGCCGCAAGGCTAGAGGGTCCGTCCGGTCCGGGTCCTAGGGTTCTCGAGCGTGAGGCTGAGGACGTTGACCGAAGCCGAGTGCCGCGCCCGTCTGTACGGCGGGCACAGCGCCGACCGCGTCGACGTCGTGCGAGTCCTCCCGCGCCGCACCAAGGGCTCGTCCGCGGCGGGGGAGCGGCTTCGGGAGCTGTTCGAGGAGCGCCTCGACACGCACGGGCCGGAGGCGGAGGCGGCGTGACGCGCACCTGCCACCAGTGGACCGCGCGGAGGCGGCCGAAGATGCACGCGGGCCGCCGGCCGGCACCGCCGCTGCCGAGCTCCTGGGTGTGCACGGCGACGTGGACACAGCGCGTGCCACGCTGTACGCCGCGTGCACGGCCTCGCCAACACTGACGTCCCGGACGTTCTCGCGCCCGGGCTGCGCTGCGTCTTCTGCGGCATCAACCCCGGTCGCGTCTCGGCCGCCGCGGCCGCGCATTTCGCCAACCCGCGCAACGACTTCTGGCGCCTGCTCCACGACGCGGGCTTCACGCCGCGTCTCTTCGACCCTCGAGAGCAGTACGAGCTGATCCCACTCGGCTGGGGCGTGACGAACGCCGCGTACCGCACGACGCCCGGCTCGGGCGACCTGCGCCGCGGCGACTTCGACCTCGCACGCATGCTGCGCGTCGTGCGCGAGTACCGCCCGTCGGCGATCGCGTTCGTCGGCAAGGAGGCGTACCGCGGGCTGTTCAACGAACGGCCGGAGCTCGGGCCGCAGCACCGCTCGCTCGAGTCGACGGCGCTCTACGTGCTGCCGTCGACGTCACCCGCGAACGCCGCCGTGCCGTACGCCGAGCGGCTGCATTGGTTCTCCGCGCTGCGAGCGTGGCTCGAGCCGACGCGACGCGAAGCGGTGCGTGCGCTCGTCGTCGACGCGGGCCGGCGCGTGCTGCTCGTGCAGTTCGCGAACCGCGTCACGGGCGACCGCTGGTGGGCGACGCCGGGCGGCGGCGTCGAGGCGGGCGAGAGCGACGAGGTCGCCTTGCGCCGCGAGCTGCACGAGGAGATCGGCCTGGACGAGTTCGACGTCGGCGCGCTCGTGTCGGACCAGGAGCGCTCATTCGCGTTCGACCAGGAGCTCTACCTCCAGCGGAACCGCATCTACCGCGTCGACGTCGACGAGCACGAGCCTCGGCCGACGATCGACCTCGAGGCGGAAGGCGTGGTGGCCTACCGCTGGTGGACGCTCGACGAGCTCGATTCCACCGACGAGCGGCTGAGCCCGCCGGAGCTGATCGCCCGACTGCGTACGCTCTTGGCGTGACCGCGGTCCTCGTCACGATCCATCTGCTCGCCGCCGGTGTCTGGTTCGGTGGCTCGACGGCCCTGATCTTCGTCGGTGTGCCGGCGATCCGCACGCTCGAGGGCGAGCCGCGCGGCCGCGCGATGCGCGCGCTCGGCCTGCGCTGGCGACCGCTCGGCTACGGCGCGCTGCTCGTCGCGGCGCTGACCGGCATTGCGCTCGCGTCGCGCGAGTGGGAGCACCGCTCGGCGTTCGAGATCGTGTTCTGGGTGAAGGTCGTGGTCTTCGTCTGTCTCGTCGTCGTGTCGTACCTGCACAACTTCGTGCTCGGCCCGCGGCTGCAGGCGGAGATCCGCGACGGTCGCGAGCAGGGGACGCGGCCCCTGCTCGTGGCCGTCGGGTGGACGAGCTACTCGCTGACGGTTGCGCTCCCGATTCTCGGCGTGGCGCTCGACCGGATCGTCAACTGATCGTCAGAGGTTGAAGGCCGAGACCATGCTCGACGCCTTCGCGGCGCTGCCGAGTGCGGGCACGCGCAGCAGGCCCTCCGCCGTCGCCAGCAGGCTGTAGTGGTTGAAGAGGGTCGACGACGCGGTCCCCGGCTTCGTGCTCGGGCTGATCACCAGCGTCGGAACGTGACAGCCGACGTCGGTCGTGTTCGTCGCGCAGTCGGTCGCGGTGCCGCCGGCCCCTTCGTCCCAGGTGATGAAGACAGCGAGCGTCCCCGACGTGTACGCGGACGACCCGAGGATCGCCGGCAGGTTCGACGCCAGCCATTTGTCGCCGGCCAGGGTCGTGCCGCCGTGCATGTCGTCGGCTGCGTTCGGCGTCACGAACGAGAACGCCGGCAGCTTCCCGCCCGCCAGATCGCTCCTGAGCTGCGTGTACGGGACGTCGTTCGTCGAGCAGTTGGCGAGCGTCGTGTAGTACGCGGGTGGGTTGTGTCGCACGAGATACGTGCCGGAGTTCCTCTTGTCGCAGTCGCTCGGCATCGTCTCCTCGTATGCCTTCCACCCGCTCACCTGGCTGAAGATGCTCGGCGCGTTCGTGCTGCACCGCGTCGTCGGCCTGCAATCGGTCGCGAACGGCGACAGCCCGCCGAGCGGAAGCCCGGACGTTGCAGCCATGTAGTTCGGCAGGCTGGGATGCGTGACGTTGTGATAGTTCGTCGCCAACCCGCAGGCGCTTGCAAGCGAGTTGATGTACGGCGCGTTCTTCGATCCGACGATGCTGCTGTACGTGCGGTTCTCCTCCCAGATCCAGAGGACGTGCGTGTAGTGCGTCGACGACGCGGATGCCGTTCCGCAGGGCCCTGACGCGGCCGGCGCAGCCGTGGGGACGGCCGGCGCGATGAACGTCAGGAAGACGGCAACTGCGACCGCTGTGAGCAGTTGCCTCATGGGGTCCTCCCATAGTGGTGGGCGATTCGTGCGTTGTCGCCCGTGCTGACGGCGCCAAACATTCGCGAGTTGTCCACCGGTCGCACGCGGGCCTGTGGGCAGCGGTGGAAAGGTCCCCCGCAGTTCGCGCACTTTGCGGCCTCCGGGCGGGGATGCTGTGGACAACTGCTGCGCCGTCCGGGTCGATCTGTCATCAATCGGCGCGGTCGTGAGGAGGGGGGAACCATCGCTGTGACGCAAGAGACCGTCAGGCTTGCCGGAGGCGAGATCCGGTGCCTCGAGTGCTCCGCCGAGTGGCGCCCGGAGGAGACGACGCAGTGGCGCGCCTATCTCACGGAGGAGTCGCCGCCGCAGCTCGCGCTGTACTGCGCGAGCTGCGCGAAGCGCGAGTTCGACGAGGCCTGAGCACGCCGTCTGCCGGGGGCTGTATCCTCGCCAGACTCGCCCGGAGGTACATATGAATACGAGACGACTGTTTGTGGTCGTCTTGCTCGTGACCGCGGTCGCCGCTCCTGCGGCGCTTGCGGGCTCTACGGGCACGACGCCCTTGACGGGGGCCGTCTCGTTGGTCGACCACTCCTGGTACTGCCGGGGACCGGTCAACCTCTCGTCCGTCACCGTGGTGATCAAGACCGCGCAGATCGACGCGGTCCACCTCGCGTCGGGCTGCAACGGCAGGATCGCGAAGCTGACCGTCGTCCAGTACCACGGCGACGGGGTGAAGATCGGTCCCGGCGCGCACGACCTCACCGTCGCCAGCGGCTCGATCCGCTGCTTCGCGCACGACCCCGGCAAGCACCAGGACGGCGTCCAGGCGATGGGCGGTCAGCGCATCACGTTCCTGGGCCTCGACGACCAGTGCCTGTCCGCGAACAACTCCGCGATGTTCGTCAGCGAAGGCAGCAACAACCTTCAGCGGCCGACGGACATCGTGTGCAGCGGGTGCTACTTCGCCGGCGGGGGCTTCCCGGTCCGGATCGCAGCGTCGCTCGACTCGGGCATTCGCTACTCACGCATCTGCCTCGGCAAGTTCGGTTCGGTTCGCATCAGCCCCGGGATCGCCGTGAGCCCGGTCGACGTCGGCACGCAGGTCCTGACCTGCGGGACGAACGCCACGCCGACGACGTCGACGGCAACGAAGACGACGGCGGCGAAGACCAGCACGACCGAGCCCACGCACCACCGGAAAAAGAAGCGGAGCACGAACTAGACCAACGACTCGACTTCTAGGGGACCGGCAGGCTTGTACTCCTTGGGGCACACACGACGGGGGAGGTCCCCATGAGGAGAAAGTCGATGTCGGCGGTGGCGGCTGTTGTCGTTGCGGCCTGCATCGCCGCGGGAGCTGCGGCTGCCCACACGGGCCCCGGCTGGTTCTCGTCGGCCTCCGCGCAGGCGGGCGCCGGGTTCGTCGTCAACGGCTCGTTCACGGAGACGGGGCTCAATCCCGGCCAGCAGGTGACGTACGTCTGGAGCTACCACCTCGCGGTCGGCATGGGCTGCGGCGGCAAGTCGGTGATGGATCGCGTCGGCCGCGTCGCCAACACCCTCACCACGAACGCCGACGGTTCCGGCAACGTCACGGAGTCGTTCTCGATCGGGTTGCCGGCGCTCACGTGCGCGAACGGCAACACGCCGGATCCGGTGAAGATGCTGGTCCGGAGCATCAAGATCAGGGACACGACCAATCGCCATCGCACCGAGGCGACCGGCTGGTTCATCTCGAAGGACAGCAAGGGCTTCACCTCGGCGCACCCGTTCAACTAGCGACGAGGAGCTACAGGCCGAACCCGGGACGCAGGCTGCGCGTCCCGGGCTCGGCCGCGGCGCCGAGGCGGCCGCGAAGGCCGAGCAGCTGCTCGGTGGTGAGGAGCAGCGAGTAGTGCGTGTACAGCCTGCGGTCGACGGTTCCCGGCCGCATACGCGCGCTCAGGACGAGCAATGCGACGTGGCAGCTCTCGTCGGACGGGTTCTGCGCGCACACCTCGCCGGCAAGGTCGCCGCGCACGTCGCCCTCGTCCCAGGTGACGAAGACGACGACCTGCCCGCTGCGGTAGCTCGGCGTCGTGGCGATGCGGCCGATCCACGTGCGGAGCCACGCGTCGCCCGCAGCGATCGGGCAGGAGTGCATGTCGTCGCAGGTGTTCGGGACGATCAGCGAGAACGCCGGCAGGCGGTTCCGCGCGAGATCGCGCGCGAGCGAGCCCGTGAGCGGCACGTCGGAGCTGCGGCAGGTCGCCGCCGCGGTGCGGTAGTACACGGCGGGGTTGTGCTTCGCCGCGTAGAGGCCTGCGTTCTGCGGGTCGCACGGCGACGGCATGTCCTCGACGTAGCTGCGCCAGCTCTTGTGCGCGGCCGCGAGCTGCGTGAAGATGCTCGGCCCGGGCTGTGAGCACTTCGAGGGCCGGCAGTCGGACGCGACGCCGTGAGTCGACCCGGAGGTCGCCGCGAGGTAGTTCGGAAGCGACGGGTGCGTGATGTTGTGGTAGTTCGTCGCCAGCCCGCAGCCGGACGCGATCGTCTGGATGAACGGGTCGGATCGCGAGCCGACGATCGTGCTCTCGGACTTGTTCTCCATGAAGATCCACACGACGTGCTCGACGGGCGCCGGCTTGGCGGCCTGGCCGCAGAGCGGCGCCACAGCGGCGCCTGCATGCGCCGTGAGCGCGCGCATCGCGAACGCCGCGGCGACGACAACGGCGCCTCGACGCATCGCTAGGCGTGCGCCGGCAGGTAGATGGTGAGCGTCCGGTAGCGCGCGAAGACGCGGCCGAACCAGGCGGATGCGACCTGGTCGCGCTTCGTCAGCCAGTCGTCGTAGTCCCTGACGTCGGCGTTCGTGCCGCCGACGCCGTCTTCGATGTCGTCGGCGTCCTCGCCGTGCGCGTCCGCGACGAGCTTCGCGTAGACGCGAACCTGGCGGTTGTCCGGCAGCGGCACGGAACGCGCCGCGTAGCCGTACAGCCGCCGGTTCAGCACGGCCGTCAGGTCGGGCCGAGCCGCCAGCGCGTGCAGCGAGAGCCCGTGAAGCAGCCGGAGGCGGCGGGCCTCGTCGACGAGCACCGCGTCGTTCACGAGCATGGCGACGACGGTAGCGCGCGGCACGGCGCCCAGCGACCGACGGGCGAGGTCGATGTCGCGCGTCGTCACTTCGGTGTGCCCGACGGTCGCGACCCCCAGCACGGGAGCGGCGCGGTTCGTTCCGTCGAGCGACGTCGCCGCAGCGAAGGACACCACCGCGACTGCGGCGAGGGCGGCGATCCGGACCGTCAGTGACACGAGCCCGAGCCGGAGTCGACGAAGGTCCCCGGCGGGGCCGGCACGAACTGCCAGTCGTACGACGTCGGGTGAAGCGTCAACTCGAGGATGCCGTACGTCGACGCGTCCCGAACCTGGCTGTTCGGAGCCGGTGTCCGGAAACCCTGGTGGCTCTTCCCGCCCGTGCCGACGACGAACTCCACGATCCCTCTCGCGGGATCGGCGTTGCCGTTCGGGTCCTGTGGCGCGAAGCGCTCGTAGTTGTGCTTGTGCGCGCTCAGCACGACGTCCGCGTTCGCGTTGTACAGGTCGGTCCAGAACGCCGCCGATCCTTTGACGTTGCCGCTCGACGACCAGCGCGGATAGTGCCAGTACGCGAGCGTGCAGAAGTTCGAGTGCGCGGCGAGGTCGGCCCTGAGCCATTGCTCCTCCTGCGATCCTGCCGAGCAGCCGCCGACGTCCGGGCAGTTCGAGTTCAGCGCGATCAGGTGCCACGTGCCGATGTCGTACGAGTAGTAGCCCTGCGCCGGATCGCCCGCCGCCTGCCCGAAGTAGGCGAAGTAGCCGGCGGCCGACTGCGAGGGGTCGCAGTCCGTCCCGCCCGTCGTCATGTACTCGTGGTTCCCGGGGACGGGGTAGGTGATCGACTTGAGGCGACCCCACGTGGGGTCGTACACCTGCTGGAACGCCGACAGCCCGCCACACTCGTACTGGTCGTCGCCGAGCGGCAGGACGGCCGACAGGTCGGCGCTCATCAGCAGGTTCGACGTGTCGAGCTGGTGGCAGGCCTTCTTGGTCCCGGTGCCCCCGTGGTACCCGCTGTCGACCGGGTCGCACGCGATGTCGCCCGCCGCCGCGATCGTCGGGTCGCCGTCGGCGCGCGTCGACCCGGGCGCGATCCAGCCGACGGCGAGAACCGCAGCGAGCGCCAGCATCGCGATGACCGCCTTGACCACGCACGGAACGCTCGCAGCGTGGGCCGCCGTGCGCACTCTCCCGACGGCTAGAACGCTCGCTCGACCTTCGTCCGGCGAAGGAAGGCCCCCGCTCTCGTACGTTTTCGGCGATGGACACGCCGGAGCTGGAAGCGGCACGCGACGCCGTCAGGACGGCCGCTGCGGCACTGCTCGCGCTGCGTGCGCGCGCGGATGTCGTCGGGCGCGGACGTCCGCTCGCCGAGCTCGGCGACGCGCTTGCGCACGAGCTCGTCGTCGGCCGGCTTCGGCAGGCATTTCCGCGCGACGTCATCCTCTCGGAGGAGGGCGAACCGGTCGACGCGGGCAGCCGCCCGCGACGGCTCTGGGTGGTCGACCCGCTCGACGGGACGAAGGAGTTCAGCTCCGGCGTGCGGATGGACTGGGCGGTTCAGGTCGCGCTCGTCGTCCACCGGAAGCCCGTCCTCGGCGTGGTCGCCTTGCCGGCGCAGGGCATCGAGCTGCATACGGGCGAGGCGCCGCTCCGCGCGGCGCGGCCCGAGGGCCCGCTGCGCATCGCCGTCAGCCGGTCGCGGCCGCCCGCGGTCGCCGCCGGGCTCGCCCTCGCGCTCGACGCGCAGCTCGTGCCGCTCGGCTCCGTCGGCGCGAAGACGGCCGCCGTGATCGACGGCACCGCCGACCTCTACATCCACGCCGGCGGCCAGTACGAGTGGGACTCGGCGGCGCCCGTCGCCGTCGCGCGCGCGGCAGGTCTCGAGGCGTCCCGCGTCGACGGGTCGGCGCTGCGCTACAACCAGCCGGATCCGTACCTGCCCGACCTGCTGATCGCGCGGCCGGAGGTCGCCGCGAAGGCACGCGCGGCGCTCGCAGAGCTCCTCCTTACGGTCTAGACCAGCGCGGGCACGAAGAGCGGCGCGCCGCGCATCGTCGCCGGGACGGGATGCCCGAGCAGCGTGAGGATCGTCGGGGCGACGTCGAGCAGGTCCATGTCCGACCGCTCGCCGGTCGGGATCCCCGGCCCGCAGGCCATCAGCAGCCCGTACTGCGCGTGGTTGGCGTCGTCGGGCCCGGTGTCGTTGTCGAAGGTGTGGATCCCTTCGTCGCCGCCGACCGTGCCGACCGCGCGCCAGAACAGGTCGCCGAAGTGCACGATCAGGTC
>Ga0070741_10013784_pt1 | contig 14166 bp, 13 predicted proteins | sample Coa_R1_4_FD_66440 | JGI IMG/M metagenome (GOLD analysis project Ga0070741, IMG submission 66440) | Surface soil microbial communities from Centralia Pennsylvania, which are recovering from an underground coalmine fire - Coalmine... | ecosystem: Environmental > Terrestrial > Soil > Unclassified ... | reverse complement strand
TGCGCCAGACCGGCACGGCCGTGCGGGTGGACGCGCCCCCGGCGCTCGACGGCACCCTGGAGGGCTTCGACCGCTCGGAGCCGCTCGCGCTGGACCACGAGGACCAGTACCGCCGGAGCGAGGAGCCCTATCCCGGACCCGAGGAGTTCTCGGCGGTCGCGTGGGCCAACTGGGACGAGGACGCGCTCTACCTCGCGGTCGCGGTCACCAAGGGCGAGGTGGTGCTCCGCCCCGAGGGGGCGGCCCCGCTCCGCCTCGACAACGAGCCGGACGACATCCACTCCGACGGCCTGCAGGTGTACCTGCGGCCCGAGCCCGACGGCGAGGTGTACGGCTTCCTGGTGGTCCCCCGCGAGAGCGGAACGGGCCTCCGGGTCCGCGTGGCCGGCGGAGCCGCGGGCGACCCGGGCATGGTGAGCGGGGGCTGGGCCCGGTCCGAGGCGGGCTACCTCGTGACGCTCGCGCTCCGGGTGCCCGGGTGGGCGGGCCGCGAGCCGGGGGATCGGGTGGGATTCGATCTCCTGGTGAACCGCATGCTGCCCGATCGCGAGCGGCGGGCCGGCCAGCTCGCCTGGAGCGGGGGCGGCGGCTGGATCTGGCTTCGGGGCGACCGCCAGGACCCGAGCCGCCTCGGGGAGTTGGAGCTCCGGTGACGGACTGGCCCGTGGCCGGCTTCACCTCCACCGGCAGCAAGCGGCCGGAGGCGCTGTTCGGCGAGGACGGGAGCGCCGCCGGGTTCGGGTTGCGGATGGCGCGGGCCCGGGGCTGCCGGGTGTGGGACACCGAGGGCCGCGAGTACGTGGACTACGTCATGGCCCTCGGCGCCGTCGCGCTCGGCTACGCCCATCCCGAGGTCACCGAGGCGGTGCGCGCCGCGGCCGAGGCCGGGGTGGTGGGCCCGCTCGCTCCCGCGCTCGAGGCCGAGGTCGCCGGGGAGATCCGGCGCCTCATGCCGTGGATGGAGCGGATCCGGTTCCTCAAGACCGGGGCCGAGGCCTGCGCGGCGGCGGTGCGGCTCGCCCGGGTGGCGACCGGCCGCGACCTCGTGCTCGGCTGCGGGTATCACGGCTGGCTCGACTGGTGCCAGGCGACGGGGCGGGGAACGCCGGCGCCGGTCGGGGCGCTCTACGGCGAGGTGCGGTTCAACGACGTGGAAGGAACCCGGCGCGCCATCCGCCGCGCCGGCGACCGGCTCGCCTGCGTGATGACGGAGCCGGTGATCGAGGCCGAACCGGCCCGCGAGTGGCTGGAGACGCTGCGGGAGGAGACCGAGCGGGTGGGCGCGCTCCTCGTGGTGGACGACGTCAAGACCGTCTGCCGCATCGCGGTGGGCGGAGGGGTGGAGCGCTACGGCATCCGGGCCGACCTCGCGGTGCTGGGCAAGGCGCTCGCCAACGGGTTCCCGCTCGCCGCGGTGGGCGGCCGGGCGGACCTGATGGCGGGCGTGGACCGGACCTGGATCTCCTCCACCCTCGCCACGGAGTTCGTCTCGCTCGCGGCGGCCCGCGCCACGCTCGCCGTGATGGAGCGGGAGCGGGTCCCGGCCCGGCTCGCCGCCGTGGGGGGAACGCTCCTGGAGGGGCTCCAGGAGCTCGCGGCCCGCTACCCCGATCGGGTGAGCGGGGCCGCGGGACTCCCCGAGATGTGCTTCCTCCGGTTCTCGGGCGAGGAGGTCTCCCGCGCGGTCGCCCGCCGCGCCGCCGGCCGGGGCGTGCTGTTCAAGCGGAGCGCCTACAACTTCGTGTCCCTGGCGCACGACGAGGCCGCGATCCGCTCCACCCTCGCCGTCCTGGACGAGGCGCTGGCCGGGGTCGGCCCGCGGCCCGCGCCGGGCCGGGTGTGATCCCGCTCTCCGGGGCCGCGGGGCGACCGCCGCGGGGGTTATGTTCCGCCGCATGCTGATCGACGTCCACGCGCACTTCTACCACGACCGCACCCCCCGCGCCGACTGGCGGGCCCGCAACGCGAGCCGGCTCGCCGCGGGGGAGCGCGTGGGGATCACGGTGCACGTGGCCTCGATCCTCGGGAGCTGGGGCCTCACCTCGCCCACCTACTTTCCCTCCCCCGCCGACCTGGAATACGGCAACGACGCGCTGCTCGCGCTCCAGCGCGAGCACCCCGACCGGATCCGCGGCTACGTCGCCGTGAACCCCAACTACCCGGCCCACGCGGCCCGGGAGATCCGCCGCTGTCTCGGCCGGGGCATGATCGGGATCAAGCTGGCCGCGAGCCGGCGCGCCGACGACCCGCTGCTCGATCCGGTGGCGGAGCTCGCGCGGGAGCACGGCGTACCCGTGCTGCATCACGTCTGGCAGCACCGGCGGCGCGACTGGCCGGGGCAGGAGGCGTCCGACGCGGTCGAGCTCTGCGCCCTCGCGGCCCGGCACCCGCGGGTCAACTTCCTGCTCGCCCACATCGGGGGCGGCGGCGACTGGCTCCACTCGCTCCGCGCGGTGCGCGACGTGCCCAACGTGTACGTGGACCTGTCGGGAAGCGGGGTGGACGGGGGGATGCTCGAGGCCTGCCTCGAGGCGGTCGGAGCGGAGCGGCTGCTCTGGGGCTCGGACCTCACGATCGACACCGGCTGGGCCAAGCTGCGCTACCTCGCCCACCTGCTCGCCGGGACCGAGCTCGAGCTGGTGCGCTGGCGGAACGCGGCGCGGATCTTTCCGGCCGGAGCGTTTCCCTCGGCGGACTAGACCCGGGCCCGCGCTCATGCGAATCGACGTCAACGTCTTCCTCGGCGCGTACCCGTTCCGCCGCGTGCCCGGTACCTCGCCCGACACCGTGCTCGCGGCGCTCGACCGGGTGGGAACCGACCGCGCCTGGGTGTCGCACCTGCCCAGCCTCTTCTGGCGCGATCCGATGGAGGGAAACCCGTGGCTCTACGAGACCGCGGCGGCCACGCCGCGGTTTCAGCCGGTTCCGTCGGTCCATCCCGGGCTTCCCCGCTGGGAGCCCGCGCTGCGCGAGGCGGTGGAGCGGGGCGCGCCCGCCGTCCGCTGCGATCCGACGTTCCACGGGATCGATCCCGCCGGGCGCGAGCTTCGGCTTCTGGCCGGCGCCTGCGGCGGCGCGGCGATCCCGCTGCTCCTGGCCGTGCGGCTCGAGGACGGGCGCCAGCGCCATCCCAACGACCGCGCCCCCGAGCTTCCGGCCGCGGCCGTGCGCGGCCTGGTGCGGGCCGACCCGCGGCTCAGGCTGGTGGTGACCCACGCCGACCGCGGGTTCGTGGAGGAGGTGCACTTCGGCTCGACCCCCGAGGAGGCGGGCCGGATCTGGTGGGACATCTGCTGGCTCTGGGGCCCGCCGGAGGACCACCTGGCGACCCTGCTCGAGACCGTCGGGGCCGATCGCTTCGTCTTCGGCTCCGGGATGCCGCTTCGGATCCCCGAGGCCGGCGTGGCCAAGCTCGACCTGCTCGACCTGAGCGAGGCCGACCGCGCGGCGATCGAGCACCGGAACGTCGAGCGGCTCGTGGCGCGATGAATCCGCTCGCCGCCCGCCTGGAGCACGGGCTCGTGCCCGCGGTGCCGGTGCCGTTCTCCGGCCGGACGCTCCGCCACGATGCGCTCGCCGCCTACGCCGCGTGGATGCGCGGCCGGGCGGTGGCCGGGGTCGCGGTGAGCGTGCACACCGGGCGGGGCCGCCACCTCGGTCGCGAGGAGCGGGCCCGGGTGCTCCGGACCTGGCGCGAGGCGCTTCCCGATCGGGTCGTGATCGCCGGGGCGTGGGACGAGGCGAGCGCGGCCGAGGCGCGCGACGGGGGCGCCGACGCGCTGCTCGCGTTCCCCACGGCCCCCGACCCGATCCGCCACCACGAGCGGCTCGGCCGGATCCTGCCGGTCGTGGTGTTCTACCTGTACGAGGCCGCCGGCGGGGTGGGGTACGACCCGGCCACGCTCCGGGCGCTGCTCCGGCTCCCCGAGGTGATCGGGATCAAGGTCGCCACCCTGGACTCGGTGATGACCTTCCAGGAGATCGCGCGGCTCATGGACGATTTTCCCGATCGCCTGCTCATCACGGGCGAGGACCGCTTCCTGGGCTACTCGCTGCTCCTCGGTGCTCGGGCCGCGCTCATCGGCCTCGGCGCCGCGGCGACCGAGCTTCAGGTGGAGCTGCTCCGGGCGCACGCCTGCGGCGACTGGGGCCGCTTCGTGCGCCTCTCGAAGTGCTGCGACCGGCTGGCCCAGGCCACCTTCACCCCGCCGATGGAGGGCTACGTGCGCCGGATGCTCTGGGCCGCCGCGGCCGACGGCGCGCTCCCCGACGACGCCTGCGACGATCCGTGGGGTCCGGCGCTCGAGCCCGCCGAGCGCGAGCGGGTCCGGCGCGCGGTGCGCGATGCGCGCGCGGCTTGCGGCTGACTTCGAGCGCTTCGGCCGGGAGCTCCCGCGCGACTTCCCCGACCACGTGCGGGACGCCTATCGCATCGACCTCACCGCGCGGTACCTCGGCCGGGAGATCCCCCATCCCATCGGCAAGGGCTCGGGCCAGCTCTCGCTCAACCCCGATCAGCTCGAGGCCGATCGGGCCGCGGGACTCGGGTTCGTGGTGCTCAAGACGCTGGTGGCGGAGGAGGCCTCCGGGGCGCGCTCGATGGAGGCCTGGGCGATCCACGAGACCCGGATGCGGGTGGAGCGCCTCCGGTCGGCCGGCGGCCGGGAGGGGTGGACCGTCACCTGGAAGGGGCGCGGCTGGGATCGGAGCCTGGCCGACTACCTCGCCCTGGTCCGCACCGCGGCGGACCTCGCGCGGGCGCGGGACGGGCTCTGGGTGGTCCCCTCGGTCAAGTACCACCTGCCGCGGCTCGACGAGCCCTTCCGGGAGGCTGAGTACGCCCACACCACAGCGGAGCTCGCCCGCGCCTGGGGCGCGGGCGAGCTCCCGCTCGAGAAGGACTTCTCGCCCACCCTCGCCGGCGACCCGCTGGCCGACGAGCGCCGGCGCATCCTCCGCTGGGTGGCCGAGGTGCCCGACCGCATCCGGCGCGCGGCTCCGGGTCCGGTGCGGGTCGCGCTCAAGCTCATGAACGCCCTGTTCGACGACGCGTTCCAGGTCGAGATGCTGGAGGCGGCGGCGGGCGCCGACGGCCTCACGGTCTTCAACCGGCTTTTCGACCCGGCGCGCGGCGTGGCCTACGGCGGCTGGGACCTGAGCGAGCGCAACCTGCGGGTGCTGGACCTGGCGCGGGCCCGCGGCTGGCGGGGCCGGGGCCTTTCCGGGACGGGGAACGTCAGCTCGGGCCGGATGGTGCTCGAGTACGCCCGGCGGGGGTGTGAGAGCGTCCAGCTTCACACCTTCTTCCAGCTGCCGCTCGGCGAGTACCCCGCGGAGCGGGGGTCCCGGACCCAGCGGGCGCTCCACGCGCTTGTGTTCCACCCCACGGAAGGGCTCGTCGCGGGGATGCTGGACCTGGAGGCCGGGGGGGTGCTCGAGCGCCGGGGCGGACTCCTCCGGTTCCTCGACCTCGCCCGGAGCGCGGGGGCGGCGGCCAGCTAGTCCCCCTGCCGCTCCGGTCCTGTTGACGTTGCGCGCCAGCACCGGCGGCGAACATGTGGCCGGCGCTCGACAGCCTGCGGCCGGAGTGCGCCATCGGTCGTCACCGGCTGTGGCATGTTTTCTGATACCGCCCTGACCGCAAGATCACCGCGTCATTTACGCGCCTCCCGCATCGCCGGTCGGGTGCGCGCGATCGGGGACCAACCTCGAGCCGTCCCGCGGTCCGACTCCGGGGACACGGAGAGCGAACGGTGTCGTTGGCAGTGGAGCATGGCGGGCCCGAGGCGCCGGCCGGCCCGCCGCAGCCGGAAGCGGCGCGCCGGGTGCTCGTCGTCGCGCCGCAGCCGTTCTACGCCGACCGGGGGACGCCGATCGCGGTGCGCCAGGTCCTCGAGGCCCTGAGCCGGCTGGGGTATCGCGCCGACGTCCTGACCTATCCCCTGGGGCGCCCGCTGACAATCGCCCGGGTGGAGCTGATCCGCGCCCGGAACCCTTGGGGCATCGCGAGCGTCCCGATCGGGTTCTCGCTCCGGAAGGTGCTGCTCGATCTCTCGCTGATCGGGCCGCTCCGGCGTCTGATCCGATCCCGCCGTTACTCCTGCGTGCACGCGGTGGAGGAAGCGGCGTTCCCCGCCGTCTTCTTCGGGCGCCGGTACGGGGTCCCGGTCATCTACGACATGCAGTCGAGCCTGCCGGAGCAGCTCGCCAAGCGTTTCCCCTTCCGGAGCCGCCCGGCGCGGGCCGTGCTGGCCCGGTGCGAGCGCTGGCTCATCCGTCACGCCGACTTCGTGGTCGGCAGCGCGGGGCTGGGCGACCGGGTCCGCCGGATCCACCCCGCCGCCCGGGTGCGGGAGTGGCGGTTCCCCAGCGCCGCTCTCACGGGCGGCGTCGAGGAGGGCGCGGCGCTCCGCCGGGCCCTTGGCATCGCCGCGGGCGCGCGCGTGGTGCTCTACAGCGGGACGTTCGAGCCCTATCAGGGTCTCCAGGAACTCGTACAGGCCGTTCCGCGGGTCCTGGAGCGCGTACCCGACGCCGTGTTCGTGCTGGTCGGGGCCGAAGGATCCAATGGCCTCGGGCCGGCGGTGCGGCCGCTGGTCGAGCGGGGCGTGCTTCGCATCCTCGACCGGCGGCCCCGCGAGGAGATCCCGCGGTACCTCGCCATGGCCGACGTGCTGGTCTCCCCGCGCAGCTACGGCGGCAACGTCCCGCTCAAGGTGTTCGACTACCTCGCGGCCGGCCGGCCCATCGTCGCGACCGACATCCCCCCGCACCGGACCGTCCTGGGCGACGACCGGGCGGTCCTGGTCGCGCCCGATCCCGCCTCGATCGCGGGTGCGATCGTGAGCGTCCTCACCGATCCCGCGCGGGCCGGCCGGCTCGCCGAGGCGGCGCGCCGCTACGCCGGCGAGCGGCTGGGGTGGGAGGAGTTCGTGGCGTCGGTGGGAGAGATCTACCAGGAGGTGATCGACGGTGCCCGGGCCGCTCGCATCCCCGCCTGAGCGCGGGGCCGCCCGCCGGGTGTCGGTCATCATCCCCGCGCGCGACGAGGCCGAGAACCTCCGGCGCACGTTGCCGGCGCTCCTGGCGCAGTCGGCCCCGAGCTTGAGGTTCTGGTGGTGGACGACGGATCGCGCGACGACACCGCGGAGGTCGCGCGCTCGGCCGGCGCTCGGGTGCTCCCGGCCGGGCCCGCCGGGGCGGGGAACCCCGCGGCGGCGCGGAACCGCGGCGCGGCGGCCGCCACGGGCGACCCGGGCCGGAGCATCCACCGGGCCATGGTGCGCCGGCGGGACGTGGTCTACGTTCCCTGGTTCTGGCGGCCGATCAAGTGGGTGATTCGAGCGATTCCGGAATGGATCTTCAAGCGCCTGCGGCTCTGAGCGGCGCCGCGCCCGCCGCCGCGCTCCGCATCGATCAAGTCGAGCTCCACGAGCTGGTCCTCCCCCTGCGCGAGCCGTTCGTCATCTCCGGCGGGGTCATCCGGGAGCGGCGCTCGCTCATCGTGGTCCTCCGCGACGCCGAGGGCCGCGAGGGCTACGGCGAGTCGCCCCCGTTCGAGCTCCCGTTCTACTCGGAGGAGACCCTGGCGGGCGCGCGCGACCTGCTCGCCGGGCTGCTCCTGCCGCGCCTCCTCGGCCGCGAGTTCGCGGGCCCCGAGGCCGTGGACGCCGCGCTCCGGAGCGGGGTCCGGGGGAACCAGTTCGCCCGGGCCGGCCCGGAGACCGCGGCCTGGGACCTCGCGGCGAGCCGGGACGGCGTGGGGCTCGTGGACCTGCTGGCGCGGCGGCTCGGCGTGGCCGCGGCGAGCGCCGTTCCCTGCGGTGTGGCGCTCGGGATCCCGGAGGATCGGAACCCCGACACGCTGGCCCGCGCCGTCGCCGGCGCGCTGGAGCAGGGCTACCGGCGGGTGAAGATCAAGGTGGCGCCGGGCTGGGACCAGGCGCCGGTGGCCGCGGCGCGCCGGGCGCTCGCGGGGACCGGTATCCCGCTCACTGTGGATGCGAACGGCGCCTACGAGTGGCCCCTGCACGGGTCCAACCTGCGCCGGCTGGACGAGGCGGAGCTGCTCTACATCGAGCAGCCGCTCGCTCCCGACGAGCTCCTCGGCCACGTGCGGCTCTCCCAGACGCTCCGCACGCCGATCTGCCTGGACGAGACCCTGCGCGACGCCCGGGCGGCCCGCGCGGTGGCCGAATTGGGCGGCCCCAAGGTGTGGAACCTCAAGGTGCACCGGGTGGGCGGCCTCACCGAGGCGCTGCGGGTGTATCAGGAGGCCCTTCGCTACGGGGCCGCGCTCTGGGCCGGCACCATGCCGGAATCGGGGATCGGGAGCCAGGCCGCGCTCGCGATCGCGGCGCTTCCCGGGTTCGTGTATCCGTCGGACCTCGAGCCCAGCACCCGCTGGTACGGCCGGAACGTGGACGTGATCAAGCTGACCATGGGGAAGGACGGCCGGATGGCGGTGCCGCGCCTCGCGGTGGGGAAGATGCTGGACCGGACCCGGTTCGCCCGGGCGAGCCGGAGGGTGGTGTAGCCGTCAGCTATCAGCCATCAGCCGTCAGCCGTCAGCCGTCAGCCTTCAGCTGGTGGTGAACCCCTCGGCTCGGCCGAGCCTTCGGACTGCCGGGCGGCTTCCGACACGGCCTTCCGCCTGGCGTAGAAGCGCCGCACCTTGGCGGCGTTGCCGCAGACCCGCATGTCGCACCAGCGGCGGGAGCGATTCCGGCTCCGGTCGAGGAAGAGCCAGCCGCAGCGCTCGCCCGCGCACATCCGGATCGCCCCCGCGTCGTCCGAGGTGAGCAGCTCCGCCGCGGACCAGGCCACCGGCCAGAGCACCCGATCCGGCTCGTCGCTCTCCTCCGGGAAAGTCCAGGAGCAGCCGTCGGCGGCAGCTCGGAGGCGGAGGCGGCCGAGCGCGCGCCCGAGAAAGCGGTTGAGGGTGGCGGCGGCGTCGCTCGGCGGCGCGCGACCCGCGGCGCGGGCGGCGAACACCTGATGCAGCGCCTCCCGGAGGGCGTGCGCGTCGGCCAGGGCGCGGGCGGCCCGGGCCGGGGCCGCCTCCGCGGCCCGGGTGAGCCGCGCGGCCGCGGTCGGGGTGAGAAGACCCGCCTCGCGGGCCCACCGGATCAGGTCCCCGTAGCTCTGGAGCCGCTCGTTCCGCCGCTCGACCCCGCCCCAGCTCACGGTGTTGACGAAGTCGAGGCAGAGCCGGCCGCCGAGCCACTCGAAGGGGAGCCGGTCGGGGACGCGGGACGCGGGTGATGTAACCATCAAAGCTCTCTTGACAGGTTATGGCTCTCCAGGCATCTTTAACCAGTATAGGCGTGTTCGGCGGTTTGGCAAGCATCGGCCCGGAGAGAGCCATGGAGCTCGGACGCGAGACCCCCGATTCGACCACCTGTGCCCGGCTGCTGGAGGGCGGGCTGGCCGTGATCGGCGCGGGGTTCCGCGTCGTGCGGCAGTCGCTGGCCCCCACGGTGTTCAAGCCGTCAGCCATCAGCCGGCAGCCATCAGCCATTAGCCGTCAGCCATCAGCCGTCAGCTTGGCCGTGCGGGCCCACGCCTTCGGCGCCACCCGCTGATAGCTGATAGCTGACGGCTGATGGCTGACGGCTAATGGCTGATAGCTGCCGGCTGCCCGTTTGACTTGCCGGGCCGGCCGCTGTACCCTAGCCCCGAGCGCCCCGCGCGGCGCGACGGGGAGGACGCCATGGTCGAGTACGCGATGCTCCTGGCAGGCTCCGCGTTCCAGGGCCTCGCGGCCGGAGTGACCGCCCTGATCGACTCGGTCAACTGGGTCCTCGTGGCCGCGATCGTGGCCGGATTGCTCTTCGTCCGCGCCGCCCTGCGCCTGCGCCTCTGAGAGGGTTGCTCCAGCGATGGCCTTCACCCGCGACCAGATTCGGGACTCCGTGGAGCGGGCGGGGGACGAGCACTGGCGGGCCCTGGTCGCCCACCACGAGGACGCCTACCCCGCCAGCCGCCCCACGCCCGGCGACGTCTGCAAGGCCGAGGCGAACCGGCTCAACGAGATGGGTCTCGGCTCGAGCCCCGACTTCGAGCTGCTGGAAACCCGGGTCGAGCGCCCGACCGACTCGGAGGTCCGCATCACCCACGTCTTCCGCTACAAGCCGCTGAACCTCCGGCTGCTCACCGAGCCGTTCACGAACTACAGCTGAGCGCATGGCCGCGCTCACGTTCCATCTCATCCCCCACACGCACTGGGATCGCGAGTGGTATCTGCCGCAGGCCGTCTTCCGGGTGCGGCTGGTCGCCATGCTGGACGACCTGCTGGACCGGCTCGGCCGGGACGCCGAGCTCCGGAGCTTCCTGCTCGACGGCCAGACGGTGCTGCTGGAGGACTACCTCGCGGTCCGTCCCGAGCGCGAGCCGGTCATCTACGCGCTGGTGCGGGCCGGGCGACTCCAGCTCGGCCCGTGGTACGTGCTGGCCGACGAGCAGGTCCCCTCGGGCGAAGCGCTGATCCGCAACCTGCTCGAGGGGCGGGGCGACGCCGAGCGGCTGGGCGGCCGGAGCGACGTGCTCTACTCGCCCGACGCCTTCGGGCACCCGGCGAGCTGGCCCGATCTGGCGCGCGAGTTCGGCATCCGCTACGGGGTGCTCTGGCGGGGCCTGGGCGGCGCCCCCGGCCAGGAGCGCGATCTCTACCGCTGGCGCGGACCGGCCGGCGGCGAGGTGATTCTCTACCATCTGCCGCCCCAGGGTTACGAGGTCGGCTCGGCCCTGCCCGCCGATCCGGCCCGGCTCGCCCCCGCCTGGCGCCGGATCCGGCGGTCGCTGGTGCATCGGGCCGCCGGGCCTCACGTCGCCGTCTTCGTCGGGGCCGACCACCACTTCGCGCCGGCGGCGCTCGGGCGGCTGCGCGAGCTCCTGAGCGAGCTCGAGTCGAAGAACGAGGTCCGCGTGTCGCGGCTCGACGAGTTCTGCCGCGCCGCGGAGGCGGACGCGACCCTGATCCCGGCGCTCCGCGGCGAGCTTCGAGCCTCCTACGGCTATGCCTGGACCCTCCAGGGCGTGCACTCGACCCGGCTCCCGCTCAAGCGCCGGAACGGCGAGCTCGAGCTCCTGCTCGAGCGGGTGGTCGAGCCGCTGGTGGCGCTGGCCGGCGCCGGCCCGCCGGCCGTCGCCCCCACCCCGGGTGGCGGCACGGACCCGAGCACCGGGCCGACTCCGCCCGATCTCCGGGGCCCGCTTCGGCTCGCCTGGCGCACCCTGCTCCAGAACCAGTTCCACGACTCGATCTCGGGCTGCACCAGCGATCCCGTGGCGCTCGCGGTCGAGGAGCGTTTCCGGGAGGTCGCCGGCATGGCGGGGGAGATCGGCCGCCGCGCGCTGCACCGCGTGCTGGGGCACGATCCGGATCGGGCCCGCGAGGACCCCGCGCGGGTGCGGCCGCGTCTCGTGCTCTGGAACCCGGCGCCGCGCGCGCGGGAAGGCGTCGTGCTCGCCGACCTCGGGTGCTTCCGCCGCGACGTGCTGGTCGGGCCCCCGGGCGACCGGATTCCCGGCGAGGGTCTGGGCTACCGGCCCTTCGCTCTCCGGTGGGAGTCGGGCGCGGTGCTGCCCACGCAGCTCGTGGGGCGCCGGACCGGGCGGCAGCGGGTGGACTTCGACCGCCACTACCCCGACCAGGACGAGGTGGACCTCGTGCGGGTGGCCTTCGCCGCCCCGGCCGCGCCCGGGCTCGGGTTCGCCCTGCTGGAGCCGGTCCCCGCTCGGGCCGGTCCCCGCGGTCGCGCCCGCTCCCCGCGGCTTCGGGGAAGCGTGCGGGTGCGGGGATCGTCCGTGGCCAACGCGCTGGTCGAGGTGGGAGTCGGTCGGGGGGGCGCGCTCGACCTGGTGGACCGGGGATCCGGCGAGCGCTTCCCCGGGCTGCTTCGCCTCGAGAGCGGCGGCGACGTCGGCGACACGTACACCTACTGCCCGCCGCCGCGCGACGTCCTTTGGGTGAGCCGGGGCCCCGTGCGGGTCCGCCCTCTGGTGGAGGGCCCGCTCGTGGGCGTGCTCGAAGCGGTCTGGGACATGGAGACGCCCCGGGGCGCGATCGGCGCGCGGCTCGTGGTCCGGCTTCATCACGGGAGCCCCCTGGTCCACTGCCGGCTCGAGCTCGACAACCGGGCCGCCGACCAGCGACTCCGGGCCCGGGTCCCGCTGGGCCTCGCCGGCGCGCAGCTCGTGACCGGCCGGCACTTCGGGGCCGTGTCGCGCGTGCCCGGGGCGGTCGAGCCGGCGCCGGACGAAATGGAGGCCCCCGTGACCACGGCGCCCGCCCACCGCTTCGCCGCCGCGGCCCGCGGGCGCCGCGGGCTCGCGCTGCTCGCGCCGGGCTTCTTCGAGGTGGAATGGACCGGCGCGGGCGACCTGCTCGTCACCCTGCTCCGCTCGGTGGGGGAACTCTCCCGCGGCGACCTCCGCACCCGCCCGGGGCACGCCGGCTGGCCCGAGCCCACTCCGCTGGCGCAGTGCCCCGGCCGCCACGCGGTGGACCTCGCCCTGGTTCCCGTCACCCGCGACATCCTCGACGGCGGCGCCGTCGCCGCGCTCTGGGAGGACGCGTTCCTGCCGGTGCGCGCGATCTGGCTTCCCGAGGCGACCGTGCTCGCGCCGCCCGGGGACGGGCTGGAGCTCGAGGGGGCCGGGCTCGTCTGCTCGGCGGTGAAGCCCGCGGTCGAGTCGCCGGGCATGGTGCTGCGCTGCTATCACGCCGGCCTCCGGCGGGTGGAGGGGCGCTGGCGGTTCGCCCGGCCGCGGGCGCAGGCCTGGCGGGTCCGGGCCGACGAGCGCGAGCCGGTCGAGGTGCCGCTGGACGAGGGCGGCCGCTCGCTTCGGTTCCGGGCGGAGCCCGGGGAGTGGGTCACCCATCTGGTGCGCTGAGGCGGTGCCCGCTGCCGCGGCCCGGCGCCGCCCGCTAAGTTGGCGTATGCCGTCGCCGGCTTCCGCGCTTGCCCCGAGACTCTGGCGGATCGCGCTCGCGGGGGCGGGGCTCCTCGGGTGCGCCCGCGCGCCCTCGCCCGCGCCTCCGGGCGCCGCGTCCTCCGCGCCGAGGGTGCACGCCCGTCCCACGCTGGTCGTGCTGGTCGCGGTGGACCAGCTTCGGGCCGACTACTTCCCCCGCTTCGACCGCCAGCTCACCGGCGGCCTCGCGCGCTTCTGGCGCGAGGGGACCTTCTTCACCGGCGGCCGGCAGGACCACGCGATCACGGAGACCTCTCCCGGACACGCGACGATGCTCTCCGGCCGCACCCCCGCGCACACCGGCATCGTGTCCAATGCCCTCGGCGTGGGCGATCCCTCGAGCCCGCTGCTCGAGCTCAAGGACGCGGGCGACGGCGCCTCCCCGCGCCGGTTCCGCGGCACCACGCTCGCGGACTGGCTCCGCGCCGCCGATGCGTCGGCCCGGGTGCTCTCGGTGTCCCGCAAGGACCGCGGCGCGATCCTCCCGGTCGGCCGGGCCCGGGTGGACGTGTACTGGTTCTCCGGCGGCATCTTCACCACCAGCGAGTACTACCGCACCGATACGCTGCCCGGCTGGGTGCGCGAGTTCAACGCGGAGGGCCCGGTCCGGAAGCTGGCCGGCTGGAACTGGACGCTCCTCCTGCCGGACTCCGCCTACCCGGAGCCCGACACCGTCGCCTTCGAGAACGGCGGGAGCGACGTGGCCTTCCCGCACCGGCTCACGCCCAACGTGGACGCCGCGGTGCTCCACCTCCCCTCCTACCCGGTGATGGACTCGCTCACCCTGGCGTTCGCGCTGCGCGGCGCGGAGCGGCTCGCGCTGGGTCGCCGGGGTGCCACCGACCTCCTGGTGGCGTCGCTCTCCACCACCGACGCGGTGGGGCACGCCTACGGGCCGGACTCGCGCGAGCTCCACGACCAGGTGCTCCGGGTGGACCGCTGGCTGGGCTGGTTCCTCGACTCGCTCGCCGCCCTGGTGCCGCGGGACCGGACCCTGCTCGCCCTCACCGGGGACCACGGGGTCACCTCGTTCCCCGAATACACGACCTCGGTGCGGCGCCGGGCCGCCGGGCGGGTCTGGCTGGGCGACCTCGCGCGCTCGCTCGAGCAGTCCCTCGGCCGGCGCTACGGGGCGAGGTTCGAGTTCGACGCCGGTCTCCTGTTCGGCGACGTGGCGCGGCTCCGCGC
>Ga0070741_10013783_pt1 | contig 14166 bp, 12 predicted proteins | sample Coa_R1_4_FD_66440 | JGI IMG/M metagenome (GOLD analysis project Ga0070741, IMG submission 66440) | Surface soil microbial communities from Centralia Pennsylvania, which are recovering from an underground coalmine fire - Coalmine... | ecosystem: Environmental > Terrestrial > Soil > Unclassified ... | reverse complement strand
GGCCAGCGCGGGCTGGGTTCCCCAGGTGGGCGAGCGCAGCTCCCACTCGTTGGGGCCCCGGAACCCCCACGTCATCAGGAATTCCTCGAACCGGGCGACAAAGGCCGCCACGGCGGGGTCGGAGCTTCCCTGCAGGCGTTCGGGGAGGCCGTCCACGCCGGCGTCGAAGAGTCTCGTGAGCTCGGCCGATTCGGCCACCTGCCGGCCGAGGTCCCACATGGCCAGCGACGGGCCGGCGGAGTCGACGTCGCCGATGCCCCGGGCGAGGGTGAGCGACAGCTCCGGCCGGCCGATCGCCTGGCACACCTGGGCCAGGGCCCCGAGGCCGATGCCGGCCTTGAGGCTGACGATGATGTGCATGCGGAACAGCTTCCGGAACAACGGCGCCCAGGTCGTGATCCGCTCGGCGAGAGCGGGGTCGCTCAGCCCGGCGAGGTCGGGGCGGGCGGCGATGATCGCCTGGACCTCGGACCGGTGGGCGTCGAGCTCGTCGAGGCCGGTGGCCCCGAACACGTCCGAGAGCAGCCAGGCGCCGGCCCGCTCGCTCCACTCCGGGCTCTCGTCGAAGTCGCGCCGCTCGCTCTCGTAGGACGGGATGCCGGGCATGTCGCCGAAGTACTGCAGGTCGACCGCTTCGGGCGAGAACCCGGGGACGCGTACGCCGACCAGTCGCATGAGCGACATGTTGATGAACAGGTAGCCGCCGAAGCAGGCGATGGGATTGTGCTCGACCCTCTCGTCGTAGAGGTCGTGGTCCCAGACCTGGCAGGCGACGTAGGCGTCGCGCCAGCCGGGCTCGAGGTTGGCCAGGAAGCCGGCGGTGGCATTGAGCGGGGTGATGGGGTCGGGGAAGACCTCGCCGACGTTGGCCCGGGAGTAGAGCGGGAAGACCTTCGAAGGGGTGTCGTTCAGAATCCACTCGTTCACGAGGAGCCTCCTGGCAGCGGAGTGGTGAGCACGGTATCGGACGGAAGGCCGCAGCGATGGGGCCGTTCGTTGAGGGACAGGACGCTCCGGACACCGCCCCGGCTGACGGCCACGCGGGAGATGCCGGCGTAATCGAGCTCGACCCACAGGAGCCGGTCGATGTCGAGCATCTCGCCCAAGTAGGCATTGATGACGCCGGCGTGGGCCACGACGGCCACGGTCTCGCCGGGATGGGCGTCGACGATGGCGCCGATGGCGGCCGACACCTCGGCCCGGAACGTCTCGGCGTCGGTGCCGAAGACGGCGAGGTCGCCGCCGGCCATGGCCGTCCAGCGGGCGTCGGCCGTCCGGCGCAGCTCGTCGACCGGCACGTATTCCAAGCCGGTGCCGAACTCGGCCAGCCCGCCGCGCTCGACGACGGTGGCGCCGATCGCCGCCGCCACCAGCTCGGCGGTCTCCCGGGCCCGCCGGGTCGAGCTGGAGTAGACGGTGGCGATGCCTTCACCGGCCAGCCACTGCCCGGTGGCGGTGGCGAGTTCCCGGCCGGCCTCGGTGAGCGGCGGGTCGAGGGCGTCGCGCTCGGGATCCGGTTCGCTGTGGCGGATGAGGACCAGCTTCACTGTTCGTCTCCTTGTCGATGCCGGTCCCCCCGTGTCACAGGCATGTCGGCCGGCTTCCGTCCGGGGCCACGAACCCCTTGTCCTGGGTGAGGAGGACGGGGAAGTAGCAGTTGTTCTCCGGCGCCTTGGCCTGGCCGGTCGTGAAGGTGAGCGGCGAGGTCAGCCCGTCGAGCGTCGTGCCCCTGAGGTTGCCGAGGCCGCGGTAGATGAGCTCGGTGGTGATGTCGCCGGCGGCGGCGTCGCCGAGGCTCTCGACGACGGCCCGCAGCATCTCGCCGGCCACCCAGGCCTGCGAGGTGGCGCCGTCGGACGCCACGCCGGGGGCGTAGCGGGCCATCGCCTGCTGGTAGCGCTGCTGGGCCGGGTTGTCGGCCTGCGTCCAGGGGAAGGCGATGTGGGCCAGGGACACGCCGGCCTTGCGGACGTTGGGGTCCTGGGTCACCGACGAGCCGATGGCGATCGGTGAGGTGGCGATGGCCGGGAAGTAGTCGATCTGGGCGCAGGACTTCATGACCCGGCTGATGGCCGATCCGTCCATGGCCAGCAGGACCTGCTGGGCGCCGGCGTCCTTGGCCGCCTGGCACTGGCCGCCGAAGGTGGTCTGGGCGATGGAGATCTGGCTCCGGTAGACGACGCTCACCCCGGCGACCTTGTCGCCGCCGTCGGCCATGACCTTGTTGGCGTCCTGGCAGTTGCGGGCCTCGACGCAGTAGATCACGCCGAGCTTGTTCTTGCCCTGGTCGGCCAGCTGCTTGACCGCACCGATGATGGTGGCGGAGAACGTGGCCCCCTGGGGGAACAGGACCGGGCTCTGCGACCAGTCGAAGTTGAGCGAGTCGCCGCCCACCGTCGGGATCTTGAGCTGCTCGGAGGCGGACCGGTAGCCGACGATGGAGATCGGGACGGACGAGCCGGCGAGGGCGACGACCTTCTTGTTCTCGACGAGGTCGCGCACCGCGGCGGCCGACCGGGAGGAGTCGGAGCCGTCGTCGACCTGGAACAGCTTGACGGGGTGGCAGGCGATCCCGCCCCGGGCGTTGATGTCGGAGACCCACACCTGCATCCCGACGCGGGCGGGGAGCAGGACGTTGCTGACGATCCCGGAGAACCCGCCGACCTGCCCGATGACGATCGGCGAGGCCGACCGGGTGCAGCCCTTGGCGGCCGGCGTCCCCGCCGCCGGCCCGGCGGCCGCCGCCGGCGTGGCCCCGGGAGCGGCGATGCTGCCGTTGCCTGCGCCGCTTCGGGCGCCGGCCGCCGAGGCCGACGTCGGGGCGGCGCCGGCCGTCTTCCCGGCCGAGGCCGGCGCCGTCGCCGACGGGCCGGCCGCGCCGCGGGACGTGGCCGCCGTCGACCCGCCGGCCGAGGCGGAGGCGGACGGGTCGGCGGGAGCGGCTCCGTCGGATGCCGCCGATCCGGTGGAGGCGAGCGACACGGCGGTGGCCGGCGCGCCCGACGCAGCGGTGCCAGCGCCGGACCCGTCCGGATCGGTCACGGCCCCTCCGAAGGCGCCGCTGTCGGCGGCGGGGCCGGCGACGGCGTGGCCCTCGGCGGAGAGGATGGCGGCCCGTTCGACCCGCGACCCGCACCCGGTGGTGAGCAGGACGGCAGCGACGAGGGCGCCGAGGACGGCCCGGCGGGAGATGGTGCTCACGGAAGTGTCCTCCGTCTGTCTGGTGGAGTGCGAACGGGCGGTGTCAGTGCGAGCCGACGGCGGCGCCGACGTAGGCGGCGAAGACGTCGGTGCCGGCGAGCTCGGCGGGTTCGCCGGCGAAGGCCAGCCGGCCCTTGTTCAGCATGAAGACGTAGTCGGCGACCTCGAGGGCCCGGGTGACGTACTGCTCGACGAGCAGGAGGCTGGTGCCGGCGGCGGCCAGCCCGGCCAGGAAGGTGAAGATCTCGTCGACCACCTTGGGGGCGAGACCCATCGACACCTCGTCCAGGAGCACGACCCTTGGCGACTGGATGTAAGCCCGGGCCAGGGCCAGCATCTGCTGCTCGCCGCCCGACATCGTCCCGGCCGCCTGGCCGAGGCGCTCGCCGAGGCGGGGGAAGGCCTCCACGGCCCGGGCGAGGGCGTCGCCTTCGGTTCCTTTGCGGGCCTGGAGCGTCAGGTTCTCCCGCACGGTGAGCGTCCGGAAGACGCCCCGGCCTTCGGGGACGAGGCAGATGCCGTGGCCGACGAGGGCGTGGGGGGCGGTGTCCTCCACCGCCTTCCCGTCGATGGCAAGCCAACCGGAGGTCGGCGCCAACAGCCCGGAGGCGACGCGCAGCAGGGTCGTCTTGCCGGCGCCGTTGGCTCCGATGAGGGCCACGACGCTGCCGTCCGGCACGGCCAGCGACACGTCCCGCAGGACGGTGGTGGCGCCGTACCCGGCGGTGATGCGGCGGAGCTCAAACACGGCCGGCCTCCATCGCGGCCTCCATTGCGGCCTCCATCTCGGCCAGCTCGGCGGTCTCGTCGCCGAGGTAGGCGGCCCGCACGACGTCGCTGGCCACGACCGCCTCGGGTGCGCCCTCGAAGATGGGGCGGCCGAAGTCGAGGACGTAGACGTAGTGGCAGACCCGCATCACCAGCGCCATGTCGTGCTCCACGATCAGCAGCCCGGTGCCCCGCTCCTCGACGAGGGTGCGCAGGACGTCGCCGAACCGGTCGGTCTCGGTGTGGTCGAGGCCGGAGCTCGGCTCGTCGAGCAGGAGCAGGCGGAACCCGCCGGCCACCACCCGGGCCAGCTCGACGAGGCGCCGCTGGCCGGTGGACAGGTCGGCCGGGCGGCGCTCGGCGAGGTCGGTGATGCCGCACAGCTCGAGGGCGTCGTCGGTCGCCGCCCGGATGACGTCACGATCGGCGTGGCGGGCCCGGAGGTGGTGCCAGGGCCGGGAGCCGGCCAGGCCGGCTTCCCGGCCGAGGGCCACGTTCTCCCGGACGGGCAGGGAGTCGAACAGCTCCATGCGCTGGAAGGTGCGGCCGAGGCCTCGCTGGGCCCGGGCCGGCGCCGACGCCCGGGTCACGTCGTGGCCGAACAGCGTGACGCTCCCGGCACTGGGCCGCACGAGGCCGGAGCAGGCGTTGAAGGTCGTGGTCTTGCCGGCGCCGTTGGGCCCGATCAGGCCGGTGACCCGCCCGGGGGGTGCGGTGAGGTTGACGCCGTCCGCGGCCACCAGACCGCCGTAGCGGACGACGACGCCGGAGACGACGAGCCCGTCACCGGTGGTGGTCATCGTCCGGCTCCGATCGGTTGCAGGCTGACGGACCGTCCGGCGGGGCCGACCAGACGCTCCCGGGCCAGGAGGGCCCGGCGGGCGAACCAGGCGTCGAGCGACCCCTGGGAGGCGGCCGACACGACCACGGCGGTCAGCCCGAAGGCGACCTGCAGGGCGTCGGCGACGTGCGGGTTGCCGACGTAGCCGGGAACGACGAAGAGGAGCACCGGGGCCAGGAACGCCGCCGGCACGATCCGGGGACCGGCCACGACGAGGACCGCCAGCAGGGTGAGCGACTGCGTGGCCGGGAAGCTGAACCCGCCGACCCGGCCGAAGAGCGAGGCGAAGGCCGCGCCGCTCACACCGGCCATCGCCGCCGACAGGCAGAAGACGAGCACCAGCGAGACGTTCGTATTGGCCCCGAGCGTCGACAGCGCCACCGGGGCGTCGGCCAGGCCCCGCAGCAGCCGGCCCAGCCGGCTGCGCTCCACGAGGACCACGACCAGGGTGCCGGCCAGCGCCAGCGCCAGCAGGACGTAGTAGTAGCGCAGGTCGGAGGTGAATCCCGCCGGCCGGGGCGTGGCCAGTTGCTGGCCCACGCCGAACACGTAGCTCTTGGTGTAGAAGAACTGGGCCAGAAAGATCCCGAAGCCGAGCGTCGCCAGGCCCAGGTAGAGGCCGGAGAGGCGGACGGCCGGCACGGCGATGAGCAGCCCGACCGGCACCGTGGCGACGCCGGCCAGGATCAGCGCCACCGGCCAGGGGAGACCCCAGCTGAGCAGGTGGCCGAAGGCGGCGGCCCCGACGGCGGCGAACCCGATGTGGCACAGCGAGATCTGGCCCGAGAGCCGCACGAGGAGGCCGAGGGACAGGAACAGCACGACCTGCGACAGCGCCGTGTTCCACAGCGCCAGGCGGGCTCCGACCATGTGGGGCAGGACGACGGCGCCGAGGAGCGACAGCCCCCAGACGGCCCGCCGGGACCGGACCGGCAACCGGCTGGCCGGCGCGGCCCGGGCCTTCACCTGGCGGCCGAGGTCGACGAGGCGGCCCTTCGGAATGACGAGCAGGACCACGAACAGCACCAGGAACGGGATGTTGAGGTCGAGCCCGACGAGGGCCGGCACCTTCGTCGCTTCCTTGGAGATCAGCGCCTGCGCCATCCCGATGACGAGGCCCCCGGCGAACGAGCCGGGCAGGCTGGTGAAGCCGGCCAGGGCGGCGGCGCCGAAGGCCTGCACGATGAGCAGGGCCAGCACGTCGACCTGGACCTGCTGCTGGACGGAGGCGAACAGCACGCCGGAGGCGGCGGCGAAGACGCTGCCGAGCATCCAGGCGTGGCGCCGGACCCGGGTCGGGTCGTCGCCGGTGACGTCGAGCAGGGCGGCGTCGTCGACCACGGCCCGGACGGCGAGCCCGAGGCGGGTGGCCCGGAACAGCGCGAACAGCCCTACGGCGGCGGCCACCCCGAGCCCGAGGGTGATGAGGTTCTCGACGCTGACGGAGACGCCCTGGATGGAGAACACCGTCGACTGCGGCAGGAAGGGGGCGAACACCCGGGCCTCCTCCCCGTAGAGGAGGACGATGACGGCCCGGATCCCGACCAGGAGGCCGATCGTGCCGACGATCTTGTAGGTGACGGCCACTTCGGAGAGCGCGGCGGCGAACCGTTCGAGGACGAGGCCGACGACGACACCGAAGCCGAGGACGGAGACGAGCGCCGCCACCGGCCAGGCCAGCCCGTGCTGGACGTGGAGGGTGTAGAAGAGGAAGGCGGCCAGGGCCGACACCGCGCCGTGCCCGAAGTTGAACAGCCCGGACGTCTTGTAGGTCAGCACCAGGCCCATGGCCGAGATGCCGTAGACGGCACCGGCGGTGACGCCGAAGACGAGGAACGGCAGGAAGTCCTTCATGCCGCGCACACCCCGCAGGGCACGAGCCCGGCGCCGGCCGCCTCGCCCGGCCGCAGCGGGCGGACGGGCTTCCCGGCGGCCAGCGGGCAGGCCGGGCGGTGGAAGCGGGTCATGCCCGGAGCGGTGACGAACCCGCCGTCCGCCGACGGCGCCGCGGCCGCCGGACGGGCGGCCGGGCGAACCGCGGCCGCCGCCTGCACCAGCGGGAGGATTTCACGGCGAAGACGCCGCACCCGGCGCAGCCCGGCCACCAGCCAGGTGACGAGGCCGAGCACGGCGACGGTGGTCGCCGCCACGCCGGCGCAGACCCAGGGAAGCTCGGCGGCCCAGTCGGCCCGGCCGGCGGCGCCGGACCAGGTGAGGGCGAGACCGGCGAGGCCCGCCCCGGCCAGGGCGCCCGTCCGCAGCAGGTCACCCGATCGCCAGGGAGCGTCGTTGCCGAGCACCGGCGCCCGTCTCGCTCCCCGCGGCGCGGCGGTGACCAGCGTGAGGTTCATCGCCCGTTCCCGGCGACGGTCACCAGCGCGGCGTCGGCCCGGTCGGTCTCCGGCGCCGACTCGGAGAGGATGAGCCGCAGGGCCCGCAGCTCCCGCCACTCGTCCCGCAGGTCGGCGGACAGCCACAGCGCCACGGCCAGCCCGAGGAAGAACAGGGCGACCAGCCCCCCGGAGATGAAGTACGGCAGCTGCTCGGCGATGTGCGGCGTACCGCTCACCCCGACCCAGCCGAGGGCCAGGGCGCCGAGGCCGGCGAGCGCCGCGCCCACCGCTCCGACCCGGTCCCACTGGACGCGGAGCCAACTCGAGAAGCCCGTCGTCATCAGACCTTCCCCCCCACTGTGCGAACGAGCGAACCGGAGACCAGACCCACGCCGGCCAGGGCCAGGAACAGGACATAGACCGTGCAGGCGTTGACGGTGCGGCCCACCGCCCGGGCGAGCCTCGGCGCCGCCACGGATACCGGCGCCGTCGGTGCCACTCCGGCCCGGGGTGCGTGCGCGGTCGCGAGCTCGCTCCCGCCGGGCCACGGTGCGGCGTCGGGGCCGAAGCCGCCGGCGGGACCGGAAACGCCGGCGGTGGCCCCGGCGGCCCCATCGAAGGCGCCCGCCCCGGGATCGGCCGCCGGCGGGCCGGCCCCGATCGCCGCAGCCCCGGGCGCGGCGGCCGGCCCGGCCGGTGCAGGCAGACCGGCGCTGGAATCGACGCCGATGCCGGCCCGGGAGCTGGACTGCCCCGCCACCGAGGTCGTCACCCGGCCGATGTCGACCGTGACCGTCGTCGGGCCCTGGAAGGCGGTCGGGTTGTCGGGCAGGGCGGGCAGCGTCGTGCGGAACGACAGCACGGGCGCCACGATCCCCGTCGCCGTCGGATGGGCCGCCTGGTAGGTCATCTCGATGCCCAGCGCCCGGAAGGCGTCGGCCACCATCGCGGCCGGGACCGGGGTCTCGGCCGGCTTCCCGCCGGCACCGGAGACCACGGTGAAGCGACCATCGGCGAAGCGCAGCACCGGACCGCGCACGGCCGTCCCGCCAGCCGGCAACGGCGCCGGCTCCGACGGCGGCGGCTTCGGCAACGCCGGTTGCCCCGAGACGAGGGGCGGCAGGTCGGGCAGACCGCCCTTCGGGGTCGTCGCCGGCACGGACACGACCAGCCCGGCGGCGTCGATGGCGTCGATGCGCAGCGATGACCGGGAGGTGCGGACACCGGCCGCGTCGAGGGAGGTCGACGCCTCGGCCACCACACCGGAGAGTGTCAGCCGGTCGAGGACCCGCAGGGCGTCGGTGCGGGCGACCGCCGTCGCCTGCGCGCCGCCGGTGTCGTCATGCTCGGCGTCGGCCGTCGACGTCGAGCCGGTGCTGTCGGACCCGACGGTGGCCCGGCTGGCCGACCGTTGGGCGCGGCTCTCGGCCCGGAGGCTGACCCCGGGAGCGACGACCTCCTTCGGGTCGTCGCCGGCGCTGGTGGCGGCCACGAAGGGATAGTCGGGCAGCGGGATGCCGCTGGTGGTCTTGACCGTTCCCGGCAGCGATGCCGCCAGGTCCCCCGGGTAGGGGCCGGCGGCCAGGGCCTCCGACGTTCCGAGCGAGTCGAGGGCGGCCCGGGCGACGGGAGCCGTTCCCTGCACCACGAGACCGAGGGGGATCGAGCCGTTGGCGATTGTGACGTCCACGCCGCTGGCCGCCGCCCGGGCGTCGAACGTGGAGAGCGTATCGGCGGGCGCCGTCGTCGGGAGCAGAGCCACCGCGGAGCCCGTCAGAGCGAGGAGCGCTAGGGTCCGTCCGGCACGATTTGTGAATCGCATGTCGCAAACGTAGCGAATGCCGACGGCCGAAAGCAAGGAGTTTCTCCGGTACCGCCGAGCGCCGATGCCGAGATACCGGCGACCGGGACGTGACTGGTCTGTCAGGCCTTGGCGGCCTTGGCCAGGCGCTCGCGCCCGGTGAGCATCAGGAACCAGGCCTCGCCGGCGACGCGGCCGAGATCGTCGAGGAGCTCGCCCCGGGGAAGCTCGGGCGCCAGGGCGATCTGGACGTAGCCGAGGTGTTCGACCACCGACCCGAGCGCTTCGGCCAGCAGTTCCAGGTTGGCGCCCGCTTCCAACTGCCCCGACGCCTGCAGCCGCTCGAGCCAGTGCCTGGTGCGATCCACGAAGCCCCGGCGGATCTGGAGCCACAGCCGACCGAACTCGGGGTTGGTGGCCGCCGCCTCCCGCATCACCCGGATGACGTGGCGGTGGCGGGCGTAGGCCGAGAAGAACGCCCGGTTGAGCGCCACCAGCTCCGAGAGGACAACCTCCGCTCCCCGCTGGCGGCTGCTCGCCCGCCGGAGCTCGTCGAGCGGACCCTCGAGCACCGCCAACAGGATCTCGTCCTTGCTCTGGAAGTGCCGGTAGAAGTTCCCTTGCGAGATACCGGCCAGGCGCACGATGTCGGAGATCCGGGCGGCGTTGTAGCCGCACTCGGCGAAGACGGTGGCGGCGGCGTCCACGAGACGGGCGCGGGTGACGGCCCCCCGCCGAGTCTTGGCCCCGTTCCCGACCGCAACACCGCTCTCCGACATGTGGCGGAGTATACGTGATGTAGGAAGCGGTTCACGTACGACCGGGCGCATCCGCTTGTGTTTATGGGCATCTCGGCTTAGGATGCGACGGGAGATTCACATTTGGTGCGGAGGCGCTCATGACCCCTGTCCGGCTGACGGATCAACGGCTTCTTGTTCTGCACACGCTGCGGCTCTCCGGTTTCGTCAGCGGCGACGCCGTGGCGGAACGCACCGGCGTGGAGGCGGTCGCGGTCGGTGCGATTCTCGAGCAGGCCCGGGCCGACGGGCACGTCCTGCAGCGTTCGGGGCGCATCTCGGGATGGATCCTGACCCCCGACGGCCGCGCCGCCCATGCCCGGATGCTGGCCGACGAGCTGGCCGAACGGGGCTGCCGCCGGGAGGTCGAAGCGGCCAACGCGGCGTTCCTGGCGCTGAACGAACCCTTCAAGCAGATCTGCACCCGGTGGCAGCTCCGGCCCGACGGATCCCCGAACGACCACGGCGATCCGGCCTACGACGCCGCCGTGGTCGCCCGCCTGGAGGCACTCCACCCGCGGGCCGTGGTCGTGACCGCCGGGCTCGCCGGGCTCCTTCCCCGATTCGCTCGCTACGAGCACGACTTCAGCGCCGCCCTCGACCGGCTCCGCAACGGTGACACCCGGGCGCTGGCCGCTCCGCTGTCGGCCAGCTACCACGACCACTGGATGGAGCTGCACCAGGACCTGCTGAGCACCCTGGGCCGCCAGCGGTCCACCGCCGACGGCCACTGAGACGCGAAGGAAGCGATCACCGTGAGCTCCCCACCCCGGACCACCCACGCGCCGGCCGACATGCTGTTCCCCTTCGACCACCCCCACGACCGGTCGCCCCGGGCGCTGATCGGCGTCCTCGGCGGCAAGGGGGCCGGTCTCGCCGAGATGACGACGGTCCTGGGGCTGCCCGTGCCGGCCGGCTTCACCATCGCCGTTCCCCTGTGCCGCACCTACCGGGAGACCGGCTGGCCCGCCGGCCTCGACGCCGCGCTCGACCGGCAGTGCCGGGCGCTCGAGCAGCGGATGGGGCGGTCCTTCGGCGCCCCGGCGGACCCGCTGCTGCTCGCCGTCCGCAGCGGCGCGCCGCGGTCGATGCCCGGGATGCTCGACACCGTCCTCAACCTCGGCCTCCACCCCGCCGCCGTGGCCGGACTGGCCGAGGCCTCCGGTGACGCCCGCTTCGCCTGGGAGAGCTACCGGCGCTTCCTCACCATGTACGCCACCACCGTGCTCGGCGTTCCGGCCGGGCGGCTCCGTCCCGGCCCCTCTGAGAGCCCGGGGCAGGCCGGGGTCGATGAGCTCCGGGCCGACGTCGTCGGCATCCGCCGGGCGCTGGCCGAGATGGGGCTGGCGATCCCCGACGACCCGATGGCGCAATTGCGGGGCGCGGTGGAAGCGGTGTTCCGCAGCTGGGACAGCCCCCGCGCCCGGGCCTACCGGGCCCACGAGGGCATCGCCGACGACCTCGGCACCGCCGTCAACGTCCAGGCCATGGTGTTCGGCAACCTCGACGACGACTCGGGGACCGGCGTGGTCTTCACCCGCGACCCGTCCACCGGCGAGGCGGTCCCCTACGGCGACTTCCTGCCCCGGGCCCAGGGCGAGGAGGTCGTCGCCGGCACGGCCCACACGCTGACCATCGACGCCATGGGAACGGTGCTCCCCGACGCCTACGACGAACTCCGCCACCACCTGCGGCGCCTGGAGATGCATTACCGCGACCTCTGCGACGTGGAGTTCACCGTGGAACGGGGCCGGCTGTGGATCCTCCAGACCCGGATCGGGAAGCGGGGGGCGGTGGCCGCGGTGCGCGCCGCGGTGGAGATGGTCGACGATCCCGACATTCGGCTCAGCCCCGAGGAGGCCAGCGCCCGGGTTCCGGCGGAACTGCGGGAGCGGGCCCGGGCCGAGGTCCTCGCCACCGCCCGGCAGGCCTCGGCGTCCTCCTTGCCCGTCGCCACCGGGCTCGGGGCGTCACCGGGTCGGGTCACCGGCGCCGTCGTCCTCGACGCCGACGCCGCCGCCGACGCCGCCGGGCCCGTCATCCTCGTCCGGCCCGAGACCAGCCCCGAGGACGTGCACGGCATGTCGGTGTCGGTGGGAATCCTGACCAGCTCCGGCGGTCTCGTCAGCCACGCCGCCGTGGTGGCCCGGGGCTGGGGCATCCCGGCGGTCGTCGGGGCGGGCACGCTCCGGATCGGACCGGGCGGCGTCGCTTCGCCCGACGGCACCGCACTGTTCGGCGCCGGTGACGAGATCACCATCGACGGCACCACCGGCGAGGTGTGGCTGGGCCGGCCGGACGAAACGGCGGACGGCGCCGAGAGCGACGACGAGCTCCTCCGCCGTCACCTGCCCCACCTGGCCCGGCTCGAGCGCTGGGCCGGGGCCGGCTCCGCCCTGGCCGTCTCTCCCGCCTGACCCGTCATGGCCAGCTCACCCCCCAGGAGGCTGTCGGCCCACGACTCGGTGTTCCTCAGCTGGGAACGCCCGGAACAGCCCATGCACGTCGCCGAGTGCATGGTCTACGACGGCCAGATCACCGCCGCCGATATGATCGGGATGATCCGGGACCGCATGCACCTCCTGCCGCGGTACCGCCAGAAGATCATGCCGGCGCCGTTCGGCATCGCCCACCCCACCTGGGAGGACGACCCCGACTTCGACGTCGCCAACCACGTCGACGAGCAGGCGCTCCCCGCGCCGGGAGACGATCGGGTGCTGTCCCAGGTGTGCGGCGAGCTGTACTGCCGGCTGCTCGAGCGCGACCGCCCGCTGTGGCACCTGACCGTGCTCCACGGCCACGCCGGCGGAGGCACCGTCATCTTCCTCAAGTTGCACCACGCCATGGTCGACGGCGTGTCGAGCGTCGAGCTGATCGAGGTGCTGCACTCCACGGAGCGCGGCACTCCCCCGCCACCCCCGCCCGCCGGCGCCTGGCGGCCCAGACCGCTGCCGGGACGCGTCGAGCGGCTCCGCCACGCCGTCGCCGACCACGTCGCCCACACGCTCGACGGCCTCCGGGAGGTGAGCGACCTCGTCCGCCCCGGTGCCGTCGGCACAATGGCGCAGCGGGCCCGGGCCCTGACGAGGGCCGCCCTCGACACCGGCCCGCTACTGGTCCGGCCGCTCCCGCCGACGCCGTTCAACGCCCCGATCCATCCCAAGCGTGACTTCGCCTGGGTCGAGCTCCCCCTCGCCGAGGCCCAGTCGGTCCGGGCGGCGCTCGGCGGCACGATCAACGATCTCGTCCTTGCCATCCTGAGCGGTGGTCTCGCCCGCTACATGGCCCGCCATGGCGTCGAGCCCGACGGCCGCCAACTCCAGGCCCTGTGCCCGGTCAGCGTCCGTCGCGGCGATCAGTCGGGGGCCATGGGCAACCTCGTCTCCATGGTCGTCGCCCCGTTGTACGTCGGGATCCCCGACGGAGCCGAACGGCTGGCCGCCGAGCGAACGGCGATGGAGGACCTCAAACGCCGCGACCAGGCGGCCGGCATCTACGAGCTGATCGCCGCCGGCAGCTGGTGCCCGGCGCCGCTGTGGCGGCTGGTCTGGAAGCTCTGGCCTCGGACCTATTTCCCGTTCCACATCACCTCCACCAATGTGCCCGGCCCCCGCCGGCCGCTCTTCCTCGGGGAGAACGAGCTGCTGCACTGGTACCCGTTCGGCGTGCAGTGGACGAACAACGGCCTGTTCCTCTGCACGCTCAGCTACCGGGAGTACCTCACGCTCGGGCCCGTCGCCGACCCCGACGTCGTCCCCGACGTGTGGGGCTTCGCCGATGATCTGCGGGCCGCCTATGAGGAGCTCCGGGCGGCCGCCGGGCTGGCTCCCGCCCCCCGCAACCGCCGGCGCCCCCGCACCGTAAGGGAACCGTGCCCATGAACGGCTCTGCGCTGCAACGAGTGGTCTGCCGGTCGTTTGGCACCGGCGACGGTGTCGTCGTCGAGTCGGCGCCCATCCCGGAACCGGGGCCGGGCGAGGTCTTGATCCGCACCACTGCCGCCAACGTGTCGTTCGTGGACCGGCTCATCGTGCGGGGCGGGTACCAGGTGCGGCCCTCGCTGCCGTTCACCCCGGGTGCCGTCGGCGCCGGCGAGGTGGTCGAGACCGGCGACGGCGTCAGCCACCTGACCGCCGGCACGAACGTGGTCGTCCTGAAGAGCGGCTACGGGACCTGGGCGACGCACGTCCTGGCTCCGGCCTGGGCCGTGGTACCCATCCCGCCCAACGTCGCCGACGAGCTCGCCGTGGCGGCGATCGAAGCCTACGGGACCGCCAGCTACGCCCTCGAGGAGCGCGGCGGGCTCCGGGCCGGCGAACGGGTCCTCGTCCTGGGGGCCAGCGGGGCGGTCGGCGCCGCCGCCGTGGAGATCGCCGTCCACCTCGACGCCGAAGTGATCGCCGTGACGTCGGAGCCGACGATGTG
>Ga0070741_10013782_pt1 | contig 14166 bp, 13 predicted proteins | sample Coa_R1_4_FD_66440 | JGI IMG/M metagenome (GOLD analysis project Ga0070741, IMG submission 66440) | Surface soil microbial communities from Centralia Pennsylvania, which are recovering from an underground coalmine fire - Coalmine... | ecosystem: Environmental > Terrestrial > Soil > Unclassified ... | reverse complement strand
GATCGCGCCCCTGGGTTTCTTCAACAGCGCGTGCAATGCATCCTTGCGATCGAGCAGCGGCAGCGCCGCGATGTCGCGACCATCCAGGTGCAGCAGATCGAACGCGAACACGATGAGCTTGCGCGATGCGCGCGGATCGCCCATCCACTGCTGGAGCAATCCGAAGCGGCTGCGGCCTGCGTCGTCGATCGCGACGATCTCGCCGTCGAGCACGCACGATTCGCACGGCAGCGCGCGCATCGCTTCGACCACGTGCGGCAGCTTCGCGGTCCAGTCGAGGCCGTTGCGCGATTGCAGCCAGACGCGATCGCCGCGCCGGAACATCACGATGCGGAAGCCGTCGTACTTCACCTCGTGGATCCAGTCGTCGCCGGTGGGTGCTGCATCGACCAGGCGCGCGAGCGCGAGATCGACGCTCGCCGGAAACGCGCCGCGCGGCGCGGCGTCAGCGCCGCTTCGCGGCATGACGCGTTGCTTTCGGCGCGGCTCGCTGGCGCGGCGATGCTCGCCATTTCTTGAGCGGCGTGTCGTCGGCGACGAACGCCGGCACGACGAATTCGTCGGTGCGCTTGAACAGGAGCCATGTCGGGCGCTTGGGCGCCTTGGTGCGGATCAGCGTCCAGCGGCCTCGCAGGCGCTTGCCGAAGAGCTCGAAGTCGAGATGGCCGTCCTTCAACGCCTTCACAGGATCGTCCTCCGGACGCCAGGTGCCGTTGTCCCAGATGTGCACGACGCCGGCGCCGTAGTGACCTTCGGGGATGGTGCCTTCGAAACCGCCGTACTCGAGCGGATGATCCTCCACTTCCATCGCGAGCCGCTTGATCTTGGGATCGAGCGACGGACCTTTCGGCACCGCCCAGCTGCGCAGCGTGCCACCGACCTGCAGCCGGAAGTCGAAGTGCCGATGGCTCGCGAAGTGCAGCTGCACGACGAACTTCGCGCGCGCGGCCGCGGCTGGTCGTGTCCCACCCGAGGGCTCCGGCGTCGCGCCGAAATCGCGCATGCGCCGATATTTCGTCAGCCGTGTCGTCGCCATCAGCCGATGAACCCGCCGCCGTTGATGTGGATGAACTGGCCGGTGATGTAGGACGCGTCGCGGCTCGCGAGATACACGTAGGCCGGCGCGACCTCCGACGGTTGGCCGGGACGCTTCATCAGCGTGTCCTTGCCGAAGTCGCGCAGCTTCTTGCCCGAGAAGCTTGCGGGGATCAGCGGCGTCCAGATCGGCCCAGGCGCGACGCCGTTCACGCGGATGCCGCGCTCGGCTAGATTCTTCGCGAGCGAGTAGGTGAACGACTCGATCGCGCCTTTGGTCGACGCGTAGTCGAGCAGCACCGGCTGGCCGCGGAACGACGTGACCGATCCCGTGTTGATGATCGTGCTGCCGCGCTTCATGTGCTTCAGCGCTTCCTGCGTGAGATAGAAGAACGGGAAGACGTTGTTGGCGAAGGTCTCGCGCAGCTGCGCGGAAGAGATGTCTTCCGGCTTCTCCTGCACGATCTGCCGCGCGAGGTTGTTGACGAGGATGTCGAGCTTCCCGAATTCGTCGATCGTCTTCTCGACCGCCTTGCGGCAGAACGCTTCGCTCTGCGCATTGCCGCGCAGATGCAGGCAGCGCACGCCTTCATCCGCGATCATGCGGCAGGTCTTTTCCGCGTCGCGATCCTCCTCGAGATAGACGAAGGCGACGTCGCAGCCTTCGCGCGCGAAGTGGACGCCGACCGCGCGGCCGATGCCGCTGTCGCCGCCGGAGATCAGCGCGACCTTGCCTTTGAGCTTTCCGGAGCCGCGATAGGTGGGGTCGATCGTGGCCGGCTCGGGCCGCATCGCGGCTTGGCTGCCAGGGAGCTGCTGGGGCGGTTTCTTGGTTGTTCGTTTCATCGCGCGACTCGGCAAAACTTTTCCCATGGGCATGGTCTAAAAATCGCCAGACTGCGGCGCGCCACCCGTGCGGATTGCACGGTCACCCCTGCGCGCCGATGCGGAATGCGGGGAAATCCCGCAGGACCGCTCTAGAAAACACCAGTAAATTCATCAGCTAATCCAGTTTCCTGCGCTGGCACGAAGCTTGGTATGTCTACGCCGTGCCCGGACACCGGGCCGGTGGGGCATCAGCGGGGAGCGGGCTCCACTTGGGACACCAACAACAAGGAGGGCCAAATGAATCGCAACATCGTCAGCCTCCTGACCTGGGTTGGGCCGCAGGTGCTCATCGCGGTGGCCGTGTTCTTCGCCGCCGACAGCGCCGCCCGCTATCAGGAGAATCAGGACTTGCAGAAGCAATCGCAGATCTGGGCGAGCTACGTATCGCAGCCCGAGCTGAAGATGACGGAGATCGCGGTCGCCGTTCATGGCGGCGAAGCGGTCCTCACCGGCTCGGTGACGAGCCCGGGCGAGCGGGCGCTCGCCGAGAAGATCGCCTTGGCGATCGACGGCATCAAGCACGTCGACAACCGTTTGGAAGTGGCCGCGCGCAGCACGCAGCGCGGCCGGGTCGTACAACACGCTCTCGCCTTTGTAGCGGGAGCGCGCCGCGGCGCTATGACAGGGACGATCGTCTAGCCGCTCAGCGCCGGGATGCAGCCGTCCCGTCGGTCGGTCTGCATCCCGGCATTCAGCACGCCGGCGTCCGCATCGATTCATGAAGAGCTGCTCGCGCACCCCCGGGCGCGACGCCTTCCAGGATCGGTGCGCGCCGGCGGGACTTTTTCGCCCGTCAGGCGCCGGTCGGCGGCCGCCGACCGAAGATCAGCGACACCACGAAGAGTGCGAGGAAGACGACGAACAGGACTTTGGCGATGCCCGCCGCAGCGCCGGCGATGCCGCCGAAGCCGAGGATCGCGGCGATGATCGCGATGATGAGAAAGATCGCGGCGTAGTAAAGCATGACGTTGCTCCTTCTTCGTTGATGAAGGCCGCGGTATGGCGGCACTACAGAATCGCCAACTTCCATGCCACGGACACATCATTGCGACAGCGCGAAAAAACAAATAGTTGCTCAGTGCGTTTCCGCGGCCCCGCTCGCGATGTGCGGGGGGCGTCGGGGAACGGCCATGCATAATGCAAAGTCATAGGAACGTGCCCCGATGACCCCGAACCGACCGATGCCGGAATCCACGAGCGCCGCGCGCGTGCTGCTGATCGACGACGATTCGTCGGTGCTGCGGCTGTTCCGCCGCTGCCTCGAGGAGGAGGGCATGGAAGTGACCAGCGTGCAATCGCCGGTGGAAGCCGAAGCGGCGCTGGGCCGCGGCCTGTTCGACGCCTGCGTGCTCGACCTCGATCTCGGCGAGGCCTCGGGCCTCGAGCTGCTGCCGAAGCTGCGCGAATGGGCGCCGTGGATGCGCGTGATCATGGCGACCGCGATGGACGACGTGCCCACCGCGCTCTCCGCGATCCGCGCCGGCGCCTCCGACTATCTGGTCAAGCCGTGCTCGCCGGAGCAGATCACGCTCGCGGTGCGCCAGCAGCTCGAAGCGCGCCGCCTCGAGCGTCGCATCGAAGCGCTCGAGAGCGAGACCGGCGACAAGCCGGAGCTCGAGCTGACGACGCGCAATCCGGCTCTGTCCGCAACCTACGAGATGGCGCGACAGGTCGCGGGCACCGACGCGACCGTGATGCTGCTCGGCGAAAGCGGCGTCGGCAAGAACGTGCTGGCGCGCGCGATCCATCTGTGGAGCAAGCGCGCCAAGAACGCGTTCGCGCTGGTGAGCTGTCCGACGCTCTCGGCGGAATTGCTGGCGAGCGAATTGTTCGGTCACGTGCGCGGCGCGTTCACCGGCGCGACCGAGAATCGCCAGGGGCGCGTGCAGGTCGCCGACGGCGGCACGCTGTTCCTCGACGAGATCGGCGATCTGCCGCTGTCGCTGCAGCCGCGCCTGCTGCGCTTCATCCAGGATCGCGAGTACGAGCGCGTCGGCGATCCGCAGACGCGCACGGCAAACGTACGCCTCGTCGTCGCGACCAATCACGATCTCGCGCAGATGGTGTCGCAGAACAAGTTCCGCGAGGACCTCTACTACCGCCTCAACGTCGTCACGCTGAAGCTGCCGCCGCTGCGCGATCGTCGCGAGGACATCGTGCCGCTCGCGGAGCAGATGCTGACGGCGTTCGTGAAGCGTTACGACCGTCCGGCGCGCCGCTTCACGGACGAAGCCGCGGCACTGCTGGCTTCCTACGATTGGCCCGGCAATCTGCGTGAGCTGTCGAACATCATCGAGCGCGCGGTGATCCTCTGCGGCTCGGATTCGATCCGCCCCGAGCATCTGCCGTTCAATCGCGACTCCAAGCCCGCCGGCGCCGGCGTGCGCGCGGGCGATCCGGTCAGCCTCGAAGAGCTCGAGCGCGCGCACATCCAGGCGGTGCTCGCGAGCGCGCCGACGCTGGAAGCCGCGTCGCGCATCCTGGGCATCGATGCGTCGACGCTGTATCGCAAGCGCCGTCAGTACGCGATGGCCTAGTGGACTGAGCGCTCGCGCGGCGCGTTGTGCGCGCGCTTGCTCGCGCGCCGCGGTGCGGCTTTCGTCTCGGGATCCGCAGCGCTCGGCGGCCCGAACTCGAGCGTCCCGCTCTCGCCGATCTCGCGCGGTCCGTTGCCGGTGATCGCGTTGGCGAGCGCGACTGCGGTGCCGATCAGCCCGGGCTTGGTCCAGTAGAGCGCGCGCTCGACGGTGACTTCGAGCATGCGCAGATCCGGATCGTCGACGCCGCCCGGATACCAGAGCTTGTCGGTCGCGCGGAAATATTTTGCGAACCGCTCGCGGTCCACCGTGAGGCGTGCGCGGCCCGTCACGAATACATAGCGATGCGTGGAGCTGTCCGCGTAGACCAGCGACACGCGCGCGTCGCGCTTGAGGTCGAGCACCTTCGGCGACGACGCAGAGGTGAAGAACAGCAGCCGGCCGTCTTCGGGCCCTTCCAGCGTCTGCATCGGCCGGCCGTGGAAGCCTTCGCGCGGCGCGTGCGTGACCAGCACGGCGCTGCCGATGCCCTGGATGAGCTCGCGCAAGCGGTCGAAGGCGTGTTGGGTCGTGGGCATGACAGTGAATCCTCGGGTGAATCCTGCTGTCAGAACCTTGAAAAGCCCGGCAAGTTGCATGGGCATCCGTTCCATCGGAAGGAGGCGGCCATGGCCGCAAGGAAAAGCCGTCGGAAGTACAGCCCGAAGGCGGGCAGGACCGTGAAGAGCGCAATGCACCGCCGCAAGCGCGGCACGCTGCGGCGCGGCAAGAGCGGCCACGGCGGTCGCGTCACCAGCCGCAAGCAGGCGATCGCGATCGGCTTGTCGGAGGCACGCAAGAAAGGCGCGCGCGTTCCGGCGCGCGGACGCCGTCGCCGCACGCGCTCGAGCGGCGCGCGCAAGGCACGCCGCCGTTAGCGACGACGCATTGCCAATGAACCGCCTCGTCGCGGTTTCCAATCGAGTCGGGCCCGTCCGTGGCGCCAACCTCGCCGGCGGTCTCGCCGTCGCGCTGGTCGACGCGCTGTCGGAGAGTCACGGGCTCTGGCTCGGCTGGAGCGGCAACACGGTGTCCGGCGGCGCTGCCGCGCCGAAGCTGCGAGAAGTCGGCGGCATCACCCAGGCGCTGCTCGATCTCGATCGCGACGACTTCGAGGCCTACTACAACGGCTTCGCCAACGGCTGCCTGTGGCCGATGTTCCACTTCCGGCTCGATCTGTCGCATTACGAGCAGCGCTACATCGACGCTTATCGGCGGGTGAATGCGCAGTTCGCGAAAGTGCTGCACCCACTGCTGCGCCCGAGCGACCTCATCTGGGCGCACGACTATCACCTGTTCGCGCTCGCCTCCGAGCTGCGCGCGCTCGGCACGCGACAGCGCATCGGCTTCTTCCTGCACACGCCGTTCCCGCCGCGCGACCTGTTGATGACGCTGCCGAATCATCAGTGGCTGATCCGCTGCCTGTTCGATTACGACCTGGTCGGATTCCAGACGGAGCCCGACTTCGAGCGCTTCCGCGACTACGTGGTGCGCGAAGCTGGCGGGCGCGTGCAGGGCGATCGCGTGCTGGCGTACGGACGCGAGATCCAGGCCGGCGCATTTCCGGTCGGCATCGACGCGGAGCAATTCGCGCAGATGGCCGAGAGCGGCGAGCGCGAGCCGGAGTACCGCAAGATGGCCGAGCGCCTCGACGGCCGCACGCAGATCGTCGGCGTCGACCGCCTCGATTACAGCAAAGGGCTGCTGCGTCGCATGGCGGCGTACGAGACGCTGCTGGAGACGCACGAAGACGCGCACGGTTGCGTCGAGCTCCTGCAGATCGCGCCGATCAGCCGCGGCGAGCTCGACGCCTATCGCGATTTCCGGCTCGAGCTCGAGCAGTCCGCCGCGCAGATCAACGGGCGCTTCGGGCGGCTCAACTGGACGCCGGTGCGCTATCTCAACCAGGCGCTGCCGCGACGCACGCTCGCGTGGCTCTATCGCGCGAGCAAGATCGGCGTGGTCACGCCGGTGCGCGACGGCATGAATCTCGTCGCCAAGGAATACGTCGCCGCGCAGAACCCTGCCGACCCGGGCGTGCTCGTGCTCTCGCGCTTCGCCGGTGCTGCACAGCAGATGAAGGCGGCGCTGCTGGTGAATCCCTACGACGGCTTCGAAACCGCCGAAGCGCTGCAGTGCGCGCGCATGATGCCGATCGAGGAGCGCCGCAACCGCTACGCGGAGCTCATGCGCGGCCTGGTCGAATACGACGCCGCGCGGTGGCGCGAGCAGTTCGTCGACCGGCTGCGCACGACCCGCCTGCAGGCGGCCGCATAGAAAAACCCCGGCGCTCGGCCGGGGTTCTCGTTCCTGCTCGCGTTGCCGCTAGTGCGTCGTGTGAGCGTACTGGTTGCGCAGCTCCTTGATGCGATCGTGATGCTGGAGCGTGCCCTGGTACTGGCGCTCGACCAGCGAGCGGACGTCGCTCGGCAGGCCATCCGACAGCGCTTTCTTGTAGATCGCCTTCGCGTGGTCCTCGCCGCGCTCGCATTCCTCCAGGATCGCGGCGTCGTCGTTGCTGGTGACCGCGGTCTTGAGGTTCATCCAGGCGCGATGCGCGGCGCCGGCGGCCGTGCCGCCTTCCTCCGGCTTGCCGCCGGACTGGACCACGCACTGCTGCAGTTCGCGCGCCGCGCGGCTGCAATCGTCGGCGAAGCGCTGCAGCAGCGATTTCAGCTGCGTGTCCTGCGCGTGCTCGGCGGCGAGGCGAAAGCCTTTCTCGCCGTTGCGCGACGTCTCGATGAGATCGTTGAGGGTGGAAACCGTCTTGGTGCTATCCATGCTTTGCATCCTCGCGTTGCGGTGAAACGTGAAGGATTGGATTGCCGGCGCTGAGTACGGTTCCGCGCCATCCCAGCATGGCATTTGCATGTTTTAGGTACGCCAACGCGCGGAACCGCGGTCCTCTCGCGCTAAACTGGGCCGCAAACATCGGCACCCAGGAGGACTTTAGGGATGAAGCCGAGCCACTCCGCGGCCACCGTGATGGTCGTGGACGATCAGAGCGCGAACGTGCAGGTGGTCGGCCAGCTGCTGGAGGCGGCGGGCTATCAGGTCGTGCCCGCGCTGTCGGGCGCGCAGGCGCTCGCCAAGGCGCAGGAGCGCAAGCCCGACCTCGTCCTGCTCGACATGCTGATGCCGAAGATGTCCGGATCGGAAGTGTGCCGCCGGATGCGCGAGCTGCCCGGGCTCGCCGAAGTGCCGGTGATCTTCCTGACCGCCGCGAGCGAGCGCGAATTCCTCGCCCAGGCCTTCGCCGAAGGCGCGGTCGATTACGTGGTGAAGCCGTTCGTGCACGAGGAGCTGCTCGCGCGCGTGAAGACGCACATCGAGCTCAAGCGCGCGCGCGACCGGCTGTCCGCGATGCTGCGCGAGCGCGAGGACGTCACCAACATCGTCGCGCACGACCTGAAGAACCCGCTCTCGAACATCCTGTTCGCGTCGCAGCTCCTGCAGCGCGGCGGCGGCGACCCGGCCAAGGACGCCGAGCTCGTCCGCGACATCGCAACTTGCGCCGAGGAAGCACTGCAGTTCATCCAGCGCTTCCTCTCGCGTCGCGCCGAAGGCCAGCTCCTGCGCACGTTCTCGGCGACGCGCATCGATCTGCACAAGCTCGCCGGCGAGACGATCCAGCTGCAGACGGCGTCCGCGGTGGCGCGCGGCATCACGCTCACGCTCGACGGCAGGGAAGCCACCGTCAGCGCCGACGCGATCGCCACGCGCAACGTGCTGCAGAACCTGATCTCCAACGCGATCCGCTACTCGCCGGAAGGCCAGGAAGTGCGCGTCGAGGTCGGCGCCTCGCGCCCGGGCTTCTCGAAAGTCCTGGTGATGGATCGCGGCCCCGGCATCTCCGAGGAAGATCAGCAGAAGCTGTTCAAGAGATTCGTGCGCCTGGCGACTGCGAAGGATGCGGGCAGCTATTCCTCCGGGCTCGGGCTCGCGATCGCCAAGCACGACGTCGTGCAGATGGGCGGGCACCTCTGGTACGAATCTCGACCCGGCGGCGGCAGCGTGTTCGCATTCGAGCTGCCACAGCAGCAGCAAGCCGAAGAGACTTAAGCCGTCTCTTCCTCTTTCTCCGCCGGCACCGCCTTGCCGGCGACCAGCGTCTCCGGCTTCACCAGCAGCGCGTGCTGCGGCGTATGCGCCGGCAGCCAGCCGAACCACGCCGGGAAGCGCCGCGTCAGGTGGAACACGAGCCACGATATCAGCTGACGCGTGAGCGTGCGCGGACGCGCGTGCTCGCGGCTCATCTCCTGACAGTGCCGCTCGAGCAAGGCCTCGAGCTTGTTGCGCAGCTCGGTCGCGAACGGCCGGTCGCGCATGATCAGATTGGCTTCCAGATTCACGAACAGCGACAGCGGATCGAGGTTGCTCGAGCCGACCGTCGACCAATCGGAGTCGATGACCGCGACCTTGCTGTGCATCGGCCGCTCGCAATACTCGTAGATGCGCACGCCCGCGCGAAGCAGGTAGTCGTAGAGCGTGGTCGCCGCCCATTGCACCAGCGGCCAGTCCGGACGGCCTTGCAGGACCAGCTTCACGGTGACGCCGCGCTTGGCCGCGCTGCGGATCGCGCGCACGAAGCGATAGCCCGGGAAGAAATACGCGTTCGCGATGATGATCTCTTCGCGCGCGGTGCGGATCGCCTCGCGATAGTGCCATTCGATATCTTCGCGATGCTTGTGGTTGTCGCGGGTGGCGAGGATCGCGCGGACGCTGCCGACGCTCTTCGTGCTCGGTCCGCGCTTCAGGCGCTTGTTCGATTCCGGCCCGCCTTCATCGGAGACGAGCTCGTAGATGTCGGCGACGACCGGGCCTTCGACTTCCACTGCGTAGTCCTGCTTGGGCTCCGGGCCGTGATCGCGCAGGTGGTCGTCCGCGAAGTTGATGCCGCCGACGAACGCGAGCCTGCGATCGATCACCACGATCTTGCGATGCAGGCGGCGGAACAGGTTGGTGCGCATGCCGAGGAATTTCGGCCGCGGATCGAACACGCGGATGATGATGCCGACGTCGGCCATCGGCCCGACGAACTCGGGCGTCAGGTTCGCGGAGCCGTAGCCGTCGACGGTCAGGACGACCCGCACGCCGCGCTTGGCGGCGCCGATCACCGCGTCGCGCAGCGCATGACCGACCTTGTCCTCGAACAGGATGAACGTCTCGAGCAGGACTTCCTCGCGCGCGTCGGCGATGCGCTGATACAGGCGCGGATAGAACTCCTCGCCGTTCTCGAGCAGCTCGACCCGATTGCCGTCGCGCCACTGCGGCGTGTGGCTCACAGCGCGAACTCCGCGGACAGCGCAGCGTGATCGGACAGATGCGACCACGGTCGCGTCGACAGCACGCTCGCGTTGACCAGCTTGGCGTTGCGGTAATAGACGCGATCGAGCCGCAGCAGCGGCCATCGCGAAGGGAACGTGCGCGCCGCGCGTCCGCGCAGCTGCACGAACGCTTCCTTCAAGCCGGCGCAGCGATCGAGCACGCGATGCGCGCGCAGCCGCCAGTCGTTGAAGTCGCCGGCGAGGAAGAGCGGCGCCGACGCGGGGATCGCGGTGCGCACCAGCTCGCAGATCCGCTCGTACTGCTCGCGCCGCTGGCGCTCGAACAGGCCGAGGTGCGTGCAGATCAGGTGGATGTCGCGCGCGGCATCCGGCGTCTTCAGGATCACGTGGAGCAGGCCGCGGCGCTCGTGCTTGCCGACCGAGATGTCGTGATTGATCCACTTCGCGATCGGGAATTTCGAGAGCACGCCGTTGCCGTGGTCGCCTTCGGTGTAGACGGCGTTGCGGCCATAGGCGAACTGTCCCCAGATCGAATCGGCGAGGAACTCGTACTGCGGCGTCGACGGCCAGTTCTTGTGCCGGGCCGCGTGCGCGCTGTGCGTGCCGATCACTTCCTGCAGGCACACGACGTCCGCGGAGATGCTCCGCACGGCATCGCGCAGCTCCGGCAGGACGAAGCGCCGGTTCCAGAAGGTGAAGCCCTTATGGACGTTCAATGTGAGCAGCTTGAGCGTGGGCACGGTGATGCACCGCTTTTCGGGGTTCGGTCCACGTAAAATCTGACCACCGCCGCGCTGGAACGTTTGCACTGATTTCCCGGTGATTCCATGACCCCGTCCGAACTCTGGCCGCTGCTGGACGCCGCCCGCCGGCAGGCGGCGCCGCCGACGGTGCTCGTCTGCGCGGGACGGCGGCTGGCGCCGGCGTGGCTCGCCGACGATGCCCAGCGGCAGGTGGCCGGCGGTCACTCGAGCTGGCTACGCGCGCCGATCGCGAGCTTCGACGCCTTCGTGCGCGCCGTGCACGAGCAGGCGGGGACGTCGACGATCCTGTCGGCGGCCCAGGAAGCGGTTCTCTGGCGCGCGATCGTCGACGCGGAGCCCGGCGAGCGGCCGCTGCTGCGCATCGAGGAAAGCGCGCGCCTCGCCATGGAAGCCTGGCGGCTCGCGCAGGAATGGCGGCTTGCGCTGCCGTTCTCCGACTGCAACGGCGACGTCGCGCAGTTCAATCGCTGGGCGCAGCAGTTCCGCAATCGCGTGCAGCGCATGCAGGCGGTCGATGCGGCGAGCATCCCCGCGCGGCTCGAAGCGCTGATCGATGCGCGCTCGATTGCATTGCCGTCGCGGATCGTGCTCGCGGGCTTCGACGAGCCGACACCCTCGCAATCGTCGCTGTTCTCCGCGATGCAGCGTGCGGGCTGCGAGATCGCGACGCTGACGCCGCGGGCCCGCCGCGGCGACACGCGCGTCGTCGCTGCGACCGATCGCGAGCGCGAGATCCGCGCAGCTGCGAGCTGGTCGCGCGCGCATCTCGAGCGCGATGCGAATGCGCGAATCGGGATCGTCGTGCCGGACCTGCGAGCGCAGCGCGCCGATCTCGAGCGCATCTTCGGCGAGGTCCTGACGGGTGGATTCAACATCGCCACCGGCGAGCCGCTGGCCGACGTCGGTCTCGTTCGCTGCGCGCTGCGCCTGCTCGCCGCGCGCCAGGACAGGGTCGCGATCGACGACGCGACCGCGCTGCTGCTGTCGCCGTACTGGGGCGCGTCGGAGGAAGAGCAGCTCCAGCGCGCGGAGCTCGATCGCTGGCTGCGCGACGACGGCTATCTCGAATCCGGATTGCAGGATTGGCTGCGGGTCGCGCAACGCCGCGGCTTGACGCTGGTCGCCGGTCGCGTGAACGCGCTCATCGAGCGCTCGCGCGCGAAAACGCCGTCGAAGCTGTCGTCGTCGGGATGGACGGAGCACTTCTCGCAGTGGCTCGTCACGGCGGGATGGCCCGGTCCACGCGCGCCCGACAGCGACGAATTCCAGGCGCTCGCGGCTTGGAACGAGCTGCTCGCGGAATACGGTGCGCTGTCGGCGGTGCTGCCGTCGCTTGCAGCGAGCGCCGCGCTCGCACCGCTGCGCGAGGCTGCATCGCGCCGGCTGTTCCAGCCGCGCACGCCGGCGGTGCCGGTGCAGATCCTGTCCGCGCTCGACGCCGACGGATTGCAGTTCGATCGATTGTGGATGCTCGGGCTCGACGACGAGCGCTGGCCGCCGCCGGCGCGCCCGCATCCATTCATTCCGTTCGCGCTGCAGCGCGCCGCGCAGATGCCGCGATCGAGCGGCGCGCAGCAGACCGCGCTCGCCGAGCGCGTGCTCGCACGCTTGCGCAACGCTGCGGATGAAGTCGTCCTGAGCCATCCGCAGCGAGAGGACGATCTGCCGCTCGCGCCGAGCCCATTGCTCGCCGTTCCTTCTCCCTCGGGGAGAAGGTGGCCCGACGGGCCGGATGAGGGACTCTCCTCGCCATGGCCATCGCGCTGGCAAACGTTGCTCGCATCCGCGCGTACCGAGCGCATCGACGATGCGCGCGATCCGCTCGCGACCGGCGCCGCGGGCCTTCGCGGCGGCACGAGCTTGTTCCGGCATCAGGCGATCTGTGCGTTCCGCGGCTACGCGACGCATCGACTGCGCGCGCGGCGCCTCGAAGAGCCGGGCTTCGGCCCGTCCGCGCTCGATCGCGGCAACATGGTCCACAAGACGATGGAGCGGCTGTGGCGCCGGCTCGGGAGCCAGGAACAGTTGCTCGCGATCGGCGCTGCCGATCTCCAATCGCTGATCGCGGAAGCGGTCGATCACGGCGTGCAGCACGTCGCGGTGCAGGCGCCGCATCGCTTCGGCGACGCGATGATCGCGCTCGAGCGTGGGCGCCTCGCTGCGCTCGTGCAGGCGTGGCTCGCGATGGAGCGCACGCGCGAGCCGTTCCGCGTGATCGAGATCGAAGGTCGCGTGCTCGGCGAGGAGAACACGCCGCCACGCAGCGCGAAAGTCGCCGGCATCGAAGTCACGCTGCGGCCCGATCGCGTCGACGTGCTCGAGACCGGCGAGCAAGTCGTGCTCGATTACAAGACCGGCAAAGCGCTCGCATCGCCGTGGTACGACGAGCGTCCCGACGAGCCGCAGCTCCTCATCTACGGATTGCAGCAGCCCGCGCTCGGCGGCGTTGCGTTCGCGATCCTGCGCGCGGGGAAGGTCGTGTTCCGCGGCGTGTCCGGGCCGGTCGGCATCGCCGCCGGATTCCGCGACGAGTCGGCGTCGTCGTGGGAGCACTTGCGGAAGAGATGGGACCGCGAGCTCGCGCTGCTCGCCGAAGAGATCCGCAGCGGCGTCGCGACCGTGACGCCCAAGACGCTGAAGGCCTGCGATCTCTGCGACCTGCACGCGCTCTGCCACATCCGCGACGCGGAGATCGCACCGTGAGCAGGATCGCCGACGCCGATGTCCGCGCCCGCGCGATCGATCCCGCGGACAGCTTCATCGTCCAGGCGCCCGCGGGCTCCGGCAAGACCGAGCTCCTGACGCGGCGCGTGCTGCGCCTGCTCGCGGTTGCGACCGAGCCCGAAGAGATCGTCGCGATCACCTTCACCAAGAAAGCGGCGGCCGAGATGCGCGCGCGCGTGCACGACGCGATCCGACTCGCCGCATCCGGAGAGCCTGCGCGCGACGAGCACGTGGCCGAAACGCTCGATCTGGCCCGCGCCGCGCTCGCGCGGTCGCGCGAGAAGGGGTGGGCGCTCGAGTCGTCGCCGCAGCGTTTGCGGGTACAGACCATCGATGCGCTCTGCGCGTCGATCGTGCAGCAAAGCCCCCTGCTCTCGGGTGCGGGCGGCGCGGCGAACGTGATCGAGGACGCAGCAGTTCTATATCGCGACGCGGCGCGCGCGACGCTCGCGCTGATCGACGAGCCGAAGCTCTCGGGTCCGGTGCAACGCGCGCTCCAGCACTACGACAATCAGGTGTTCACGCTCGAGGAGCAGCTGGTCGGCCTGCTCGGCAAGCGCGATCAGTGGCTGAAGCTGCTCGAAGGGCAGAGCGGAGAGGCGCAGCGCGAGGCGATGGAAGGCGTGCTGCGCGACGAGATCGCGGAAGCGCTGCAGCCGCTGAAGCGCATCCCGCCGCCGCTGCTGCGGCAATGGCGCGAGCTCGCGATCAAGTCGATGCCGACGCTGCCGCGCCTGCTGCCTGCGGATGCGGAGCATCTGCCGATGTGGCAGCAGATGATCGATCTGGTGCTGATCAAGCGCGAGCCGCAATGGCGCAAGAAGCTCGGAGCGCTGGGCGTCGAGCTCGCCGGGATCGAGGGGCTCGACGAAGAGCTCCACCGCATCCGCT
>Ga0070741_10013781_pt1 | contig 14167 bp, 11 predicted proteins | sample Coa_R1_4_FD_66440 | JGI IMG/M metagenome (GOLD analysis project Ga0070741, IMG submission 66440) | Surface soil microbial communities from Centralia Pennsylvania, which are recovering from an underground coalmine fire - Coalmine... | ecosystem: Environmental > Terrestrial > Soil > Unclassified ... | reverse complement strand
ACGAAGCGCGACAAGAGCGGCCAGCGCTAGTGGCCGGTGAGGGCGGGGAGCTGGCCCATGCGTGCCGCCAGGGCGGACAGCGATGTCTCCCAGCACGCGGCCAGGGCCAGGTGGATGGTGTCCCGGAACGGTTCGGTCCATCGGGCGTCGAGGTGGTTGGGCCCGAAGTACGCACCGAGGATGGACCCGGCGGTGGCGCCGAAGCTGTCGGTGTCGTTGCCCTGCATGACCTGCTTGCAGATCCCGTCGCCCACGTCCTCGGCGAAGCGCAGCGTGTTCACCAACGTGCCCACCTCTTGGAGGATCCGGCAGTGGCCGAACTCGCCGTAGCGGGCGTGGATGCGCTCGTACCCGTCGAGCCAGTCCGACGCGGCCGCCACCTGCTCGAGGGCGAACGTCACCGCTTCGGCGAAGCGGCTGCGCTGGGGGATGTAGCGCAACGCGGTGGCGAACACCTCCAGCGGGTCCTGCACCAACGGCGCCACGGCGATGGCGGCAGCCACGAACATGGCCCCGTACAACCCGGTGCCCCGGTGGGTCATTCCCGCGTCCCGCCAGGCCATACCGGCCGCCTGCTCGGGATCGCCCAGGCACGCGTAGCCGTAGGCGTCCGCCCGGATGAGGGCGCCGCACAGCTCCGACCCGGGATTGCGCACCTGCACCCAACGGTCGAGTGGCCAGGGCCGCGCCACGACCGGTTCCAGCGCGGCCAAGGCGGCGTTGGCGAGCAGCGTGCGCTCGGGACCGAACGTGGCGAGCAGCGGCAGGTTGTACATCCAGAGCATGAGCAGGTCGTCGCGCGTGAACGCCACGCCGTGCTGCTCCAACGCGAGCATGCCCAGCACCGTGTAGTTGATGTCGTCGTCGGGAGCGACGTGGCGGATGCGTCCCCGCACCAGCTCGGGCCATTGCGGCTGCTGTTCGCGCAACGACAGCACCACCGCTTCGGTGGGGTAGTCGCGCAGGGGCCAGTCGCCCGCCGGCTCCAGGGCAGCACGCAGCTCGGCCAGGGTGGGGTCGATCTCGAAGGGCTTGCCCAGGATGCAACCGCACACCGACCCCAGGAACGCGGCCTCGGCCCGCGCCCCGGCGTCGGTTACGGCCACAGCAGACAGCGACCGCCCGCGGTCGGCCGCGGCCCGGATCCCGTCCAGGTCGTCGGGCTCGTCGTACGCCCAGTCGTCCCGCATCGGCAACGCCGCCAGCCGCTCGCCGAACTCCAGCAAGGCGTCCCAGCTGTCCGGCAACGCGGCCAGCTCGGCGTCGAGGGCGCCCACGTCGGCCGCCCGGCCCTGGGCGGCGCGGTCTCGAATCTCGGCGTGGAGCCGGGCCCGGAGTTCCACTATTTGAAGTACGACCGCATGTCCTGACCGCCGCTCTTCCCCGGCCCCATCACCTCCCAGTACGTCGGGAACTCGGGGAAGAGGTACTTCGAGTCGGCCGAGCTCCACTTGACCACCGTGTAGTGGCTGAAGGCCTTGGTCTTGAACGGACCGGCCGGACTGGGCATCGACCAGCGGAGGGGCACGGTGGCGTCGTAGAAGAAGTCGTTGCGCACCGAGTCGGCCCCGACGATCAGCGAGTTGCCCGTGAGCACGCCGGTGCGGGCCACGGCCCGGCGCATGATCTCGGCGACCGACAGGAGTTGGGCGCACACCACCTGCGTATAGGCCGAGTCACTCTGGTCGTCGTTGCCGTAGTACTTCTGGTAGATCCGCTTGCAGTTTCCCTCCATGCGGTGGTTGCCCGGTGGCACCCGGGTGGAGAGGCCGATGGCGTTGTCCCACTGGCGCTGGTCCATCAGGCGGCCGGCCAGCTCGGTGTCGGCCAGCACCATGTACGACGTGAACGTCCACGTCGGGAACCACACGTTCTGGGTGGCCGCCTGGGTGAAGAACACCATGGCGATGGGGTTGCCGGCCATGAAGTACACCTGGTCGCAGCCCTTGGCCTTCAGGCGAGCGGCCGCGGTGTTGGCCTGCCGCTGGGCGGTGGACACGTCCTCCTGGTACACCACGATGTCCTTGAAGTGCAGGCCGTACTTGGCCATCTTGTTCACGATGATCTTCTCGTGGTTGTTCCAGTCACCGCTGGCGCCGCTCTCGGGGTGGATGAGGCAGGGCGTGTGGGCGCCCGAGTCGAGGTAGTTCTTGCCGAAGGCGGCCCACTTCTCGAGGGTGGGCTCGATGGCCTCGGTGAGCATGATCCCGTTGGGGCCGGCCTTGGCCAGCGAGGCGGGATCGTCCCGGCCCCCGAACACGGGGATCTTCTTGCCGATGAGGTAGTCGGACTCGACGTGGAGCCCGGGGATGGCCATGAAGACCTTCTCCTCGTCGGCCATCTTGACGGCCGCCGCCGCGTTCTTCTCCGGGCAGCCGTCGCCGCCGTCGTCCACCACGGCCACCTTGAGCGTGCGCCCGGCGATGCCGCCGCTGTCGTTGATGTAGCGGGTGTAGGCGTCGAGGGCCTTCTTGGGATCGCCCGTGGTGGCCGACCCGAACATGGCCTGGAGGGTGCCGGCGTCGCCGCAGGCGGAGACGTTGTACGAGTACCCGATCTTCACCTCTTTGTCGGTGACGCCCTGGGTCTTGAGCCCGAAGTCGGGCACGGCCGACGCCGGGATCTTTCCGGTCCCACCGCTACCGCCTGCGCCGCCACCACTGCCGCTGCCTGCCGCGGTGCCCGCACCGCCGCGTGCCGTCGTGCCCGCACCGCCGCCGCCCGAACCACCGGCAACCGCGCCCGCGCCCGCGGCCGTGGTCGTGGTGGTGTCGACGGACGCCGTGGTGTCGGTGGCGCCATGCCCGGCCTTGCCGGCGGCCACCAGATGGCCGTTGTCGGGACCGCTCTGGGGTTTCACCCCGCCGACCGAGATGAGCGAGGTGATCAGCAGGCTGGCCGTGGCGATGGCCAAGGGCCGGAACCAGCGGTCAGGGGAGAGCGTGGGCATGGACGAGTACCTCACGATCGTGCGATCCCCGCTTCGAGGGCGGCGTGGGCCAGCCCCCACGCGGCAGCGGACTTGGCGCCGTCGGGCGCCAGGCTCGCCTCCACGCTCCTGCGAGGAAGACAACGGGCCAGTTCCTTCACGAGCTGCGGGTGCCGGCGGGCCAGGCCACCGGAGATGACGACGAGGTCGGGCGTGGCCAGATCCTCGCGCTCGACCGCTTGGGCGAGGGCGGCGGCCACGGCAACCGCCGCGTCCGGGGACAGTGGGTCGGGCAGAGCCCATCCGGCGGCGACGGTCTCCAGGCAACCCCGGCCGCCGCACGAGCACGTGCGGTCGGAGAAGCCACCGGCGTGGCCGAAGAGGTTGGCGCCGATCACGGCCCCGTCGACCACCACGGCGCCGCCCACGCCGGTCCCCACGCTCAGGAGCACGAGGTCCCGCCCGCCCCTGAGTACCGACTCGCCCAGGGCGGCGGCCTCGGCGTCGTTCATCACCAGAGCGGCGGGGGCCGGGCATCCGAGCTCGGCGGCCGGGTCGGCGGCGATCCATCCCAGGTTCGATGCCGTGACCCGCCCGCGATCGATGATGCCGGGCACGGCCAGGAGGAGCGTGGAGGCGGGCTCGCAGTGCACGCCGTTGGCGATCAGGGGCTCGCCCTCACCGGGGAACCGTACGGTTTGCGCGCCACTTCCACCCGCCTCGATGCACGTCAACACGTGAGCCACCCTCGCCTTCGAATAAGAATGCAGTATATCTTTACAAAAAGCCGGAGGCAAGGAGAAGAAGCGATGCGGACTGCGGAGAAGCTGGCCATCGATGGTGGCACGCCCGTGCGCACCGCCCCCCTCGCCTACGGCCGCGGCGCCGCCCTGCTGGGCGACGAGGAGCGGGCCGCCGCCCTCGAAGTCCTGGAGAGCCGCTCGCTGTTCCGCTACTACGGCCCCCACCTCCTCCGCCGCACCGATGCCTTCGAGACGGCCGTGTGCGAGCGGCTCGGCATCGCCCACGCCGTGGCCACCTCCAGCGGCACGGCTGCCCTGCGCGCCGCCCTCGCGGCTCTGGGCGTGGGCTGCGGCGACGAGGTCGTCGTCCCCGCCTTCACCTTCATCGCGACGGTGAACGCCGTCGTCCTGGCCGGTGCCGTCCCCGTGTTCGCCGAGGTCGACGAGTCGCTCGGCCTGGACGCCGCCGACGTGGCCGCCAAGCTCACCGAGCGCACCGCCGCCGTCATCCCCGTCCACATCGAGAACGTGGCCTGCGAGATGGAGCCGCTCCTCGCCCTCACGCGCGCCCGCGGCATCCCCGTCCTCGAGGACGCGGCCCAGTCGATGGGCGCCACGTACCACGGCCGGCCCCTGGGCACGTTCGGCGACATCGCCGCCTTCTCCCTTCAGATGGAGAAGAACGTGACGGCCGGCGAGGGCGGCGTGGTCGTCACCGGCGACGAGCGGCTGTACGTGCGAGCGGCCCGGTACCAGGACCAGGGCGGCCAGTTCTTCACCAGCCACGGCGGCGGCCGCGGCGGGGAGTTGGACGAACCGTTCGTGGGCGAGAACCTGCGCATGACGGAGCTGGCCGCCGCCATCGCCGGCGTGCAGCTCGGCCGCCTGCCTGCGCTGCTCGACGCCATGCGTGCCAACAAGACCCGCATCCTCGACGCCGTGGGCACGATCGACGGCCTGCAGCGCCGCCGCCTCCCCGATCCCCGTGGCGACGGCGGGTCGAGCATCACCTGGTTCACGCCGTCGGCCGACGTGGCCGGTCGCTTCGCCGCCGCCCTGCTGGCCGAGGGCATCCCGTGCACCCGGATGTACGCCGGCCTCCCCGTCTACGCCACGCCCGCCATCCTCCAGCGGCGCACGGTGTCGAACAAGGGTGGGCCCTGGCACTGCGCCGAACACCCCGCGCAGATCGACTACCACATGGGCATGTGCCCCCGCACCGAGGACCTCGCCGGCCGAGCCGTCACCGTCGGCGTGGGCGCCCCGTACGACGAGCAGGACTGCGCCGACGTGGCCAGGGCCGTCTCCAAGGTCGCATCGGTCGTCCTGGCATGACCGTGCGCGTCGCCGTCGTGGGGTGTGGCTCCATCGCCCGCCGGGCCCACCTGCCCGGGCTGCGCCAGGCCGGGGCCGACGTCGTCGCCTTCGCCAGCCGCTCGCGCGCGTCGGCCATGGCGGCCGCGGCCGAGTGGGGTTCGGGCGAGGTGGTGGACGAGTGGCAGGACGCCGTCACCCGCAGCGATGTGGACGCCGTGGCCGTGTGCACGCCCAACCGGCTGCACGCCGAGATCGCCGTGGCCGCGGCCCGAGCCGGCAAGCACGTGCTCGTCGAGAAGCCCATGGGCTGCACGGTCGAGGAATGCGACCGCATGATGGCGGCCGCATCCGCCACCGGCGTGGTGCTCGTGCCCGCTCAGAACATGCGCTTCGTCCCGCCTTTCGTCGCCGTGCGGGATGCGGTGGCCGCAGGCCGCATCGGGACAGCCACGGGGTTCCGGGCCGCGCTCGGGCACGGCGGGCCCGAGTCGTGGGGTCCCGCGTCCAGCTGGTTCCGCGACGCCGAGTCCGCCGGTGGTGGCGCCCTGCTGGACCTGGGCGTGCACGTGGTCGACGTCGTCCGGTCCGTGCTGGCCGACGACGTCGTCGAGGTGACCGCGTTCCTCCAACCCCTTCGCGGTACGCCCGGGCCGGGCGTGGAGGACGAGGGCATGGCCCTGCTGCGGTTGCGCGGTGGCGCCGTCGGCTCCGTGCACGCCAGCTGGGCCATCCGCTCCGGGCGGGACTACCTGCTCTCCGTGTTCGGCACCGAAGCCGCGCTGCACCTCGACACGCGCACACCCCCGACGCTCTTCACCGCGGCCGGCGAGGCCGAGCCGTTGCCCGTCCCCGACGACGCCGGCGACCCCTACCGCGCCTTCGTGCAGGCCGTGACCACCGGCACGCCACCACCCGTCACTGCCGCCGACGGGCGGGCGGCCGTGGCCGCCGTGTGCGCGGCGTACCAATCGGCGGCAACCGGAAAGGCGATAGCGCTCCCATGATTCGTGCAGGCTTTGGTTCGGCGGTCATCACCCCACCCGTCCCCGTGAAGCTGGCGGGATTCGGCGACCGCACCGAACCGGCGACATCGATCCACGACGACCTCGAAGCGCGGGCCGTGTACCTGGCCGGTGACGGCGCCGCCCTGTGCCTGGTCGTGTGCGACCTGCTCGGGATGTCGGCCGAGTTCGCCGACCCCATCCGGGCGTCCGTGGGCGCCGCCCTCGGGCTCCCCGTCGAGGCCGTCCTCACCGCGTCGACCCACACCCACGCCGGGCCCAGCGCCATCGCCGGCACGGACACCCTCGGGTGGCCCACGCCCGATGGCTACGGCGAGCTGCTGGTTGCTCGCGGCACGGCCGCAGCCGTCGCCGCGAGAGACGCGGCCGAGCCCGCAGAACTGCACTACGTGCGCGCTCCCCTGCCCGGCGGGCTGTCCATCAACCGCCGGGAGCTCCCGTACGATCCGTCCTTCGCCGTGCTCGACATCCGCCGGCCGGACGGCTCGCGCGTGGGGCTGGTGGCCAACATCGCCGTCCATCCCGTCGCCCTCGGCCCGCAGTGCCTGGCCGTGTCCACCGACTGGGTGGGACCGTTCCGGGCCGCAGTCGAGGCCGCCGGTGGTGGGACGGCCCTGCTGCTGTCGGGCGCCCTGGGCGACGTGAACCCGCGTCCCCACGACCATCCCGACCCCGCCGGCGACTTCGACGAGGCCGCCGACCTGGGCCGCCAGCTGGCCAGGACCGTCGACGCCGTGCTGGCCGGCGCCGAGCCGGTGGACGGCGACGTGGCCGTCGTGGCCCGCCGTACCATCGAGGCCCCGGTGGGCCAGACGTTGCTCACCATGGTCACCGGCATCACCGGCACCATGCCCGTCGAGTTGGTGGAGTGGGCCATCGGCGACGTGCGGCTGGTGTCCATCCCGGGCGAAGCGTTCTGCGCCCTGGGGCGCAAGGTGGAGGCCAGCCGGGGGCCGCGGGTGCTGCTCGCCGGGCTGTCACCCGTGTGGCAGGGGTACCTGCCCGACCCCTTCGGCGAGGGCTACGAGGAAGGCGTGAGCTTCGGCCAGCCCGCCGTCGCCGCCATCCGCGACGCGCTGCTCGACGTGCCCTAGCCGCGCGCTCGCCGCTACCGGGTGGCCGTGACCTTCTGGAGGCCCCGGGGCGCGTCGGGGTCTTCGCCCAGCGCTCGGGCCCAGGCCAGCGCGACCCGCTGGCCCATCACCAGGGTGACGATGGCATCGAGCGACGCGTCGCCCGTCGACGGGACGGGCACGCGCACGACGCCGTCGCCCCCCAGGGCAGGGGCATTGGGATCGGCGGGATCGACGAAGGCGAGCACCGGTCCGGCCGCGGCCACCGGACCGTGGAGGTGCTCGACCAACGGCTCGGCCGACACGGACCGGCCCGCCATCTCGGCCAGCTTCAGGGCGATCTCCTCGGCCACCCACTCGGCGCCCACGCCGCCACACACCACCGCGTCGGGTGGCTCGCCCACCACGAACGGGTCGACGTCGATGGCCAGCGCCGTCACCACCGCCCGGATGAGGGGCCGGACGTCGAACGGCACGGCCAGGGCGCGCAGCAGCACGGCCTGGGCCGTCACCGACTTGGTGGCCGCCACCACCCGCTCCTCGCCGGCGCGGCACTGCAGGGCCACGTCGGCCATCGACTCGAGGGGCGAGCCGGGAACGTTGGTGATCGAGATGATCGGCGCACCCGCAGCCCGGGCCGACTGAGCGGCCTCGACCAACGATGGCGTGGAACCCGACTGGGAGAGCACGATCACCGGCGTGTCGGGGCCGAAGCCGGGCTGCGCCACCGCGGCACCGGGCGCGGGGAGCACGGTTGCAGGCACCCCGCCCAGGACGTCGAGCACGGAAGCGCCGTATCCGGCGGCGTGGCGGCTGGACCCGATGGCGAGGAGGCGCACGACGCGTGCCCCGGCCAGCACGGCGCGCCCCCGCACCAGCCCCCCGCCGTTGCCGGCCAGGGCGGCGTCGAGGACGGCGGGCTGCTCGGCGATGTCGAGGGAGACGAGCCGGCCGCCGGTCACGATGCCAGGTAGATCGGCGAGGTGAGCGCCACCTCGACCAGGTGGTCACGGCAGTACGTCGTCTGGGCACCCACCAGCGGGTCGCACGAAGCCGACCGCTCGGCCGTGGTGTCGGGCAGCAGCAGCGAGGCGCGCACCCAACCGCCCTCGGCCGGGGCCGTGAAGCGGACCTCGCCGCCCGGCGTGAGCGCGGCGCCGTCGACGATGGTCCGGCTGTTGGCCCGGATCGTCACCAGGCCCTGGCCCAGCAGGCCCGTCGCTCGCACCCGCATGGGCGTCCGCGGCGGCACTGTGTCGCCGATCATCGACTCGTACACGCCGTCGCCGTCGACGTCGGCTTCGAGGGACAGCCGGGCCGAACCCATGGCCGGCGGCTGGAACGACACCGACGTGCGCCCTTGGCGCAAGGCGCGCAACACGCCCGCGGCGCTGCGCTCCCGGGTGAACACCCACGTGGTCGGGTTGCCCGGGCCCTGCACCAGCGCGGTGGACAGCCAGTGCGAGTCGCTGCCACCGGTGGCGCCGATGCGGGCGCCCCGGTCGAGCCAGCACTCCCAGTACCGCTCGGCGTCGTCGTTGGAATTGCCGGCCGGTGCCGGGGGCTGGAGCCAGTGCCCGATGTTCCAGACCTCGATGGTGTCGGGGCGCACGTCGTACCCGTAGCCCCAACCGAGCCGCGCCGTGTCGGCGCAGCCCGAGAAGTACGGGCCCTGGAGCTCGTCGGCCGGGTGGTTGATCTGGAACACGCCGCCCTCGGACCGCAGTTGCCAAGCGATGCCGTTCACGTCCCGGGCCGAGTCGGCGGCCGGGAACAGGTGGGTGGCGCCGAGCATCTGGGCGTGGCCGTGCAGCGAGTTCTCGTAGGCGGGGATGCCGATGACGCCGTGCCCGCCGAAGGCCGGGTCCTTCTGGGACCGCACGTCGTTGTGGTCGGTGATGGCGAGGTAGTCGAGGCCCTTGACCGACGCCTCGGTGAAGCGCTCGTCCACGCTCCCGCTCAGCGTCCACGCTTCGGTCGTGTCCGTGTTGTCGTCGGACGGGCCGCAGTACGCGTCGTGGGAGAAGCACGTGTGCACGTGGAGGTCACCGGCCAGCCACTCACCCACGGCCGCGGGCTTGCCCGGAGTGACCCAGACCGGGCTGGTGTACCCCAGCGAGACGCCATCAGCACCGACGGCCCGCACGAAGAACCATCCGCCCCCGGCCGGCGCCCGCACGGCGGTGTCGAGCCGGCCCGTGCCCGACGCCACCACGCCCGTGTTGCTGACCAACTGCAGGGTGGCGCCCGGGCGGTTGACGGCCGCGCGTATGGGCAGCCAGTCGCCCGCGTCCCGGGCCAGGCGTGAGCCCATCAAGGCGCCGTCGAGGGTGAAGTCGAGCGACGTGCCCGGGTTGCGCACGGCGTAGAACCGGCGGGCCAGGAGGGCGGCCCGGATGGCGGGCCCGTCGTTGCGGTCGGCCAGCACCACCGTCTTGGCGATCTGGGGCCCACCCCAGTCGTCGCCCCGCACGTGGCCCAGGTCCTCGGCGCCCACCGCTCCCAGGTGCCAGCCCTTGTTCAGGGCCCGCACGTACGAGTCGTAGTAGTCGTTGCCCGAGTTGTAGAGCTCGATGCCCACCATGCGGTCGTCGGCCTCGGGCACGTAGGCGAAGTCGTTCCAGTTGACGGCCGGGTCGGCGGCGTTGAGCTTCTTGTCGCCGGGGTGGTTGAACGTGGCCAGGCCGTCGCTGCCGCCGCCCAACTCGGGCCGGCGTAGGAACCACTGGTAGAAGGTGTCCATGCTCACGTACCCGCCGTCGGCCTTGGCGTTGGTGTCGTTGCGGGAGAAGAACACGTTGATGTGACCGAAGCGGTCGGAGGTCCACTCGAAGCCGCGCACGGCGGTGAAGTCGGGCGTGCTCTCCTGGGCCGCGTAGTCGGCGGTGGCGTCCCACTTCCGCAGCGCGTTCTCCGGATGGTCGTTGTCGCCGCCGGGGCAGTTGACCACGCCGGTGCCCAGGCATTCGTTGCTCGCCGTCAGCGGCACGTCGGCGTTGTCCGAGTGGTCGCTCATGGCGAAGAAGTCGAGGCCGTTGCCCTTGGCGTGGGCGAAGACGGTGCCTGGAGTCGTGCCGGGGTAGCCGTCGGAGTAGGCGCTGTGCCCGTGCATGCCGCCCACCAGGGCGCGGTAGCCGTGGGTCGGCACGACGGACTCGGCGGCCGACGCGGGCCGGAACTGGAGGCCCACGGCGATGAGGGTGGCGGCCAGGGCGACGCGGCGGATCATGCGGGCTCCCTTTGGGTCAAGAAGCGGGCGATGCGAGGGACGACCTCGGCTCGGCGGGTGAGGAGGAATCCGTGGCTGGCGCCGTCGAGGATCTCGATGACGGCACCGGGGATGGCGGCCGCGTAGGCGCGGGCGTGATCGGCGGGGACGACGGTGTCGGCGTCACCGTGGAGCACGAGGGTGGGCGCCGCCACCGTGCCCGCGAACGGGCGGGCGGCGCGGGCCTGGGCCACGTCGTTGCGCAGGCCGGGTAGGCCGGGCGGGGCGTCGAGGTGGCTGCGGAAGAAGCGCTCCACCTCGGCCCGCATGGCGTCGTCGAGGCGGGCCTGCTCGGAGGGGGACAGCTCGTCGCGGATGAGCCGCTCGCGCTCCTCGGGCCGAGCCAGCTGGCGCCGGCGCCGGGCCCGGGCGGCGGCGCTGAGGACCTCGCCCACACCGCGCAGGGCGGCCACCCGCATGGCCGGCGGGATGCGGATGCGGTCGGGGGCGAGGGGGCACGCGAGCACGAGGGCGGTGGTGCGATCGGGGAAGGCGGCGGCGAAGGCAGCGGCCGAGGGACCCCCGCCGGACACGCCCACCACGGCCGCGCCGGCGTGCAGGTTCAGGGCGTCGAGCAGGGCGGCGTAGGCCGCGGCCTGCTCGCCGTACGTGCGCCCGCACCGAAGCGGGGTGGCGCCGTAGCCCGGGCGGGACGGGAGAACGACGGTGTGGTCGGCGGCCAGGTCGTCGGCCAGCGGGAGGAGCTGGCGCCACGAGCCGGGCAGGCCGTGCACCAGGAGCACCGCCGGCCCCTGCCCATACACCGCAACTTCGATGGGACCGACGGCGGTGGCCACCGTCGACGCCGCGTGCCCCCGCATATATGGCAACCCTACATACAAATCTACGCTGGGGTCAACCGCCGATTGGCGATTCCCGTGCTCAGCCGCCGGTGAGGACGGCCCGGCACACGCGGTCGGTCAGGTTCTCGCCCATCACCAGGCTCTCGGGCCGGGCGTGGAAGCGCCCGTCGGCCCACTCCGTCACCGGGTAGTACGCCCAGCGCACGCCGAAGACCTGGGCTCGCATGGTGCGAGCCCGGCGCCACAGCTCGGACGTCACGAACGCCATCTCCGCCGGGCGCCCGGGCCGCTCGACCAGGAGGGCCAGGGCGAACTGCATCGCCTGCGACTCGGCGTCCCACTGGTCGAGCCAGGGCTCGAGCTCGGCCGCCAGGCGGGGGTCGAGTTCGTTGCGGCAGCCGGTCACGAGGTAGTCGCGCAAGCGGGTGTCCTTGCCGTCGGTGGCCAGCGCCGCCTCGGCCCACTCCCCCAGCTCGGGATCGACCGACGGGTCGCACGCCCACGAGCGGCAGGCCCGGGCCAGCGGGGCCAGGCCCGGGATCTCGGCCAGCACCTCCTGCCACGCCGCCTCCCGGTCGGTGGAGGGGTCGGTCCAGTAGCGAGCGGCGAGGGCCAGCCCCAGCCAGCTGGCGCGCGAGCGGGGCATGAGGTTGCAGAACACCCCGCTGGTCGCGTCGGGCAGGTCGGCCGGGCGGTCCGGGTAGGGCCCGAGGTGGAGGACGTCGCTCATGGCCCCGTCGTTGACCGGGAAGTTCTCGGCGAACAGGGGCGGCCGGCGCAGGACCTCGCCCATGGCCCGGGCCCCGGCGGCGTCGACTGTGGGGCTGAGGATCGACGGGCCCGTCCACATGATCTCGACGCCAGCGGGCACGGCTCGGGCGTAGGCGTCGAGATACGGCGTCGGAACGGCCGTGGCGTAGTCGGTCGGGCACGTGATCCAGCGCACGCCGTCGCCCACTGCGTCGACGGCGGCGGCCACCGCCTCCCCGTGGGCGGCGCCCAGGTCGGCCCCACCGGGGGGCACGTCGTCCCACGCGATGCCGAGCACCTTGGCGCCCAGGTCTCGGAAGCCGGACAGCTTGGCGATGAGCGCCTCCTCGTCGCCCGACCGCCAGTCGAGCCCGGGCGAGAGCACGAGGGCGACCTCGACGCCGAGGTCGCGGCCCCGGTCCAGAAGGTCGGCGAAGCGGGCCCGGTCGTCGTCACCGTACGGCTCCCGCCAGCGCTGGCGGTGCAAGGGCTCGTCCTTGGGGGCGTAGCCGTAGCAGGTGTAGCCCCAGCGGCTGACCCACGCCAGCAGGTCGAGGCGGTCCTCGTGAGTGAGCGGCGGGCCGTAGAAGCCCTCCACCACACCGAGCCAGCGGGTCACGTACGAACCTCCTGGAGCAGGGCCGCCACTTCAGCGGCGGTCGGGAGCGACGGCAGGGCGCCGGGCCGGGTGACGGCCAGGGCGCCGGCCGCCAGGGCGGGCCGGGCCGCCTCGAGGACGGTGCGGCCCGCAGCCAGGCCGGCCACGAGGGCGCCACAGAACGCGTCGCCTGCCGCCGTGGTGTCGACGGCCGTGACCGGGAAGGCGGACAGCTCGTGGTACCGGCCGTCGACGAAGACGACCGCGCCCCGGGCACCTCGGGTCACGATCACGGCCGGGCACTGCAACGCAAGCGCCTCGGCCTCGTGTTCGTTGGCCACGACCACGTCGACCAGTTCGAGCAGCGCCGCGCCCACGTCGGGCCCCGGTGCGGGCGACGGGTTGAGCACGGTCGTGACGCCGGCGGCCCGGGCGATCTGCAGGGCCCGCTCCACCGCGGCGAGGGGAACTTCGAGCTGGCACAGAAGCACCCGCGCCCCGGCGATCAGCTCGGCGGCGGCATCGATGTCGACCGCCGACAGCGAGTGGTTGGCCAGCGGCGCCACCACGATCGAGTTGGCCCCGGCGGCATCGACGGTGATCAGGGCGACGCCGGTGGCCGTGCCCGGCGTGGTGGCGACGGCCCGCACGTCGACACCCTCGCCGGCCAGTGCCGCGACGAGGGTGCGGCCGGCGTCGTCGTCACCGACGCGGGCGACCAGCGCGGTGGGTGCACCCAGCCGGGCCGCGGCGGCCGCCTGGTTGGCGCCCTTGCCACCGGGCACCGAGTCGAGTGTGTGGCCGAGCACGGTCTCGCCCGGTCCCGGCAGGCGGTCGACGCGCACGACCGCGTCCATGTTGACGCTGCCCACCACCACGACCGTCATGCCCCGTACACCTGCTCGCCGGCGATCCACGTGCCCACCACGCGGAGGTCGGCGTCGAGGGCCACGAGGTCGGCCCGGCAGCCGGCGGCGATGCGCCCGCGGTCTGCGGCGCCCACCAGGTCGGCCGGCGTGGTGCTGGCCGCCCGGAGCGCGTCGGCCAGCGGGACACCGGCGTGGCGCACGACGTTGGCGATGGCCCTGTCCATGGTGAGCGCGCTACCCGCCAGCGTGCCGTCCGGCAACCGGGGCGCCTCGCCGTCGAAGCGGATGCCGAGCGCCTGCAGGTCGGGGTCTTCCCACGCCACCGAGTCGGTGACGAGCACCACCCGGCCGTTGCCCTTGGCCCGGAAGGCGAGGGCGAGGGCGGCGGGGTGGACGTGCACGAGGTCGGCGATGAGCGACACGGCCAGCCGGTCGTCGGTGAGGGCGGCGCCCAGCACACCCGGGCGCCGGTGGTCGAGCGCGGCCATGCCGTTGAAGCAGTGCGTCACCAGCGTGGCCCCCGCGGCGGCGGCCTGCTCGGTCTCCTCGTACGACGCGGCCGAGTGGCCGAGGGAGACGGTGATGCCCCGCTCGGTGAGCGCTCGCACGGCATCGGGCGCGCCGGGCACCTCGGGGGCGAGCGTCATCAACCGCACACCGCCGGGGAGCCGGGCCAGCCACACCTCGTCGAAGGGCACGATGTGCTCACGCCGGTGGGCGCCGGGCGCGCCCCCGATGAACGGCCCTTCGAGGTGGGCGCCCAGGACCGCGGGCCGCGGGCCCGGCCGCACCGCG
>Ga0070741_10013780_pt1 | contig 14167 bp, 9 predicted proteins | sample Coa_R1_4_FD_66440 | JGI IMG/M metagenome (GOLD analysis project Ga0070741, IMG submission 66440) | Surface soil microbial communities from Centralia Pennsylvania, which are recovering from an underground coalmine fire - Coalmine... | ecosystem: Environmental > Terrestrial > Soil > Unclassified ... | reverse complement strand
CTCCCCTGGAGCTGGGCTGAGCAGCGCCTGAAGAAATCCCATAACTATTGGATTTCGACCGGCCGCCCTGATGGCAGGCCGCATGCCATGGTGGTCTGGGGTCTTTGGCTCGACGGAGCTTTTTATTTCAGCACCGGCGCTCAAACCGTCAAAGGACGCAACCTCGCGCACACGCCTTATTCAGTCGTCGGCACAGAGAACGCTGCGGAAGCGGTCGTCGTCGAAGGAGCTACCACGTTGCTGAAAGATCCCGTCACCCGCAAGCGGTTCGCTACGCTGTATAAGAAAAAATATGGCTGGGATATCGCAAACGAGCCCGTCTACGTCATGAACCCCGAGATTGCCTTCGGCCTTTACGAGAAGAAGTTCGCATCCAGCGCAACCCGTTGGAAGTTCGGCAAGTAATGCGGTTCAACGATCACCTCCGCCTGTGACCATACTCACTGCCCCCTGAGTCATTCCACGTTAACTTCAGCCCGAGGCACTGCTCTGTTCAGAGCACGTGCGGAGGCTTATCCATGGCACTCAAGAATTCCATGACCGGCTCCACGGTCCGCGAATACTCGATCTCCGAGCTCAAGGAAACTGCCAACCTCATGCGCGGCTACGATCTGGTTGCCCTTTGTGCCGCAGGATCAGGCCATGCGGGTGGGACATTGTCCATCATGGACATCACCGCCGCACTCTACCTTCGCATTGCCAATCATGACCCTAAGAATCCCAAGTGGGCCGACCGGGATCGCATTATCTGGTCCACCGGCCACAAGGCGCCGAGCCTGTACCTGGGCCTCGCCTTCGCAGGATTCTGTCCTCTGGAGGATGTCGTCACGCTCCGCAAGCTGGGCTCGCCCTACCAGGGACACCCGCACTGGCTGAAGCTTCCGGGCATCGAAGTCTCGACCGGATCGCTTGGCCAGGGCCTCAGCATCGCGGTCGGAATCGCGCTGGCGGGCAAACTGAATAACCAAAATTACAAAACGTTCTGCATCATGGGCGACGGCGAGCAGCAGGAAGGCCAGATCTGGGAAGCCGTCATGGAAGCATCTCACCACAAGCTTAGAAATCTAATCGGCATCGTGGACGTGAACCGGCTTCAGATCGATGGCAAAGTCGAAGAGGTCATGAATGTCGAGCCCCTGGAAGAAAAATACCGCAGCTTCGGATGGGAAGTGATCCGCTGCGACGGCCACGACATGCAGCAGATTGTTCACGCCTTCGAAAAAGCCACGATTGGCTTCGGCAAGCCCGTGGTGATTCTCGCGGACACCATCAAGGGCCGCGGCGTGAGCTTCATGGAGAACATCGCCGGATGGCACGGCAAGTCTCCCAGCTACGAAGAACTGCTCAAGGGATTGGTCGAACTCGGGCTGAACGGCCGCATCCAGGTCAAAGAATTACTCGAGAAAACCCAGGAATATCAGAAAGAAGTCGATGCCCGTTTGAACTCCCGCATGCCAAAGTTTCACGGCGATTACTGGTGGAATACGCGCGACAACATGAGAGTGAAAATGGAGCCCACCCGCAAGGGCTTCGGGCAATCGCTAATGAAAAATGGCGAGGATGAGCGTGTAGTCTGCCTCGGCCTCGACATTTCCGGATCAATTACTATCAGCGACTTCTACACCTCCAATCCCGAGCGCAAGAATCGCTGGATCAGCATGGGCATTGCCGAGCAGTCTGCGACCTCAGCCGCAGCAGGATTAGCCAAAGAGGGCAAGCTCCCGGTTCTCGGTACCTACGCAACTTTCGCGGCGGCGCGAAACCTCGACCAGATCCGCACCTCAGTCTGCTACGGGAATTTTAATGTGCTGATTGCGGGCGCCCACGGTGGCGTCTCCGTCGGCCCCGATGGCGCAACCCATCAGGCTTTGGAAGATCTTTTCGCCATGGCTGGGCTGCCCAATATGTCGGTCGTGGTTCCCTGTGATTCAGTCGAAACTCGCAAGGCGACCGACTTTCTGCTGCTGAAATACGAAGGGCCGAAATACATTCGTTTCGCTCGCGAAGCCACGCCGGTCGTGACCGACGACCACACTCCATTCCTCTTCGGAAGAGCGAACGTGATTCGCTTCCGCACTGAGGCATCGAGTTTCGCCGACGCTTTCCAAACCATGCTGGCCTCGGAATTTGAAAATGAAAACGAGGACCTTAGCATCATCGCCTGCGGTCCGATGGTTCCCGAAGCCATGCGTGCGGCCTGGATTCTGAAGAAAGATTTCGGATACGAGACTCGCGTCATCAACCTGCACACGCTCAAGCCCATCGATGAAGTCGCCATTTTGCGGGCTGCCCGAGAGACTGGTGTGATTATCACCGCGGAGGAACATCAGATCGGCGCTCTCGCCTGGCGCGTCAGTGGCGTCATCACGGAGTCGCCGTCGCTCTACGGCGTGCCGGTGATCACCGGGGCCATCGGTGTTAAAGATCGCTTTGGCGATTCCGGCGCGCCTTGGGAGCTGATCAAGGAATTCGAGGTAAGCGGCGAGCACATTGCCCGCAAGGCCATTGAGTTGATGGACGTAAAGCACACCAGGGCCGCGCCGCCCGAGCGCCATTTCGAATTCACCCCGTCGAAGTAAAGTTACTCGACGGCAACTACCAGCAACGTGGCATCGTCGTGGGACCGGCCGCCGCAATGGTTCATCACGGTCGTTAGAACTGCTTTTTTCATTTGTTCGGCACTGTCGGCTCGATGATCGGCGATCAGTTGCATCAGCCTGTCTTCGCCGAATTCGTTTTCTCCAGTGTCCATTGCATCCACGATTCCGTCGGTAAAGAGAAGCAACCGGCTGCCCTCTTCGAGCACGGTGGCATTTTGCTCGAACTCCCATTTCTTAAAATATCCGAGCACCGACCCTCCTGCCGCCAGTCGTTCAATCTGCCCGTCTCGATGCACTACCACCGCCGGAAGGTGTCCCGCGTTGCAATACGTCAACTCCCGCGATGCTTCATCGAGAGTGGCATGAAACATGGAAACAAATCGCCCTGACTCGAAATCGTCGTGCAGTACTTGATTTAATTGCGTGCATACTTCGCCCGGAGAATCGAATATGCGGGGCCGCAACGCCGCCTGCAAGTTCGCCATCAGCAGTGCCGCTGGAATGCCTTTCCCAGCCACATCCGCAATACACAGCGCGAGTTTCCCCTCGCGCTCTTCTACGCCGAAGTAGTCTCCCCCGAGGTCGCGTGCCGGAACATATTCCGCAGCGACTTGGTATCCCTGTGGTTGCGGGAGGCGATCGGGCAGAAATTTGCGCTGGACCTTGACTGCCTCCCTGACTTCCTGTCCCTGAAGCCGTTTCTCTCCCCAGTGCTTCCCAATATGCTGACGCACCGTCCTCACCACTTCCTGATTGTCCCAAGGCTTCTGGATGAAGTCGCAGGCCCCGCGCCGCATCGCCTGGATCGCCAGATCCAGCGTGCTCCAGGCCGTCATCACGATGAGCGGCAGTTCGGGCTGAATCTCATGCGCACCGGTCAGCAGGTCCAAACCTTCGCGGCCCGAAGTCGTATCCCGCGTGTAATTCAAGTCCAGTAGCAGCAAATCAAAAGACTCACGTCGCAGTAGCGCCAGTGCAGCTTCTGGAGAAGACGCCATCTCGAGTTCGTAGCCATCGCTCTTCAATAGCAGTCGCAGCGCCTCACAAACGTTCCATTGGTCGTCAGCGATCAGCACACGCGGCCGACTCGATGCGGAGGTCATCGTCCGGCTACCCTGCCGGCCAAGTTCCGAATAGCTATCCCAAGTTCTTGGCGCTTCACTATCGATGTGTATCGGGAAAGCATTCACGCGGATTTGAATTGCAGGACAGGGGCCATTCCACCGACCTGTTGAAGCGGATAGCCCAACACGGTTTCCCGACGCTGGCTTGCTGGAAATCGATCCAGGACTGTGCGCGCGTGGGACACGGTGTTCGAAAATGGACGCTCGCGCCCCAGTCGGGAGTTAAGAGGAGTGCAATGTGTCGAGTGGTTTCTCTCTTCGTTCGGAATGGCAAACCGTGGGAACATCGAACTTGACGACAAGAAACAGCGTCTCAGTGCCGTTGCGCTCGTGCCTCCGCCCTCTCCACCAGGTAATCCTTCCAGCTCCGCGGAAGAGCGGGCACCCCAACCGCCCGTCGCAGTAATTCCTCATCGGGCTCGTGGTTGATGTACAAGCGGGTGATATCGGAAATCGAAACTTTGTTTTCATCTCGACTGAGAATCTCGATCGGGGAGTCCACATTGACATCCCCCTCTTTGACGACCGAAAAGTAAAACCCAGTCTTCCCGCTTTTTAGAAAACGCTTGATCATGTCATCGCGGCCAAACTTCAAAGCGAGCTTGTAGCAAGGCATGCGTGGTTGCGTGACTTCGAGCACAGCATCGCCCACCTGCAGCCGGTCGCCGATGAACAGCGAGTCTTCAAACAGTCCTTCCGTCGTCAGGTTCTCGCCGAACATCGCCGGCTCAATGGCAGTCTGCGGCAATTGCTCACGCCAGTAAGGGTAGTACTCTGCCGGGTAGCCATACACTGCCTTCTCGGGTCCGCCGTGCACGGTCAGGTCTGCCTGCCGGTCGCCGTCGAGATTCAACGTCCTGATCATGACGGGCCCGGCAACCGGCTGCTTGAAAATTCCCGTAGTGACGGGACCCATTTTCGTCATGATTTCCCGTGGAAGTCCGACATTCACTGAAACTACCTTCATGGCGATTTCCTCCAGGCAACGGGAGCAGGACTCGTCGTCCTACCCCTATCGTCTCTCAACCTAAGCCGCATGTGCTTGCGCGCTAATGGAGCGGTCCAGAAACTCGCGGATCGCCTGCCCAATTTCATAGTGATGAGTTTCCAATGCAAAGTGCCCGGCTGCGAAGAAATGTACCTCCGCCTGCGGAATGTCACGCCGGAACGCCTCCGCTCCTGGCGGTAAAAAGAATGGATCGTTTTTTCCCCACACCGCCAGAAACGCTGGCTGCCTGCTTCGGAAATATTCCTGGAACTTCGGGTAAAGTGCAACGTTGCTGGCGTAATCGAGAAACAGGTCCAGTTGAATCTCGTCGTTTCCTTTCCGATTCAAAAGCGCGGAGTCGAGTGTATACGCCTCGGGTGCGACCCGCGTCTCGTCCTGCACGCCGTACACGTATTGGGACCTGGTTGCGTCGGGCGTAAGAAACTCACGCAGCGCCTCGCGATTCGCTACATTCGGCTCCCTCCAGTACTTCTGGATCGGATTCCACCCCTGGCTCAAGCCTTCCTCATATGCATTTCCGTTTTGCGAAATGATGGCGGTGATGCGCTCCGGATGAGCCAATGCCAGGCGGAAGCCGACCGGCGCGCCGTAATCGAATACGTAAATCGCATAACGCTGTAGTCCGAGGGCCTGCGTGAACTTGTCGATGACGTTTGCAAGATTCTCGAAGGTGTAGCGGAACTGCTTGCGATCGGGGGCATCGGAGAAGCCGAAGCCCGGCAAGTCCGGTGCGACGACATGATATTTTTCCGCGAGAGCGGGAATCAGGTTGCGGAACATATGGGATGAGGTGGGAAATCCGTGCAGCAATAGAAGGGTTGGAGCATCCTTGGATCCGGCTTCGCGATAGAAAATCTTGACGCCGTCCACCAGCACATTGCGATAAGCGATCATGATGAAGTTCTCCTTGTCCAGAATTCCAAATCGTCTTCGGCCTGCACCTCATCAGATTGGCTAACCGATAAAAAGATTCATTATCGGTGTTATAATCTCGGGGACCTTACGTGAGCCAACTTCACCTTATGCACGATACCGATTGGAAGGACGGATTTCTCTTCGTCGGAAATCAGGCCAGCCTGGATTTTTTGAATACCAGGCCCGTCCAGGATCAACAGGCGGTGGAGCTGCTCCCCGACTTTGAGGCTATCTTGCGGTGGTTTCGTGCTGCCGGTCTGCTGACAGCCCTTCAAATAGACAAGTTGCAGGAAGAATGGTCAAAGTCAGATCGCGCGGTCCACTTCGTGGCGAAGCTGATTGAGTTTCGGGAACGGCTGCGAAGCGCGGTCCTTACCTGGGAACTCCACGGCAAAACTCCCAAACCCATCGTGGCCGAACTAAACCAGCTGCTCGACCAATATCCGATGCGTACGAGGCTCAATGCACGCGGAAACTCGACGGAGATGTGGTTCTGTGCCCAAGAACCGGAGGACCTGTTCGCTCCCCTCGCGCACAGTGCAGCGGAGCTGTTCTCCAGCGCAGATCACAATCGCGTCCGCAAGTGCGGGCACTGTGTCCTGCATTTCCTGGACACGAGCAAGAAAGGCACCCGGCGCTGGTGCAGCATGCGGCTGTGTGGGAATCGAATAAAGGTCGCGGCGTATGCGAAACGGCAGAGCCGGAATTCGTGACGGCTTTGGAGTTGCCCGGCGCACCTGGTGCTTAGCTACTCGCTGACCGAGTGCTCTTCATTCTGCGAGCGCAGAACCCGATCCACGGAATACGGCGCGCGACGGCTGGGCTCGTGATAGTGACGAACCTGCATCTCGCCTAACAAGCCGATGGCCAGCATGTTAAACCCTGCCAGCAGCAGGACGGCCGCGAAGATCATCATCGGACCGTGCTTGGTCATAACGTCCGCGTGATTCAGGAATTTCTCGGCAAACAACCACAAGGTGACGCCCGATCCCGAGAAAATGCTCAACATTCCCAGCGTGCCAAAGAAATGCAGAGGGCGAGACAGGTAACGAAGCAGGAAACGGATGGTAATCAGGTCGAAAAACACGCGGAACGTCCGCGAGATGCCGTAATGCGAAACCCCGCGCTCCCGGTTCACGTTGCGGATGGGAACTTCCACAATCGACGCGCCGTGCCACGACGCCAAAGCCGGGATGAAGCGGTGCAATTCCCCATAAAGCGGGACCTGTTCCAGAATTTCCCGCCGGTAGGCCTTGAAGGTGGTTCCGAAATCATGGATCTGCACGCCGCTGAGCTTGGCCATTAACCAATTCGCGCACTTGGAGGGAATTCGCCGGAGCCACAGGTTGTCGATACGCTCCTTGCGCCATCCGCTGACGATGTCATAGCCTTCGGCGATTTTCTCGAGGAAGATCGGAATATCTGCTGGATCGTGCTGGAGGTCGCCATCCATGGCGATGATGTACTCACCCCGAGCGTGATCAAAACCAGCCGCCAACCCTGCCGTCTGGCCGAAGTTCCGGCGCAGTTTCACCACGGTCACACGGCTGTCCACGGCGGCAATCTCGCGCAACATCTGGAACGTGCGATCGCGCGAGCCATCGTCCACGAGCACGATCTCAAAGCTCTCGCCATTGACCTCCATTACCGCCTTCAGGCGGTCATAAAGGTCAGTTACGTTCTCCTGCTCATTATGCAGGGGGACAACGATGGAATACTTTGGCATGAAGGTCTATTATACCGACGAATTTCAGTTTTGCTTCGACACGTTAGGCCAGGGGTGTTCCAGAACCAGAACAGCAACCCCAAAAGGCTGCCATTCTCTGGATTGGATGGATACAATCACTCGGCAGTTGCGTCAAATTTCTAGCAGTCGGCAGGGACCGGGTAGGGAGCCCGAGCTATGGATATCCTGATGATGATGTTCTTCGCGCTAATCTCCACGATGACAGCCCTGACCTTTGTGGAGACGCGACGCATCCGCAAACGCCTGGAGCGCACGTCGTCTGAGTCTCCAAAAAGTTCAGCCGCCAAGGTCTGATCCCGGCGGCTGATTTCACAGCTTGTGTGATTGCTACATCCCGGGACCATCCGGATAAGCCGGCAGATCCGGGGGCTTTGGTGCGAGCTTCTTCGGATGCTCCTGCATATCCTTCATAACCATCTCGATGGCTTTCTCGAGTTGCGTGTCCTTTCCTTTCACCACATCCTCGGGACGGTTCTCCACCACCACGTCAGGTTGCACGCCTTTATTCTCCACCACCCACTTGCTGTTTAGATCGTAACGGCCGAATTCGGGCCGAGTGATGTAACCACCGTCCAGTAGCGGGAAGTTGCCACGGATGCCTCGTACCCCGCCCCACGTCCGTTCTCCAATGAGCGGCCCCAGTTTGTAGTACTTGAAGAAGTAGCTGAATATGTCGCCGTCGGACGCGGCGTAGTGATTGGTGATCGCCAGCATGGAACCGTGAAACACGTTCGGCGGCACAGTTCCCGGCTCCCAGTTTCTGGCCGTGTCCATTCCGGCCAGGATGCGCCGCAACCGCTCGAAGATCAGTTGATCCACGAAGCCGCCGCCGTTATAGCGAACGTCGATGATCATGCCTTCTTTGCGGATCTGCGGGAAATACTGCTTCACGAAAGCGTTTAAGCCGGGCGCACCCATGTCAGGAATGTAGATGTAGCCGACCCGGCCGTTTGTCGCCGCCTCCACCTTCTTGCGGTTGCTCTCGATCCAGTAGTTCTCCCGCAATTCGCCTTCATCCCCAATCGGCTTCACTTTGACGTTGCGAGCGCCATCTTCAGAAGGTTTGGAGTTGACGGTCAGAGTGACTGTGTCGCCCGCCGTGTTCACAAACAACTCGTAGGGATTCTGCGGAGCTTTCAGACGCCGCCCGTTCACTGCGATCAGGTAGTCGCCTTCGTGTACATTCACGCCTGGTTCGGTGAGTGGCGATCGCAGCTTGTCATGCCAGTTTTCTCCGCTGTAGATTTTCTTGAAGCGATAGAAACCGGTCGCCTTGTCGACCTCGTAATCAGCTGCCAGCAACCCCATGTTGGTATGCGGAAGATCAGGATAGTCGCCCCCGCCCACGTAGGTGTGCGAGTTCGACAGCTCTCCGATCATCTCGCCCATGATGTAGGTCAAGGTGTATCGGTCCGGAACATAGGGCAGCAGCGCCGCATACTTGTCACGAATCTTGTCCCAGTCGTTGCCGTTCATCGATTTCTCGAAGAAGTAATCGCGTTCCTGCCGGTAAACCTCCTGGAAGACGTCTTTCCACTCCGCCACCGGATCGACTTCCATCTTCAAATTCGCGAGGCTCAGTGCTCCATCGCCAACCTTTTTCGGACCGTCGGGTTTGGCGTCGATGATCCCGTAGGTCTGCGTGCCAGGCGCTCCTTCCGCCTGGTATAGCAGTTTGGTGCCGTCAAACGACACTGTGAAACGTTCCACGTTCTCCAGAAGATCCTTAGCCTTGTGCTCCTTCAAGTCGTACACGTGCACGCCCGAAGTTTCACCCGGCATGGGTCCCGAGAGTCCCTGAATCGGCACGGTCGAGTAGTAAATGTATCCCTTTGCCGCTGCCATGGAGCGAATCACTCCGGGTTCGCCCGGCAGGGCCACAATCCGATTTTGGATTCCGTCCAGATCAATCCGGAACTCCGGCTTCTTTTCGGCCTCTTTCTCTTTGCCTTCTTTGGACTTGTCGGCTTCCTTGCCCTTGGTCGCAGATTTGTCGTCTTTTGCCGTGGCTGCCGGTTCTTCTTTCTTGGGTTCCGACTCATCGCTCAAGGCCGGGAACGGAGATGGTTGGTCAGCCTTTAACGTCGCGATGTACACCCGCGTCGTCTTGGGATTGGCAAACTCGAAATCCACATTACCCAGCACTTCGTTGAAATCCCGGTCCGAAAGGAAGTACAGATACTTGCCCTCCGGGTCGAACATGGGGAGATAGCTATTTGTCATGCTGGTCGTGACCGGAGTGATTTTTCCATCGGCCAGCGAATACAGGTTTACGATCGAATATCCTGTGTCGACCGGGCTGTCGTAGGTAATCCATTTGCTGTCCGGCGACCACGCATAATTCGTAATCTCCCCGTATTTGGCCTTATCGACCTGCACCTGCTTCTTGTCATTGACGTCGACATACCACAAGGTCAGATCCTTGTCGGACCACGCGAGTTTCTTGCTGTCGGGCGACCACGACGGCGGATACTTAAAGCCCTTGTAACCGCTGGTGATCTGCTGTTCCTTCCCTAAGCCGTCCTGCGGAACGATGAACAACTCGTCTTCCCCGCTGCGATCGGAAACGTAAGCGATGTACTTCCCGTCTGGCGACCACGCTACCGATTTCTCACGAACGCCCGGGCTGTGCGTCAGGTTGCGAATGCTGCCTTCCTTCGCGGGAACAGTGAACACATCGCCCCGCGCGGCAATCACAGCTCGCTTGCCGTCCGGCGAAATATCGAAATCCGTCACCAGCTTGGCTACGCTGGCCCAATGCTTCAGCCGCTGATCGGTTTCGCCCGGCAGATAGATGGTCAGCTTTTTAGGCTGTTTCGATTGCAGATCGAAGAGATAAAGATAGCCGCCGTTTTCGTAAATGATCGAATCTGGTCCCAGGCTCGGCCACATCACGTCGAAATCGGTGTAATGGGTCAGTTGCTCGACCTGCTTCGATCCCAGGTCGTAACTGTAAATATTCAGCCGGTGATCCTGGCCGCGATCCGAGGTGAAATAAATCGTGTTCCCATGCCACATGGGAAACGTGTCGGTCCATTCCGTGTGCGGCAAGTCTTCACTGGTATTGTTCTTCAGGTCGTAAATAGTAATGACTTGGGCCATACCGCCTGTGTAGCGCTTCCAGGTCCGGAAGTTCCGGAAGATCTGGTTGTAGGCGATCTTGCTCCCATCCGCGGAGAACGAAGCCACGCCGCCCTGGTCCATCGGCAAGGGCTCGGGCAGGCCGCCGTCGATCGAAATCGTGTATTGCCGCTTGATCCATCCATTGGTTGCGTCGCGCCGCGAAATAAATACAATCCGCTTGCTGTCCGGCGTCCACGCCACCACTTCGTTGTGAACGCCCATGCGGTCACTGAGCGGCTGCGCACTGCCCTGGTTGAATGTCAGTTGCTTGGGCTGACCGCCCTCGGCCGGCATTACGTAGACATTGAAATTGCCGTCGTACTGCCCGGTGAAGGCGAGCCACTTGCCGTCCGGCGAGAACTTGGGAAACAGTTCCCTCCCGGGATGCGTCGTAATCCGATGCGCTACCCCGCCACTCGTGCCAGCCAGCCATAGATCGCCGCCGTAGTAGAACGCGATTTTATCTTTGGAGACGTCGGGAAACCGCATCATGCGACCCTCCGGCATCTCTTGGGACCAGGCCGCGCATGAAAACAGAATCGCGCACACTACCACCCACTTCTTGCAATGAAACATGAGGGCTCCTCCGGAAAAGGTCTCTCGAACTAGCGAGCAAATCATGAAAGGAAACTGGTGATTGTATCAGGTTCGGTCGCACTTCTTCGGTTCTCAGCGGCAGCTCTCCGCGTTCGCTGCGTTTTAACCTTTTGCCGCCGAAGGCGGACAGAGCCCTGATGAGCGCCGTGGCGCCCCTCCAACAATAGCCGGACCATCAGGCCCGCACCGTGACGGACAGCACACCCCGAAGTGTTATAGACGTGCCAATCCGGCATAGGAGAGCTTGCCTCCCCTATAATCTGTCCATTCCGGGAGGCTACCTTGAGCCTGAAAGCAGACCCTGCAGTCCAGAAGGAGCCGTCGTCGCGCCGCGAGTTTCTCAAAACTACCGCGTTAAGCGCGGCCGGCACCGTGATTCTTCCGAGTATCGCCGGTCGAGGAACAGTGGCGGCAGCCCCGTTGCCTCAAGCTCCGGCCTTTGAATTTGATGAGGCGACCATCGAGCAGCTCCAGCAGTCCATGACCCACGGCAGCATCACTTCTTATGCGCTCACCGAAAAATACCTGGCCCGTATCGCGGCCATGGACAAGCGGGGCCCGGGGGTCAATGCCATCATCGAACTCAATCCCGACGCCCTCGCCATCGCCGATCAACTCGATAAAGATCGCAAAGCACAAGGTCCGCGCGGACCGCTCCACGGCATCCCGGTCCTTATCAAGGACAATATCGACACCGGCGACAAGATGATGACGACGGCGGGGTCGCTTGCCTTGGTCGGCCAGCATGCACCCAAGGATTCCTTCGTCGCGCAAGAGCTCCGCGCCGCCGGTGCGGTGATTTTAGGAAAAACCAATCTCAGCGAATGGGCCAATATTCGCTCTAGTCATTCGACCAGCGGATGGAGCGGCCGCGGCGGCTTGACCCACAACCCCTACGCCCTCGACCGCAATCCTTGCGGCTCAAGCTCGGGCACTGGAGCCGCCGTTTCCGCGAATTTCTGTGTCGTGGGTGTCGGCACGGAAACTGATGGCTCCGTTGTCTGCCCCTCGTCGTCCAACGGATTGGTCGGCATCAAGCCCACCCTCGGTCTGATTAGCCGCACCGGAATTATTCCCATCTCGCACAGCCAGGACACTGCTGGGCCCATGGCTCGCACCGTTCGAGACGCAGCCATCCTGCTCGGAGCGCTGGCCGGAGCCGATCCCAGTGACGCCGCAACCGCAGACAGCGCAGGTCACACTCAGCCCGACTACACCAAATATCTCGATCCCAACGGGCTGCGCGGCGCACGCATCGGTGTCGCCAGAAAATATTTTGGGTTCAGTGACGAAGTGGATCGCCTGTTCGACGACGTCCTGAAAGAAATGCAGAAGCAGGGCGCAATTCTCGTCGATCCCGCCGATCTCGAAACCCACGGCAAGTTCGATGACGGCGAGCTCACGGTGTTGCTCTATGAACTCAAAGCCGACCTGAACGCCTACTTGAAATCTCGCGGCCCCGACGTTCCTGTCCGCAACTTGAAAGAGATTATTGATTTCAACGAAGCCAATCGATCCAAAGAAATGCCCTACTTCGGACAGGACCTTTTTCTGAAGGCCGAAGCAAAAGGACCGCTAACCAGCAAAGAATATACCGACGCACTTGCCGCCAATCATCGCCTGTCGCGCGGCGAAGGAATTGACGCTCTGATGGACAAGCACAAACTTGACGCCATCCTCGCCCCCACGGGCGGTCCTGCTTGGCTCACTGATTTGGCCAACGGCGATCACTCCGGAGGCGGCAGCTCCAACGCTGCAGCTGTGGCCGGTTATCCCGACATCACCGTACCAGCAGGATTTGTTTTCGGACTTCCCGTCGGAATTTCATTCTTTGGAAGGGCCTGGAGCGAACCAACTTTATTGAAGATCGCCTACGGATTCGAGCAGACATTCAAAGCGAGAAAGCCGCCGCAATTCCTGGCAAGCATGAAGATGTAAAGCACAAGGCACAAACCCGCGAATCGCCTAGTCGCCTTTATCATTCCGAAATGAAAGCGAGAGCGAGGAATCTGCACATTCAATACAGCAGCAACCCTCCGGCTGCGTGACTACCGACTACCGATTACCGACTACTTTGCTACTCGTACCGCAGCGCCTCAATCGGATCCAGATTGGCCGCCCGCACCGCGGGAAACATCCCACTCACCAGTCCCACGATCCCCAGAATGGTCGTAGCAATCAGCACGATCTTTGGCGCCACGATCAACCGGATATCTCCCGCCTCGGCGTGCGACGCCATCGCGCTATAAAGCGTCAGCCTTCCCACTGAAAGCGAAACCGCGTACGACAGTACAATCCCCAGCAATCCGCCAACCGCCGTGATCACCATGGCCTCGGCCAGGAACTGAAACAGGATGTCTTTCTTCCGCGCGCCCAAAGCCTTCTCGACTCCGATCTCTCGCGTCCGCTGCGTCACCGATACCAGCATGATATTCATTAAGCCCACGCCACCAATCCCCAGCGTAATCGTGCCAATGAAGGTCAGCAGAATCTTCAGTCCGAGCGTGATGATGCTGAACTGTTCCAGCTGCTTTTGCGCATCGAAGATAAACACTGCCCGTTGATCGTCAGGCTTAAAGCTGTGCGCGATCGCCAGCGCATCCCTCACCGTCTTGGTTAGCTTGTCGTGGTTCATCCCTTCGAAATCGAGCCAGATGCCGCCCAGGTAATGCGTGTCCTGCAGCACATCCATGGCGCTGTACGGAATATAGATCTGGCGATTGATGTCGCTGTCGCCTTCCTGCATGCGGGGTTGCAGGATGCCAATGATTTCGAAACTGATCCCATTGACCCGAATGTATTCGCCCAGCGCATTCGCCCCCGAGAACAATTTATCCTTGGCCTCGGGCCCAATCACTGCCACGCGTGCCTTGCTCAAACTGTCTTCGTCGTTAAGAAAGCGCCCGTCCGCCAGATCGAGATTCCAGATGTCGTAAACCGGGGGATCCACTCCGGTGATTTGCAAAGAAAAGGAGCGCGTATCGTTTGCCACGGTGCACGACTTGTCTCCTTCGCGCGAGATATGCCGAATCAGCGGTGCCACGTTGCGCAA
>Ga0070741_10013779_pt1 | contig 14168 bp, 15 predicted proteins | sample Coa_R1_4_FD_66440 | JGI IMG/M metagenome (GOLD analysis project Ga0070741, IMG submission 66440) | Surface soil microbial communities from Centralia Pennsylvania, which are recovering from an underground coalmine fire - Coalmine... | ecosystem: Environmental > Terrestrial > Soil > Unclassified ... | reverse complement strand
TCGATTATCCGATGCCGATCTATGACGGCGATCTCGAAGCGCGCTCCGGCCAGCCGGAACATGCGGTGCAGCTCAAACAGATGATGATGCTGCATCAGGGGGTCTTTATCGTCAGTCCCGAGTACAACGCATCGATCACGCCGCTGCTGAAGAACACGCTCGACTGGGTTTCACGCGTCCGGTCGGGACGCGAACCGGCGCTCGCCGCCTACAAGAACCGCGTGTTTGCGCTCGGTGGTGCGTCGAACGGACAATACGGCGCGATGCGTTCAATCCTTGCCTTGCGTCAGGTGCTGGAGATCGGCTGCGGCGCGCTGGTGCTGCCGGAGCAGGTCGCGGTCAACAAGGCGAGCGAGGCGTTCGATGATATGGACAACCTGAAGGACGAGCAGATGGCGACGAGACTGAAGACCGTTGTCGGGCGTTTGATCGAAATCGCCCGGCGGCTCGGAGAGGCGCGATGACGATTGCGGCGCGCGACCGGCTGATTGTCGCCCTCGACCTGCCTTCGGTCGCCGAAGCAGGCGAACTGGTCGAGCGGCTGGGCAATGCGGTGAATTTCTACAAGATCGGCTATCAGCTCGCTTATGCGGACGGCTTGCCTTTCGCGCGCGGCTTGATCGCGTCCGGCAAGCAGGTGTTCATCGACCTGAAACTGCACGATATCGGCAACACGGTCGGTAAGGGTGTCGAAAGCGTCGCAAAGCTCGGCGCGACGTTCCTCACCGTACATGCCTATCCGCAAACGATGAAGGCCGCGGTTGAGGCCAAGCGTGGCACGCCGCTGAAAATCCTCGCGGTCACCGTGCTCACCTCGTATGACGAGAAGGATCTGGCTGAAGCGGGATATGCCGGATCGGTCGCCGATCTCGTGAAGAGGCGCGCGGCGCAGGCGCGCGATATCGGAATCGACGGAATTGTCTGCTCGCCCGAAGAGGCCGCGAGCGTGCGGGCCGTTGTCGGAGGCGGCATGTCGCTGGTGACGCCGGGCATTCGGCCCGCCGGTGCCGCAAGCGGCGACCAGAAGCGTGTCATGACACCGGCCAAGGCGATCGCTGCCGGCGCGGATTATCTGGTGGTCGGACGGCCGATCACTGAGGCGAGCGATCCGAAAGCCGCGGCCGAGGCGGTCATCGCCGAAATCGCACAGGCGAAATGAGTTTCAAGAAGGGAGCGATTGGAAATGCCAAAAGGTTACTGGATTGCGCGCGTCGATGTGAGCAACGACGAAGGCTACAAGGTTTATGCCAACAATAATCCGGCGATCTTCAAGAAATTCGGCGGGCGCTACGTTATCCGCGGCGGCAAGCATGAGGCGGTCGAGGGAACCGCCCGAAGCCGCAACGTGGTGATCGAATTTCCTGACTATGCTTCGGCGCTCGCGTGTTACCGGTCGCCCGAGTATCAGGCGAACATCAAGAACCGGCTGGGCCATTCGGTCGGCGATATCCTGGTCATTGAGGGTTACGACGGCCCGCAGCCGTAACGGCTGACAGGGCGCGATTGCCCCGCTATACCCGCGCTCGGTTTACGGAGACTGACACATGGCCGATATGCGGCTGATCGTAGCCGGCGCGGGCGGGCGCATGGGGCGGACGGTGATCAAGGCGATCGCCGAGGTCGACGGCGTTTCGCTCACGGGCGCGTTCGAGGCCGAAGGTTCGGCGGTGATCGGCCGTGACAGCGGCGAGCTTGCCGGGATCGGCAAGAACGGCGTGCCGGTCACGAGCGATCCTGAAGCCTTGCTCGCCAAAGCCGATGGGCTGATCGATTTCACGATTCCTGCGGCCACGCTCGCCCTTGCGGAACTCACGGCCCGGCTCGAAAAGGTTCACGTGATCGGCACTACCGGCATGTCGCAGGGCGATGACGCAACGCTTGCCGCCGCTGCGAAGCGAGCGGTCATCGTCAAATCCGGCAACATGAGTCTCGGGGTGAATTTGCTCGGTGCGCTGACCAAGCGCGTGGCAAAGACGCTCGGCGAGGATTTCGACATCGAAATCCTCGAAATGCATCACAACAGGAAGATCGACGCACCGTCCGGCACCGCGCTCCTGCTTGGCAATGCGGCCGCGCAAGGCCGCGGCATCAGTTTGCAGCAGCGGTCCGTTCGCTCGCGCGACGGGCACACCGGCGCGCGCAATCCTGGCGATATCGGGTTTGCGACGTTGCGCGGCGGCACGGTGGTCGGCGAGCATTCAGTGATCTTTGCCGGACCGGCCGAACGCATCGAGCTGACCCACAGGGCCGAAGACCGCATGATCTTCGCGCGCGGCGCGCTGCATGCCGCGGTCTGGGCGCGTTCGCAGAAGCCCGGCCTTTATTCGATGATGGATGTCTTGGGACTGAAGGATTTCTGATGGCTGACCGACTTCTCGTGCTCGTGCGCCACGGCCAGAGCGAATGGAACCTGAAAAACCTGTTCACCGGCTGGAAGGACGTCGATCTCACCGAGCAGGGCGTGAACGAGGCGCGGGAGGCGGGACGCAAGCTGAAGGCGCAGGGGCTCGCCTTCGATGTTGCGTTCACCTCTGCGTTAAAGCGCGCGCAGCGCACGCTCGATCTCGTGCTCGGCGAGATGAATCTGAGCAAGCTGCCGATTCACCGCGATCAGGCGCTCAACGAACGCGATTACGGCGATCTCGTCGGCATGAACAAGGACGACGCCCGCAAAAAGTGGGGCGACGAGCAGGTGCTGCAGTGGCGCCGCTCTTACGACGTGCCGCCGCCCGGCGGCGAGAGCCTGAAAGATACCGTGGCGCGCACGCTGCCTTATTTCATTCAGGAAATTTTGCCTTGCGTGTTGCGCGGGCAGCGCACCATTGTCGCCGCGCACGGCAATTCGCTGCGCGCGCTCGTGATGGTGCTGGAACGGTTATCGCCCGAAGGCATCCTGAAGCGCGAACTCGCGACCGGCGTGCCGATCGTTTACCATCTCAATGCTGATTCCACGGTCGCGTCGAAACTCGATCTCGCGGCGTAGCCGCTGATGCAGCCGCGCGACACTTAACACCGATTAAGTCTTTTCGGTAAGGTAAAACCGACAACATCGTTGAGTTAACGGCGTCTCGTGTTCTCTAACAAGGGACATGAGTAAGCGTATTGTTGCGTTTGCGTGTTTGTTGCTGGCGTCGTTTGAGGTTCGTGCCGCCGAGCGGCCGCCGCAATTCGTCGCGATCGCGTTCGACAATTGCACCGAGCTCGAACGCTGGAAGGAATTGAGCGACTTCGCCGCCGAAATGAACAAGGCCGGCGACAAGCTTCATTTCACGTTTTTCGTCAGCGGAACCAATTTCATCGCCGACGTCGACAGAAATTCTTACCTGAGCCCGCTCGGGCGCGGCATCTCGCGCATCAATTTCGGCGGAAGCGCACAGGACGTGCAGCGCCGCGTTGAATTCGCCGCCGCTCTGGCGCGGCAAGGGCATGAGATCGCCTCGCACGCGGTCGGCCATTTCGACGGCAAGGGCTGGCCGGCCGAGACCTGGCGGCAGGAATTCCGCTCTTTCGCGGATGTGCTGCGCGACGCGCGCAAGCTCGACCCGACCGACAGCCTCCCGACCCGGCCGGTTGGTTTCCGCGCGCCCTATCTCGCTTACAGCCCGGGTCTTTATGCGACGCTGAGGGAATTCGGCTTCAGGTACGACACCAGCGGCACCGGCGAACCCGATACGTGGCCGAAAAAGATCGACGGTCTCTGGCGTTTCAATCTGGCGCGGCTCAAGCTGCATCGCAGTACCCGTGCCACGCTGTCGATGGATTACAACTTCTTCGTGCTGCAATCGCGCGCCATCAACGATCCACGACGTTATGAATTCTTCCGCGAGCAGATCCTGCAGACCTACCTCGATTATTTCCGTGCGAATTACTACGGCAACCGCGCGCCGCTGCATATCGGGCATCACTTCTTCGATTATCAGGGTGGCGCCTACAAGGAAGCGCTGAAAAGCTTCGCGCGCGAGGTGTGCGGGCTCGCCGAGGTGCGCTGTGTGACCTATTCGGCGCTGGCCGAGTTCATGGACCGCCAGAGCGCGGAAGCGATCGCTTCTTATCAGAAGGGCGAATTCCCGCGCTACGAAGAACCGAAATCGGACGTGGCGAGCGCCGATGCGTCAGGCCGCAACGCGGCCCGCCTCCCAGCCGAGAATGGCGCGCTTGCGCGTTAATCCCCAGTGATAGCCGGTGAGGTCGCCGCTCTTTCCAATGACGCGGTGGCACGGCACGACGAAGCAGAGCGGGTTCTTGCCGACAGCGGCGCCGACGGCGCGCGCCGCCTTCGGATTGCCGACCGAGCGCGCGATGTCCGAATAAGTGGTGGCGCGGTCCATCGGGATTTTCATCAGCGTCTCCCAGACGCGCACCTCGAAGTCGGTGCCGATCATGACGACGCGCAGCGGCCGGTCCGGCCGCCATTGGGTCGGATCGAAGATGCGGCGCGCGAGCGGCGCGGTCAGCGTCGCATCCTCGATATAGCGTGCCTTCGGCCAGCGCCTCTTCATGTCGTTTAGCGCGGAGCGCTCTTTTCCGGCGTCAGCGAGGGCGAGGCCTGCGAGCCCGCGCGGCGTCGCCATCACGATTGCAGTGCCGAACGGAGAGGGGTGGAAGCCATAGGTGATCACGAGGCCGTCGCCGCCGGATTTCCATTCGCCCGGCGAAACCGCATCGTGCGTCACGAACAGATCGTGCAGCCGGCCGGGACCAGACAAGCCGACTTCGTAAGACGCATCGAGCACGCTCGCCGAATCGCGAAGGAGAGCGCGCGCATGATTGAGCGTCAGCGCGGCAAGAAAATCCTTCGGGGTCAATCCGGCCCAGCGGCGGAACAGATGATGCAGTTCGGTCGGTGTCACGCCGCTCGCGGCGGCGATGGCCTCGATTTCCGGCTGCTCACGGCGCCGCCGGGAAATGAATTCGACCGCGCGGCGGACCACGTCATAGTCGGCGGCGGCACTGGTCAGCGGCTTCAGGTCACCGATCCGGTCGGGAGAAAGCATGCTTGCCTCCAATGATTTCTCCCTAGTTAGGGCGTCCGGGGCGGCCCGCCCACCCGATTCCTGCCGCCTTACCGGAAAACCGTCCGGGTCGGGCCGCGGCGAGCCTCGGCCAGCGCCTCGGACAGGGCATTTGCGAAGGCTTCTTTCTCGTCCGGGCCCAGAAACGAAGCGATCCCGAGTTTGTGGCCCCGTGAGACCAGAAAGAGGCGCCGAAGGCCGAATTCCTCGTGCGTGTCCCGGTCGAGCCGCACCCAGAGCGGGTTGGCGCTCCAGCGCGCGATCTCGCCGGACGGCGCGATCTTCTCGATGCGAAGCTCTTCGGCGGTCACAGAAATCTTCTCGCAGGCGCCGGCCGCGCGGTCGTTGATCTTGAACGCCCAATAGACCAGCGCGACGTCGAGACCGAGGAAACCGCAGACCGGCCACGCGCCCATCGCCAGAAAGACCACGCCGCTGATGAAGCTCAAGCCGCCGATCGCGATCATCACCGCGAGAAAGCCGCCACGCGTGAGCGAGCGATGCGGCGTAAGGATTGCGGAAAAGAGCGCAGGGTCGTTGTTCGGAGCCATTGCCCCGAATATAGAAAACCATGGCGCGAAAAACGACCCTTGCCCGCGTGACGGCGGCGAAAAAAGGAAAAGCCGCGAAGGTCCAAAAGCCGGCAACGCAGGCGAAGGCCGACGCCAAGGCCGCGCACGGCGACGTGCCGCAGATGCCGCAAGCCGACATCGCGGAAGCGTTCCGCCGGTTTCAGGCCGCGGCGCCCGCGCCGAAGACCGAGCTGCGATATTCCAATCCATACGAATTGCTGGTCGCCGTGGTGTTGTCGGCACAGGCGACCGACGCCGGCGTGAACAAGGCAACGCCCGCGCTATTCAAGGCCGCGGACACGCCGGAGAAAATGGTCAAGCTCGGCCTTCCGAAGGTCCGCGATCACATCAAGACCATCGGGCTCTACCGCAACAAGGCCAAGAACGTCGTCGCGCTGTCGAAGAAGCTGATCGAGGAGCATCACGGCAAGGTGCCGCATTCACGCGAGGCGCTGGAGGCGCTGCCCGGCGTCGGGCGCAAGACCGCGAATGTCGTATTGAACGTCATCTTCGGCGAGCCGACCATCGCGGTCGATACCCATATCTTCCGCGTTGCGAATCGCACCGGCATGGCAACGGGCAAGGATCCGCATGCCGTCGAGATGAAGCTTTCGGAGGTCATCCCGGAACGGTATAGGCTGCACGCGCATCACTGGTTGATCCTGCACGGGCGCTACACCTGTCTCGCGCGCCGGCCGTTATGCGAGAAGTGTGTCATTGCCGACCTGTGCCGATGGCCGGGAAAGGCTACGCTCGCCGCGTGATCAGCGGCTCTCGATCAATTCGATACGCCCGCCCGACAGTTTCTTGTGCATATGCACCATCAGCGCCATGCCGAACAGCGGCGTTGCGAGATTGACGACAGGAATCGACACGAAGGCCGCGATCAGAAGCCCTGCCGTGAAGACCGTCGTCTGATGCTTCTTGCGGAACGCCTTTGCGTCCTCGACCGAACGGAAGCGCATCGCGGCGAGCTCGAAATATTCCCGTCCCAGCAGATAGGCGCTGGCAAAGAACAGGATGAACAGGCCTGCGCCGGCGAAGAAAATGAAAGGCAGGGCGATCAAGTAGACCAAGACGGCGAGGAGCGCCGTTTTGATGCCTTCAGTGACCGCACGCGCGAAGGGCAAGGCCTTGCCCGAAGGCTCGGCGGGGTAATAGGCGCGCTCCACCTCATCGGCGATCTCGTCGACGAAAAAGCTCGCGACGAAGGCGGTCACCGCCGGCATGAGGAACACGGCGCCGACAACGATGCCGAGTCCCGCGGCGATCGAGATGATCCAGACCACCCATCCGAGCGGGTTGTGCGAAGCCGGCCCCAGACCGGTCTCGGCCCAGGTCTCGCCGTTCACCGCCAACCAGCTCAGAAAGCGATGCAGGCCGACCCCGATCAGCACGATGGTCACCAGGGCCAGCAGGATCGATTTGACCAGCACCGACCGGAATTGCGGTGTAGCCATCTGCTGCAGGGCCTTGAAGGCTGAGTCGAACATCGCGTCGTTCTCCCGAAAATCTTGCGGCATCATAGATGAAAATGGAAATGGCCGGCACAAGGCCGGCCACGACAAAAATTCGCAGAGAGGATGGCTTAAACGGAAACCGTTTCGTCCGCGGCGATCGACGGCACCAGCGGTGCTTCGCACTGATCCGCCCATTGCATCTTCTTGTAGTCGAAGCCGCAGACCAGCGTCGGCTTCACCACCTCGAAATAGGGAGAGATGTCGAAATCCCGCGGGGCATAGAGCGAGGAGTGACGGATCTCGAGAATCTCTTCCCGCATCGCTTCGCTTTCGACGCGCGTGATTTTCGGAAGGATCGGATAGCGCACCGCTTCGAACGCCTGCGCGATCAGCGCCGAACAGATGATCCGCGTCGGATGGCCCGAGCCGAGCGCGATCATGCGCCGTCGCCAGCGCTGCGGAACGGGCAGCGGAAACAGATAGCGCATCAGGTCGATAATGTTCTTCAGGTCGTAATCGAAACCGATGCGCTCGGCGGCATAGGCGCAAACGCGCGCGCGATCTTCCGCCGACAAGCCAGTGGGGCGGCAGATGCGCGTGTGGGAGCGCGCATATTTCGAGAGCGGGGAGGCGATCACGCCCTTGCCAAGCTCCGCCTCGACCAGAACCAGCGGCTCGCCATCAGCGGTTTCGCGGTCGCCGATGCGGCCGACGTAAAGCGCCGCATGCGACCAGGTCGATTGGGTGAGATACTTGATGACGCCGGAGATGTTGTTGCCGCCCTCGACCAGCAGGACGTCGCCGGGCTGCAGCGTCGCGCGCAATGCGCCGAGATCGCTCGGCGCGTAGGGCTCAAAGCCAGCGGCCGGCTTCTCCAGATAGCGGGCGATCAGATGCCCGAGGCCATCCAACGCAAGACTCATGGCCGTCCGTTCCATCACGCGGCGTTCTGCCACCGTCGCGGACATTTTATCGCGATAGCCGTTGCAATTCTGTTCATGGGCTCCGTTATCGGTTGAGGAATCGTCAACCATAGTGTTTGCGAGGTTCCGTTGTTTTCGGCAATGTATCGACTCTCCGCCAACCTTTCGGAAACCATGAAACGATTGAGCCGCCGCTCCTTTCTCGCTGCATCGGCGGCCGCGTTCGCCGCGCCGAGCATCCGCGTGGCTGCGGCGCCGGCGGAGGTGGATGTCGTGATCGTCGGCGCGGGAGCCGCCGGCATCGCCGCGGCGCGCAAGCTGACGGCGGCGGGGCGCAGGATAGCGATCTTCGAAGCGTCGGATCGGATCGGCGGCCGATGCGTGACCGACACCCGCCGCTTCGGCGTGCCCTACGATCTCGGTGCGCACTGGATACATACGCCCGACATCAATGCTCTGGCGAAGCTCGCGCCGCGTTCCGGCCTCGACGTGTATCCCGCGCCGCCGGGGCAGAAATTGCGCATCGGACGGCGCAACGCGCGCGAGGGCGAGATGGAGGATTTTCTCGCCGCTACGGTTCGCGCGCGGCGGGGTATTGCGGAGGCCGCGCGCGGCAAGGCGGACGTGTCCTGCGCGCAGGCGCTGCCGAAGGACCTCGGCGACTGGCAGGCGTCGGTGGAGTTTTTCCTCGGACCCTTCGGCTGCGGCAAGGAGATGGCGGACATCTCCGCCCTCGATTTCAACCGTTCGACCGAGCGCGATGTCGACGCCTTCTGCCGCCAGGGGATGGGCGCCTTGCTGGCGAGATTGGCCGAGGGGCTTCCGATCGAGGTGTCGCGGCCGGTGCGGGAGATCGAATCGAATCGCGCCGGGGCGGAAATCGTTACTGCCGATGCGCGCACCATCGCCCGCGCCGCGATCGTCACGGCGTCGACCAACGTACTGGCCGGCGGAGCGATCAAGTTCACGCCCGACCTGACCAAGCGCCAGATCGACGCGCTGAACGCGCTGAGGCTCGGTATTTACGAGCGGATCGCGCTGGAACTGCCGGGCAATCCGCTCAAATTGCAGCGCGACGATCTCATCTTCGAGAAGGCCAGCGGGCGCAACACGGCCGCGCTCCTTGCCAATGTCTCCGACAGCGCAGTGAGCTATATCGACGTCGGCGGAAAATTTGCCGGCGACCTGTTGGCCCGCGGCGAAAGCGCGGCGGTGGGCTTCGCGCTCGACTGGCTCGGCGCACTTTACGGCGTCGACCTGAAGAAATCGGTGAAGCGCACGCATGTCACGCAATGGAGCAAGGAGCCTTGGGTGCTCGGCTCGTTCTCGGCTGCCGCGCCGGGCGGGGCGCCGTCACGGCGAATCCTGATGGAGACGTTCCGCGATCGGATTTTCTTTGCCGGCGAGGCAGTGCACGAAACGCTGTGGGGAACGGTCGGCGGCGCCTGGGAATCCGGAGAGCGCGCGGCCGACGCGGTGTTGAAAATGTGGGCGCCGCCGCCGGCGCCGTCGCGCGGCAAGAAGCGGCGTGGCTAGCCGCGCAACGTCCCGCCGGTGCGCTTGGTCACCTCGGCGACGATCTTCTGCCCGACCGCGTCGATTTCCTCGTCGGTCATCGTCTTTTCACGAGGTTGAATGGTGACGGCGATCGCGATCGATTTCTTGTCCGGGTCGATGCCCCTGCCTTCGTAAACGTCGAACACCGTCACGTTGGCGACGAGCTTCTTGTCGGCGTTCTGCGCCGCGCGGATGATATCTGCTGCCTTCACGTCGCGCGCGACGACGAAAGCGAAATCGCGCTCCACCGGCTGGAATGGCGAGAGCTCGAGCGCGGGTCTGACGCGGGTCGCCTTCGCCTTCGGCTCAGGGATGCGCTCCAGGACGACCTCGAACGCGGCAAGCGGGCCCTCCGCGTCCAGCGCTTCGAGCGCGCGCGGATGGAGCTCGCCGAACGCGCCGAGAATAGTCTGCGGGCCGATCTGGATCGTGCCGCTACGTCCGGGATGAAACCAGGCCGGTCCGCCCGGCACGATCTGCAAGGCCTGCATCGGCGCGCCCGCCGCGGCGAGCGCGGCCAGCGCATCGGCCTTCGCGTCGAACACGTCCGCTTCGCCACCATTCATCCAGTGGCGTCCGGTGCCGGCGGCCGTGGCGCGGCCGTGGCGCACGCCGGTTGCGGCAGTGAACTGCTCCTCGGGCCGTGTGCCGCCGAAAATCTGTCCAACCTCGAACAGCGCGGTATCCGAAAAGCCGCGATCGGCATTCTTCTGCGCTGCGACCACAAGGCCCGGAATGAGACTCGGGCGCATATCCGAAAGATCGGCTGCAATCGGGTTGGCAAGCGCAAGCTCTGCCTTTCCGCCGCCGAACAAATCGGCCTGCGGCCTGGAGATGAACGACCACGTCACCGCCTCGACCATGCCGCGCGCGGCAAGAGCACGGCGGGCTTTACGGACGCGCACCTGTGCGGGCGTGAGCACGGGCTTTCGCGGCGCGTCGCCGCGCTCGAACGGCGTCGACGGCACGCGATCGACACCGGCGATCCGCACGACCTCTTCGACCAGATCGGCCTTGCCTTCGATATCGGGGCGCCACGAGGGCCTTGCGACTTTCACCACCGGCGGGTTGCCGGCGAGATGGAAGCCGAGCGCGCCTAAAATCTTTTTCGTTTCAGGCAGCGGGATATCGAGACCGGCGAGGCGCTTGATCTCATCGAGCGGGAAATCGATCGGCTTGTCATCGGTGTTGGGGTTGCCTGCAACAACGACTTCCGACGGAGTGCCGCCGCACAGGTCGAGCACCAGTTGCGTCGCGAGTTCGAGGCCCGGCAGCATGAAGTTCGGATCGACGCCGCGCTCGAAACGGTAACGCGCGTCCGAATTGATCCCGAGCTTGCGCCCGGTCTGCGCGATGTTGTGCGGCACCCAGAGCGCCGACTCGATCAGGACGTCCGTGGTCTTCTCGTCGCAGCCCGAGGCCTCGCCGCCCATGATGCCCGCGAGCGATTCCACCGCCCTTTCGTCGGCGATGACGCACATCCCCTCGTCGAGCTGGTAGGTTTTTCCGTCGAGGGCCAGAAGGCTCTCGCCTTTCTTCGCGCGGCGCACGGTGAGATTGCCGTGCACTTTCTTCGCGTCGAAGACGTGCAGCGGGCGGCCACGGTCAAAGGTCAGGAAGTTCGTGATGTCGACGAGCGTGTTGATCGGGCGCAAGCCGATGGCCTTCAGCTTCGCTTGCAACCAGTCCGGCGATGGGCCGTTCTTCACGCCCTTGACGAGGCGCAACGCGAAAGCGGGGCAGAGCGACTGTCCTGACGGGAAATCGAGCTTTACCTGAACCGGGCAGGGGAACTGCCCTTTGACCGTTTTCGGAACGGGGCTCTTCAACTTGCCAATGTCAGCCGCGCTGAGATCGCGCGCGATGCCGGAGACGCCGGTGCAATCCGGCCGGTTCGGCGTGAGATTGATCTCGATCACCGGATCGCCCGCGCCGATGATTTCGGCGAACGGTTTTCCGACGGGAGTATCGGCCGGCAGATCGATGATGCCTTCGTGATTGTCGGACAGGCCGAGCTCGCGCTCCGACAGCAGCATGCCGCGGCTTTCGACGCCGCGGATGGTGCCGACCTTGAGATCGATGCCGGTGCCCGGAATATGCGAACCGGGGTGGGCGAACACGCCAATCATGCCGGTGCGTGCGTTCGGCGCGCCGCACACGACCTGGATCGGATCGCCCGCGCCGGTATCGACCATGCACACGCGCAGCCGGTCCGCGTTCGGATGCTGCTTGGCATCGACCACGCGCGCGGTCCTGAACGGCGCCAGCGCTTTCGCTTTGTCCTCGATATTCTCGACCTCGAGTCCGATCATGGTGAGCCTGTCCACGATCGCAGGCAGCGCCGCGCTGGTGTCGAGATGCTCTTTCAGCCAGGAGAGGGTGAATTTCACGCGCTCAATCCTCCGGCAAGCGTCGGGAAATCGAGCGGGCGGAAGCCGTAATGCGTGAGCCAGCGCACATCTGCTTCGAAGAACGGGCGCAGATCGGGCATGCCGTATTTCAGCATCGCGATGCGGTCGATCCCCATGCCCCAGGCAAAGCCCTGGTACTCGTTCGGATCGAGCCCGCAATTCTTCAGGACGTTCGGGTGCACCATGCCGCAGCCGAGAATTTCGAGCCAGTCTTCGCCCTCGCCGAAACGGATTTCGCCCTTGTCGCGGCGGCACTGGATGTCGACTTCGAGCGACGGCTCGGTGAAGGGAAAGAACGACGGCCGGAAGCGCATCTTCACCCGATCGACTTCGAAGAAGGCCTTGCAGAATTCCTCGAGAATCCATTTCAGGTGGCCGAGATGACTGCCCTTGTCGATGACGAGACCCTCGACCTGATGGAACATCGGGGTGTGCGTTTGATCGGAATCGGAACGGTAAGTGCGGCCGGGAATGATCACGCGGATCGGCGGCTTCTGTTTCAGCATGGTGCGCACCTGCACGGGTGACGTGTGGGTGCGCAGAAGGAGTCGCGAGCCGTCGGCTTGCGGATTGAAATAGAACGTGTCGTGCATTTCCCGGGCCGGGTGATCGGCGGGGAAGTTGAGCTTGGTGAAATTGTAGTCGTCGGTCTCGATGTCCGGGCCTTCGGCGACGGCGAATCCCATATCGGCAAAGATGGCAGTGAGCTCGTCGATCACCTGGCTAACCGGATGGATGCGCCCCATCTCCGCTGCGCTTTCGCGAACGGGAAGCGTGACGTCGACACCCTCGGTGTTCAGCCGCGCATCGAGCGCCTTGTTGGCGAGCTCGGACTTGCGCGCAAGGATCGCGGCATTGACCTTGTCCTTGAGCCCGTTGATCAGCGGACCGTTGGTCTTGCGCTCCTCCGGTGACATTTTGCCGAGAGTCGCGAGCAATTCCGACACCGAACCCTTTTTGCCGAGCGAAGACACGCGCACGGCTTCGAGCGCGGCCTCGTCGCCTGCAGCGCCGACCGCTTTCAGGATTTCAGTTTCGAGTTTCGCGATGTCGGACATGCGCGATCCGCTCTCATGTCGTCATGCCCGGGCTTGACCCGGGCATCCATCTTTTTGCGAAGAGATGGATCGCCGGATCAAGTCCGGCGATGACGCCCCTGAATTACGCCCTTGCCGGCAACGCCGACTTCGCCTTTTCCACGATCGCCTGGAAGGCTGCCGGCTCGTGGATGGCGAGATCGGACAGAACCTTGCGGTCGACCGTGACGCCGGCCTTGGCGAGGCCGTCGATAAACTTGGAATAGTTCAGGCCGAACGGGCGCACCGCCGCGTTGAGGCGCTGGATCCACAGCGCGCGGAACGTACGCTTCCTGCGCTTGCGATCGCGGAAAGCGTATTGGTTCGCCTTCTCGACCGCCTGCTTGGCGATGCGGATGGTGTTCTTGCGGCGGCCGTAAAAACCCTTCGCGGCCTTGTAGACTTTCTTGTGCTTGGCGTGTCCTGCGACGCCGCGCTTGACGCGAGCCATGACTGATCTCCTGAAAAGAAATGCGGATTAAGAAGGACGGTCAGCCGTTCGGCAGCCAGTACTTCTTGATGTTGTCGCCGTCCGTCTTGAACAGCACGTCCGTGCCGCGCAGCTGACGGATCTGCTTCGTGGTCCGCTTGATCATGCCGTGGCGCTTGCCCGCATGGGCCGCCAGCACTTTTCCGGTGCCGGTGATCTTGAAGCGCTTTTTGGCGCCCGATTTGGTCTTCAACTTGGGCATTTGGCTCTCCTAAAATCGGCCAAACGGGGCCATCCCCGCGGGCCGGGAAGCTCGAAAATCCGAGCGTGCTGTGAGGCATTTTCACCGCCACGGCAGCCCTAACCGGCCGGGCGATGAAGGCGCGGTTTATGGCAGAGCGGGGCCGGAAATACAACCTTCCAGGCCCCTTTGAACGGCTTGGAGGGAACCTGCCGGCTTCGATCCCCGTTTCCTACCCGCCAGCGGGGCGGCGGGGGCCATCAGGAGTACGACAATGACGATTTCCCTGGCACGAGCCGCCATTCTGACGGCGGCTTTTCTGGGAGCGGCCTACACGGGCCCGGCAGGGGCCGCGACCCCCCGGTTCGACGGCGAATGGAGCGTGCTGGTCATCACCGATTCCGGCACCTGCGATCGCGGCTACCGTTATCAGGTCCGGGTCGAGAACGGCCGGGTCTTTTACGACGGTGAGGCTGGGATCGCCAT
>Ga0070741_10013778_pt1 | contig 14168 bp, 9 predicted proteins | sample Coa_R1_4_FD_66440 | JGI IMG/M metagenome (GOLD analysis project Ga0070741, IMG submission 66440) | Surface soil microbial communities from Centralia Pennsylvania, which are recovering from an underground coalmine fire - Coalmine... | ecosystem: Environmental > Terrestrial > Soil > Unclassified ... | reverse complement strand
GACCGTGAGTTGATGAACCACGAGCTACGCGGTTACATCAGCCGCGCCCTGGCAAAACTCTCCCCCCGCGAAAGAATGGTATTTGAACTCCGGCACTATCACGGGCTCAAGCTGCGCACTGTCGCCGGCATGTTAAAGACCAGCGAGGGCACCGCCAAGAACATCCTGTTCCGCGCTACTCATAAGTTGCGGGGTGATCTGGCTGAGGTGCGGTAAGGGAGAGAGGATTAACTGCCCGAGAGGGTCAACTCGTCTTCTTGAAATGCTTGCTGAGGGTAAGGCTCTGCCGCTGATACGATGAGCCGATGTTGGTTCCGTAAATTTTCTCCGGCAGACTCAACAATCGCATATAGGTAAGGCGGCCGACGATCTGCCCATCTTCCAGGAGGAACGGCACATCGTGCGCCCTTACCTCCAACACGGCGGGCGTCCCTTTGATGTCGCTGAGTCCGTATCCAAATCCAGGGTCAAAAAATCCTGCATAGTGAATGCGGAACTCACCGACTGAGGGGTCAAAGGGCACCATCTCCGCCGCGAACTCCGGTGGCACCCGCACTTTTTCCTTCGATGCCAGAATGTAAAAGTCTCCCGGATCAAGGATCAGCCGATTTTTGCTAGGCTGGCGTTTTGCATCCCAGAATTCTTCTGGCGAGTAGTAGTTGATCTTCTCCAGATCAATGGCGGGAGCGTTTCTCTTCGCCTTATAAGCAATCACTTCCGTCGGTTCATGGGGCTGCAAATTCACGGAAACTCGCAAGCCTCGATCAATCAAAGCCTTCGTGGGACTCTTTTCATCGCCCAGATACACCAACGATTTCTCCTCATCCAACGCATAAATTGCGCGATCGCCACTAAGCGGATTGCCACGCAGAAAACGCAGCTGGCTTAGCCTCATGCCGGCCCGCACGATGATGGCGAAGGTTCGCGGAACAATCTCCGCGTACAGCTTGCCGGTATAACCCTCGGGGACTTCTTCGAATTCAGTTCCGTAGTCGGCAATCAGCCGCGTAAAAATATCCAGCCGACCGGTGGAACTTTTGGGGTTTGCCCTGGCGGAGATGCTGGCCGGCAGATTTAGCTCCTCCATGAGCGGCACAATGTAAACGCAGCCCGTCTCCAGCACCGATGTTTTAGTCAGATCAATTCTGGCCATCCGCAGATCTTGAATCTTCTGCTCAACCGTGCAGGAGGGGCCCGGCAGGAAACTGGCCTGGACACGGTGCGCCACTTCTCCAATGCGCAAATCCAAGCTGGCTGGTTGAATCTGCTCTTCTTTTATCTCGGTGTACGCGCGAACCCGCCCTGCCTCAATGAGAGCTCTTATGTCCTGCGAAGGCAGGACTCCCGTCTTGGATGTTGCCACATCGGTGCGCTCTAGTTCAGGGAAAAGACCGGGTGCCACCGTGGTCACATCCAAAGGCATAGTATCTGGGGATCCCTTGCTAAGGGGGCTACGAAAACAATATCAGAATTCCCCTCTCCCGGTTTCTGAGGAACCCTGTGAATTTTAGGTAGGAAAATAGGCGGTAAAGTCGCCTGCCATGACTGCGGGTTATGCGGGAGCTGTCTAGCGCCCCGCCATGGCGGCCATGGCTTGGGCAGGTTTCACCTCGGCCTCTGCTACCGGCCTGAAGTACAGGTGGAACGAACGGTAGGTGAAGTACATGAGCGTCATCGCCAGTGCCGGAATACTCCAATGCAAGTAATCTGCAGCGCTTGGCCGGGTTGTGTGCATGGCCATGAGCGAGATTGCAGCCACCCCAGCACTCAGAACGAAGTAAGGCAGCGTCAAACTCGCCACCTCTCGCCAAACCCGCTGCACCTTGAGGTGTTCTGTCAGCGAGATCACGGTCGCGACCGGCACTGTCTGAGCGAGGAAGAAGATGGCGCCGGTCACTCCAAGTATCACTGCTTTTTCATGCAGATTTGTGCGCGTCAGAAGTCCAACCCCGAGAAAGCCGAGTGCCACCGCGTTCATCATGTTGCACATATTGAACGCTACCTGAACTGCTGTGGACCGCTTCCCAGCTCTCGGAAGGCATTGCACCAGCGTGGACAAGGCCGCCACGGTTACCGCTTCGCTAAAGCTGAGGACGGCAACTGCCAGCAGAATAAACGGCAAATTTACCGACATGTTGCCATTCAGGCCGGGTAACGAGACCTTAAACCTGGACGCAACCACCGCCATCACGCCGATGTAGATAAACCAGGCCTGATGACTAAACCCTCTGAGCAGCATTGCTTCGCCGAGGACAACGGTGCCCGATACCAGTACCGCGCCTATAAAAACTTTGCTTAGGCCGTCAAAACCCGCAACTCCCGCCTTTGTCTTCATTGGCACACCGCCAGGCCCGTAACTGGATCAATCGGGCAATCGCCGTCGTCGGCACTGAATGCCGAGGTATCGCTTGTGCCCCAAATGACGCTGGTTCCCCATATGACGCTGAAGGCTGAGTTGGTATCCGTGCCCCATACCACCGATGATCCCCAGAGGACCGAGGAGGCGCCCACGAACATATTGCTTCCCCACACTACTGAAGTGCCCCAAACCACCGAGGTTCCCCACAGCACGGACGTACCCTGCGGCACGGTGTTGGGGTATTTCAAGGTCACTGTGTGCGTGATTGGGTTGTACACGACGTAAGGCGATAATGCCAATCCGGCGCCGCTGTCCTTGTTGTTCAGCGCGGCAGGGATGTCCAGATAGCCCGCACCGTAAGTAAAAAGATCGCTCTGGCTGCTATAGCTATAGCCGTAGTGATCCATGCCCACACTGAAGTTCGAAAAGAACTTATACGCCGTCTTCATCATCCGGGCTTTGATCAAGTCCGGTGTAAGGGTCGGGTCCTGTTGAATCATGAGCGCGGCAGCACCTGAGACAACCGGTGTCGCCATGCTGGTCCCGCTCAGACGGAAGTACTGCGAAGGACCGACGGTACTGTTGCACTGTCCAAATGCATTGCAGGGGAAGATGTTGAGCTTGGGATATGTACTCTCCAGGGTTGCTCCTGGATCACCCAGCGAAACCACTGTGTTTCCGGGCGCGACCAAGTCGGGCTTTACGACATGGTCAAACAATGACGGGCCCTTGGAACTGTAGCTGGCAATGGTGTCATCGGCACGGGAATACGTGTTCATCGTGTTGGTGGCGCCGACAGTAATCACGTAGGGATCATTTCCCGGCGCTGCGATCGTCGCATACCCTCGCGTGCCCAGGGAATTGTCACGCCCATAATTGCCGGCTGCCACCACCACTACGATGCCCGCCTTCCAGGCCTGTTCTACCGCCTGGCAAAGCGGATCCAGCGTGTAACTCTCGAAGACTCTGCGTCCCAGAGAAAGATTAATGATGCGGATGTTGAACTGGGCCTGCAGTTCGATTGCCCTCTGAATGGCAGACACTACACCGCTGTCGGTGCCTCTGCCGTTCGCATCCAGCACCCGCAGATTGATAATGTTTGCGTTGGGAGCGATGCCGCGATACTCGCCCTTATAGCCATTAACAGAGCTCTGGCCATCTCCCGCGGCGATTCCGGCAACGTGAGTCCCGTGCCCATAGGCGTCGTCGGGGTTGGCATCGTTCGGAACGAAACTCTCGCTGTAAACAATGCGTGAACCGCTGCCATCGGCGGTGTTCAAATCGGGATGTGAGTAAACTCCGCTATCGATGATGGCAATACCTATGCCGCTGCCGTCGAGGCCATAGGACCAGGCGATATCGGCATTCACTGCCTTGGTAACGTAATCCAATGACATCGCAACCGGGCGGTCCAACGTGATGTATTCGACTTCCGCTTGCTTAGCCAGGATCAGGATGGCTCCCGCCGGAAGACTCAGGGCCGCAGATTTGATCGAGTGCAGACGCCGGTGGACTCTCCCGCCGTGCTCCCGAACATTGTCATACTGCTCCTGCCGCGGAGCCCACCGGTACCGGACGATGATGTTGATCCGTGTGTCCAGAGTTACGCTCTGGATCCTCTCCAAGAGGTCGGGCGAGATCTTTGAGGAAACTTTGGGTGATATCTTCGCGCCGTTGATTAGCGACACCGATGTAGAGTCGCTTACCGTACTCCCGTGTAACGAGGTAATGCTCAGCAGGACGATCAAGATTGCCGTCAGCGTCCGCCCGACTAGATTTCCGAATTTAATGTGCTTGCTCCGCATAACAGTCGGCAAATGAGGCCGCCGTCTCACTGCCTAACAATGCAGGAGGGGGGCCAATCTTCCCATTAGCTGTAACTTGCTGTGGATGTGGTACTTAGGTCGGAGATACCGTTGTCGGCAAAGGGACAAACTGTCCCCCGGGCATAGCCACGTGACGTTTTGTCCCACTGCTTTTGATGTCAGGGTAGCGAGATAAAAGGCAAAGGCGGATCCCCGTTCGGGAAACCCGCCTTTACCTCCTTAGGAGGGAGAACAGATATGTGGCGCGCCTATTGCCCGGTCACCTACCAGAGGGTGACCTTCATTTTGTCAACCCACATGTACCATGGGTCGCCGTACATATCCGTGTCTTGCTCCCACTGCACTTTGAAGTTGTGACCGGCAGCTACCCCCACAGCGCGCATCCAGCGGTTGATGTAGTACTGCTTACCATCGACCTGGAGGGTTACGAAGTGGACGTACTTTTTAACCGGGTCCCGCTCCAGGTACCACGTCACGTTGTGCCAGCTTCCCGGCGCCCACTTCTGGCAAGGAAGGGATAGGTGCTCCCAGTAACGGCCCGACATGTTCCAGAGGTCCCAAGTGCCATGCGCATAGCCGCACTGCGTGCCGAACCAGTATTTGTACCCGTTGTCCAGAAACAAGGTGTCGAACTCAATCGCCTGGACTACATATCTTCCGTTTGGCTGCCTGATCTTGGGCGCATTCCACTTAAAGGTCGTGCTCCACAGAATGTGGTTCTTGTTTCTCTGATCGCCGAACTCTTTTACGAATAAATCGTCGGCCCATAACTTATAGCCGCCCTTGATATAGCCCAGCATCGAACGCCCATCCAGCGAGGGGCTGCTGACGTTCTGCTTGAACCAGAAAGTTGCGCGCACGCCATTGGCGCACTTGTCACAGCCGACCCAACCACTCATCTGATCGACATCATTGAATACCTTTGCGCTGCTGGGAGGCTTAGGGATCAGTTGAGCCAAGCTGGGAGAAACCGCAAGCAGCAGCCATGCGACCAGTTTTGCAAAATTCATTAGGACTCCTAAAAAGTAGTAGTTCGGGAATTGGCGGCGGTCGAGCGCGACGGCAGGTTTGACGGTCGAAGCTTCCACCCTGACGTAGGTGAAAGTAACATCTCTGCAGGATCACACCAATCCGCCAAATGCCTCAGAATCAAAGAAATCCAGAGACAAACGATTGCGAGAGAACGTCTAAGGTGTATACCTAAGGTGTTCTCAGGTGATACCCGTGTTTGTGGAAAAAATAGGGCGCAAAACAACGCGGAAAAGGGCCATGGGCCTCGTCCTGGAGAGTCCTGAAGCATTGGGGGAGCAGTGTTGCAGGGGCATCTTGGCGAGGCAGGTTTTTGCGCGTCCGCACCCGCGCCGGGTGGATGACAACCTGCACCAGCTCTCATGCGTCGTAAGGTTAGCTGTTAGTGCGTATTAGCGATTGTCCTGGGCCAAACACCGGCTCAGAAGGTCTTTCTGATTCCGGATATCAATCGCGCCGGCAAATGGAACGGATTCCTAGATCGTGGACTGGCGAAAACCTCAAAGAAAACCTGCGCACGGTAGTTCTCAGCTCCGTGGCAAAGTCGTCCCTTTTCAAGGAGAAACCAAACCTCCAGGGACTAAGCCTCAGAGCGGATGGAGAGCGTGGTTATCCAGAATCGCCCCGGGAATCGTAACCGGCGCATCTGACCTCGATCCTTCGGCGGTTGTCACTGCTACCGTAATTGGAGCGGCTTTTTGGTTCTCTTTACTTTGGCTGGTTGTGCTTTGCGTCCCTTTCCTGCTCGCTATCTTCTCTGTCACAGCCCGTGTGGGCGTTCAAACCCGTAAGGGTTTATTCGATCTCCTGCGTGTGCACTACGGACGAAAGCTTTCGATTGTGGCGGCGGCCCTCACCATCACCAGCAGTATGGCAGTGATTATTGCCGATTTGATGGCAGTGTCTGACGCATTTTCGATATTTATTGATGTGCCCAGGACCTTCTTGGTAGGCGCGATTGCCTTTTCAGTGTGGTACATCCTGATCTTCCGCGATTACCGGAGAATCACCCAGGCCCTGGTCTGGTTTTCACTGCCCCTCTACGTCTATGTACTGGCGGCGATTCTCATGAAACCCAGCATTTCTCAGTTGCTGTGGCATAGTCTTGTGCCCCATCTTCCCCAAAACGGGCACCTGCTGGACGGAGTGATTGCCATCTTCGGCTCATTACTGACTCCCTACATTCTGCTTTGGCAGGCAAGTTCACGGACCGATCCCGAACACGAGCCCCATCAAGCGGACGCATATGCTGCGACCCTGATCAGCGGGCTGCTCTTTTTCTCGGTGATGGTCTGCGCTGCGTCGGTGCTGCACCTGAAGGAGCCGATTGACATGACCACGCGCCAGGCGGCTGAAGCGCTGAGCCCCGCGGTTGGCGGCTACGGCAAGTTTGTTTTTGCGCTTGGGATTATCGGTTCTGGGTTGGTTGCGCTTCCAGTCCTTGTGGGTTCTATGTGTTATGACGTAGCTCAGAGCCTGGGCTGGGAATATGGACTGAGTTCGTTTCCATGGCATGCCAAGAGGTTCTACCTGCTCATATCGGGAGCGATGATTGCCGCAACCATCGCAAACTTCACCCCGATAAACCCCGTGAAAGCCCTCTATTGGTCAATGATCCTGGCGGGAATACTAACAGTCCCTACGTTAGCCTTTATTCTGGTGGTGTCAAACGACACCCGCATCGTTCGCACCAAGAATACAGTTTGGCAAAACTTCGCGATAGGGGCCGCTGCTGGCGGTTGTGCCGCGGCAACTCTGTTATACCTCGGCCGCGTGGTGCTGCACTTATAGTGTGAGCACCACATTCAACCTTACATTCCGCTGTCGGTGCGTCGCTTGAGCGTCGGCCGGCCATCATCGGTCCCGCTCGGGTTCTTCTGGTCGGGTTGCTGCTGCGCCCTTCGCAGCGTCGGCCGATTATTGTCTTTCTGATTATCAACCTTATGGCGGTTTTCAATTTGGTTGAGCCGCGTCTTCACATCCTCGAACTCCGAGGTGTTCACAATGTATTGCTGGCGCGCCGGCAGGATGCTCGCGATCTCCTCTTGGGATTTGGCGGCCCGGGCCGGCGTCTGGGGATGGCTATCGAAAGCCTTGTCTAAAAATCCGGGCTTCTTCTTTTCCAGGGCCTGGATCTTCTCAAAAAAACTAGTAAACGATTGCGGATCGTATCCTGCTTTGTACATGTACTGTACGCCCAGGTAGTCAGCTTCCGCTTCAAAGCCACGGGAGAATTTCATGAAGGTTACGGGTAGGGCGAGTCCGGCGGCATTCTGAATGGCATATCCGATTCCGCCTCCCACAAAAATCAGCGGAATAGAGGCCAGGTTAGCCAGCTGCCCGCGCGTCTGTTCGCGCGCAATGTGGCACGCCGCTACGTGGGCAATCTCATGCGCCATTACTCCGGCAAGTTCGGCCTCGTTATCAGCGGCCAGAACCAGTCCAGAATTCACATAGAAGAAACCACCGGGCAACGCGAAAGCGTTTACCTGGTCGGAATCAATCACTTTAATTGTGAATGGCACCTTACTATCGGAGTTCCGTACCAGATTTTGCCCAATGCGATTCACGTACTCCGTCACTACAGGATCACTCACCAGCTTGGACGAGGATTCAACCTGCTGAGCGAACTGCTTGCCCATGGCGATCTGCTTGTCCAGGCTGTACCAATTGCCGACACCGCGTCCGCATCCCACATTGCGATTTCCGATGGCGGACACATCTTTCAGACTGCCGTTCTGAACTTCTTTAGGCAGGCTGTCGTCCTTGCTGTCTTTCTTGTCGTCATTCGCGGCAAAGGCACTGACACTAAGGATGAGGACGGTAAGGAGTGATAAGGCTCGGCATTTCATATGGTTACCTCACAACTGAACCGAGGATGGTCCTGCAGTTCTGGCCGCGCTTGAGATGGGTGGAGTCAGTGAGTTAGACGCATAACGTTGCCGGGCAGTTGCACGGAAAGCGCCTGGAGCCAAGGAGAACCAGGATAGACCCCCTCCCGCGACGCAGGGCATTCTGCCGTCGCCAGCTTGGTTCTATTCCGGTGGTGCCGAGAGCTGCGGATCGGGAATAGTCTCACCACTCAGTTCACGTTGGCGTTCGCTGCGCCGCGTGTTCATCATTCGAGAAGCAAGGTCGAGTTCCACCTTTGCCTGCTGCATTCTGCCCATGTGCCGCAACACCTGTCCCTTGAGGTAATGGATGTTGTAGCTATTCGGATCCAGCTTGCCGGCTTCTTCCAGCGCCTTTAATGCAGCGGGATACTGTCTCTTCTTTTGGTAGAGCTTCGCCACTCCCAGATGAGAACTGGTGAGGCGAGGGTCACGCTTCAGCGCGGCCTGAAAATTGCGTTCGGCGTCGGCATCTTGACCAAGATAGGAATAAACCAATCCCAATTGGTCGTAATTAAAAGCCACATCCGGTTCCACCGCAACATCTTTAAGAAACTCATCCCGAGCGCTCTCGTAGTTCTGCTTGCGAAGCAATGCCAGCCCCAAATTGAAGTGTAGGAACGGCAGTTTGGGATTGACCTTGGCAGCTTGCTCCAGTTCGGCGATCGCTTTGTCGTCCTCCTGGCGATTCAAATAGGCCTTGCCCATCAAAAGATGAAACTCCGGCGTATCCTGCCCAATTTCCAATAAGCGGCCGAGTGCGCGGTCCTCGATTTCGCCCCGTTTTGCTTTGTGCGCCGCGATTCCCAGCACATAGAGGTACGTCAGATTGCTATTCTCCTGCGGCCATAGTCCATCGAGCGCCTCAATCGCATCGCTGTGTCGGTTCGTAAAGAAATAGCAGAGGCCCAAAAGGTAGCGCGCCTGCAGTGAGTCGGGTTGGTCTTGGATCACGGACTGGAACGGCGCAACCGCAGAAGCGAAATTTCCTTGCCGGTAATAAGCCAGCCCAATGTTCAGCCGGATACCCGGCACTTTGGGCGCCAGCTTTCTCGCTGTTTGAAGATAGCGCAGCGCCAATGGCCAATTCCGTCGTCGCATGTAGATCACGCCGAGATTGGCGTTGGCCCCAGGATCGGCCGGGTTATGGGCCACGATCTCCTGGAATGCTCCCTCTGCAGTACTCAAGTCCCCTTTTTGTAACGCGGTCTCGCCTTTCAGATAGAGCGCCTTCGTCTTTGCCTCACTTGCACTGGTCGGAGAACTTGTGGGCAGTCCACTCGCGCTACCTGATTGGGTGAGTTGCAAGCTGGGCATCGCTAGCAGCAAATATGTGAGGCAGAATATGATCATTGACCCAGGCTCGGCTTCCTTTTCACGATATTACGTGCGGACCCCTTAGCGTCAAGAGAACAAGCTTCCGGCGCGAGCCCCTGGGCGGCTCTCCCAAAATCTGTATTACGATCGTAGTTTCTATGAAATTTCAGAAGGCTTTCACTGTATGGAAACGAATTACCTCGGCATGAGCCAGCTAATCATTTGCAGCAACACAGTTTATGCCACATACTTCCAGCGTTAACGATTTGTAAACAGTTGGTGTCCGGATTGCGACAAGAACGATGCAGTGCCTCTCCTTTTTGCCCGTGACTCAGAAATTCTCGCGAGTTTGCCGCGCGCTGCGCGCCCCAAAAACTGTGGAGGAGTTTATATGACATCTGATCGTTGGTTGCGTTTGTTGGTCACGCTGCTGGTGTTGTCCGTCGCCGCTCTAGCACAAGACACCGGCCAGATCACGGGTAGTGTGAAAGATCCATCCGGCGCCAGCGTCGCCAATGCTCAAGTCACAGTGAGTAGTCCGGAGCGTGGCATTAATCGCGCTACACAAACCAACTCTGACGGTGATTATCTGGTGGGGGGCTTGCCCTCGGGTGCCTACGACCTAAATATTTCCGCCTCCGGGTTCCGGAACTACTCCGCCAAGGGGATTGTTCTTCGGATTGGAGGAAAGAATCGCGCGGATGCGACTCTCCAAGTGGGTGCGGCCTCAACCGAGATCACCGTTGAAGGCCAGAACATTGCGCAAGTAGAAACCCAATCTTCGGACTTGGCTGGTACGGTTACTGGCAAGCAAATCACTCAGCTTCAACTCAATGGGCGGAATTTTACTCAGCTCGCAACATTAGTTCCGGGAGTTAGCAATCAGACCGGTCAGGATGAGGGTACAGTCGGCGTGTACGGCAATGTGGCGTTCAGTTTCAATGGTGGCCGCACCGAGTACAACAACTGGGAGCTCGACGGTGGCGACAATATGGATAACGGCAGCAATGCCACCTTGAACGTTTATCCCAGCATTGACGCTATCGGGGAAGTTCGAGTCCTCACCTCCAACTACGGTGCCCAATACGGACGTAACGGCTCCGGCACGGTTGAGACTGAGATCAAGTCGGGCACCAGCGGTTTTCATGGCAGCGTCTACGAGTTCGTCCGCAATGAGGCTTTCAACGCCAGGAACTATTTTCAGTCCAAGGTACCGACTTACAAGAAGAACGACTATGGCTATAACGTGGGGGGGCCGATTTTTATCCCCGGCGTCTACAATACCAAGAAAGACAAGAGCTTCTTCTTCTGGTCGCAGGAGTGGCGTAAGGATCGAGTTCCCGGGCAGACCTTTAACGTTCAGGTCCCCTCGGTGGCGCAGCGCGCCGGCAATTTCAACGATATTTGTACATCCAGCAATCCGGCACTAAACGGATTGTGCCCTCACATTCCAGGCACATCCACTCCTTTCCCCGGGAACAAGGTCCCGATCAATCCTAATGGCGCTCTGCTTCTGCCCCTTATTCCCGAACCCAATGCACCTGGAAATTTCTTCAACCTTGCGCCGGTGCAGCCCACCAATTGGCGGGAAGAGTTGTTGCGCGTGGATCATAACTTTAACTCCAAGGTGCGTGCGATGTTCCACTACATTCATGACTCGTGGGATACGCAAACCGCGGTGCCTCTGTGGACTAACGGCACCGATCTCCCAACCATCGGCACAAATTTCGAAGGCCCGGGCGTAAGCGTGGTTGCGCGCTTGACCGCCACTGCTTCGCCTACCCTCTTGAATGAGTTCGTCTTCAGCTATACCACTGACCACATCATTCTTTTCAACACTGGCTTCCCCGACCCTAATGCCTGGAAACGCCCTGCAAGCATGACTATGGGAACGTTGTTCGGAACCGGGTCCGGCGTGATCCCTGGAATAAGTCTGCAGGATGCCGGCGACATTTATGGCGGCGGCAGCTTGGCAATCGATGCCGGGTACATTCCGAATGGCATATACAACTCGAATCCCTCATACACATTCCGCGATAACGTCACCAAGATCGTGGGCCGCCATAATCTTCAGTTCGGCGCCTACTCTGCCATTCGTCAAAAGAACGAACTGGGCGGCGAATTAGGGCCAGGTGGGGTCGGTGGATTTCTGACGTTTAGGGGTAGCAACAGTACGGTCGGTAGCGGTAACGCGTTCGCCGATCTGTTGATGGGCAACGTCTCTTCATTTGGACAGCAGAACCGAGCAGTAAAATATTACAACCGGTCTAAGACTCTGGAACCCTACTTCCAAGATGACTGGCGTGTCACCGATCGGCTGACCCTCAACCTTGGTATGCGCATTAGCATGTACGGTGTCTATAAGGAGCGGTACCACAATGCCTTCAACTTTGACCCGACTAAGTACAACCTCGCGACAGCTCCGACGCTGAACGCTGACGGGTCGCTCAACCTTACAGGAGGCAAAGACCGATTCGACGGCATCGTTCAATGCGGCGTAAGCGGAGCGCCAGATGGCTGCATGGAGGGCCATTTGTTCAATCCGGCGCCTCGATTTGGCTTTGCTTTTGACCCAGCCGGGAACGGCAAGACTGCGATCCGAGGTGGATACGGGATCTTCTTTGAGCAGACCAATGGTAATGAAGCGAACACTGAGTCCCTGGAAAATTCGCCTCCAGGCGTTCTGGCTGCTACTCAAAGCAACATTGCTAGTACTTTTGGTCCCTCGGGGGCACTGCTAGCAAGTGGGTACAACGGCATTGGTGCCGCAGGAGCCATTTTTCCACTCACCGTAAACTCTATACCCCGAGAGGCCATCTGGCCGTACGTACAACAGTGGCACCTGGATGTTCAACGCGAAATTGTGAAGAATACCGTTGCGACGGTTTCGTATGTCGGTAGCAAGGGCACACACTTAGGCCGGCAGGTTGATCTCAATCAGCTCCTCCCCGTTCCCTTGAGTGACAACCCGTTCAAGCCAGGGGAGGTCATCACCGATAATGTGTGCAAAACCAACACCACCCCTAGCGGCGTGGCCATAACTCCCGGCATGCGTGCTTTCCAAAACCTTAGAGTAGCCTGTGGGGATGACGCCAACTTCTTCCGGTCATTCCGGGGGTACGCTGATATCAACTCTCTCGAGAACAAGGCCAGTTCCGTCTACCATGCTTTCCAGAGCTCGTTGCGCCACACGGTGGGCGGTCTTCACCTCAATTTTGCCTACACGTATTCTCATTCCATTGACGATTCCTCAGACCGGTTTGACGGTACCTTCGTCAATTCTTTCAATCCTGCGTTTACTCGCGCGACGTCCAACTTTGATCAGCGACATATCCTGAACATCGGCTACGTTTATGACCTTCCCTTTTTCAAGGGGTCCGGTCTCACCAACACGCTACTCGGCGGCTGGCAATGGTCTGGCATTGTGAGTTATCAGACGGGAACACCGTTCAGCGTAACCAACTCTGTTTTCGGTGACAGCGCCGGGGTGGCGAACGGTACCGGAACCGGATCTTATGCCGATCGAGTAGGCGACCCACGTTCCGGAATCGATCAAGCAGCAGCTGCTCAGGCGAGTTTGGGGCCGTTAATCTACAATCCGGCTGCATACGCCCAGCCTCAGGGTCTGACATTTGGAAACTCGGGCAGAAACTCATTAACTAATCCGAGCCGTACAAATGTGGACATGGCGCTTTTCAAGCGCTTTAACATTAAAGAGCGGGCTGCGGTCGAGTTCCGGGGTGAGGCATTCAACATTTTCAACCACACCTCCTGGTTGCCACTGGGCGGAAACAACGGCACTGGGAATGACTCGCTGGACTGCTCTTTTGGAGGAGCTTGCCTTTCGAGCTCGAGTTTCCTTCACGCGTCCGGTGCGCACCTCTCGCGCATCCTCCAACTCGGATTGAAGTTCATTTTCTAGCTGTCGCTTATCAAGACGTTGCCCTGGCCACTATGTGGTGGCCAGGGTTTTTTATTGTCCCAGACCCCGTTCTAGAATGGTCTCAACGTGAAAATGGCTGCCGTCGCCCTTTGGGTTCTCGCTGCTCTCGTCTGCTCGCCGCTGTTGCACGCCCAGAAGCCGCCCGCGAATCCGCCAGCGGCGGGGCCAGTAGTCGGCAAAGCACCTCCTCCGCCCCCCGCAAGGAAGAAGAAGCCTGCCAGTTCCGTGCCGGTGCCCAAGTTTGAGGATGTCGCGGCTGAACTTGGCGTCACGGCCCCCCACATCGCCACTCCCGATAAACGTTACGTAATTGAATCCATGAGCGGCGGTCTCGGCCTTTTCGATTGTGACAATGATGGTCGCCCGGACCTGGTCGTCGTGAATGGTTCCACCGTCGAACGCTACCGCCAGGGTGGCGATCCTTTGGTGACGCTTTATCACCAGGAACCCAACGGCAAGTTCACCGACATCACCAAGTCCGCCGGACTCAGCCGCAAAGGTTGGGGGATGGGAGTTGCCGTCGCCGACTTCGATAACGACGGCCAGCTCGACCTCTATGTCACTGGTTATGGCGGAAATGCGCTTTATCGCAATAAGGGCAATTGCACCTTCGAGGACGTCACCGACAGAGCCGGCGTGCGCGGCGGCGGCTTCAGCACCGGCGCAGCGTGGGCAGACTACGACCGCGACGGCAATGTGGATCTGTTCGTCTCACGCTACGTGCATGTTGATATTGATCATCTTCCTGAGCCGGGCAGCGCGCAGTTTTGCCGCTACAAAGCGGTAGCCGTGCAGTGTGGCCC
>Ga0070741_10013777_pt1 | contig 14170 bp, 13 predicted proteins | sample Coa_R1_4_FD_66440 | JGI IMG/M metagenome (GOLD analysis project Ga0070741, IMG submission 66440) | Surface soil microbial communities from Centralia Pennsylvania, which are recovering from an underground coalmine fire - Coalmine... | ecosystem: Environmental > Terrestrial > Soil > Unclassified ... | reverse complement strand
TCTCGCTGCTGGGGCCGTCCGGCTGCGGCAAGACTACGACCTTGCGCCTCATCGCGGGCTTCGAGCAGCCCGACAGCGGTGAGGTGTACATCCGCGGGCGCCGGGTCACCACCGTGCCGCCGTATCGGCGGGATTTCTGCATGGTCTTCCAGAGCTACGCGCTGTTCCCGCATCTGAGCGTCGCCGACAACGTCGCCTTCGGCTTGCGCATGCGACGGGTGCCGCGCAGCGAGCGCGCGACCGCGGTCAGGCACGCGCTCGATCTCGTCAAGCTCGGCGCGCACGCGGACCGCTTTCCACGCCAGCTCTCGGGCGGACAGCAGCAGCGCGTCGCGCTCGCACGCGCGATCGTGGTGAAGCCCGCGGTGCTGCTGCTCGACGAGCCGCTTGGCGCATTGGACAAGATGCTGCGCGAGGAGATGCAGGTGGAGCTGCGGGCGCTGCAGCAGAATCTCGGCATCACGGCCGTGTTCGTCACCCACGATCAGGAAGAGGCGCTCACGCTGTCCGATCACGTCGCGGTGATGCGCAACGGCGTCATCGAGCAGATCGGCGCACCGCGCGAGATCTACGAGCGCCCGCGCAACGAGTTCGTCGCGGGATTCCTCGGGGCCAGCAACTTCCTGGATGGCGAGGTGACGGCGAACGATGCGATCGACACCGCAGCCGGCGGCGTGCCGGCATCGGTGCACGGAAGGCCAGTCGGCAGCAAGGTGCGCGTTGCGATCCGTCCGGAGCGCGTGCTCGTGGCGCCGGCGCACGAGCAAGGAGTCGCGGGACGCATTCGCGACATCGTGTACCGCGGCCCCGTGACGCATCTCTACATCGATACCGCTGCGGGGCCGCTCATCTCGTATCAGCAGAACGTTGCCGGACCCATGTGGCAGGCCGGCGACGAAGTGCGTTGCGTGTGGGACGCCGGGAGCGGGATCGCGATCGATCCCGAAGGTGCATGAAGACCGCCTGGGCGTGGATGCTGCTCGTGCCGCCGCTGGCCGTGACGCTGCTGTTCTTCGTCGCGCCGGTCGTGTACCTGTTCTGGGTGAGCCTGCATGCTCCCTCGCAAAGCGAGCTCTACGGCCATGCGCTCACGCTGCAGAACTACACCGCCGTGCTGACCGATTCGTTCTACCTGCGCATCATCGAGCGCACGCTCGGCGTGGCGGCGACGATCCTGGCCATTTGCCTGCTGATCGGTTACCCCGTCGCGTATTTCATCGCCCTGCAGCCGCCACGCCGGCGCATGCTCGTGCTGCTGATGCTGCTGTTTCCCTTGATGGTCAGCAACGTCGTGCGCGCGTACGGCTGGGTCGCGATTCTCGGCCGGCGCGGCGTGGTCAATACGAGCCTGCGCGACCTGGGTCTCATCGACGCCCCGCTGGACCTGCTCTATTCGACGCAAGCGGTCGTCATCGCGCTCATGACCATCCTGCTGCCGTACATGGTGATTTCGATCGCGAACACGCTGTCGGCGCTCGACCGCCGCTACGAGGAGGCCGCACAGGCGCTCGGCGCCGGCCCGGTGCGCACGTTCCTGCACGTCACGCTGCCGTTGTCGACACCGGGCGTCGCGACCGGCATGCTGCTCGTGTTCCTGCTCACCTTGAGCGCGTACGTGACCATCACGTTGCTCGGCGGTCCGCGCTCGAAGCTCCTCGTGAGCATGGTCTACGACAGCGTGTCGGCATTCCAGTGGCCGCGGGCGGCGGCGCTCGCCTTCATCCTGCTCGCCCTGGCGCTCCTCGTCACGGTGGTGATCCTCGCGGTGCTGCGGCCGCGTCGCGTCCAGGGGACCGGCTGATGCACGCGCACCGCCTCGGGCGCGCCTTGCGCGGCAGCGCGACGACGATCGCATTCGCATTGATCGTGATCCCGATCGCCATCGTGGTGGTGACCGCATTCTCGCCGCTGGATTATTTCGAGTTCCCGCCGCGGTCGCTGTCGCTGCGCTGGTTTTTCGAGTTCTTCCGGCTCGAGAACATGCGCAGCGCGTTCCTGCTGAGCCTCGAGCTTGCCGTGCTCGCCGCGACGCTTGCCACGGTGCTCGGCACCGCGGGGGCTTTGTTCATCGCCCGCCGGCGTGGCGTGCTCGCCGAGTTGCTGCAATCGCTTTTCCTCGCCCCGCTCGTGTTTCCCACGATCATCCTCGGGGTCGCTCTGCTGCTGCTGTACAAGACGATCGGCATGCCGGTGTTCCTGGGCCTTCTGCTCGCGCATTGCATCGTCGGCTTGCCCTACGGCTTTCGCACCGTGCTGGGGAGTGCGCAGGCGCTCGATCCTGCGCTCGAGGAAGCCGGTCAAAGCCTCGGCGCGGGCCCGGTGCGCACGCTGTTCCTGGTGACGCTGCCGCTCATCTGGCAGGGCGTGCTGTCCGGCTGGCTGTTCGCGTTCATCGTGTCTTTCGGCGAGCTCAACACCGCGCTGTTTCTGACCGGGCCCGGCATCACCACTCTGCCGATCGAGATCTTCAGCTACCTGCAGTTCCAGGGCAGCCAGCTCGTGATCGCCGCGGCGTCGACCCTGCAGATCGCGTTGATCATCGTCATGGTGGCGGCGATCGAACGCATCGTGGGCATCGGTCGCATCATTCGCGCGCGCTGAGCGATCGCATGGCAAGCAAGGAGGCAACATGAGCTCGAATGACCGACCGAATTTCCTGGTGATCCTGATCGACGACCTGCGCTATGACGAGTTCGGCGCGGGCGGTCACCCGTACATGCAGACGCCGAACATCGATCGTCTCGCCCGCGAAGGCGCGATGTTCGAGCGGGCGTTCCATACGACACCGATCTGCTCGCCGAATCGGGCGTCGATCATGACGGGCCAATACGCGAGCCGGCACGGCATCATCGACAACGTCGCGCGCGACGCGATGAGCCATCGCCTGCCGAACTATCACCTCGAGCTGCAGCGACTGGGGTACGAGACGGCGCACATCGGCAAATGGCACATGGGCAACAGCGGCATGCCGCGTCCGGGCTACGACCACTGGGTGAGCTACGACGGCCACGGCCGCCTCACCAACCCCCGCCTCAATCACGACGGCCGCTATGTCGAGCACACGGGCTACATCACGGACATCATGAACGGTCTCGCGCTGGAGTGGCTCGATCAGCGCGATGGCAAGCCGTGGTCGCTCTTTTTCGCGCACAAGGCCGTGCATCCGGACGCCGAGCAGGCGGCCGATGGAACATTGCGCATCTCCGCACAGGGCGGCTATGTCGTCGCCGAGCGCCACAAGGACCTCTATCGCGACGCGATCTTTCCGGACAAGCCCAACATGCTGCCGATCGAGACGGTCGTGAGCTCGAAGCCGGCATGGGCGGAATCGCTGCGTCTCAAATCGGGCGAGGAGGCGCGTGCGATCCTCTCGGCGCTGTTTGCCGGCGAGCAGGAGGAGATCCGGCTGCGCGCACGCATGATGGCCGCGGTCGACGAAGGCGTGGGCGATATCCTCGCCCTGCTCGAGCGCAAGGGCGCGCTCGACGACACGTGCATCATTTTCTTAAGCGACAACGGCTACTTCTTCGGCGAGCACGGGCTCGGGCCCGAGCGGCGCTTCGCCTACGAGGAAGGCATCCGCTCGCCGTTTCTGGTGCGTTATCCCGAGGCGGTAAAGGCCGGCACGCACCGCGAGGACCTCGTCATCTGTCAGGACATCGCGCCCACCGTCCTGACACTCGCCGGCGGCACGCCGGGCCCGCAGATCCAGGGCATGTCGCTGCTGCCCGTTTTCAGGCAGCGCGGCGCGGCACCGCCGCGCGGCTGGCGCAAGTCGATCCTGATCGAATACTGGGCCGAGCAGGCGATGCCCTGGCTCGTGGGCATGACCTACAAGGCCGTGCGCACGGATCGCTACAAGTACATCCACTGGGTGAATCGCGGCATCGCGGGCGAGCTCGACGAGCTCTACGATCTGGACAACGATCCGTACGAGATCGACAACCTCAACAACGTGCCGGTGATGTCGACCACGCGCGATCAGCTGCGGCGCGAGCTCGCGCGCCTGACCGCATTCGCGCTCGGACTCTAGCACCGAACTCACACGGCGCGACCGCGGCACGCCACCGTGCCAACATCATCGTGCCATGGTGCGAGCGACTTGGCGTGCGTGGTGGAGAAAGACATCGACCACCGGGCTCAACGTGCGGTGCCTCAGAGTGAAGATCACGACCGGCATGGAGGGCACGCAAAAGTCGGTCGGCAGCACCTTGAGCGACCAACGCGCGGCATTGAATTGCAGCACGGAGCGATGCAGCACCGTCAGGAACCGCCCGGTGGCCAGGAGATGGAAGCGCAGCTGCATGGAGAAGGATGTCAGCCGCCGCGACGGCAGTGCCAATCCGCAATTGCGAAACCCGGCTTCGATGTAGCGTCCGGACAGGCTGGCATCGGGAAACATCACCCAAGATTCATCCGTCAGCTGCCCGAGCCTGATCTTGCGCCGGCGCGCCCACGCGCTGTGCGTGCTTGCGACCACGACGAACTCGTCGGGGCAGAGGGTTTCGCATTCGATGTCGTCCGCGACCACGGGCTTGAACAGCCTGCCCAGCAGCAGATCAACGCTGCGCTCGCGCAATTCCCGGAATTCCTGCTCACCGGGCTGCGCCGCCACGACGTTCACCACGATGCGCGGGTGATCGCGCGAGACTCGTTCCAGGACTGCGGGCACGAAGCCGGCGGCGAGCGACTCCGGACAACCGATCGTCATCGCGCCGGCGCCGGGATCGGTCAGGCATTCGATGTCGCGCACTCCTTGCCTCAGCTCGTCGAAGACGACGTCGGCCCGCCGCAACAGTGCGCGCGCGTAGAGGGTGGGCTCGACACCTCTCGGACTGCGGTCGAGCAGACGCACCCGCAGCGCCTCCTCCAGGGTAGCGATCGCTTCCGAGATCGACGGCTGCGACATGCCAAGCTGCTTCGCGGCGCGCGCCATGGTGCCGTAGCGCACCGCCGCGGAAAGAATGTGAAGGTCGCGCAGCTTCACCCGGCGACCGATGCGCTGCTCCCAGTTCGCGGTGGAAATTGCCATCGGTTTTTCCTATAGCCCTCGCGGAAAATTCCCACTTCCTGTTATATCAGATCGCGCGCAGAGTTGCGTCGTCGCCCACCCGCCCCGCAGGCCTCGCCGCCGCTCGAGTGGATGCGGCGGCACAACGCCAGCAGGAGGTGAGCATGCGCAAGATCATCGGGCAAGGACATTGGTGCAGTGGGTCGCTTGCAGCGGCCGTGCTGTTCGTCGGATGCACTGCACTCGCGCAAGCCGGCGGCGATCTCACCGGCACCTGGACTCTCGTATCCTCGATCACCGACAAGGACGGAAAGAAGACCGATCAATTCGGCACTGGCGCCAAAGGCATGCTCCACCTCGATTCGAGCCGGCGGTTCATGCTCACGATCATCGGGCCGGATCTTCCCCGCTTCGCGTCGGGCAACCGCGCGGGCGGCACTCCCGAGGAAAACGGCTCGGTGGTGCGAAGGAGCATCGCGATGCTCGGCACCTACTCGGTCGACGCGTCGAGCCTCACGTTCCACGTCGAGAGCGCCACTTTCCCGAACTGGAACGGCACCACCCAGACAAGGCTGCTGGTCGACACGCCGGCAAACGAGCTCAGGTACGTCACGCCGACGGCCTCGAGCGGCGGCGTCGGCACCGTCACCTGGCGCCGCGTGGCCCCCGATTGAACGCCGAGGGCGCCCCCGAGGCGTCTACTCCGCTTTCGCGCCCGAAGCCTTGACCAGCGGCAGCCACTTGGTCATGTCGTCGGAAACGAGCTTGGCAAAGGCGGCCGGCGTCATCGGCGGCGCGAGCTCGAAGCCTTGCGGACCGAGCTTCTCGCGTGCCTCGGCGCTTGCGAAGATGCGATTGATCTCGCGATTGAGGCGTGCCACGACTTCCGGCGGCGTTGCGGCGGGTGCCACGAAGCCGAGCCAGGTCACCACTTCGTAGCCCTTGACGCCCTGCTCGTCGAGCGTCGGGACGTCGGGCAGCAGCGGCGAGCGGGTGAGGCTCGTGACACCGAGCGCCCTCACCTTGCCTTCCTTGATTTGCGCAATCACGGTCGGCGTGTTGAAAAAGCCCATGTCGACCTCGCCGGTCAGCACCGCGAGAATGCCTTGCGGCGCGCCCTTGTACGGGACGTGCACGAGCTCGGTTCCGGTGCTGCGCGCGAACAGCACACCGGACAGATGATGGCTCGTGCCCGCGCCTCCCGACGAGAACGTGAGCACGCCGGGCTTCGCCTTCGCCGCGGCGATAACGTCGGCGGGACGGCGAAAGCTGCGCGCGTTCGGCACGATCATGACGTTGGAGACGCCGCCCACGAACGAGATCGGCTGGAAATCCTTGAGCGAATCGTACCCGGGCTTTTCGTAGATGCCCTGGTTGAACACGAGCGTGCCTTGCGAAGCGAAGCCGATCGTGTAGCCATCGGGCGCCGCGCGCGCGAGCTCCGCCATGGCGATCGTGCCGCCCGCGCCGGGCTTGTTCTCGACCACGACCGGTTGGCCGAGCGCCTTCGCGAGCTCCTGCCCGGCATACCGCGACACGATATCGGCGGTGCTGCCGGCCGCAAGCGGCACGAGCAGACGGATGGGCTTGCTGGGATACGTCTGCGCGAACGCGGAGGCCGTGCAACACATCAGCGACCATGCCGCCAGCGCGACAGTCAGCCCGCGGCGCACACCCGCGCCTGAACTCATGAACGTCTCCCCAGCAGTTCGACCGGCGAGGTGGTGCCCATCGCCTACAACGCAGGTCGCGATTGCAGCGCGGCGCGAATGACCTTCAGCGCCTCCTCGCGCTCGGCACCTTGCAGCACCATGCGCGGTCCGCGCACGCGCTCGTGACCCATCCCGACTTCCTGCTGCACGAGCTTGATGAGCTGCACGAACTTGGGAACCGTGTCCATGCGCAGGAGGGGCAGGAACCAGCGATAGATGGCGTCCGCGGTTTCGTCGTCGCCGTCGCGCGCGGCACGAAAGAGCGCCATCGTCTCGCGCGGCAGCGCATTGACCAGCCCCGCGATCCAGCCTTCCGCCCCCATGCGCACCGCCTCGACCACCATGTCGTCGAGTCCCGCAAACACGGCGAGCCGGTTGCCACAAAGCGCCTTGACCGCGGTGACCCGGCGCACATCGCCACTCGATTCCTTCACCGCGTGCAGATTCGCGTTCTCGCGGGCGAGCTCGTCGATTTGCGGTGCCATGAAGTCGGTCTTGTACGCCGGCGGATTGTTGTACAGCATGCACGAGAGCTTCGTGGCGCGAATCACCGCCTCGACATGCGCTTTCATCTCGCGCCAATCGGTGCTGTAGACATAGACGGGCAGCACGAGCAGGCCCTGGCAGCCCGCCTGCTCCGCAGCCTTCGCGAGCGCGACCGCCTCGTGCGTCGAGGTCGATGCAATGCCGGCGGCGAGCGGCGCACCATCGATCGCGCGCGCGATGGTGCCGAGGATCGCCTTCTTTTCCTCGAACGTCAGGGTGGCGGATTCGCCGAGCGAGCCCAGTGCCACGATGCCGTCGACTCCGTTCTCCATCTGCCAGCGCGCGTGCTGCGCCACGAAGTCGTGATCGACACTCAAGTCGGGCTTGAATGCCGTCGTCATCGCCGAGATCACGCCACTCCACTTCATGTCGTCTCCGCTTGTCTCAATGGTAACGGTCGGGTGACAGCAATGCGATGTCGATGTCGGGAGGCTCGCCCGCGATCACCTGCGACACGAGGCTGCCCGTGATCGGCGCAAGGCTCACGCCCATCATCGCGTGCCCGGTCGCGACCACGAGGTTCGGGCACTGTGCGCTGCGGCCGAGATAAGGCACGCCGTCCGGTGAGCACGGTCGAAAGCCGCGCCACGCCTGCACCGCGTCGAAATCGGCGCTCTCGAAATCCGGGTAGTAGCGCGATGCGGCGGCGACGATGCTGCGCACGCGCATCGGGTTGATGCTGTCATCGAAACCGGCGAGCTCCATCGTTCCACCAAAACGCAGTGTGCTTCCCATCGCGCTCACCGCCACCCGCGCCTCGGTGAGGATCGCGGCGCGCTGCGGCAATGCACGGGGTTCCCGCAGGGTGAGACTGTAGCCCTTGCCGGGCTGCAAGGGAACCGTCAAGCCGCACATGCGCGCAAGCTTCGCCGACCACGAGCCCGCGGCGAGCACCACGTCATCGGCCGCAATGTCTTCCGCGCCGACGCGAATGGCGCGGATGCGTGCTCCCTCGCGCACGAATTCGCTCACCTCGGCGTTCCACACGAAGCGGGTTCCTCGACGCGCGAGGTCCTGCTGCAGCGCGTTGACCAGCCGCTCGGGATCGACGTGGGCGTCCCCGGGAAAGAATGCCGAGCCGATCACGTCCATGCGCACCGAGGGCTCGAGCGCGGCGGTCTGTTGCGCATCGAGTACCTCCGCCGCAATGCCGAGCCTCTGCGCAAGCGCCGCGGTGCGCGCCTCCTCGGCTAGCGCATGACGCGTCTTGCACAGCATCAATGTCCCCGTCCGGGCGACGTCGAGGCCGAGCGCGCGCGCCAGTGCCTCATGAGCATCGCGGCTCGCGAGATTGAGATCGCGCAGCACCGGGGCCGCGCGCGCGACATGGGCCGAGTTGGCGGCCCGCCAGAACCGCAAGCCCCACGCGACGAGATCCCATGACGCGCGCGGCTTCACATAGAACGGTGAGGCCGGATTCGACATCCAGCGCAGCGCGAGCGCCACCGCGCCCGGTGCGGCGAGCGGAACGAAATGGCTCGGCACGATCATGCCGGCATTGCCGAAGGAGCAGCCATCGCGCCGCTCGCCATTGCGCTCGACGACGGTGACGTCCCAGCCGCGCTGCCTGCAGTAGTGCGCCGCGCACAGACCGACGATGCCCGCGCCGATGACGACGACGTGCTTCGTCACCTCAGCGAATGCCCCAGCAGAACGGATCGTCGGGATCGAGGAGCTGCACGCCCTCGGCGTTGACGTAGGCGCGTCCGCGGATCGTCGGCTCGATCCTGCCGGACGCGCGATCGATCCAGCGATACGAGGCGGTGAAAGTGGTGCCGACGATGCTTTCCTGCACCCAGGGCGCGCCCTCGCCGAGCTCGCCGTCGGCCGCGAGACAGGCGAGCTTCGCGCTCGTGCCGGTGCCGCACGGCGAGCGATCGTAGGCATCGCCGGGACACAGCACGAAATTGCGCGCCGATGCACCCGAAGGACTCGCCCCGAACAGCTCCACGTGATCGACCTCGGGAAATCCGTTCGCATTGAGCGCACGGCGAATGCGTCTCGACCTGTCGGTCAGCGCAGCGCTGTCGTGCAGCGCCAACGCCTCGCCCGGTTGCGGCACGAGATAGAACCAGTTGCCGCCCCACGCCACGTCGCCGGTCACAGGACCGACCCCTTCCACCTCGATCGACACGCTGGCGCGAGCGCGCCAGCTCGGGACATTGGTGACGCTCACTTCGCCGTCATCGTGCAGCTCGGTGGTCACCGTCCCTACCGGCGTCTCGATGCGATGTCGACCGGCCTTGATGCGGCCGAGGTGGGCAAGGGTCGTGACCACCCCGATGGTGCCGTGCCCGCACATGCCGATCACGCCGACGTTGTTGAAATAGATGACGCCGGTCGTGCAGGTGCGATCTTCCGGAGGCACGAGCAGCGCGCCGACGATGACGTCCGAGCCGCGCGGCTCGTTCACGATGGCGGAGCGATAGCGGTCGAACTCGCGGTGAAACCGCTCGCGGCGCGACGCAAGCGGTCCCGCGCCCAGGTCGGGCCCGCCTTCGACGACCACCCGCGTCGGCTCTCCGGCGGTATGCGAATCGATGACGGTGATGCGTTCCATTTCGCGTGTGCTTCGTTCAGTCGAGCTTGCGCGGTGCCGGCGCGCGGATCGGGATCTCCATCAGGTCCTCGCCGAAAAACAGATTGCCCCGGTAGATCTCCGACATCTCGCGGATCAGGCGCTCCTTCACGCCAGGCACGTCCATCTGCTCGGTGATGTGGCTTGCGACGAGGTTGCGTACATTGGCATCGCGGCCCAGGGTCGCGAGCTCGAGATGGCCCATGTTGCGCTTGTCGAACTCGCGATTGAGGGCGGTGCCGCTGATGAAGTGGCACATGTGCACCAGCACGTCGCAATCGCGCGCGAGCTCCTCCATGGTCTTGCAAGGACCGGCGTCCCCCGAATACGCAAAGCTTACGCCCTCCGCCTCCAGGCGATAGCCGAAGCACTCCAGGATCGGCTGCGCATGCAGCACCGCGCCGACACGCACGACGAAATCGCCGCCCTCGACGATGTCGCCGCTCTCGAGCTCGCGCACGATCGGGCGCGGCTTCGCACGCGGCAGGCTGCCTCCGCGTGCGACGAACACGCCCTGGCTCATCGGCAGCTCGGTACGGGCGGCGAGGTCCGGTCCGAAAATGCCGTCCTCGCCCACGATGAGCTCGGTCATGCGCGCCGTATGCGCGGGGCCGTACACATTGAGCTCCGGAATGCGGCCGGCACCTTGATCCCACCGCGTCATCACGAGGCGGATGAAATCGAGGCAATGGTCGTAATGCAGGTGGGTAAAGAACACATCGGTGATGTCGGTCGGCTTCACCCCTGCTTCCAGCAGCCGGTGATACGTGCCGGGTCCGACGTCGAACAGGATCTTGCGCCTGGCAAGCTCGATCAGATAACCCGAGCTCATGCGCTTGAGCGACGGCGTAGGCGTGCCGGTGCCGAGCAGGCGAATGCGCATGCTATTGCGGCTCGATGCCGAGCTCGCGCGCGGCCTTGCCCCAGAAGTCGATCTCGTTGCGGATGAGCGCCGCGAATTGATCCGGCGTGCTGCCCACGGGCTTCAAGGCTGCGCGCGCCAGCTGATCCTTGACCTCGGGTATCGCAAGCGCCTTCGCGGTTTCCGTGTACAGGCGCTGTACGATCTCGTCCGGCGTCCCGCGCGGGGCGAGCAGGCCGAGCCACTGCGTGGAATCGAAGCCGCTGAATCCCGCGTCCTCGAGTGTCGGGATGTCCGGCATCGCCTCGAAGCGCTCCTTGGACGTGAACGCGAGGATCCGGATCTTTCCGGCCTTCTGTTGCGCCATAAGCGGTGTCGATCCCAGCACGGCAACCTGGACATGGCCTCCGATCAGGTCCTGCACCGCCTGCCCCCCGCCGCGATACGGAACGCCGGTCAATTTGACGCCGGCGAGGCGCCACAGGCGCTCGGCCGCAAGATGCTGGCTGGTGCCTTCACCGGGATGCGCATACGAGAGCTTGCCCGGATTCGCCTTGGCGTACGCGATCAGCTCGGCAAGCGTGTTCGCCGGGACGGAAGGGTGGACCGCAATCGCATTGGGCTGGGTGCTGACCTGCGTGATCGCGACGAAATCGCGCACCGGGTCGTAGGGCAGGTTCTTGGTCGCAAGCTGCAGCAGCGTGATCGCATTGGCGCCGAACAGGATCGTGTATCCGTCCGGTTTGGCGTGCGCGACCTCCGCCGCGCCGACCGCGCCCCCGCCTCCACCGTGATTCGTGACCACGACCGTCTGGCCCAACGCTCGCGAAAGATGATCGGACAGCACGCGCGCAGCGACGTCGGTCGACCCTCCCGGCGGAAACGGCACCACAAAGGTGACGGCGCGCGTCGGCCATGCCTGCGCCCAGCACACGCTGGAAGCCAGCGCGAAAAGCATTCCCAGCAAGCGCAGCAGGAACATGTGTCACCTCCCCGGCCGCGCATTGTGCGCGTCCGGGTGCGGTCGGTCTTGTCGATTTGGAGAGCCCCCGCTACAGTTTCGGCACAACCGCGCAGGCCATGGTCGCCGACGAGCACACTCTCAGGTCGCATCTGTTCGAGCAACTGGCCGAGCCATTTTCGGCGCAGGAGCTGTTCGACTGTCTGCCCGACGTCGTGTTCTTCATCAAGAACGCGCAATGCCAGTATGTGGTGGTCAATCACACGCTCGTCGAGCGCTGTGGGCGCCCGTCGAAGGCACATCTGCTCGGACGCCGCGCCGACGAGGTGTTTCCGGCACCGCTCGGCGAAAGCTATCGCACGCAGGACGAGGAAGTGATTCGAGCCGGCAGTGCGATTCGCGACCGGCTCGAGCTCCACTTCTATCCGACGGGACGCTGCGGCTGGTGTCTCACCAACAAGCTGCCGTTGCGTGGTTCATCCGGCCAAACGGTTGGGCTGGTCGGCGTGTCCAAGGACCTGCAAACCGCCAACGAGAAGGGCCAGGACTACGCACGCATCGCGGATGCCGTGACGCGCATTCGCAATGGATACGACCAGCCGCTGCAGGTATCCGAGCTCGCCGCGGCAGCGGGCTTGTCCGTGTACCAGTTCGAGCAGCGCATCCGTCGGATCTTCCACATGACCGCGGGTCACCTCATCCACAAGGTGCGCATGGAAGCCGCCGTCGCGCTGCTGCTGCAATCGCAGGAATCGATCGCAGCGATCGCCTCGAAATGCGGCTATTCCGATCAAAGCGCATTCACGCGCAAGTTCCGCGAGACGATCGGCCTGTCGCCCCTGCAGTATCGCAATGCGTTCCGCGTCACGTGCTCAACCTGACCGGAGCGCCGATCGCCTTCCAGGCGGAATGGCCGCCGCTCATGTACTTCGCGTCGAAGCCGGCCTCGCGCAGCTTGATCGCGGTGCCGCAGCCGACGTGAAATCCATACGCGCAGTACACGATGACCGGCTCGGACTTCGACAATTCACCCAGCCAGTCCTGCAGGCGCTCCGGGTCCCGCCAGCGCACCCCTTCGGCGATGTCGAGCTGCCGTGACAACGAATGCCGCGGCCGCACGTCGATCACCTGCACCGGCTCCTTGGCGGCGAGCATCGATTTGACCTCCTCCACGCCGACGCTGGGCACTTCCCCGAACTCCTCCTGCACGAGCGGCCGTGGCGGCGGAACGGCGATGGCATCCTCGTAGCGTCCCTGCACTGCCTGCCAATCCACGTTGCGCAGGAAGGTGTCGACGTAGGCCTTGGCGTTGGCCCCGAAGTCCATGTGATAGGCGTGCTCGTACATGTCGAGCGCGAGAATCGGCACGCCGCTCACCGCCGCCTGCGAGTGCTCGGCGGCGTACTGGTTGAGAAGGGCGCGATCGCGCGGGACATACGTGAGCACGACCCAGCCGGAACCCCCGCCGAGGGCATAGCCCATGGTCCTGAATTGGGTGCGCCAGCGATCGACCGATCCGAACTGCCGCGCGAGCGCTTCGCTCATGACCTCGGTCGGTTTGCCCTCTCCGCCCAGGCTCGCGAAATAGAGTTCGTGCAGCAAGGTCGAATTGAGCGCGACGAGCTCCTCGCGCTTGAGGCCGTTGATGACGTGGCCCGGCGTCGCCTCGAAATCGAGCGCGTCGAGCTGCGCGCTGATCGCATTGAGGCGCCGCAGCGCGCCACCGTAATTGTTCTCGTAGTGGCTCTCGATGAGATCGAGCGAGAGGCCGTTGAGCGTCCACGGCCGGCAATGAATGGGCTTCAGGGAATACTGCATGATCGACCTCCAAGGCAAACTTCGTGAACCGTCGCGCGTCCCGGGAGAGGATGCGAACGAGGGTACGTGCCATGGAGCCGACCGTGCCCGCGCTCTCGCGCAACGCCTACAGGATTGGACGGGCACCGTCTTGGAGGGAAAGATCCCGGGGGTCCTGTTGCCCCCAGCGGCTAGAGTACGCCCGCCGGCGGCCGCCCGTCAACGAAGCCGCTGCCGCGCGTCGCGCCCGCCGCGACGCGGGCGTTGCCATGCTGCGCCGCTTTCGTCGATACTTTGGCGGCAAACATTGCGCCGCGTGCGAGCATCCGTCGCATGCCAGGTGATCGGAAGGACAAGGTATGCACAGGTACAACATACTCGGGCTCGGAGCGTCGTACGGATCGCTCCTCGCCGTGAAGCTTCTGGCCGCGGGCAACGACGTGCATCTCGCGTGCCTTCCGGCGGAAGCCGCGCTCATCAATGCCGAGGGGGTGCGCGTGCGCATCCCGATCAAGGGGCGCTCCACCCTGTTCGAGGTGGATTCGCGCAGCCTGCCGGGACGGCTCACCGCCTCCGTTCCGGCCGAGATCGAGCTTCGCGGCTACGCTCTCGTCGCCCTCGCGATGCAGGAGCCGCAATACCGCGCCAGCGGCGTGCGCGAGCTCGTCGCGCGCATTGCGCAGGCGAAGGTGCCGTGCATGTC
>Ga0070741_10013776_pt1 | contig 14170 bp, 14 predicted proteins | sample Coa_R1_4_FD_66440 | JGI IMG/M metagenome (GOLD analysis project Ga0070741, IMG submission 66440) | Surface soil microbial communities from Centralia Pennsylvania, which are recovering from an underground coalmine fire - Coalmine... | ecosystem: Environmental > Terrestrial > Soil > Unclassified ... | reverse complement strand
CGTCGATGCGGTAACGGATGCGCAGGTCGCTCTCGAGCGGCTCGACGTGGATGTCCGTGGCGCGTTCGTGGATGGCTTCGCGGATGATCTGGTTGACGAATTTGACGACGGACGCCTCGGGGTCGTCGGCGCTGATGTCCATCGTCTCAAAGCGCTCGTCGGTGGCATCGAGCGCGCGGCTCGATTGCAGGATTTCCTCGAAGGTTTCCGCGCCGACGCCGTAGAGCGTCTTGATCGCGCGCAGGAGCTGGCTGCGCGGGATGAGCACCCACTCGATCTTTTTGTTTACGAGCTGCTGCGCGAGGCGTCGTGCGACGTTGTTAAAGACATCGTAGGTCGCGAGGCGGACGCTTTTCTCATCGGTCTTGAGCGGCAGGATGTGGTGCTTGAAAACGAAGCGGCTCGGCAGGATTCCGAGCGCGGTGCGGTCGACGCTTTTGATGTCGAGGGTCTCGACGGGCGTCTTGAATAGCTGGCCAAGATGGATCGCGAAGCGCTGCTCGTCGACTTTGCCGGAGTTGAGCACCTGCACGGTCCAGGTTTCGCCGTTGTTCGGCACCGACGCGAGTTTGCTCGCTTCCGCGACATCCTCGCAGCCGCTCGCGACGAGGACATCGACGAGGGATTTGCGGAGCGGGGAAGTCATTTTTCCTGATAGCGGAAGTTCACCGGATTCGGCGTGGCGTGTCCATGCGGCGCCGTATTTTCAATAGTCGCATCGAGGCTCGGGTCGATCAAGAGGCGCTCCTGCTCGATCTTTGAATTATCGACGCTTTCAAATGGCGTCAGCGAAACGACCGGGCGCATCAACACGATCAACTCCGCGCGATCGTTCTGCTTCTTGGTGTTCTTGAAAAGGTAGCCGAGCAACGGCACGCGGCTGATAAGCGGAACACCCGTGAGCGTCGAGCCGCCTGTGCGGGTAATCAATCCGCCGAGGACGATCGTCGAACGATTCGCGACGGAGAGGCTCGTTTTGACATAGCGACGCGAAATGGTCGGCACCGTCGTGCCGCCGACGTTGCGATCCGCGCCGGGAACGACGCTGTCGAGCTTCTGCAAAATATCGAGCGAGACCTCGCGATCGGAGTTGATGAGCGGCACGACCTCGAGTTGCAGCACGACGTCCTCGTATTGGATATTTGAGCTGACGGCGGCGGTGCTGTTGATGGCGTTGACATTGTTCACGTTTGACAAAGTTTGCGTGGGGATCGCGATGCGCTGGCCGGAAGCGATGATTGCTTTTTTGTTGTTGCTCGTGAAAACCATCGGGCGGTTCGTAATGCGGAAGCGCCCGGTCGAGTCGAGAGCGTGAACGATGACATCCATCGAGTTGGTAGCGCCGATGAGCGCGTTCAATCCACCGCCGCTCGCGATGCCCGCTGCGGTGGCGGCTGCGGTGCCGAGCGAGGTGCCCTGCGACCCGAGCAGGACGTGACCGCGCTGCTGGTTGAACACGCCGAGCGGGCTCGTGGTGATGCCATTCGTGCCTGTGACGCTGCTGAGCAGGCTGGAGGCGGGACTGCGCAGCAGATAATCGATACCGAATTCCTGATCGTCATTCAGCGACAGCTCGCCGATGATCGTGTTGAGCATCACCTGCGGCGCACGCACGTCCATTTGATCGAGCAGATCAAAAACACGCGTCTGCACTTCCTTGTTTCCGAGCACGATGATCGTATTCTCGCGCGGGTCGGCGATGATCTTGGTGTTGCCGACGGTCACGGCCTTCGGTGTTGTGTCTACCGGCTGGGTGGACAATTCCTCGGAGACATTGAATCCGCCGCCGCCGCTCGAGCCGCCGAACGACGTGCTGCCGCCGGTGTTCGCAACGGGATTATTGCGGTTTGTGGCTTGGTTTCCGGTTGCTGTTGTCGCTTCCTCTGGCTTCACTCCCGGTTCGGTGATCGCTTTCACGACAATGTCGAGCACGTCGGAAGCCGAGACGAATTTCAAGACGCGCTTCGCCGGTTCGCCGAACGGCACATCGGAATCAAACTCCTGAATCAACCGGCGAATGAACGGCAAATTGATCGGACGCGTGATGACGTGAATGCGATTTGTGCGCACGTCGGCGGTGAGCCGGATTTTACCGATGACGATCGATTCTTCCGACAAACCGGTCGCCGGATTTTCAATCGTCACCGATGGCGCAGCGGGGGGTGCGCCTTGCGGAGCGACTTCGGTCGTAGTGGTGGTTTGCCGCACACCGGGAGCTCCCGGCGTTGTGGTCGTGCCGGCCTGATTCTGCTGCTTTTCAAAAATCTTATCGAGCTTCTCCAGCACGTCCTTCGCATCGGCGCGCTCCAGCTTGATGAACTCGCTCACGACTTCAGCCGGCGGCACGTCGATTTCCTTGATCACTTTCGCGAGCGTGCGAATCACGCCGACGCTCTCTGTCACGAGCAGAGCCTGCGCCTTCGGCAACGCCACAGCGTTCGTGTAACTCGTCGGCGCGATATATTGCCCACCGAAAAGCGTCTGCTGCAATTCCGTCGGATCGGCGAATTGCAGTCTGAACATAAACGTCACCACGCGCTCGGTGTCCGGGAGTTGATCGAGATCGGAAAAAATCGGCACCGCAGCTGTGCGCGGGATTTTGCCAATGCCGACGACTTTGATGATGTGGTCGTCCTCGGGCACGAGCGAAAAGCCATTGAGCAGAAAATTGATCTCGATGATTTTGATTGCCTCGGTGCGCGGCACCTGGGCGTTCACTACGATGTTAACGTTTCCCTGCACGCTGTTGTCATAGACCACGCGTTTGCCGGTAAGCCGCTCGTAAAGTGCGAGCACGTCTTTCACATCCGCATTCGGATATTGCAGCCGCACCATTTCCTCCGTCGCCGCTCCGGTCGTGGGAGGGGTAATCGGAGCCGGTTGCGTCGTGGGAGATTGCGCCATGGCGGACGCGCAAATCAGGAGCAGAAAAAGGGCGGAAAGGCAGCGATGCACCAGCGTTATGTAAACGCGAGGGGCTGCGAGGTCAACCGTCGCACGCACGAGCGCGATTCTTTCCATTCGACTCCGCCCGATTGCGTCGTTAATTAAAGCCGCGATGAAACTGCCCCTCCGTGTTCTTTCCGGTGTCGTGCTCCCATTTTTTCTCGCGAGCTGCATGGCGATGCACCAGCGCCGCATCATTCGCGAAAATGTTTCGCCCGATCCGATGACGCCGGGGCAGTGGTCGCAAATCACCGGCACGTATCTCGGCCCGATTCGCTCGACAAACAACCGCTTCGGCACCGAAGGCGTGGTCGTCGCCGAGACGCGCATGGAAGTTTACGGCACGGCCGAGCATCCGCTCATTTTTTTAAAAATGCGCGCCGACACGACGAGCGCGATGACATTTTACGGTGAGCGCACCGAGACGTTCACGAACATTTCCGAACGACACTATGGAGTGCGCGGCGATGTCGTCGCGGCGTCGCATTTTCCAAATCAGCTTTACCTGAAACTCTGGCCGCAGCCACTTTCGCCGATGCTCGGCGGGTTCATGATCGTCACGTTTAACGGCCACGGCTGCGCGGAAGTCGAGTTCGTCGAGCACGCATTTCGCCACGGCGAGGGGACGCTGAAACGGCTGCCGAAGCTACCCGGCGTCTGCCGCGAGTAGTTTGTTTTTGCCCGCGATGCGGCTAATTTCTCCGGTGCGCACACGCGGTTTCACTTTGCTCGAAATTTGCCTCGCGATTTTCATCGCGGTGCTGCTGGTCACGCTCGCGGTTCCGAGCGTGAGCGGATTGCTTGCGGAGCAGAAATTGAAGCGTTCTTTCGAGGCCTTCGACGCGATGGCGCAGGAAGCAGAAAACCGCGCCGTCACCGAGCGGCGCGCCTACGTGATCGCGTGGGAAAAAGAAGGATTGAACCTGATTGCAAAAGAACCGGCGAACAAAGATGAGCTGAACGGTGTTAAACAACTTGAGTTTGCCGAAAAGGAAAGCTTCGATCTCACATTACCGGCGGCGCTCATGAAGGATCCTGCGCGGGAATGGATTTTCTGGCCGACCGGGACTTGCGAGCCTGCGACGATCGTTTACCACGGCGCAGCCGGGCAATGGAACGCGGTTTACGATCCGCTCACCGTGCGCGCACAATTTACGACGCAATGAAAAATCGCCGCGCTTTCGTTTTGCTGGAGGTGATGCTGGGCGTCGCGATTTTCGCAATGGGCGTGATCGCGCTCGGGCGCTGTGTTAACAACTGTCTATCCGCCGAAATCGCGCGAGCCGAGGACGAACGCGCCCGGCTCGCGCTGGAAAACCGCATGGCCGAAATCGAGTCGGGCGAGGTGGTCATCGAAGATCCAAAAACTGAGGAACTCGAAGGCCGCTTTGCGGGTTTGACGCTGAAACAAAGCCGCACACAACTCAAAGTGAAGAACGAAAAAAACGAGGACATTCTCGGCCTTTACAAGATTGATCTCGAAGTCGATTGGAACAACGGCAACGAACCGCAGGTTAAACAACTGACGTTTTATGTTTTGCGCTCGCGCTAAACGCGCTTTCACGCTGCTCGAGGTGGTTATCTCCGTCGCGATCATCGCGATGATTGCGATTTCGATTTATCGCTTCATCGAGTCGAGCCTGCGCGCGATTCAAATTTCGACGAAACAAAGCAATGACACCGCAGCGGTGCAGTCGCTGCTCGCGGTGCTCCAGGCGCAACTGCACAGCCTTCCTCCCGGCGAAATCGGCGCGCTGCTCGGCGACACGCACAAATTTCAAAACAAGGCCGCCGACGAACTGCAATGGCTATGCGGACCCGGCAACGGGCTTTTCACGCAGTTCGCCGACGGCGAATACCGCGCGACGCTGATGCTAAAACAAGTGCCAAAAACGAATACGTGCGAACTTGGCCTGCGTCGCCAGCGCGCCGAAAACAAAATCAACACCGCCCTCACGAACCAGCAGGAAAACTGGGTGCATCTGCTCGACAACGTCGACGCGCTCGAAGTGCGTTATTACGATCAGCGGCTTAACGCGTGGCTGGAAAAATGGACTGATCAAATGTCTCTGCCGTCCATCATCCGCATCCGGCTGTGGCGAGCAGGCGAGGAAAATCCGATAGAGGCAATTCTGGCGCTGCCGGTGAAACAATTGCCGACATGAAAAACGCACGTGTTACACGCGGTGGCTCGGCGTTAATCCTCTCGCTTTGGGCGTTACTGCTGCTTTCGGCGGCCGTTTTCGCGTGGCTGAAGTTGATCAACCAAAACATCACGATCTCCGGCGAAGCGAACGCCGGTCTCGACGCGAAAGCGCTCGCGCATTCCGGTGTGCAGGTCGCGCTGAACGAGCGGGTGACGCAATTAACGCCGCTGTTGCAAAATCAATTCGGACCGGATCGCAGCTACAAAGTGCAGCTCAAAGGCGAGGCGGGAAAACTGAACCTGAACTGGATTTTTCAAAGCGCAATCAATCCGCAGCCGACGCAGGATTCGCTCGCGAGAGTCGAAATTTTCAAGCGCTACCTCGAGCGCCGCGGATTGTCGTTTGAGGAACGGGAGACTCTGGTCGATTGCATGCTCGATTGGATCGATCCCGACAATCTCGTGCGGATGCACGGCGCTGAGGATGGACCAAATTATCATCCGCCGAATCGCGGGCAATTTGTCGGCGTCGAGGAAATCGCGCAGATCAAAGGCTCGAAGCCGCTCGTGTCGCAGCCAGGCTGGAAGGACGATCTCACTATTTACACGAATCCCGGCACGATCGATTTGCAGTGGGCGCCGGTGAGTGTGTTACAGGTGTTGCCGAATGTCGGCGATGCACGCGCGGTAAACTTTGTAAAATTTCGCCAAGGACCGGACGGACTCGACGGCACCAACGACGATCACATTTTCAAAGACATCAACGAAGCATTCCAATTTCTCGGGCTCGCCGGCGATGCGCGGAACGCACTCGCGCCGTATGTCACGTTGAACGACCGGATGGTTCACATCGTTAGCATCGGCCAGTCGGGAAAAGTGTATCGACAAGTCGAGGTCGTTGCCCGGAAACTCGGCGCCCAACCGCAAATCCTTTGGTGGAAAGAATAAAGCCCCGACACCCGCGAACTATTTTCCTGAGTCCCGCCACGCGCGGCTGGCGCATGCACGCCGGCATTGGCGAGCCGCCGCGCATGTTCGCGTCGCTCGAGGAAGTGGCGGCTGCGCTGTTGCCGGAGCAGGCTGTGCATCTCGCGCTGCCGGTTGGCGTGGTGCTGATCGAGCGAATGCGGCTGCCCTCGACGAATCGCGACGAGCTCGCGGCCATGATGCGGCTGCAACTCGAGAAGACGCTGCCGTTTTCGATCGACGAAGTAACGAGCGATTTCGAAGTGATTTCGCAAAGCGAAAACGAGTCGCTGATTCTCGCGCTCGCTGCGAACAACGAGCAACTCGACACGCTGACGGCGCCGTTGCGGACACGGCATTTTTTGCCGGAAAAAATCACGCTGTTTGCGCTGCACGTCGCGACGCAGATCGCGAAGGACGAAACGGTGTGCGTGATTTATATCGAAGATGAAAAAACCGTGCTCGCGATTTACGAGAACGGAAAGCTCGGCTACGCACAGACAATCGCCGCGATAAATGCCGATGACTTTCTCGCCGAGTTGCCGCAATTGCTGTTAACCGCGGAACTCGATGGCGTGCCGACGACGTTCGCGCGTGTGCGGCTCGACAAGGAACTCGACGCGTGGAGCGAACAGGCGCGCAATTTTTTCGGTGCGCCCGTGGAAAGCATTTCACTCAGCGCGGCGCTTCCGGAGCCGGCGCTAAACTTCGTTCCCGCTTCCTGGCACCGTGAGCGCGAGAACTTGCAACGCGCGTCGCGGATACGCTCGCGATTGATGATGGCGGGCGTGATTTATCTGGCGCTGTTGCTTATCGCGGCAGGCGCGCTTTTTTGGATGCAAAACCGGCTCACGAAGCTCGATCAACAAGTCCGCGCTACGCAACCGCAGATCGACTTGATCGCCGCGCAAAAAGCGAAATGGACCGCGCTTGCACCGGCGATCGAGCCGGGTCGTTACACGATAGAAATTTTGCTGCAGGTTTGTGACAGCCTGCCTTCGGATGAGATTCGCCTGACGAAATTCACCGAAACGCCTGCGCAATTTACGCTCGAAGCCGAGGCGCCAAATGCGGGTGTCGCGGTCGAGTTCGGCGAGCGATTGAAGAAAAGTCCGGGGCTGAAGGATTTCACCCTGCAAATCAATCCGCCTGCGATTTTGCCGAACGAGCACGCGCAGCTTCGGGTTTTCGGAAAACTATGACGCTTTCTTCGCGCGAAAAAATCCTGGCAGGCGCCGTCGTGCTCGCCTTTTTCATTGTGTTGAACCTTGTGCTGTTCAAAGCATTCGCCGGCAAACAGGCAACGCTCCGCGAACAACTCGCAATGCGTCGCCGTGACCTCGCATCGATGCAATTGCTCGCTTCCGAGCGCGACCTTTGGGCGAAGCGTGGCGAGTGGCTCGCGCAAAAACAGCCGAAGCTCTCAATGAGCGAGAACAGCGCGGACGTGCAGCTCGACCAACAGATCAGCGACATCGCGAAGCAGCATGGCGTCACGCTCGAAAATAAATCGTTTGCGTCGCCGTCGCGCACGCCGTCGTATCGCTCGGTCGCCGTGAATCTCGAAACAAAATGCTCGTGGCCATCGCTGATCGAGTTTTTGCACGACGTGCAGGGGCCGGAGCAGTTCACCGTATTTGAAAACGCCGAAATTTCGATCGACACCAGCGACGCTTCGCAAATGCGCGGAAGATTCCGCATCGCGCGCTGGTATGCGCCTGATTGAGAATGCGCGAATTCGATGTAATGTTTGGAACCATGCGCCGCTTTGTCCTCCCATTAATCATTCTGCAATCGTCTGTTTGCCTTGTTTCCGCCGCGGAAACGTCAGTCGCCCCGACGGCGCTGCCGCGTGATCGTTATAAGACAATGATCAAAAAATCACCGTTCGCTCCCGCAACGCCGACCGCAGCGGTTGCGGCGACGCCTGGTTTTGCAACGGGCTATTACGTCGCGGGTGTCGCGAAAATCGGCGACAAAGATTTTGTGACGATCGCTTCGCGTAACGGGCAATCGCGTTTCTCGCTGATGCCCGGCGAAGCCGGCCCGGACGGAATCACGGTAACAAGCGTGCAGTGGTCGAATGAGACCGGCAAAAGCAAAGCGACGGTGAAAAAAGGAAATGAAACCGGCACGATCGAGTTCGATCAAATGGCCGCGCAGGCCAATGCAGCGCCCGCGCCGCAAGTGACGCAGCCCGGACAACCCGGGATGATTCAACCGCCGCGCATGCCGAATATTCCGCGCATGAATATGCCGCAGCCTCCGAATTATCCGCAGCCGCCGCAGACTGGAATGGCCGCGCCGAATGGCCAGCAGCCGGACATGCGCCGGCGCATTCGCATTATCAATAACAAACCGCAGTAGCGGCTACTTGTCCCAGTTGCCGATGTCGTCGCTGGTGTCGGGCTTGCGATCCGGGCCGGCAGAGTAAAGGTCGAACGAGTTCGGGTTGTGCTTGCCCGGTTGGACGTAAACGTAATCGTTTTGCCAAGGATCTTTCGGCAATTTTTCAAACAACTGCCGCCATTGCGTCGGTTTCGGATCGGTGTCCGGTCGCGTCACAAGCGCCTGCAGACCTTGCTGTGATGTCGGTAAAAATCCGTTAAACGACTGGTAAAGCTTAAGCTGCGTGGAGATCGACTCGAGATCGCTGCGGACGCGGACATCCTGCGCGACGCCGACATTTCCGCCCATCGTGTAAATCGCCGCGCCGGCGAGCAGCGCGATGATCATGACGACGAGCATGATTTCCAAAAGAGTGAAGGCGCTGCGTTTATTTTGACGGAGGATCATGGCGTGTTGTTTTCGTATTTAAGTTGCACTTCAACGGCGCGAATCGCAACTGCCGTCCCGCGATTTGCGGATTGAATCGTGATGCTGTTCGTGCCGGCGTTGAGCGCCGAACCGGGAATGACCTTCTGGCATTTAAGCCAGCCGCTGTAATGAAACGTCGCATCGGCTTGCATCGGCTGAATGCTCGCTTGATAAGCCGGATCGGCGATATCGGGCAGCACGAGCGTCGCTGCGCCGAGTTCGCGATCGTTTACCGAGATTTGCGGCGGCGCTGCGATATAGACGTTGAGAATTTCGAATGTCAGCACGGCGATTTGCGGTTGCGCCGCGAGATCGAATTCAAATCCGCTCGCGCTCTTTTCCGGCGAAAGAACGATCGTGCCGTTTTCGAGCACGGCTTTCACGCGACCGAATAATAGCGTGTCGTCGGCGGTCGGTTGCGTCGTCGGTGCGTTGTTGAATGGATCAGTGAGTTTCGCGGACGGTGCGAAATCAATCGACGCGAGCGACTGCACCTTTTGCACCGTGCTGACAAACGCGCCGTGCACATTCGCACCGTCTCCGGATACTTCGATGTCGATGTAATCGACGCCGGCCATCGCAATCGTGAGCGTTTCGGAACTCGGCAGCCCAAGCCCTTGCCCGAGTTGCCGCGGCGCAAACACGCGGTTTCCGATTTCGCTCCACGCAGTGACAACAGGCTGTTGTGTGTCGTCAAAATATAAACGGAGCATCAGCTCATCGTTTAGTCCCGCAAACTGCCGGAACCGTAGCCGGAAAGTCGTTTTCTCTATTTTGCCGTCGCTAGCTTTTTGCGGCTCGATTTCAAAAGCCTCGAGCCAGATCGGAAACGAACGCTGTTTTGCAGTCGACGACGAGAGCGCGGAAAAATCGAGATACGTTGTAAACGGGATCGGCTGAAGTTTCAGATCCTGTGCGCGCGCAAAACCAGAGAGCGCCATCAACAGCGCCGCGAGAATTTTTAAGCTGGGGCGGGGAAGTATGCGGTGGATTGTGGAACCTCGTTTCCGTGCGGATTTGTAGTTCAATGCATCCGCGTCCGCAAGCCCGATGTGAGATTGAAGACCGCGCTCAAAATGCCGTAGACCACGAGCCCGACGATTGCCGCGATCGCGATCATGATGACCGGCGGAATCAACGACGACGTGAGCTTCACCTGCTTGTCGAGCTCGCGCTCGTAAACATCGGCGATCATCTGCATCGTCTCGCCGAAGCGACCGGTCTGCTCGCCGACCGACATCATGTCGAGGAACAGCTCGGGAAAAACCTTGTGCGGCCGCAGCGCATTTGAGAGCGACGCGCCGTCGATCACCGAGCGGCGCATCTCGACCATTTTCTGCCGCACCCATTCGTTGCCCGAGATTTCCTCGAGCAACTCCAGCGCGCGCAGCAGCGTCACGCCATTCTCGACCAGCGTGCCGAGCGTCCGCGCGAATTGCGCGTAAAGCCGGTAGCGCATGATGTGTCCGTAGCCCGGAATGCGCCAGCGGAAGTAATCCCATGCCTTGCGCCCGGCCTGCTCCCGCGTCAAAAATTTAAACGCGCTGTAGCCCGCGAAGGTCGCGACGATCGCGACCCACCAATAGCCCGCAATGATCCGATTCGCCTCCAGCAAAATGCGCGTCGCCATCGGAAGCTGCTGGCCTGTTTGCTCAAAAAACCCGGTAAGCTGCGGCACCATCACCGTCATGAAAATGATGATCAGCCCGATGCCCGCGACCACGAGCACCGCCGGATAGACGAGCGCCTGTTGCACGCGGTCGCGCAACGCCTTCACGTCCGCTAGGTGCGTCACGAGTCGCCGCATGATTTCCGCCAGCGAGCCACTCGCTTCGCCTGCCGAGACCATGTTCACGTAAAGCGGCGAGAAGATTTTCGGGTAATCTCGCATCGCCTGCGAAAGACTGCGGCCATCGACCAGCGAGCGGTGGAGCGACTGCGAGAGGCCTTGCAGCTTCGGATGTTTCAGCCGCTTTTCGAGAATCCCGAGCGCCTCATCCAATGTCATCCCCGCGCCGAGCAAATGCCCAAGCTGCTCGGTAAAAAGAAACTGCTGCGTCAGCCCCAGCGTCTCCACCTGCTGCGCCGCCGTGCCCGTGCGCGCCTTCTCCACAGTGCGCGCCGCATTTCCATCCGCGAGCGCCTCGATCTTGATCGGAAAAAACCGCTGCTGCTCGATCTGCAAAATCGCCCCCGCGCGATCACTCGAATCGATCACGCCATCCACCAATTTTCCATCGGCGCTGCGGGCGGTGTAGCGGAATTGCGGCATTTTAAAAAATGAAGCTTACGACAACGAACGGGAGAATAGCTTCGCGTTCGACTCCTTTGTGAGCGGCGATCAGCTGCAGGATACTATTGAGTGTTCCGGTTCGCAAAAAAGGATGATTCGGCAATGGCCTATTTTACGTCAAGGTGACATTTTGTTTTCGCAAAAAAGCGCCCATTTGTGACCGGCTTCGCTCCGATGAGAGGCGGCTTTGCTCAAATGAGAGCCGGCTTCGCTCAGATGAGAGATCGCCTGCATCAAATTGACCATCGCCTCTCTCCGATGAGAGATCGACTGTCTTAAATCGACCATTTCCTCTCACCGATGAGAGCTCCGGCTCGTCAAATGACCATCCGCCTGTCTCAAACGATTCACCGGCTTTATCAAATGCATGTCCGCCTGCCTCAAATCGCCCGTCACCCTCGTCAGATGAGCGCCCGCCCTCCTCAAACGCATACTTGGTGTCGTCCGATGAGCGATCCGGCTGATCAAACGGCATCCCGGCACCGTCAGATGAGCGCTCCGTCCACTCAAACGGCATTTCAGCCTGCTCCGATGCCATTCGGACGCTGTCAAACGGAAGCCGTCGTTCCCAAAATGACACCGCGTTGTAGCCGAACGATTGTTCCGTCCGCTCGAACGAAATCACGATTTCAGCAAAAGAAAAAGCGGCTTGGCCGAAACCAAGCCGCTTTGCAATGAACCAAGGAAAGCGTTATGCCGTCACCTTGCGGCGGCGAGCGAGATAAACACCACCCGCCACAATCCCCATCCCCAGCATCCCATAAGTCGAAGGCTCTGGAACAACGGTAAGAGAAGCTGCGCCATTGGTAGATCCTTGCCCATTTCCATTGGGCTCAGTTCCACCAGCTGCCGTATCGAGAAAGTTAAGATTTACCGTTTGTCCATCGGCAGGAGTGACCCATGCCGTCGTGGAACCATTTTCAACTGCGTCTGTGCGAAACTGCCCGTAGGTAGTATTCGCGCCCGGGGAGCTTGAACTGGTCGTTAAAGTGGGCCACCAGCGAAGAAGAAGCTGATCGCCCGCAGTCCAATTGCCGGACAACGTCAAAACGATGGAATGGAAATCACCGCCAGCGCTGCCGACCGTATTGTGGTTCAAGGCGTAGCTGGCGACGACCGTGTCGTCAGAGCTACCGCCAACGAATGAACTTGCGCTTGGCGCAGTAAAGGAGTTGTCGGTGGTGCTGGCGATAATTTGAAGCAATGTTCCGTCCGGCACCGGGGTGGTGCCGTTGGACTGGTAAAGAATGCCAGCGGTGAGGTTAAGTGTTAAAGTTGCCTGCGCAGACGCGGTAAGAAATGCTGCGGCGGCGAAAGTGGATAACAGGAGGGTCTTTTTCATTATTAGGGGGTTCAGATTGGATCGAGCAGCAGACGATTAGTCGTAACTCGGTGCGTTTTGCCAGAACTGTGTAGCACCATTGTTGGTAGTTGCTTTTCGAACAACGAAGCCAGAGCCGGCGGGAATGACATCACTTCCAGCATCAACGGTAACGTCCTGGTTAGCTTTGCGCCATGCTCCATTGTAGTAGAAATAGGTCGCAGACGCAGATTTGTTAAAACCGACTTGGGTATTATCAAACACGTAAAGTTCATCCGCTCGGAGGAAGGTGGAAGTGCTCGGCGTAAAGGCACCGCTTTCGACCAGTCCTAACTGATTAAGCGACGTATCGACAGGACGCGACAGGGAGAGGAGGTTATCCTGTTTTGTGCCAGTTTGTGTTGCGACGGGGAGACTTAATTTTTTGCGGGTAGGCACGTTGCCGGTGAATGTCAGTGTCGTGGTTGTCCCGTCATTGTTGCGAATCTGGAAATATGCCCCCGGAAGGAGAATATCGTCACCGTGATCTTCGGTAACTGCATTGCCGGCAAGTCTCCAGGCCCCATTTAAGAAGAAATAGCTTTTTGCGGTGGAGAGATTAATTCCGGAACCGGAGTAGTTGGGAATATAGATTTCCGTCTTCCTAATAAAGGCCGAGGAGGAAGCCACAAACGAAGTTCCCGCGTCAGAAGCCGGAAAAACCGACGATAACGAAGGATATGGCAGGATGGTAACCTGTGTGTTGGCCCCGACGCCACTGAGCGTATCGCCGTTCAGGTTGAGCGTTAACGTGCTCGCATCGTTCGCAGTCACGTCATACGCGCTGCCTTCTTTCGGGCAGGCACTGACGGAAACCGTTTGACCGCTGGCAGTGCTGCGGGCGGCGATGGTCGCGGTGATTTGCGTGTTGGAATCAACTGATTTCACGATGAAATAAGCGTTGCCAACGAGAAGGCCATTGCCGACGGCAACGGTGCTGGTGAAGGTGGTGCCGCTGCCTGTGATCGTCGCGCTGCCTTGCGTGGTAGAGGCACTGCCCGAAAGGGTCGTCAGTTGCGGGCCGAGAAGCGCGTAATAGTGCTTCGACTGTGTCCCGGAGGTATAGACAAACTGATTATTGGTCCAGCCGGTCGAACCGGAGATCGTGACGACACTCCCCGAGACCGAGGCGATGGTGCCGACGAATTCAGGCGCGCGGGTGAACGGGATCGAAACGATCGTATCCGAGCTGCCCGAGCAGGTGATTTTATAAAAACCAACAGGATCAGTGGCGACAGTCGTCTGTCCGAAACTGCTGGCGGTTAATACGGCGGTTAAGAATGCGATCCAGATACACTGGACCTTCGTTCGGGGGTTCATTGCGGTGTATATCTAATGCATTTGACTGATCTTAGCAAGCGACCGGTAGCATTTTTAGAAAAATGCTTGGTGAACCGTTGAAGCTTGCGCTTTTTCCTCTTTTTACCGTGGCGGATCTCCGAAAAGGGAGGGGCGCCTCTGACCCCGGCATGTTACGCTAACGCAAACAAATCCCGCTTCTACAGTTTTGTCGCTAAACCAGGCTGAGCTGGTTTTTGAAGATCCACATCAGCGCCTTGACGCCGAGTTCGAGCACGTTGAATGGCTTGCCGACGAAATCGTTGCCTCCACTCAATGTCGATTGCGCGCGTGTTTTGAAATC
>Ga0070741_10013775_pt1 | contig 14170 bp, 15 predicted proteins | sample Coa_R1_4_FD_66440 | JGI IMG/M metagenome (GOLD analysis project Ga0070741, IMG submission 66440) | Surface soil microbial communities from Centralia Pennsylvania, which are recovering from an underground coalmine fire - Coalmine... | ecosystem: Environmental > Terrestrial > Soil > Unclassified ... | reverse complement strand
CCTACTGCCGCGCGCAGCTCGTCGCCATGTTCGAGAACGTCCCGGAGGAGAAGTGAGCAGCCTGAACCGCGTGTCGGCCCCGGCGAGCCGCCGTGCCGGCCGCCGACGGGGGACGACGCGCGAGCGCCCCGCCGGCCGTCGGCCCGCGGGGCGCTCTTACGCCTCTCTCCTGGTGCCCGTTACGGCAGCGGCTGCGCTTCGACTTCCTTGCGGAACTGCGCGTAGCCTTTGATGTTCGGGTGGTAGCTTTCTTCGAGCGGGTTTGACTGCCCGTTCAGCCACTCTTCCGAGGCGCACACCTCGTGCGCTTTGAACGCCGAGCGCGGGTCCACGAAGGTGAAACCGTGCGATTCTGCCTGTGATTTGATGACGGCGTCGAGTTTGTCGCCTGTTTCGTTCAGTTTCTTCTCGTTCGACCCGGTGAGGAAGTTCGCGTTGCAGGTCGTCCCCGTGTCAGTGAACAGGTGCGGGTAGCCGATGATGATGACTTTCGCCGTCGTCGCCCGTGACTTGACGTTGTTGTAGGTCGTGTTCAACACGCCCGGGAGTTTGTTCGCGATGTAGCTGTTAGCTTCGCTGATCGCGCTGCCGCATGTGAAGTAGTACAGCGCGCAGTTGATGATCACGTTGCTGAACCCGGCGTCGTTGCCGCCGATCGACAGCGTCACCAGCGACGTCGTGCTGTTGAGGTTGCCCAGCTGTTTTTCGTTCACTTCGGGCGTCTTGGCGCCACTGCACGCTTCGAAGTTCAGCGTGTATCCCTTGGCGGACGCGATTTTCGGCGCGTACGCTTCAGGGCTGCGCTTGCAGCTGCCGGATTCCGAGTAGAACACGCGGCTGCCGACGCCGGCCGCGTATGAGTCGCCGAGCGCGACGTACTGCTTGGCTGCCGCCTGCGCAGCCGGGATCAGGAACCCGACCATGAGCGCAGCGAGACCTACGATGCGGGTGGTTCTCCCCATCAGCTTCTCTCTCCCCTTCCGTGAATTAGCCCCGAAGCCGTGCTTGTCCCTCATCGTTGCCGGGGTGGCTGGCTTCTCCCCGGGGCACTGGTCGGTCTAACCTAACCGCGGTAGTTCACATGCGTCAACCCCATTTTCCGGAATCCGCCACAGGACCCGAAAGAGGGGGTTGAACTTGTTCCGAGGTGACAATCCGGGAGCGTGATCCTGTCCCGGTGTGACAGCCTCAGAAGCTCGGTTCGGCCGTCCTCAGCGGCTGGTGCACATCCGTCCTCGCGAGGTGGCGAGAGAGAAACAGCAACTGGTCGGAGACGGAGCGCTCGAACGGCTCGCCGACGTATATGTCGAAGTGACCGAGTGGGTAGGTTCGCACCTCGGCGCGGCCGGTCGCGAGCCAGGCGGCGTCCTGCGCGGCCTTCGGCGGTGCGACCGCGTCGCGGTCGGCGATCTGGACGAGGAGCGGGCACGGCAGGCGGTCGGCCTTCAGACCCGGGCGGTAGAGCGCGGCGGTGAGGGCGAACCGCGCGAGCACCTCGTTCTTCCACGTCGGCCCCGTGATCGCGCGGTATCCCGGCTCCGCGTCGGGGGTGCTCATCGCGGCGAGCGTGCCGGGCGGGGCGACGATCGGGAGCGTCAGGGGCTCCCGGCCGCGAAGCGAGCCGATCCAGTCGCGCAGCGCGATCAGCGTAATCCGGTTCAGCGCGCCGATGCCGGCGTAGCGCTGGAGGCCCAGCAGCGTTGCGCGGCCGTCCATCGCGGGCGTCTGGGCGATCGCGGCGGCGACGCGCCCCTCCGCCACGGCGACCTCCACCACGTGGCCGCCGGAGTAGGAGGTCCCCCACAGGACGATCCGCTCGGGGTCCACCCCGTCGAGGCCGCGCGCGAACGCGATCGCCGACGCGTAGTCCTCGAGCTGGTGGCGCACCGATACGAGCTGGCGCGGCTCGCCGCCGCTCGCGCCGAAGTGCCTGTAGTCGAACACCAGCGCGTCGAGCCCCGCGGCGGCGAAGCGCTCGGCGTAGGGCAGCAGGCCCGAGTCGACGGTGCCGCCGAAGCCGTGCGCGAGGACCACGCACGGCCGCCGGCCGGCCCCGTCCGTGTAGGCGCCGCCCTCGCCGCGCAGGTGCACGCCCGCGATCCGCTCTCCCCCGCTCGCGAACTCGACGGCGCTCAAGCGAGTGCCCCGACGTCGATCCTCGCGGCCCGTCCCGCCGCGTCGCGGCCAGTGGGCGCGCCCGCGCGCGCCCGCCGCTGGCCGTTCGGGATCGTGCGGTGTTCCAGCTCGCGCTTGTAGGAGTACCACTCGAGCTGCATCGTGTGGCGCGGCTTGTCGACGAAGTGCCCCTTGTGGAAAGCCTCGTCGCTGACGATCTCCTGCTCCATCTCCGCGTCGGGCGGCGGGGCCCAGTCGCCGCTCAGCCAGCGCGCTGCGAGCTTCGACTGCAGCTCGGCGAACGGGAAGATCGTGGGGATCGGCTGCCCGAGCCCGATGAACGCGAGGTCGTCGATGCCCGGTTTCAACATCCGCTTGAACAGCGGCAGCACGTTGTCCGGCGCGCTGAGGAAATCCTTGTCGAAGAACGGGAAGCTGATCTGGTAACCGGTCGCGTAGATGATCGCGTCCACACGCTCGACCGAGCCGTCGGCGAAGCGGACGGAGTCGCCGAGAAGCTCGGCGACGTCGCCCTTGGCGACCGCGTCTCCCGCGCCGAGCCGGCCGAGCAGCTCGCTGGAGACGGTCGGGTGAGCGTCGAGGAAGTTGTGGTTGGGGGTCGGCAGGCCGAAGTCCTCCATCCGCCCCGAGAAGATCAGCGGCAACAGGCGCGCCATCCGCCGCTGCAGCTTCGCGGGCAGCATCGGGTTGGTCTTCACGACCTGGTCGGCCGGTTTCCCGAACAGGTACTTGGGCACGACATAGGCCCCCGAGCGGGTCGACAGGAAGACGGTCTCGCACATGGTCTTGCGGGCGAGCTCGGAGACGATGTCCACGGCGCTGTTGCCGATCCCGACGACGAGCACCCGCTTGCCTTTGAGGTCGAGCGGGTCGGCGGGGTCGACGTAGTCGTGAGAGTGGATCTGCGGCCCGTCGAAGGAGCCGGGGAAGGACGGCATGCGCGCGTCCCAGTGGTGCCCGTTGCAGACGAGCAGGGCGTCGAACGCGTGCGTCGAGCCGTCGTCCAGGGTGATCGCCCAGCCGCCCCGCTCGCCGCGCTCGGCGCGCGTCACGCGCGTGTTGAAGCGGATGCTGCGGCGAACATCGAAGGCGTCCGCGTAGTCGCGCAGCCACTCGAAGATGTGGCTGTGGTGCGGGTAGTCGGGATAGCGGTCGGGCATCGGGAAGTCGCGGAAGGAGATCGACGGCTTGGAGATGTCGATGTGCAGCGAGCGGTATGCCGAGGACACGCCGTTCGGGTTCTGGAAGTACCAGTTGCCGCCGACCTCGTCGGAGGCCTCGAAGCAGGTGTGCGGCACGCCGAAGTCGTCGAGCGACTTGCAGGCGGTGAGCCCGCTGACACCGGCGCCGATGATGCAGACGTTCGGGGGCGCTGAGGTCATGCCCGCATGCTAGAGACAGCGCGCCGGCAAGTGCCCCGCCGTCGCCGTCGTCGAGGCCGCGCCCGGGGCCCCGGCGTGGGCGCCGGCGGCCGGGAGCCTGAGGCGTCTGCGTCCTGCGTCAGCTCGCGGCGAGCGCAGCCGGCCGGCGCTCGGCCCACGGGCGCGCCGTTTCCAGCTGGGCGGCGAGCGCGATCAGCTGCGCCTCGTCCCACGGCCCGCCCGTGACCTGGACCCCGACCGGCAGGCCCTCGTCGGTCCAGTGCAGCGGCAGGCTGACCGCGGGCAGGCCCGTGACGTTGCCGAACGCGGTGAACGAGACGCTGGCCACGACGTCGAAGTTGGGCTGGTCCGGAGCGGCGTGCTGGGCCTCCATGATCGCGCCCGCCTTCGGCGGCAGGATCGCGGAGGTCGGGGTGAGCAGGACGTCGAAGTCGCGTCCCCAGCGCCCCACCTCCCTGCGGCTGAGCAGCTCCAGCTGCTTGGCCGCCAGCACGTAGTCGTATGCGCCCGTCTCGCTCGAGAGGCTGCGCTGGTGGCGGATGTGGGGCTCGGTCGCGTCCCAGTCGACGCCGTCGTAGTCGGCGAGGCCGCCCTGTGTCAGCGCGATGAACGGCGGCACCATCTCTTCGGAGATCGTCGGCACCTCGACCTCCTCGACCGAGTGGCCGAGCTCTTCGAGCAGGGCCGCGGCGCTGCGGGCGGCGGCGACGCACGCCTCGTCGGTCGGGATGCCGAGCGGCGCCTGCGCCATCAGCCCCACGCGCAGCGGCCCCACGGCCGCGCCGGCGTCCCGCGCGAAGGGGTGCTCGGGGGCGGGCGCGTTGTACCAGGCGTCGTGGTCGGGGCCGGCGATCGCGTCCAGCACCGCGGCCGAGTCCGCGACCGTCCGCGAGACGACGCCCTCGACGACTGCGCCGAGCCAGCTCTGTGCCAGGCGCGGCACCCGCCCGCGGCTCGGCTTCAGCCCGACGAGCCCGCAGTAGGAGGCCGGGATCCGGATCGAGCCGCCGCCGTCGTTGGCGTGGGCGATCGGGAACATGCCGGCGGCCACGGCACCGGCGGCGCCGCCGCTCGAGCCACCCGGCGAGCGCGAGAGGTCCCAGGGGTTGCGGCTCGGCCCGAAGCGCAGGTTCTCGGCGGCGGTGATCACGCCGAACTCGGGCGTGTTGGTCCGCCCGCACAGGACGAAGCCGGCGGCGGCGAGCGCGCCGACGACCAGCTCGCTCTGCTCGCTCGGCCCGTCGGGCGCGCCGCGCGAGCCGTAGGTGACGGGCCAGCCGGCCACCGGCGTGAGGTCCTTGATCGGAATCGGCACGCCGAGGAACGGCGCATCGTCGCCATGCGCCAGGCGGCGGTCGGCCTCGCCGGCGGCGGCGCGCGCTTCTTCGTCGTTGCGCCAGGTGACCTCGTTGAGCTCCCCGTTGAGACGGTCCACCTCGGCGAGGCACGAGTCGAGCAGCTCGACGGCGGAGACCTCGCGCGCCCGAAGCGACGCGGCGAGCTCGGTTGCGGGCGTGAACGGGCTCAGCTCGGACATGGCGCGAGCCTACACGGATGCGCGAGCTCTAGACTTGCCAGTCGATGCGCGGCAAGACAGTGTTCGTCACCGGCGCCGCTCGGGGGATTGGCGCGGCAAGCGCAGAGCGCATGTACGCCCGCGGGGCGAACGTCGCGCTCGTCGGACTCGAGCCCGAGCGGCTGCGCGAGAACGCGGAGCGCCTCGGCGAGCGCGCCGCGTGGTTCGAGGCGGACGTGACCGACATCGAGGCGCTCGAAGCCGCGGTGGCGGGGACGGTCGAGCGCTTCGGCGGCATCGACGTCGCCATCGCCAACGCGGGCATCGCGTTCACCGGCACGCTCTCGACCGCGCCGATCGAGCAGGTCGAGCGGACGCTCGCCGTCAACCTGCTCGGCGTCTGGCGCACCGACCGCGCGGTGCTGGGCGAGCTGCGACGCAGCCGCGGCTACCTGCTCAACATCGCCTCGCTGGCGGCGGTCACGCACACGCCGATGATGGGGCCCTACACCTCGGCGAAGGCCGGGGTCGAGGCGCTGAGCGACGCGCTGCGGCTGGAGCTCGCCCCGCACGGCGTCGGGGTCGGCTGCGCCTACTTCGGCTTCCTGGACACGGACCTCGTCAAAGCGAGCTTTGCGACACCTTCGACCGAAGCGATGCAGCAGCAGATGCCGGACTGGATGCGCACGCCCGCGCCGCTCGGCAAGGCGATCGACGCGATCGAGCGCGGGGATCGGCCGCCGCTCGGCGCGCGTGTGGTCACCGCGCTGGGTCGGGCCGCTGATCTACCTGCGCGGCCTGCTGCAGCCGCTGCTCGAACGCCGGGCGCTGCGCGCGATCGACTCGCTGCGCGAGAACGTCCGCATCGCCGAGACCTCGGAGGAGGCGGCGGCGATGGACCCCCTGCTGGGCGTCTCGGCGAACGCCCTGCCGGAGTCCGAGCGGGCCGCCCCTCTCGCCTGAGCGCCGACCGGCTCCCGGGCCGCCGCGACCCCGTCCCGGCGCTCGACGAGGTCGTGGCGGTGAGGCGCCGGGGATGGCGGGCGAGGTCAGTCCTCGCCCACCGTGGCGTCGGCGTCCTCGCCCTCGGCGAGGATCTTGTAGAGATCGCGCCGCGCCTGCGTGAGCACGTCCTTGGCGCTGCGCATCTGCGCCTCGCTGCCGGTGCGCATGACCTGCGCGAACGCGAAGCCGACCTCGCGGATCAGCTTGCCGAGCTGATGTGCGAGCGGGCTGAGCTCGTCGCTCATCTGCTCCCACGGAGCAGGACGCTCGCCGCGCTCCTCGACGGCCTTGCGGCCCGCGTCGGTGAGCGTGTAGAGCTTGCGCCCCTCCTGCTCGCCGGTGGCGATCAGGCCTTCGTCCTCGAGCTGGGCGAGCGCCGGGTAGACCGAGCCGGGGCTCGGGTTCCACGAGCCCTCGCTGCGCTCCTGTACCTCCTGCATGATCTGGTAGCCGTTGCGCGGCTCCTCGGCGAGCAGCAGCAGAGCCGCTGTGCGGATGTCGCCGCGGCGCGCCCTGCGCCCGCGACCACGCGGGCCACGCGGGCCGAAGCCGGGGCCATCGCCCCATGGCCCGCCCGGGCCGAAGCCGTGGCGGCGGTGACGGTGGCGTCCGGCGCCGGGGCGGCAGCCGGACATCTCGGATGAAAATCCATGCATCTCAAAACTCCTATCGTGAAATACCATTGCGATATCACGATATATCGTAATACTCGGCATCCTTCAAGCCCCCCACCGGTGCGGGCGCGGTTCCCAGCCGCGGGACGGGGGCCGCCGGCGCCTACGCCGCGTAGCGCTGCGCGGAGCGGGCGCGGGCCTTGGCGGCCTCGACCTCGCGGTCTTTCGGCGGCGCGTTCGTGACGAGTTCGTCGAGCAGCCGCCGGGATACTTCGGCGACGGCCTCGACGGCACGCTCGAACGCCGCCTCGTTGGCCTGCGAGGGCTTGGTGAAGCCGCTGATCTTGCGCACGTACTGCAGCGAGGAGGCGTGAACCTCCTCCTCCGTGGCGGGCGGCTCGAAGTTGTAGAGGTTGCGGATGTTTCGGCACATGCGGCGATCCTAACGCCGCGGGCCGGCGCGCTCCTAGTGGCGGAAGTGCCTGCGGCCGGTCGCGACCATGGCCGCGCCCGCAGCGTCCACCGCGGCGACGACGTCCTCGTCGCGCACCGAGCCACCGGGCTGGATCAGGGCGCTCACCCCGGCCGCCATCGCCAGCTCCGGCCCGTCGGCGAACGGGAAGAAGGCGTCGGAGGCGAGCGAGGAGCCGGCCAGCAGCTCGGGCTGCGCGTCCTGCGCCTTCTCGATTGCGATCCGCACGGCGTCGACCCGGCTCATCTGGCCGGCGCCGATGCCCACCGTCGCGCCGTCGCGCGCGATCACGATCGCGTTCGAGCGCACGTGGCGGCAGACGATCCAGCCGAACAGCATGTCCTGCCACTCCTGCTCGCTCGGCTGCCTGGCGCTCGAGACCTGCATCTGCTCGCGCGTCTCCTCGACGGTGTCACGGCTCTGCACGAGCCTGCCGCCGAGGACCGGCTTGCCTTCGACCTCGCTCGTCGGGGCGGGCCAGTGCGCGAGCTCCAGCAGGCGCACGTTCTTCTTCTGCTGCAGGAACGCCAGCGCCTCGGGCTCGTACCCCGGCGCGAGCAGGACCTCGATGAACTGCGTGCCGAGCTGCTCGGCGGCGGCGGCGTCCACGCGGCGGTTGACGGCGATGACGCCGCCGTAGGCGCTCTGCGGGTCGCACGCGAAGGCGCGTTCGTAGGCCACGCGCACGTCGTCGCCGACCGCGCACCCGCAAGGGTTGTTGTGCTTGACGATCGCGCACGCGGGGCGGTCGAACTCCTCCACCAGCTCGCGGGCGGAGGCCAGGTCGAGCAGGTTGTTGAACGACAGCTCCTTGCCGTGAAGCTGCTCCACACCCGCGAGTAGGTGCGTGGGCGCCCCGGCGCGCGCGTAGAAGGCGGCGCGCTGGTGCGGGTTCTCGCCGTAACGGAGGTCCATCACCTTCTCGAAGGACTCCGCGAACGTCCCGGGCAGCTCGCCGTCGCCGGCCTCGCGCGAGGCGAACCAGGTCGAGATCGCCGCGTCGTAGCGCGCGGTCGTCGCGAACGCGCCGGCCGCCAGGCGGCGCCTGGTCTCGAGGCTCAGCCGCCCGCCGCTCTCGCGCAGCTCGGCGAGCACCGGCGCGTAGTCGGCCGGGTCCGTCAGCACCGCAGCGAAGTCGCTGTTCTTTGCGGCGGCACGGATCATCGTGGGGCCGCCGATGTCGATGTTCTCGATCGCCTCGCCGTCGGTTGCGTCCGGACTCGCGACGGTCTGCTCGAACGGGTACAGGTTCACGCACACCAGATCGACCTGCTCGATCTCCTGAGCCCCGGCCTGCTGCAAGTGGCTGTCCTCGTCACGGCGGGCGAGCAGGCCCGCGTAGAGGCGCGAGTTCAGCGTCTTCACGCGCCCGTCCATGATCTCGGGGAAGCCGGTGTAGTCCTCAATCGAGCGGACCTCGACCCCGGCCTCGGCCAGCTCGCGGGCGCTGCCGCCCGTCGAGACGATCTCGACGTCGAGCTCGCGCAGCCCGCGCGCCAGCTCGACCAGGCCCCGCTTGTCGGAGACCGACAGCAGCGCGCGGCGGATCCGCACCTCGCCCGGCTGTGCCGGCTCGACGCCGGCCGCTCTCTCGCTCACCACGTTGCTCTCCGAGGCCATGAGGGGAGCCTATCCAGCGTCGCCTGACCTCGCAGCCCGTGGCGGGCCGCAGACGATCCGCCGCGGGTTGGCCGGGTCGGGCGAGAGCGCACCCGCCGCGAACAGCCGCACGGCCTCGGGCAGCAGCGAGTGCTCGAGCGGTCTGAGCGCCTGCAGAACCTCCTCCGCGCTCCCGGGCTCGGGGAGCTCGATCGCGCGCTGCAGGATCACCGGCCCGGTGTCCACGCCGGCGTCGACGAAGTGGACCGTGACGCCGAACACCTTCACCCCGTAGGCGAGCGCCTGCTCGACGGCGTGGAGCCCGGGGAAGGCCGGCAGCAGCGAAGGATGGACGTTGATGACCGCGCCGGGGAAGCGCTCGAGGAAGCGCTCGCCGAGCAGCTCCATGTAGCCGGCGAGCACGACCAGCCGCGCGCCCGAGCCCTCGACCCAGTCGCCGAGGGCCTGGTCGCGGGCGGCGCGGTCGGGGTAGTCGGCGCGCGGAAAGGCAGCCGTCTGGACGCCGCGGCGGCGCGCTCGCTCCAGCGCCTGCGCGTCGGCAGTGCTCGACGCGACCGCGACGAGGAGCGCCTCGTCGCCGTGGACGGTGTCGAGCAGGGCCTGAAGGTTGGTGCCGCCACCGGAGACGAGGACGGCGATGGGCAACGGCGCGCTCACGCGGCGCTGCGGAATCGCTGAGCGGTGCGCACGCGGTCACCCTACTGGCGGGCGCTTTGACAGCGGCCCCCGCATCGGCGAGGCTTGCGGGCATGATCACGGTGATCGGAGGGGTCGTGCTGGTCGTGCTGCTCGGATTCGCGGCCTACCGTCTCGGCTACCTCGGCAACAAAGACCAGCGTTTCCGCTGAGCGCGAGACGGTCATCAGCGCCCGAAACCGGGCGGCCGTGACGGCATGATCTTCCTCGAGCTGCTGTTCGGGATCCCCCTCGCGCTCGCCATCCTGGCGTTCGCCGTGACGGTGACAGCGTTCCTCTACCCGCGCTTCGCGCGCTGGCTCGAAGCCCGCACGGTGCCCCGCTGGCCGCGGACCGAGGGATGGTTCTACGACGCCACGAGCGAGATCGACGAGCCGCCCGCCTCGGATCGGGCCGGGGCGGCGCAGTCCGGCGGGAGCGATGGCTGAGAGCGAGATCGAGCGGCGGCTTCGCCTCGCGGGCGCGAGCTTCGTCGAGGCCCACGACGCGGCAGCCGAGGCGATCCGGGCAGCCCGCAGCGCAGGCGTGTCCGCTGAGGAGATCTCAGAGGTGAGCGGGCTCTCGCCCGAGACCGTCGCCGCGTTCCTGCGCGCGGGGTAGCGGCATCCGTGACGCACATCACACAGATGGGCCGGCGCCTCTGCCGACATGTAGGGGAGGGCGGAGAGGTCCTGCAACACCGGACCGAAGGACCACGCCATGTCACTGCTCATCGCCCTCGTCATCGCAGCCGGAATCGGCGCCGCCGCCCGTGCCGGCCGCGGTCACGGACTGATCTCCGACCACGCCTACAACAACATCTACAACGACGCCTCGGGCGCCCGCGACGAGTAGCCCTTAGGCGCTGCTGAGGGAGGCCTCGACGATGTCGAAGCTCTCCTCGCCCGCCTCGAGCGCGTACTTGCCGCCCGCCTCGGCTGTCCCCGCGAGGGGGTAGAGGCCGCTGAAGCAGGCGTCGCAGTGGCTCTCGCGCGAGCCGCCGACGGCTTCGTAGACGCCCTCCAGCGAGAGGTAGTGCAGCGAGTCGCAGCACAGCTCCGCGGCGACCTCCTCGGTGCTGCGGCCGTGGGCGATCATCTCCTCGCGCGTGGACATGTCGATGCCGTAGTGGCAGGGGTGCTTGATCGGCGGGGCCGAGATGCGCATGTGCACCTCGGCGGCGCCCGCGTCGCGCAGCATCTGGACGATCTGGCGTGTCGTGTTGCCGCGCACGATCGAGTCGTCGACCACGACCAGGCGCTTGCCCTCGATCACCTCGGGCAGCGGGTTGAACTTCAGCCGCAGGCCGTGCTTGCGCAGCTCCTGGCCGGGCTGGATGAAGGTGCGCGCGACGTAACGATTCTTGACGAAGCCGTCGTCCTGGGGCAGGCCCGCCGCGCGGGCCAGGCCGCGGGCGGCGGCGTTGCCGGAGTCGGGCACGGCGATCACGAGGTCGGCGTCGACGGGCGCCTCGCGCCAGAGGATCTCGCCCATCCTCCCGCGCGCCACCTGGAGCACCTGCTCGTTCATGCGCGAGTCCGGGCGCGCGAAGTAGATGTACTCGAAGACGCAGAAGGCCTTGCGCTCGCCGCCGGCGACCATGCGGCTCTGCAGGCCGTCCTCGCCGAGCGTGACCACCTCGCCCGGCTCGACATCGCGCAGGAAGCGGGCGCCGATGATGTCGAAGGCGCAGGACTCGCTCGCCACGCAGTAGTGCTCCTGACCGCCGCGCTCGGCCGGATCGATCACGCCGATCGAGAGCGGACGCAGGCCGTGCGGATCGCGGAACGCGACGACGCGATCCTTGGTCATCGCCACGATCGAGAACGCCCCCCGCAGCCGGGGCAGCACCTCGGCGATCGCATCCTCGATCTCCGCGGCGGGGTGCGTCGCGATCATCGCCGCGATGATCTCGGAGTCCGAGGTGGAGCTGAACGTGACGCCTCGCTCGAGCAGCTCTGCCTGCAGCTCGAGCGCGTTGATGAGGTTGCCGTTGTGGCCCAGCGCGATCTCCCGGTGCGAGCCGTTCGTGCCCTCGGAGCGCTGGACGGGCTGGGAGTTCTCCCATGCGTTCGACCCGGTCGTCGAGTAGCGCACGTGGCCGATCGCGAGCTCGCCGGCGAGCGTGCGCAGGTCGTTCTCGCTGAACACCTGGCTGACGAGGCCCAGCTCGCGGCGCGTGACGATGTGCCCGCCGCGATCGGCAGCCGCTATGCCCGCAGACTCCTGCCCCCTGTGCTGAAGCGCGTACAGGGCGAAGTACGACAGTCGGGCCACCTCGTGGCCCGGCGCGTACAAACCGAACACGCCGCACTCGTCGCGCGGTCCATCACGCATCTCTCCAAACGCTAGCAAGCCCGGCTCGGACACCGGCGCCGTGCCTGGACGTCCCGTGCTCATGCGAAGAACGCCGCCAAGCCGCCGGCGTGGACGGCGGCGAGCTCCTGGACAGACGCGTCGATCACCTCGTGGCCGTCGAGTGAGACCTGCAGCCGGTCGCCGCCGACGCGCCCGATCAGACGCACGTGCGTGCGTCCCGCGAGGGCGCGCAGGCCCGCCTCGGGGCCGCTGACGAGGATCCCGCCCGAGCCCTCGCCGAACAGCGCCGCCGCGGGCGAGCCCTCCGGCCAGCCCGGGTCGGGCGCCCCGCCGTCGGGACCGAGCGACTCCCAGTGAGCCTCGCCGAGGGTCACCTGCGCGCCGAGCCGGCCGGCGAGCGCCGATTCGGCCAGCGCCACCGCGACGCCGCCCTCGGCCACGTCGTGGGCGCTCGAGAGCGCGCCGGAGCGCACAGCGTCACGCACCGCCGCGAACGCCTCCACCGCCCCGGCGAGGTCGATCTCGGGAAGACCGTCGGGGAGCTGCTGGCCGCGCAGCTTCGCGAGCTCGGAGGCCGCCTGGGAGGGCGCGAACGGACCCACGAGCGCGATCGCCTCGCCCGGGCTCACGAAGCCGAGACGCCCCGCACGCCCGCCGTCGGGGAGGCGACCGACCATGCCGATCACGGGCGTCGGGTAGATCGGGCCGGTGGCGCCCTCGTTGTAGAGCGAGACGTTGCCGCCGACGATCGGCGCGCGCAGCGCGCGGCACGCCTCGCCGAGGCCGGCGACCGACTCGGTCAGCTGCCAGGCGATGTGCGGCTTCTCGGGGTTGCCGAAGTTGAGGTTGTTGGTCGTGCCGAGCGGCTCCGCGCCGACGCACGCGAGGTTCGCGGCGCACTCGAGCACCGCGGCGATCGTGCCGCGGCGCGGATCGGCGGCGACGCGGCGTCCGTTGCCGTCGATGCTCACCGCCAGCGCGCTGCCGTCCGGGAGCGCGAGCACGGCGGCGTCGGCCTGCTCGGGGCGGCGAATCGTCCGCGAGCCGACGATCGAGTCGTACTGCTCGAAGAGCGGGCGGCGCGAGGCGAGGTTCGGGCTCGCCAGCAGCGCCAGGAGGGTCTGCAGCGGAGAGGAGTCCGCGGCGAGCACAGCCGCGGGCGGGTCGTAGAGCGGGTGCTCGGGCTTGGCCGGTGCGAGGTCGTAGAGCGGGCAGTCGTCGACAAGCGCGCGGACCGGCATGTCGCCGAGCGGCTCGCCGTCGCGCAGCACGCGCATCCGGCCCGTGTCGGTGACCTCGCCGATCGCAGCGCCGTTCACCTCCCACTTCTCGCAGACCGCCAGCACGGCGTCGACGTTGCGCGGCTCGACGACGCACAGCATCCGCTCCTGGGACTCGGAGACCATCACCTCGAAGGGCTCCATGTCGGCCTCGCGCAGCGGCACCGCCGCGATGTCGATGTCGATCCCGACCTCGCCTTTGGCGGCCATCTCCGACGCCGAGGAGGTGAGCCCCGCGGCGCCGAGGTCCTGGAGCGCGACGATCAGATCGAGCTCCAGCAGCTCCAGCGAGCACTCGAGCAGCTTGCTCTCCTCGAAGGGGTCGCCGACCTGCACCGTCGGGCGCTTGTCCTCGTCCTCACCCAGCTCGGCGGACGCAAGGACCGACGCGCCGCCGATGCCGTCGCGCCCGGTCGAGGCGCCGAAGAGCACGAGCAGGTTGCCCGCGCCCGAGGCGGCGGAGCGGATCAGCCGCTCGGCCTCGATCAGCCCCACGCACATCGCGTTGATCAGGCAGTTCTGCTCGTAGGGCCCCTCGAAGTAGACCTCGCCGCCGACGGTCGGCACGCCGATCGAGTTGCCGTAATGGCCGATGCCCCCGACGGCGTGGTCGAGCAGGTAGCGCGAGCGCTCGCTCGAGGGGTCGCCGAAGCGCAGCGAGTCGAGCACGGCGATCGGCCGCGCGCCGACGGCGAAGACGTCGCGCAGGATCCCGCCGACGCCGGTCGCGGCGCCCTGGAAGGGCTCGACCGCGCTCGGATGGTTGTGCGACTCGACCTTGAAGGCGACGGCGAGCCCGCCGCCGACGTCGACGGCGCCCGCGTTCTCGCCCGGGCCGAGCACGAGCCGGGCGCCCTCGGTGGGGAGCGTGCGCAGCAGCGGCTTCGAGTGCTTGTAGGAGCAGTGCTCCGACCACAGCAGCGAGAACATCGCCAGCTCGACCTCGCCCGGCTCGCGCTCGAGCGCCGCCACGATCAGGTCGTACTCGCCCGCCGTGAGCCCGAGGGCGCGCGCGCGCTCGAGCCCGGGGATCGCGACCGGCGCGGTCACGCGGCGGCCGCCGCGAGCGACGCGAACAGCGCGAGCCCGTCGGTCGATCCCGTCAGCGGGTCGACCGCGTGCTCGGGGTGCGGCATCAGCCCCATCACGTT
>Ga0070741_10013774_pt1 | contig 14171 bp, 11 predicted proteins | sample Coa_R1_4_FD_66440 | JGI IMG/M metagenome (GOLD analysis project Ga0070741, IMG submission 66440) | Surface soil microbial communities from Centralia Pennsylvania, which are recovering from an underground coalmine fire - Coalmine... | ecosystem: Environmental > Terrestrial > Soil > Unclassified ... | reverse complement strand
GCTCGCCTTGAGCAGGCGCTGGGAATGCCGGCGGGCGCGATCATCGCGGCCGAATTCGCGGCCGATGCGAAGACGCCGAAGCCCATTCTGATTGTGGGCGATCCGCGGCTGGCGTTCGCGCGCGCCGCCCGGCTGCTGCATCACCCTCGGCGGCAGCATCCCGGAGTGCACTCCACCGCTGTGGTCCACCATTCCGTCAAGCTGGGCAAAGGAGTCTCTGTCGGCCCGAATGCTGTTTTGGGAGAAGACTGTGTGATTGAAGACTGTGTGATTGGAGACCACACGCGCATCGGCCCGGGAAGCTGCATCGGCAATGGCGTTGTCATTGGGGAGGAATGTTTTATCGACAACAACGTGAGCATCTACGCGGGCACGCGCATTGGCAAGCGGGCGGCCATCCACGCCGGTGCAGTGCTGGGCAGCGAGGGTTTTGGGTATGTCCGCGATGCGGCAACAGGGAAGTATGAGCAGTTTCCCCAAATCGGAATGCTGGAGGTCGGCGACAATGTGGAAGTAGGCGCCAATACCACGATTGACCGGGGCGCGCTGGATTCCACGATCATCGGCAGCGGCACCAAGATCGATAATCTGGTCCACATCGGACATAACGTAAAGGTCGGGGAAAATGTTGTCATCGCCGCACTCACCGGAATTTCCGGCAGCTCGATCATCGAGAGCAACGTAGTGGTTGGAGGACAGGTGGGAATCGGTGACCATGCCCGGGTAAGCGAAGGCGTGATTCTGGGCTCCGGCTCCGGAGTACTGACCAAAAAGATTGTGCGCGGCAAGGGCGTAGTTTTTTGGGGAAGACCGGCCAGGCCGCTGCGCCAATATCTGAAAGAGCTGGCAATGTTAGCCGGACTGGCAAAAAAAGAATAGGCTGACTGCGTTGTATCCACACGCAAAGAATTCGATTGCGAAGCTGCCCCTGTATATTCCCCGATCGTCTTCATGTACCCCCCGCAAAAACCTAGATCCCTCCACTCCGCCGCGAAGCGCGGCTACGGTCGGGATGACAGCCAATCTCTTTTGAGGCACGCAGAAGCGCCCTGATACCCGTGTGCTGCTAAACAAAAAAGGGCGATTCGCAATTACGAATCGCCCAAAGCAGTTGAGACAGATTATTGAACGATCAAGCTTACGGTGTCGCTGGCGCTCTGGACTGTTTTAGCCGGTCCTGGAGCCGACCCGGTTATGGTTACGGTGTAGGTGCCTGGTGGGGTTATTGTCTTGCCTCCGTCTGGGAAGTTCCCCTTTCCACCGCATCCCTGCAAGGCGATCAAGATCATTAGAATTCCAAGAATTGCCACGATCCATCGCCTGCGTTTTTGCCAATTACGGCCGGCTGAAAATACCAGCCCGAAAATTCCCGCTCCACCCAGGGAGAGCGCTGCAAAGAGCGCCGTGGGTTTGTGCGAGCCAGGCAATACAGGAGGCGCCGCCTGGCCAAAGGTTGCGCCTCCGGCAGAGCGAAAGTTTGTAGCCACGCTCATCGTGCCATTTACGGGAAGGCCGTTTCTTGGAGTAAGCGATTTAGGATTAAAAGAACAGCCTGAATTGGGGGCGGCGCTGTTACACGTGAGTGCGACAGATTCAGCGAACCCGGGATTGGGGGTTACTGTGACTGTGTACGTGACCAGTGTGCCGGCTGTTGTGGTTATTGTTTTTGGAGATCCAGTAACTGTGAAGTTAGCCGGTGGTCCGGTTGGCGGCGGTGTTGAACTGCAACCGGTTCCAGAGGTAACGCTTCCACTGTTCAGCAAGACGCTGACTGTGCCAGCAATCGAATTGGCCACGGCAAGATCTGCTTTGCCGTCGGCGTTGAAATCAGCAGTCGCTACGCCGAAGGCGCCATTTCCCGCAGTTGCGCATACGGTAGAACTTGCGGTAGCGGTACCAAAGGTTCCATTGCCATTATTGAGCAAGATTACGGCGGCGTTGCTGGTATCCGCGATAACTACGTCGGGCCCATTCGCGCCGTCAAAGTCCGCGATGGCGATGGCTTCTGGGCCTGAGCCGGCATTGCCATTGATGGTGCTGTAGCTGACGGGAGTTGCGAATGTTCCATTTCCGTTGCCCAGAAGAATGCTTACCGTACCACCCGTGCAGGCGATAGCAATATCGGTCTTCGAATCGCCATTGAGGTCGGCGACCGCGATGGCATCAGGATCGGAGCAGGTCGAAGTAGCGCTGGGGCTCAGGTTAATATTTGTCACGGGCAGAAAGGACCCGTTACCCAGGCCCAGCAGAATGCTGGCCGTGCCGTCGTTGTTGGATGTAGCAAGGTCGAGTTTCCCGTCTCCGTTAAAGTCGGCGACCGCCACACCGGAAGGAGCCGAGCCGGTGGTGGAAAGTATGGCGCCGCTAAAAGTTCCGAAGCCGGTTCCCAAAAAGACAACAACGGAATTGGACCCGGCGTTGGAAACGATGATGTCCTTCGCGCCGTTGCCATCAACATCGGCAATGGCAACACCTTCCGGCCCTGATCCCGCGGGCAGTGGAAGATTCGTCGGAGCCCCAAATGCGCCGCCACCTACGTTCAACAGAACGCTGACGGTGTCGCTGCTTTGATTGGTTACAACCAGGTCAGGCCTGCCATCTCCGTTCACGTCGCCGATAGCGACATCCGCGGGCGAATTTCCCACCGCGATGTTTACAGGCGCTGTGAAGCTGCCGCCGCCAGTTCCAAGAAGGATTGAAATATTATTGGCGCCACTGTTTACCACCACCATATCGGGCTTGCCATCGCCATTCAGATCGCCAGTTGCAACAAAGGTGGCTCCAGTGCCGGTCGTGATGGGCGAGCCGGGCGCTGGATTAAAAGGATTGGCCGCGGTCAGCGCGGTTCTTGGAGCAACGACCAGGAAGAAAAGAATGCAGACCAGCCACAACGCTCCCAAACGCATATTTTTGAACATGGTAAATCTCCTAAATAGCACTCAAGGTCTAGAACTACCCCCGGCCACAGGAATCGGTCCGGGAGATCATATCGTTAAGTAACATTGAGGGTCACAGTCACAGTTCCTGACTGCACAGGATGACCGTTACCGACGAGCCGGTGACGGTCAGCATGTAGATTCCGGGTGTCCACTGCTTGATCTTCCACATCCCCGCAAGGCGATCAGGATAGCGATAACTACCAAACCGATTATTGTGATTGCCGGGAGGAGTAGCGGTTTGCGCCGATCCAAGAGCTGCAATCGGCCAGACCCAAACTAACCCCGACACCATGAAACGCCGGTTGATAGACATCATTCCTTTCCCCAAAAAGACTAAAATTTAGACTAACGTAGGCCGTTCACTCTTGAGGGTCAAGATAATAATGTTTTATATGTGTACTAAGGGAGTTCGGGGGTATTTTATCCCAGGTTTCGTCCGAAGTTACAGGGAAATCTTATGGCGATTTTGGTAGTTGGGGGGCATTCACGGAATGTGGGCAAGACCAGCGTTGTCGCCGGCCTGATTGCCGCCCTGGCTGAGCGGCAATGGACTGCGGTCAAAATCACGCAGTTTGGGCATGGGGTTTGTTCAGTCAACGGCGAGGCCTGTGGCTGCGCGACAGCGGAGCATACGGTCGCCATCAGCGAAGAGCGTGATCGCAGCGGCGGCTCCGATACCTCTCGCTTTTTGCTGGCCGGCGCGCAGCGTTCGCTGTGGGTGCGCACGAAGCAGGGGTTCCTGGCGGAGGCCATGCCCAGTTTGCGGAAACGGATCGAAGGCGCCGCCAACGTGATCATGGAATCGAACTCGGTCATAAAATTCCTGCGACCCGACCTTTACCTTTCTGTGCTGGATTACGAGACGGCAGATTTCAAGGCGTCAGCCCGCGAGTTTCTTGACCGCGCCGACGCCATTCTGCTGCATACCGGCGGCACTCCACCGGAATGGAGTGACGTCTCGCTCAAGCTGCTTGCCGGCAAAACCGTTTTCCGCATCACCCCCCCTGACTATGTGCCTGCCGAGATTGTGGAGTGGGTGCGGCAAAGGATATGCTCAAGTTAACGGTTCTGTATGGGGCTATTCGAAGCCATTCCGAAGCCAGGCGCAGGCACAGACCCCACCCGCCCGCTGGCCGACCGCATGAGGCCGCGAACGCTTGAGGAATTCGCCGGGCAGCAGCACCTTCTTGCGCCAGGCAAACCGCTGCGGCTGCAAATTGAGCGCGACGATACCGGCTCGCTCATCTTCTGGGGACCGCCGGGTGTAGGCAAAACCACACTGGCACAAATTATTGCCCACCGCACGCGGGCCGAGTTCGTGGAATTTTCCGCCGTGCTCAGCGGCATCAAGGAAATCAAGCAGGTGATGGCGGATGCGGAAAGGGCCCGCCAATACGGTACGCGCACCATCATCTTCGTGGATGAGATCCATCGCTTCAACAAAGCCCAGCAAGATGCTTTTCTGCCGCACGTGGAGAAGGGCAACATCCGCCTGATTGGAGCCACGACCGAGAACCCTTCCTTTGAGATTATCGGCGCTCTGCTTTCGCGCTGCCGTGTCTATGTGCTGAAGCCGCTTGCGGAAGAAGAACTGGTTACTCTGCTGCGCCGCGCTCTGCAAGATGAGGAGCGCGGCCTGGGCAAATTGCAGGTGCAAGTGGAAGACGAGGCACTCAAACTCATTGCCTCGTACGCCAGCGGTGATGCGCGCAGCGCGCTCAACGTCCTGGAAATTTCGGCCGGCGCTGCTGCCGGGGGCGAACCACCGGTTATCACCAACGAGATTGTCAAGGAAGCCCTGCAAAAGCGCGTGTTGCTGTACGACAAGCACGGTGAGGAGCATTACAATCTTATTTCCGCGTTACATAAATCCGTGCGCAACAGTGATGTCGATGCGGCCCTCTATTGGGTGGCGCGCATGCTGGAATCAGGAGAAGACCCGCTTTATATTGCGCGCCGCCTAGTTCGCATGGCAGTAGAAGATATTGGCCTGGCCGATCCGGATGCGCTTGCGCAAACCATCGCCGCACGGGATGCCATGGATTTTCTGGGCATCCCGGAAGGCAATCTTGCCCTAGCCCAAGCGGCCGCATATCTTGCCCTGGCGCCTAAATCGAATGCACTTTATACCGCATATGACGCGGTCAACGAAGACGTGGAGAAAACCGCAGCCGAGCCGGTTCCGTTGCATTTGCGCAATGCCCCCACGGGATTGATGAAGTCCATTGGCTACGGCAAGGGATACCAATATGCCCACGACCTCGAAGCCAAAGTCGCCGATATGCAGTGCCTGCCCGACAACCTGCGCGACCGCACTTATTACCAGCCAACTTCGGAAGGCCGGGAGAAAGAAATTCAGCAGAGATTAGAGCAAATTCGGCGGGCAAGGAAATCGGCAAAGAAGCAGGAAGACTGACAGTTATTTCTTAGCAGCAGTCCTTAATACAGCAAGCAGTTAGCACTTGGCATTTAGCATTTAGCCCTTAGAACGTCTCATAACTACCAAAATGCTGGGAATCTGCACCCTTCTTCGATCCAGGCAGCTTAGGGGCCAAATGCTAAATGCTAAGTGCTGGTGCTCTTGATGATCCGCGCGCGGGCCCACTTATCCGAATCTTGCGCGGTGCTCTTTCAGAATGCAGCGGTCCATAATGACGAGAATCCCCGCGCGGCGGGCTTTTTCCGCGGCTTGATTGTGGACCACGCCTTCCTGCATCCAGATGGCGCGCACTTTGAGCTGAATGGCCTGATCTACAATCGGGGGGACGTTCTCGGAGCGGCGGAAGATATCTACGATGTCAATTTTTTCCGGAACCTCAAGCAGCGAAGGGTAGGCGTTTTCTCCCAGGGCATTGGTGATTTCCGGATTCACCGGGATGATTTTGTAGCCGTGGCTTTGCATGTAGGCGGCCACGCCGTGGCTGGGCCGCAGCGGACTGGAAGAGAGCCCGACAACAGCGATGTTACGGGCCGATTGCAGCAACTCGGCAATGGCATCTGCGGTCATGGTTAACCGCCTTTCTTGGTTTCAGTCTTATCTTTAAATCTCTTGAGCGCTAGCTTGCGCAGAGTATCAGGCACATTCTTATTCGAGGAAAGGTTCTTCAAATCGCCCACCAATAAATGATTGACCAGGGTCAGAGAGAGGTCGAGTGGGGTGCGCGGGTTACTGGTCAGGTTGCGAATCACGCTGTAATTTTTCATGAACTTGTGATTGCGTGAGATCTCCCGCAAAACTGTATCTGACACGTTCTTCATGGAAGCAAAATATTCCACCTCGGCTTCGGTAAGCTTGGGGGAATTCAGCACGGCAGAAGAAACCAGCCTGGCGCCGTCGCGGATCAAAATAAAACGTTCTTCCTTGGTCCCCTTTACGGCTAGCTGTATGCGCTCGCGTACGCTCATGCGCGCGATCTTTTGAAAGCTGGTCAAACGCTCCCGCGACTTATTTTGCGCATCGCGAACCTTCGTCAGCCGGGCCAGGTCGCTTTCTGTGGATCCATCCGCTTCGGGAGCGGCCTGTGCCGCCATGGAATCGGCAAGCGCAACCGCATCCTGCTGGGCGTTTGCCGGTGCGGGGGCGGTTCCGGCGGCGACCTCAAACTCCGGGGCACTGGCCGCGGAATCTCCTCCCGCCGATTCCGCTCCGGCCGCGCCTGCATCGGCAGGCACTACCGCTTCCAGGTGTTCAAGGTCATCCAGTTCTTCATCCTGGCCATAAATCTCAAAGGGCAAATTCTCCGCTTCGGCGGCCGCGATCTCGTCGGCGTGTTCAATCTCGTACTGGGTTCTCTCCTCCGAATCAGCCTCCTTATAAGCCATAATTTTGGTTGTCTCCTCTCCAAGGGAACGCAGCGCATCATGCACCTGCTGGGTTTCACTCTCTTTGAGATTTGGATTGGTGAGCAGCGCATGCAGTATGTGGGCGGAATGGTTGACACGCTTGCTGCGCAGCATGATTTCCACAATTTCACGGGAGGCGGTTTGCGCCCTCTCGATGAGCACCGCCTCGCGGATGGAGGTATTTTCGAGCAACGCGGGCAGCAACTTGGGACGCAGGTTCTCAGGCGCGATCATATAGCTGAGCACCTCCCAGGAAGTGGCTGGGTCGGCGGCGGCAGCGATAGAGGAGTTTTCATTCCATCCGGCGAGGGTCATTTTGGCCTGCTCGGCAAAAATCGGATTTGTAGTCAAATAGACAAGAATTTCCAGCATCTCCGTGTTGGGCAAAGAAAGTGCACCCCGCGCGGCAGAGCGCATGACATTGGCGGGTACCGCCGATTCACGGATCAATTCAATCATCTTGGGCATGAAGATCGGTCCTCGTGCCAAAATATGTGCGATGTTAGCGAATCATACTACTATAAGGGGAGATTTCCGAACTGCAAATTACCTTGGGCCGTAGCCTGCCAGGGCCTGTTTTGCACCCCGAGAGAAGTGCGATTCGTCACTTAAGAAATACGATTTTCGATTTGAGGATTTCAGTGGGAGCAATATTTCAAATCGTAGTTCCGTAAATGAATTTCTTACTTTGCCACTGAAAACTTTTATTCGGTTTTTGTCTGGCGGCGGGCCAGCAGATATCCCCGGATGAACGGCTGCAAATCTCCGTCAAGCACCCGGTCTACGTCACCCACCTCAATCTTGGTGCGGTGATCTTTGATCAGGCGGTAAGGGTGCAGGACATAAGAGCGGATCTGCGATCCAAAATCAATATCGAGCTTGGCATCTTCAATCTTCTTGGTCGCGGCCTTCTTCTTCTCCAGTTCAAACTCGTATAGTTTGGAACGCAGCATTTTCATGGCCCGTTCCCGGTTCTTGTGCTGGGAGCGCTCGTTCTGGCAACTGGCCACGATGCCGGTGGGGATGTGGGTAATACGCACGGCAGAATCTGTGGTGTTGACGTGCTGGCCGCCGCGCCCACCGGAGCGGTACGTATCTGTGCGCAGTTCGTCGGGTTTGATTTCGATCTGGATCGAATCGTCAATTTCGGGGCTTACGAACACACTGGCAAACGATGTGTGCCGCCGTTTGGCCTGGTCGAAGGGCGAGATGCGCACTAGCCGGTGCACTCCGATTTCGCTGGTCAGCAGTCCGTAGGCGTATTGCCCGTTGACAGTAAAGGTCGCCGATTTCAGGCCGGCCTCTTCCGCCGGCTGGTAATCGTTCAGCACGGCTTCAAATCCCCGGAGTTCGGCCCAGCGCAGGTACATGCGCAACAGCATCTCAGCCCAATCCTGCGATTCGGTGCCGCCCGCCCCGGGATGGATCGTCACGATGGCATTGTTCTGGTCGCTTCCACCTGAGAGAAGAGTTTCGGTCTCAACTCTCTCCACCAACTCGCGCAAGGCATCAAGCTCGCGGCGAATGTCTGCGCCTACGTCTTCACCTTCGCGCGCCAACTCCAAGTAGGCGCCAACATCGTCTTTGCGGCGGGCGAGGTCGTCGTGCATCGCCAGAGCACCTTCCAGGCGCTTGCGCTCGCGCATGACCTGTTGCGATTGTTCAGGATTCGACCACAGATTCGGGTCAGAGGCTTTCTTTTCTATCTCCTGCAGTTGCAGGCGAAGGCGGGGAGCGTCAAAGATACTCCTGTAGATCGCGGGCTTTATCGCGCACCGCTGCGTATTCGCGTTCCAGTTCTTCTACCACGGGTTACTTCCTCTCTCGGTTACTATCAGCTTGCAATAACAATGCGCTGGAGTTGAGCTGCATCAGCGCAGAATTTTCATCCGCAGGCTGAAACTGACAAAAAGCGCCAGTAAAGAAATTATCGCACACGTCCAGGCAAACCAGTCGCCGTAGCGCGTGTAGAGGGTCTGGGAAGAAATAATTCCGTAGGGGACGAGCAGGCTGGTTCGCTGGTTGCGCGGAGCCTGGGCAACGATGCGCCCGAAGGGATCAATGCTGGCGGTAATGCCGGTATTGGTGTCGCGCAAGATCCAACGATTATTTTCAATGGCCCGCATACGCGCCATGTTCAGGTGCTGCCCGGGAGCGCCGTGCTCGCCGTACCATCCGTCGTTGGAGATATTGATGAACACCTGCGCGCCATTCAGCGCAAATTGGCGAACTTCATCTGGAAAGACGGATTCATAGCAGATGAAAACAGCGACCCGCTCGCCGCCAGCGTTGAGGACAGTGCGCGAGGTTCCAGGGCGGAAGTCTCCTACCTCACGAGTCAGCTTCTGGGCAAAGCCGAAGAGGAACTTGTAAGGAATATATTCCCCGAATGGGACGAGATGGATTTTGTCGTAGTGCCCCACCAACTGGCCATTCGGCGCCAAGACAAAAGCGCGGTTGGTGTTCTCGGGCGTCGCCGAGTTTTCCCCGGGAATGGTCCCCACTACGCCGGCAACCACGTAGGCATTCTGGTCTCGGGCGAGGGAGCTGAGGGAAATGCGAACGTTGTCGTCATTGTCATAAAAAGGAGCGGGCGATTCCGGCCAGACAATCAGATTTTTTTTTTCTCCTTGCGAGTTCGGAGGCGCGGCGCTCAACTGCTTGAGTTCAGTCAAAGTCCGGTTAAACAATTCCATGGTCCATGGTTCATCCAAAGAGATGTTGGATTGCACCAGCACCGCATGATCGTCCACAGGAGCCGAGCGCGGGGAGGCCAGCACCCCGAGTTGCAGCATGACCGCCACGGCGAAAGCAATGGGCAATAATTGCCGCCGCCGGCGTTCGGGCGCGAGATAAGCGGCCACAATCCCGGCATTGACCAGGGCGATAAGAAATGAGATGCCGTAGACTCCGGTAATCGTAGCAATTCGGGTGAGAGGGATGTTGTCTACCTGAGCGGTGCCCAGCAGGTCCCACGGGAACCCTTTGAGAATATGGGAGCGGAGAAGCTCAATACCAACCCATAGAAAAGGAGTGAGCAGCAAGGCATTCCGGCGTCCATGCGGCCTGGGACGCGCAGCCATGGCGAGCAGATATCCGAACAGTCCATGGTAGAACCCGTAAAGCAGGCAAAACAGCAAGAGTACCCCGGCGGCCACAGGAGCATCCAGCCCGCCGTAGACATTCATGACGTGATAGACCCAGTAGCAACTGCCGCCATACCATACTATGCCGCTGGCATACGCCAGCCAAAAGCCCTGCCCGGGCGTGGTTGCGCTCAGATTTCGGCCCAGGCTATCGAGCAGCTCTCCGCTGCTTAGCCTCCCATTGCCACCTCGTTTATTGGAGTTCGGTTGCAGAATGGCAACCAGCAGAGGCGCCAACGCGACCCAGGAAAGGGCAAATATCGATGGCGAAGGGAAAATAAGCACCTGCAGGATGCCTGAGGTTATGGCCAGAAGCCATTGCCGGAGAGTCAGGGTACGCACGTAACAGTTTAAAACATATTAAGTGTGGCGGAGAGAGCTTGGCCCAAGAGAAACAAGGCTGGGGACGTGGAGGGCGGAAAAGCAAAAAGATTTCGCCGCGGATGGGATTCCGGTACAATAGATTTGCAGCGAATTATGGAAATCATAGCAATCTTGATCAGGATTCTTGAGGTGTTATTCGTAGTCGGCCTGCTCGGCTCCGCGGTGGTCATTCTGTTCAGTGGTCTGGAAGACATTGAAACCGCTCTTGAGCCGGATGAGCCGGTGGCTAGTTAAAATATTAATCGTGCGTATAGATATTACGTATACGCTCCAGATCGGGCACAGGCTGTACACTTCTAGCTGTCATTTTCATTTCGCCACTTATAAATAGAGATTTTAGATCAGAGCCAAATCCTCGCAATGTCGTCCACAACCTCTCAGCCCACTTTAAGTTCCAACCGAGTCCGGATTGTCATCGCCAGCTCCGTGATGCTGACGTTCATCAGTTGGTGGCGGGCCGCGGCGATTGTTCTGAATGACCTTGGCTCTTCAGCCTTTTATGCCGGCGCGACCGCCGAGCAGGCAATAGGCAAGGCAGCGCCCTGGTTCATTTTGGGCGTCATGTTGTTTTCTTTCGCGGTGCGCGCGGTCTACGTGGAGAGCTGCTCCATGTTTGTCCGCGGCGGCGTTTACCGCATTGTCAAAGAGGCCCTGGGTGGAACCCTGGCCAAGGTCGGCGTTGCCGCCCTGATGTTCGACTACATTCTGACCGGTCCCATCTCCGGTGTCTCCGCGGGACAATACATCTCGGGTCTGCTTAACGAGACCTTCCTTGCCCTCGATAGCCACGGATGGGTTCCGCATGCAATTCACCATTACTTTAACGGCGCGCCTCACGTCAACGAAAACTTCACTTCGGTGATCGTCGCCGTTGGGGTCACCCTATACTTCTGGTGGGAGAACATCAAGGGCATCGAGGAATCCAGCGACAAAGCGTTAAAGGTAATGAAGATCACCACTGTGATGGTGGTCATCCTGTTAGCGTGGGCAATCATCACGCTCATTAGCCATCCGCAGCCGCTACCGCCATTGCCCAAACCCAGCAACCTGCGCTTCACACCTGAGTCGCTGGGCTTCATCAGCGCCAACATACCGCGAATGTTTGGGATCTTCGGAATCATGATGGCCTTTGGGCACTCGGTGCTGGCCATGAGCGGCGAGGAATCGCTGGCGCAGGTCTATCGTGAAATCGGCCATCCCAAGCTGAAGAACCTGAAGAAAACCGCGCTGACCATCGCCATCTATAGCCTGCTGTTTACCGGCATGTCTTCCATGTTTGCCGTCATGCTGGTTCCCGATGAGGTTCGCGCCCGGCCCGAGGCCATCAATAACGTGCTGGGTGTCATGGTGATGTACTTTGTCGGCCCGCAGACGGTCAAGCTGCTCTTCCGGGCATTCGTCGTGGTGGTGGGCTTCCTGATGCTCTCGGGAGCTATCAACACCGCGATCGTGGGCTCGAATGGCGTGTTGAATCGAGTCTCGGAAGACGGTGTGCTTACCGATTGGTTCCGCAAGCCACATCACAAATATGGCACCAGCCACCGCGTGATCAACATGGTCGTGGGGCTGCAATTGCTCACCATTTTGGTCAGCCGGGGCGACGTCTATGTGCTGGGCGAGGCCTATGCTTTCGGCGTGATCTGGAGCTTTGTGTTTAACAGCCTTGCCATGCTGGTGCTGCGCTTCAAATACAAAGGCGAGCGCGGATGGAAGGTCCCGCCCAATATCACGATTCGCGGAGTTGAAATCCCCCTAGGCCTGGCTTCGGTGCATATGGTTCTGTTGACGGTGGCTATCGTCAACCTGTTCACCAAGTCCACCGCGACCAAAGCTGGGGTGGTCTTCACCCTCGGCTTCTTTGTTCTTTTCGCATTTTCCGAACGTGTCAACAAGCGCAAGTTCGCCAATGTGGAAAAGGCGATGAAAGAGCATTTCCAGCTCTTGCACCATGAAACTGTTGAGCGCGAAAAGGCGGATGTGCGCCCCGGCAACATCCTGGTTACGGTTCGGGATTACAACACACTAGACCAGCTTCGCTGGGTGCTCTCGAGAGTCGATACCAAAGAGACCGACGTAGTCGTACTGGCGGCCCGCCTCACCGGCCCGGGCAGCGCGGAATATGACCTTTCCATGGACCAGATTTTCAGCGACTACGAGCAGACCCTGTTCACGCGCGCGGTTTCAATCGCTGAAAGCTTCGGCAAGACCATTTCGCTGGTTGTCGTGCCTGCCCGTGATGTGTGGTCTGCCATCGTGCAGACGGCAAACTCGCTGGAATCTTCCACAATTGTTGCCGGCCTCTCCACCAAGATGACCGCCCAGCAGCAAGGCTTCAACTTAGGCCGCGCCTGGGAGGCAATGCCCGAACCCAAGCGCCAGGTCATCTTCCAGGTCATCAAGCCCGACCTGGAGGTTGAAACCTTCCGCCTGGGGCCGCACCTGCCTGACATGAAGTCTGAAGATGTCGCTGAGGTGCATCGCATGTGGCTGTGGGCGACACGCGATAAAGGCATTGATCCTCACAAGCTGCATCATTGCGATATCGTTACCGTCGCCCTGGCTCGCCTGGCAGAGGATATGGCCAGAAAGCCCGATGAGATCCTCAAATCCCTGGACGGCACCAGCGATCATCCATCGCGTCCTTCGAGCTGCCCGTAGAACTACGCAACAAAACAGATTGACAACCGAGATAGCTGAAAGTACTATTCCCGGATTCGGAAGTAAATCCCCCCTGCTCGTCATGGAGCATTTGCATGATTACCGCGAGCGGAATCTGCAAGAGAGCCAACCTTCTACTTCTACTTCTCCTTCTCCCCGTCGTTATTTTTTCAATCTGCGCCGGCGCACAGGCTGCCCACGAAAAATCAATGAGCCCGCACAGCATCTCAGCTCTTCGCAGCAAAGCTGAAGCCGGCGACGTTACAGCTTGCTTCAAGTTTGCCGAGGCGCTGGAGGACGGCAACGGAGTCCCGCGGGACTATGCTGAGGCAGCCTCCTGGTACCGCAAAGCGGCTAACCTGGGTCATGCTGCGGCGCAGAATAATCTGGGAGCCATGTACGCGCTTGGTCATGGCGTTCCTCAAGATGCAAACGAAGCTTTTCGCTGGTATATGAGAGCAGCGGCACAAGGCTTTGCGCCCGCCCAGAACAACGTCGGATATCTGTACTCCACCGGCACACTGAAAGACGAGGTGCAAGCGCTGTATTGGTATCAGAAGAGCGCGGCGCAGACGTATCCTCCTGCGCTATCGAACCTGGCCCATCTCTATGGAGAGGGTTTGGCGGTGCAAAAAGACGAGCAACATGCCCTGAAACTGTATCGGCAAGCGGCGGAGCTGGGATATGCTCCCGCCCAAGAGATGCTGGGGTTGCTCTATTTTCAGGGCCGCGGAACGCAGAAGAATATGGCCGAGGCGGCCACGTGGATACGCAAAGCCGCCGAACAAGGGTTCCCATTAGCGGAAAACCATCTGGGCTTTCTTTACGAACATGGATATGGAGTCGAACAGGACCTCAAGCAAGCGGCCAAGTGGTATGGTGAAGCGGCCGCTCAGGGACTGCCGGAAGCCGCGCAAAATCTTCAAACTGTTTCCACTAACCTGCAGTCTAAAAAATAAAGTTTGCCAGCTGCCCGTTGCCAGTTGAAAAGTCTCATAGCATCGGATTTATCCGTGGCGTGGCAGGCCCCTTATAGATATTCTATGGCGGTTCCGATCCCGCAAAGCGGGAGAGGAATCCCTGTTGTGTCGAGGACTTATGGTGTACCACCCATAAACCCTGAAAGCGCATATAGGGATTCCTCCCCTCGGCTTCGCTCGGGGCAGGCTAAGAACGCGTTGCTCCTCGGAATGACAATGCA
>Ga0070741_10013773_pt1 | contig 14171 bp, 16 predicted proteins | sample Coa_R1_4_FD_66440 | JGI IMG/M metagenome (GOLD analysis project Ga0070741, IMG submission 66440) | Surface soil microbial communities from Centralia Pennsylvania, which are recovering from an underground coalmine fire - Coalmine... | ecosystem: Environmental > Terrestrial > Soil > Unclassified ... | reverse complement strand
GATGAAGAGGCCGGCGTCCGTCACCGCGGCCGCGTCATCAAGATCATCGATCACCCCAAACACCGCGTGCTGGGGATCTTCCGAAAGGTCGCCCACGGCGGCGGCCGCCTGGAGCCGGTCGACAAGAAAATGCTCGGCAAGGAGCTTTCGATTCCCTCCGGCGCTACCGCCGATGCCGAAGATGGCGATCTGATTGCCGTCGAGACCTCGCGCGCACGACGCCTCGGCCTGCCGACTGGACGCGTTGTCGAGCGGCTGGGCTCGTTGAAGAGCGAGCGAGCAGTCAGCCTGATCGCCATACATACGCACGGTATCCCGTCGGTGTTCCGGCGCGAAACGCTGCAGGAGGCCGAGGCCGCCCGGCCGGCCACGCTCGCCGGCCGCGAGGACTGGCGCAAGATACCCTTCGTCACGATCGATCCTCCCGATGCCAAAGATCATGACGACGCGGTCCACGCCGCGCCCGACACGGCCGCGAACAACCCCGGCGGGTTTATCGTCGAGGTCGCCATCGCGGATGTTGCGCATTATGTCAGGCCCGGCTCGGCTCTCGACCGCGAAGCGCTTGCGCGTGGCAATTCCGTCTATTTTCCGGACCGGGTTGTGCCGATGCTGCCCGAACGGATCTCGAATAACCTCTGCTCCCTGCGCCCGAATGAAGATCGCGCCGCGCTCGCCGTGCGCATGATCATAGGCGCCGACGGGCGCAAGCGTTCGCACACGTTTCACCGCATCTTGATGCGATCGGTAGCGCGTCTCTCATATCAGCAGGCACAGCTGGCGATTGCGGGGCGCGTCGATGAGGAAACCGCGGCACTCGTCGAGCCCGCGCTCAGGCCGCTTTACTCTGCCTTCGCTGCCATGGCGCGCGCACGCGCCGAGCGGCAGCCGCTCGATCTTGACCTTCCGGAACGCAAGATCCTGCTCAAGTCCGACGGAACCGTTGATCGCGTGATCGTGCCGGAACGTCTGGAAGCGCATCGTCTGATCGAGGAATTCATGATCCTGGCCAACGTTGCCGCCGCCGAAACGCTTGAGCGGGCGCGCGTGCCTCTCATCTATCGCGTGCACGACGAGCCGGCGATGGAAAAGGTGCAGGCGTTGCGTGAATTCCTCGCCAGCCTCGACATCCCTTTCGCCAAAGGCGGCGTACTCAGGCCGGAAGCGTTCAACCGTGTGTTGGCGCGCGTGAAAGGGCGCGATGCCGAGCAGCTCATCAACGAGGTGGTGCTGCGTACGCAGGCCCAGGCCGAGTATTCGTCTGAAAATTACGGACATTTCGGATTGAATCTGCGGCGTTACGCGCACTTTACCTCACCGATCCGCCGCTACGCAGATTTGACCGTGCATCGGGGACTGATCCGCGCCCTGAAGCTCGGCTCCGACGGGTTGCCCGGCGAAACCGACCAGAAAGCATTGGCGGAAATCGCCGCGCAGATTTCCGCGACCGAGCGCCGTGCCATGCTGGCCGAGCGCGAGACCAGCGACCGGCTGATCGCGCACTTTCTCGCCGATCGAGTCGGCGCGATTTTCGACGGGCGCATTTCCGGCGTTACCCGCGCCGGCCTGTTCGTCAGGTTGAACGACACCGGGGCCGACGGATTTGTCCCGGCGCGCACGATTGGTGAGGAATATTTCCGATACGACGAAAAAGGTCATGCCATGGTCGGCTCGCGTTCCGGCACGAACTACAGGCTTGGCGACCGCGTCTCGGTAAAGCTGGTCGAAGCGGCTCCGGTTGCCGGTGCGCTGCGCTTTGAGCTCTTGTCGGAAGGCCGGCGTGGCAGGCCGTTTCCGCGCCAGCGACACGAGCCACACTATCGCCGCTCACGCGGCAAGCAACGGAAGACACGATGACCAAGGATTTCGGAAAACTCTGGGCCGAGCGTATGACCAAGGCGGAACGTGATCAGTCGTTCCCCGACAGCGAGCCACGAGATGCTGCGACATTGATGCTCATCGACCGTTCCGGTCCGGCGCCGCGGGTCCTGCTCGGACGTCGTCATGCCGGCCATAAGTTCATGCCCGGGAAATTCGTCTTTCCCGGCGGTCGGATCGAGCCGCTCGACCGGAAAATGACTGCGATCAGCGAGTTGCACCCGGATGCTGAGAAAAAGCTTCTGGAGCGCGTGACAGATGCCAGCACCGACTATGCCCGCGCCTTTGCGCTCGCCGCCGTACGGGAAACGGCGGAGGAGACCGGCCTTCTGCTCGGCGTGAAGCGCGACCAGCCGCCTGCCGTGCCCGGCGAAATCTGGGCCGAGTTCGCAAAAGCCGGCGTTCATCCGGATCTCGGCCAGATTCACTTCATCGCCCGCGCGGTCACTCCCCCTCGACGGCCGCGCCGTTTCGACACACGTTTTCTGACCGCGGATGCATCCGCGATTGCGCACAGGATTGAAGGAGTCGTTGGGCCGGATTCCGAACTTGTCGAGCTTGCCTGGGTGCCGATCGAGGATGCTGCCCGCCTCGACATGCCGACAATAACGGCCATCGTGCTCGAAGAGTTGCTCGCCCGCGTGGAGGCCGGCATGGGTCACGACCTTCCGGTGCCGTACTATTATATGATCGACCAGCAATTCTATCGCGAGCTGTTGTAAATGCCGAAAAATCTGCATTTCTTGACATTTCTCGCTCCGGCGCTAGTTTCCGCCGCAAGCACCCAGGCACCTCACGTCAAAAGGTAAATTCCATGGCCAAGGCCATCAGTCTCAAGATCAAACTCGTTTCGAGCGCCGGTACCGGCCATTACTACGTGACGCGCAAGAATTCGCGCACGCAGACCGACAAGATGAAGAAGAAAAAATACGATCCGATTGCGCGCAAGCACGTCGAATATACCGAATCCAAGATCAAGTGATCGTCGGAGCGGTCGAATGCTTCGCACGATTTTTGCCGCCCTGCTGCTGACAGCACTCGCCTCTCTACCCGCAGGCGCCGCTGAAAAGCACAAGCTCGCGCTGCAGATCAGCGACAACGACCCTGCGAAAATGAACGCGGTCCTCAACGTGGCCGCGAATGTTTCCAAGTATTATTCGGACAAGGGCGAGGAAGTCGATATTCAGATCGTTGCCTTCAATGCCGGACTTCACATGCTGCGTGAGGACACATCGCCGGTGAAGCAACGCTTGAAGTCGTTCAAGCAAGGCATGCCGAACGTATCGTTCATGGCCTGTGAGAATACGCTCGAGTCTATGGCCCGCAACGAAGGCAAGGAGCCCCCGCTGGTAGAGAATGCCGAGCGCGTGAAAGCCGGCGTGGTCACGCTGATCGAGCTTGGCGAAAAGGGCTGGACCATCGTCCGCCCGTAGCGATTGCCCAAAAAAGGTGGCCGGCCGAAAGCGGCGACATGAGGAGGCCACTCGCACCACTCCCGAACCGGCCGAACCCCACGGACCCAGGAGATGCGGCGGACCTGAGCACTCCGCAGGGTATGGAAATCTGCTTTGCTTCGCGGCGAATGAGACTCAGTCGCCTTCGTCGCAAAGGTACCTTACCCGTCCCGGCTCACCAATTGCCTCAATAAGGCGCTGGAATGGCTTGGAAAATCACCTGGCCGGGACATGGTGCCGTTGGTTGCCGTGATTGGGCGCCGTAACGTGGCGGCGCGGCCGCAGGTGCGAATCCGTTACGCCGCACCAAGAAAATGGCGGATGGTCTCGATGAATTTTCCGACCGCAATTGGTTTTGACAGGTACGCCTCGCACCCACCCTCGCGGATGCGCTCTTCATCGCCCTTCATTGCGAATGCAGTGACGGCCACGACCGGAATGCGCTTGAGCTCCGGATCGTCCTTGAGCCATTTGGTAACCTCGAGCCCGGACACTTCCGGCAACTGAATATCCATCAGGATCAGATCCGGCCGGTGCCTGCGTGCGAGATCGAGCGCTTCGATCCCATTGCGCGTTCCCACCGTCTGGTAGCCGTGAGCCTCCAGAAGGTCGTGGAAGAGCTTCATATTGAGCTCATTGTCTTCCACGATCAGGACGGTCTTTGGCATTCCCCTTCCGTCCTTTTGCGCCCCGCCGTAGTCAGGCATCATCGGGCAAGCTAGTGCCGATTTCTTACGGAAAGGCAAATTAGCCGATGCCACAGGGCTCTCGATTCGCGCGCAAAGAGGCGGAAGCACTTGCGATTCAGGCTCTTACATTCATCGCCAATGACGGCGAGAGGCTGGGCCGTTTCCTGGCGGTCACAGGCATCGGACCAAACGAGATTCGGGCGGCGGCGCGTGAGCCAGGGTTTTTAGGGGGCATTCTCGAATATCTGGCATCCGACGAACGGTTGATCGCCGATTTCGTTGCCGAGTCGGGTCTTGACCCTGCCGACATCGATCGCGGTCGCGCACTGCTTGCCGGCCAACCATGGGAACGGGATGTTCCATGAGCTTCTGTCGCGATTGCCTCGCCGACGTGCCGCGGAGTGCCCGCCGGTGTGCAACATGCGGCTCGCCCCGCCTGCTGCGTCATCCGGAACTTGACAGCCTGACGATCGCTCATATCGACTGCGATGCTTTTTATGCAACGATCGAGAAGCGCGACAACCCCGACATCGCCGACAAGCCGGTCATCGTCGGCGGAGGTACACGCGGCGTTGTTGCCGCGGCATGCTATGTGGCGCGCACCTACGGCATCCGTTCCGCCATGCCGATGTTCGAGGCCAGACGACGATGCCCCGGTGCCGTGGTCATAAAACCGAACATGGCGAAATACGTCGAAGTCGGCCGCGCGGTTCGCAAATCAATGCTTGCGCTGACGCCGCTCGTCGAGCCGCTGTCGATTGACGAGGCCTTCCTTGACCTCAGCGGCACGGAGCGGCTGCACGGCAAGAGCGCGGCAAAGGCCCTGGCCGGTTTTGCGACGCAGGTCGAGCGCGATTTCGGCATTACGATATCGATAGGTCTGGCCGCCAACAAATTTCTGGCCAAGATTGCCTCCGATCTCGACAAGCCGCGCGGTTTTGCGGTGCTCGGTACGTCCGAAGCGGTTTCCTTTCTTGCAACCAAGCCGGTGGGATTTATCTACGGCGTGGGTGCGATGAGCGCGGCCAAGCTTGCGGCTGATGGCTTCCACACGATCGCCGACCTGCAGAAGGCCGACGAGAGCCACCTCGTTCGTCGGTATGGCGAGGAAGGCGCGCGACTCTGGCGGCTTGCGCGCGGCATCGACACACGCAAGGTGAACCCCGAGCGTGACACCAAGAGCATCTCAGCCGAGACGACATTCGACCGCGACATCAGTGAATTCCGCCCGCTTGAGCAGTGTCTATGGGACCTCACCGAGCGTATATCGGCACGACTTAAGGCAAGCGCGCTTGCCGGATCGACGGTGACCCTCAAACTGAAAAGTGCCGACTTCAAGATCCGCACCAGGGCACGCGCCCTGGGTGCCCCTACCCAGCTCGCAACGCGCATTTTTGCCGCCGGCCGCGATTTACTGTCGCATGAGGTGGGCACGACCCGATTTCGCCTTATCGGAATCGGCGTCAGCAATCTCGAAGACGCCGCCGGAGACGATCTTGCCGACTTGATCGATCGCAGGGCCGCCGACGCCGAACACGCGGTCGACAGGCTGCGCTCGAAATTCGGACGCGGTGCCGTGGTGAAAGGGCTGTCGTTTGACGACAGCTGAAACGCGGGCATTCAGGGACAGGGTTTGGCGTTCTTCAATTCAAGCGACGTCATCTCCCCGCTGATGATGAAGTCGGTATAGTCAAGAGTGAGAGCCCGCGAAATCCCGTTCTCGTAAAGCTCGAATGTGATCGAGTAAACGGGGACCTCTTCTCCGCCCTGCTCGGATTTTTTATCCGTCTTGTCGAAATAGCTTATGGTGACGGGCCAGCGCACGAGTTTTGCCAGGTCCGGCACCCTCGCACTCGCATCGTCGGGCGCTCGGTTTCCCGGCTCGATGGGGTGACCGATAACGGTAAGCGTATTGTACAGTTTTTCACCGCTTTCCGAACCATCGTACACGGGAAATTCGAGAACGGATTTGCCTTCACGCGCCGCCGCGATTATCCGCCGCATGTGCTCGGTCGGAAAGACGGCTGTGCCTGGCACCGTGAATTTTTTTTCCTTGGGCTTTGCCAGACTGACCGTTACTGCCTTCGCATCACGATCGGCATGCCCATCGACGATATCGGTCCGCCGTTCGTTAAACAGATTTTCTGAAGTGAAGCGAAATCGCCTGGCATCTCCGTCTTCCCAGGTGGTCGACCTCAGGTCACTCAGTGCAGGCTTGCCCTCACCGGAGTCGAGCTCGGACACCTGCCGGAACTGCAACTGATAGCCCTCGCAGGCGCTGCCCGAGAAGTCATACAGAATTCTGCCACGTACACTCTCGATCCCGCGGGTGCCGCGCGACTTTGCCAGTTTGAGATCGTAGATCGCCCTGTGCGGCGCGAGCAGAACGCGATCGGCGGGTGGTGCGGCGGCCACCGGTTGCTGGCCCGCCAGAACCGCAAGGCAGGACGACAGCACGACAGGTATGGAAGTCGTCGCGGTCGCGAAACTCATTAATGGCAAACCTTCCCTTTGAGCCTGAATGGTGAAGGCGAGAAAGACGCACGATCTGGGCAACATAGAGGCCGCAGGGAATTCCGGCAACTCCTGCACACTCTGGCTTGCGCCGGTCCCTCCGATCGGCCAAGGATCGCCTGAACCAACCGGAGGACGCCATGTCGGGATCGGTCGAAAAGAAACTCGCCGGCTTGGGCATCAACCTGCCGACGCCGGCAAGCCCCATCGCAAACTACGTTCCGTTTGTACGCAGCGGAAACATGCTCGTCATATCCGGACAGCTTTGCTTCGGTGCCGATGGCAAGCTTGTCGCAACGGGCCAGTTGGGCGGCGGCGTTTCGATCGACGATGGACAAAGGGCAGCGCGCGCGTGCGCGATCAACCTGTTGGCGCAGATCAAGGCTGCGCTCGGCGACCTGGACAAGGTAAAGCGTGTCGTTCGTCTGGGTGGTTTCATTAATTCAGCGCCCGGATTTGCCGATGGGCCCAAAGTCATGAACGGCGCCTCCGACCTCATGGTCGAGGCGTTCGGCGAAAACGGCCGGCACGCGCGCAGTACTGTCGGTGTCGCAGCACTGCCCGCCAATTCGGCCGTCGAGGTCGAAGGCCAGTTCGAGGTCTCGTGATTTTCCGATGACCGGCCTTGATTGGCTCACCGTCAGGCCTATCGCCCACCGCGGCCTGCACGACGCGAAACGCGGTATCGTTGAGAATACCGCCGCCGCATTCACTGCGGCAATTGCAAACGGCTATGGCATCGAGACCGACCTGCAGATCAGCACGGACGGAGAGGCCATGGTGCATCATGATGATTCCCTTGGCCGTCTTACCGAAGGGCGCGGCTATCTCGCCGATCTGACCGCAGAGCAGCTCAAGGCCGTTCCATTCAAGGGGACCGCCGACCGCATGCTCACGCTCGGTGAATTGTGCGATCTCACAGGCGGCCGAACGCCTTTGCTGCTTGAGCTCAAAAGTCACTTTAATGATGACACGCGTCTCGTCACGCGGACCGCAGACATTCTTTCATCTTATTCAGGGCCGGTGGCCGTCATGTCGTTCGATCCCGGTTTGATTGAATTTACGCGCTATGCGCGGCCTGTGCTGGCCCGTGGCATCGTCGCGCAAAGGCATTATTTACAGAGCGAGTGGAAGGCACTGTCAGCCTCCCAAAGACGAAGCATGGGCTGGATGTTGCATGTTCCACGGAGCCGACCTCAATTCATTGCCTATTCGGTGCGGGACTTGCCAGCCGCGCCTCCTCTGCTCGTCAGTTCCCTGTGCAGGCTGCCTTTGCTGGGATGGACCGTGCGCAGCGATGACGATCGCGTGCGGGCCGCCCGTTGGACTGACCAGATCATTTTTGAAGGCTGGCGGCCATAATTTGCCAACACATCCGCAGTAAATGAGCTTGCTTGGCAAAGCCTGGAGACCCCGATGATCCGCCTGGTTGCAATTGCCGGCCTTGCGATGGCTTTTGCCGCTTCCGTTCCGGTGTACGCCGCGCCGCAAGTGGCCACGATTTCGGCCGCCACGAAAAAGGCAAAGCCGGTCCGGCGACAGGACGCCGGGCAGATCGCATGTACGGTCAGTGGCTGTCACAGAATCCCGCCCGGCTGCCACCCACAGACGGGGTACAACTGGGATGGAATTCCCACCGGCTTCGATATCGTTGTCTGCCGCTACCCGCGTGGCCGGCCAGGGTGACGGGATGGGATTTCCAAGAGGTCGTGCGTAAAGTTGGGGAACGAAACACCGTTCAATGACCGAACTCCAGCTACGCATTCGTATTGCCCAGTCGCTTGGCGATATCCCGCCAGGCGACTGGGATATGTGTGCTGGCGGCACGGCCACGGCGCCGGTTTCCGAGAGGAAATCCACAGTTGGGGAAAACTTTTCCCCATTATCATCAACACAAGGAAATGTAGATAACCCATTTATTTCCCATCATTTTTTGTCATCGCTTGAGGAATCGGGTTCGGTTGGCGGACGGACCGGCTGGCAGCCGCGTCACCTGGTCGCCGAAGACATCAATGGCGAGATTCTGGGAGTGGCGCCCTGTTACGTGAAAACGCATTCGCGCGGGGAATATGTTTTCGATCACGGTTGGGCGGAGGCGTTCGAGCGGGCTGGCGGCAGTTACTATCCCAAGCTTCAGGTCGCCGTGCCGTTCACCCCGGTGACCGGCCCGCGTCTCCTCGCCCGATCGGGCCCGCAAATGTTGGCAGTGCGCGACGCCTTGGCCGATGCGCTGGCCGAAATCACATCCGCAAGCGACCTTTCGTCCGCCCATGTCACCTTTCTCACCGAGACGGAATGGCACACGCTCGGCGAGCGCGGGTTCCTGCGGCGCACCGATCAACAGTTCCATTGGGAGAACGCCGGCTATGCATCATTCGATGACTTTCTGGCCGCGCTCGCATCGCGCAAGCGAAAGACCATTCGGCGGGAACGCAAGGAAGCCCTGCGCGCGGGTCTGGAAGTCCGCTGGCTGACCGGCAGTGATCTGACGGAATCGGTATGGGATGCTTTCTTCGCGTTCTACATGGAAACCGGATCGCGAAAGTGGGGTCGCCCTTACCTTACGCGTGAATTCTTTTCGATCGTTGGCGAGAAACTGCGCGACCGTATATTGCTCGTAATGGCCCGCCGCTCGGGACGATGGATCGCGGGCGCAATCAATTTCATCGGTGCCGATGCGCTCTATGGGCGGAACTGGGGGGCCATCGAACACCATCCATTTTTGCACTTCGAACTCTGTTACTACCAGGCAATCGACTATGCGATCTCGCACGGGTTGAAACGGGTCGAGGCGGGAGCGCAGGGCGAGCACAAGCTTGCGCGCGGTTACCTTCCCCACACCACCTATTCGGCGCATTTCATTGTCAATCCGGCCTTGCGCCGCGCCGTTTCGGAATATCTCGCTCGTGAACGGATTTATGTACAAGCTGCAGCCGAGGAGCTTGCGGCGATAGCGCCGTTCCGCAAAGATTTGGTCGAACAGGATTAGCCGCAGGATTAGCCGGGGGAACCGATGCCAAGTTATGACCCGAACAATATCTTCGCCAAGATTCTGCGCGGCGAGCTGCCGAGCCACAAGGTCTACGAGGACGAAAAGACCCTCGCCTTTCTCGATATAATGCCCCGCTCACCGGGACATACTCTTGTCCTTCCGAAAGTGCCCGCCAGAAATATTCTTGATATCGGCGCGGACGAACTGACCCATGTAATGCTGACGGTCCAGAAAGTTGCCAAGGCCGCCATCAAGGCATTCTCTGCGGACGGCATCACGATCCAGCAGTTCAATGAAGGGGCCGGCGGCCAGGTTGTCTTTCACCTGCACGTTCATGTGATACCCAGAAAGACCGGCGTTGCCATGAAGCCTCCCGCGAGCGAGAAGGAAAAGCCCGAGGTTCTCGCCGAGCATGCCAAGATACTTGCCGCCGCCATTGCGAGTGGCTGAGCTAGCCGGCGAACAAAAACGCGCCAAGCAGCAGCGCTACTTCGCCGGCGAAAACCCCTGCGAATACCGATCGCTTGGCGCCGAGAAACACGATAAAACCGACCGCAGTCGCGAGGATCCGGATTGGAAGCGGTACTGCAGCGAGCGCGCCGGTCGAAAACAGAACCAGCTTGGCAATAACCCCGGCAAGGATCGCGGTCGCGACCGCCCGCGACCAGACTACGACCTCGGATTCCTCGTTGAGCCCGCGCGCGAGGATCAGACCGAACACGCGCCAAACCTCGTTCGGCAAATACCCGACCAGGATCATCAGGAAATACGGCCAGAGCTCGTTCAGCACGGCATTCATGTCATCGCCTCGCGGGCGCGGTGTATGACATAGGCAAGCGTACCGCCAACAATACCTGTCCACATCAGATCGAGACCGACGTCGAGCACCGTCAATAAAGGTCCGATGACCAGTCCGAACACCAGGCCGAGCCTGTCGACCATCATGCGCGCGTTGCGTGCGGTCGACATGAGGAATGACATCGGCGTCAGAAACAGCAGGCCGCCGGCGAGCAGTGCTGGCAGCCCGGCGGCCAGGTAGAAGCCGACAAACCCGAAGACCACCGCGGTGGTCATGTAACCGCACGACATCCCGTTACAGAACGGGATGCGCCATTGGTGCGCGATGCGCGGCAGGAGCCGCAGGGACTCGACCCACATGCTTACCGCGGTGAAATGCGTCGGCAGCAGGAGATCGCGCAGCCGCGTTGTCGGTCCGCGCAGTACGGGCATCAAAGCCACGACCATGGGAAACAGCCGAACGGCGCTCAGCGTGACCGCAAGTGCGATCTCGAACAACGCGGCGCCGGAGGTCAACGTCGTGATCAGGATGACCTGCGCAGGCGCCGCCCAGACCAGAGCAGTCGATATCGCCAGCCACCAGGAACTCAAACCGAAATCATGCGTCAGCGCGCCGATGCCGATGTAGGTGCCCGCCAGCACCAGTGCGAATACGGACGTCAGAGCGGTCTTGAGGCCGGCTAGAAAGGCGGCAGAAGACGATGAAAAGGCGGCGGGCGCGGACATGGCGGGCACCCACGTGTCCCACAGCGTCCGCGGCGCCGCAACCGGCCACACTCGCATGCGGCACTTGCGAAAAGCGAAGGCCGGGCGCGGAGCCCGACCTTACGGCGCCAATCACACGAATTAGACTTTTGCCAACGGCACTTTCGGCACCGACCCGCGCCTCGGTTTCGGACGCGTTGTCGCGCGCCTGCGGGCCTTTGCCTTCGGCACCGGCAGCTTTTCCGGCTTGGGCGTCACGGGCCCTTCGAGGAACTGGAAGCCCAGCTTGTCGCGCCCCTGCTCGTCCTTGTCGACAATCACGCGCACATGCCCGCCAGTCTTCAGGTGGCCAAACAACACTTCGTCCGCTAACGGTTTCTTGATGTGCTCCTGGATCACGCGTGCCATCGGCCGGGCGCCCATCAACTCGTCGTAACCGTTGGCAATCAGCCAGCGTGTAGCCTCTTCCGACAATTCGATGGTCACGTTGCGGTCGCCGAGCTGCGCCTCAAGCTGCAGCACGAACTTCTCGACCACCTTCGCTATCACTTCCTGCGACAGATGCGCAAACGTGATGATCGCGTCCAGCCGGTTGCGGAATTCCGGCGCGAACATCTTGTTGATCGCTTCCTGATCATCGCCTTCCCGCCTGCTTCGCGTAAATCCGTACGCCTGCTTGGCGAGATCGGAAGCGCCCGCATTCGTGGTCATGATCAAAATCACATTGCGGAAATCGACCTGCTTGCCGTTGTGATCTGTGAGCTTGCCGTGGTCCATGACCTGCAGCAGAACGTTGAACAGATCCGGGTGAGCTTTCTCGATTTCATCCAGCAGCAGCACGCAGTGCGGATGCTGGTCGACTCCGTCGGTCAAAAGTCCGCCTTGATCGAATCCGACATATCCGGGCGGAGCGCCGATCAGCCGCGAGACGGTATGCCGCTCCATGTATTCCGACATGTCGAAGCGGATCAGTTCGACGCCAAGCGAGGCGGCAAGCTGTTTCGCCACTTCGGTCTTGCCGACGCCGGTCGGCCCCGAAAAGAGGTAGCAGCCGATGGGCTTCTCCGGTTCGCGCAACCCTGCGCGGGCAAGCTTGATTGATGCCGCGAGCGAGTCGATTGCCTTGTCCTGCCCGTAGACGACGGTCTTCAGTGTCTGCTCAAGATGCTGCAGCACCTCGGCATCGTCCTTCGAGACGGTCTTGGGCGGAATCCGCGCCATCGTCGAGATTGTCGTCTCGATTTCCTTTATGCCGATCGTCTTCTTTCGCCGGCTCTCCGGCAGCAGCATCTGCGCAGCGCCGGATTCATCGATCACGTCGATCGCCTTGTCCGGCAGCTTGCGGTCGTGGATGTAGCGGGACGAGAGCTCGACCGCCGCCTTTATCGCCTCGTTCGTGTATTTGAGCTTGTGATAATCCTCGAAATAGGGCTTGAGCCCTTTGAGGATCTCAATCGCATCGGGGACAGACGGCTCGTTGACGTCGATTTTCTGGAATCGTCGCACAAGCGCGCGATCCTTCTCGAAATATTGCCGGTATTCCTTGTACGTCGTCGAGCCGATGCAACGGATCGTTCCGGACGCGAGTGCGGGCTTCAGCAGGTTGGATGCGTCCATTGCCCCGCCCGAGGTGGCGCCGGCACCGATCACGGTGTGAATCTCGTCGATGAACATGATTGCACCCGGATAGGCTTCGATTTCCTTGATGACCTGCTTGAGGCGCTCCTCGAAATCGCCGCGGTAGCGGGTGCCTGCCAACAGCGTACCCATGTCAAGCGCGAATACGGTCGCGCCTTTAAGCACGTCGGGAACTTCGCCGTGCACGATCCGGCGTGCCAGTCCCTCGGCAATCGCCGTCTTGCCTACGCCGGCGTCGCCTACGAAAAGCGGATTATTCTTCTGACGGCGGCAGAGGACCTGGATCGTACGATTGATCTCGGCATCACGACCGATCAACGGATCTATTTTCCCGTCCTTTGCCTTCTTGTTGAGGTTGATGCAGTACGCCTCAAGGGCGTCGCCTTTCTTCTTCGGCTCGTCGCCGCCTTTCGTGTCGGCCTCCTCCTCAACACCGCGCACGGGGCGCGATTCCGAGAGGCCCGGCCGCTTGGCAATTCCGTGGCTGATGTAGTTGACCGCATCGTAGCGAGTCATGTCCTGCTCTTGCAGGAAATAGGCGGCGTGACTTTCCCGTTCCGCAAAAATCGCAACAAGCACGTTTGCGCCAGTCACCTCCTCGCGACCCGACGACTGCACATGGATCACCGCGCGTTGGATGACGCGCTGGAAACCTGCCGTCGGCTTGGAATCTTCCGCGCCGTCGGTAATCAGATTCTCCAACTCGGATTCGAGATAGGCCGTAAGACTGCGTCGCAGCTTGTCCAGGTCGACATTGCAGGCGCGCATTACCGCGGACGCATCCTGATCGTCGATCAAGGCCAGCAGCAGATGCTCGAGTGTCGCGTATTCGTGGTGGCGTTCGTTAGCCAGTGCCAGAGCACGATGAAGGGATTGTTCGAGGCTACGCGAGAAAGTCGGCATTAGCGTTCCATTCCTGTTTGTCCTGACCGTCTCTTCCCGCGACTCACTTTTTTTCCATCACGCATTGCAAAGGATGCTGATGTTTACGCGCAAAGTCCATGACTTGCGTGACCTTGGTTTCCGCCACCTCGTACGTGTAGACGCCACATTCGCCGATCCCGTGGTGATGAACATGCAACATAATCCTTGTGGCGGCTTCGTGATCCTTGCCGAAAAAGCGTTCCAGCACATGGACGACAAATTCCATCGGCGTGTAGTCGTCGTTGAGGATCAGGACCCGGTACATATTTGGCCGCTTGGTCTGCGGCTTTGTCTTGGTGATAACCGCGGTTCCGGGACCGCCCTGCTCGTTCCGGCGCTTGCGGTCGTCATCCGCCATCCTCGTCTCACCGCGAGCGACGCCCTGCAGTGCAGGATAGGCTTTTGCGTACGAAAGGATCATGGTCGAAGCGTGTATTCCGGGGCTGTACCTGGCCACGCCGTCACGTGACCGCGACCAATAATAGTGACCTCGGTACAGCCAGTCCAAGCCGGCAAATCGCCTGAGGCTGCCCCGTTCCGGGACAGGGGCCGAATCCCCCGCCATTTACCGCGCCGAAA
>Ga0070741_10013772_pt1 | contig 14171 bp, 17 predicted proteins | sample Coa_R1_4_FD_66440 | JGI IMG/M metagenome (GOLD analysis project Ga0070741, IMG submission 66440) | Surface soil microbial communities from Centralia Pennsylvania, which are recovering from an underground coalmine fire - Coalmine... | ecosystem: Environmental > Terrestrial > Soil > Unclassified ... | reverse complement strand
CTCGACTTGGCGGTCGAAGCCGAGAGTGAGCCGAGAACCGGACGGCGCCCCAACGGGCGCCGTCCTTCGCTTAACAGCTCAAAAAGAACCCGAGTGTCGGGACCACTCGGTGACAGTCCGCGTTAGGCTGGGCCGCCCGGCTACCGTCGGTCGCCGATGCCGAGGCCGGCCGCCTTCGCGCTCGCTTCGCCGCGCGTGCGGGCGCCGAGCTTGCGCAGGATCGAGGCGACGTGGTGGTCGACGGTGCGCTCCGAGATGACGAGCCGCTCGGCGATCTCGGCGTTCCGCATGCCCCGGGTCACGAGCGCGAGCACGTCGAGCTCGCGGGCGGTCAGGCCGGCGGGGTTGTCGCGCGTCGTCGACCGCGGGCCGCGGGGCACGCCGCGCACGCCGCGCTGTCGCAGCCGGCGCCCGACGGTCGCGACCGCAGCATGCGCGCCGAGCTGGCTGAGCTCGTCGACCGCGCGGCGCACCGTCTGCTCGTCGCCGCTTTCGCTGAGCGCGAGCGCCGCCTCGTACGGGCAGCCGAGCTCACGCCATGCGCGCTCGGCTGCCTGCCAGTCACCCGCGAGCGCCGGCGCGAACGGTTCCTTGACGAGGTCTGTCGGCAGGTCGTCGCGCAAATCCGCCTGGCGTCTCCAGTAGGCGAGCTCGCCGACGGCCCACGCAGCGCCGCGCTCGAGCGAGAGTGCGAGCGCGGCCGCGGTCAGCTGCTCCACGTCACTCTGCCGGCCGTCGAGCCATGCTGCCTCCGCGCGCGCCGCGGCAGCCGACGCGACGCGCGACGGCTCGTCCGTCGCGTCCGCGAGCCGGTGGGCCTCCTCGAGCGGTGCAGCCGACGTCGGATCGCCGCGCCGCACGCGCACGAGGCCGATCGTGAGCAGCGCCCATCCGCGCGCCACGGGCGCGGAGCGTGGATGACGCAGCACGAGGGACGCAATCTCCGCCGCTGTGTCCCATCGGCCGCGACCGAGCTCGATCCAGGACCGACACGCGAGGAGGTAGAGGCGCCAGGTATCGAGGCCGCGTTCCGCGCAGTACTCGAGGCCTTCGTCGACATAGCGCTCGGCGTCCTCGAACGCCCGGAGCCGCGTGGGCCAGAGGACGAGCGACGAATATGCGCGCCCCGCGTATTCGTCGAGCCCGTGCTTCCTGCTGAGCTCGAGCGCTCGCTCGAGACGCGGCCGGCCCTCGGCGGCGCCCGTCTGCAGCTCCGCTGAGCCGATGTTCGTGAGCGCGTAGACGAGCGCCTCCATGTCACCGAGCCGCTCGGCCAGCTCGAGGGCCCGGTTGCCCCAGCGGATCGCATCCTCACTGTCCTCGACAGCCATCCGACGTTGCGACAGGTTGCAGTAGGCCATCGCGAGCTCGTGTCCGGGAGGCAGCCGCTCGAGCACGGCGAGCGCTTCGCGCGCGAGCGGCTCGCCCTCTCGAGCGCGGCCGGCGAAGAAGAGGAGGCGCGAGAGCGAGCGGAGCGCGTCGCCTTCGCCGAGCCGGTCTCCGAGCAGTCGACGGTACTCGAGCGACTGCTGTTCGGCGTCGATCGCCGCGTCGAAGTCGGCCGCCACCCAGCACTCGCCGGCCCGCAGTCGCAGAAGCGCCGCGCGCTCCTCCAGCGCCAGCCCGTCCGCGAAGCGAAGCGCACGCGCGTACTGCTCGGCTGCCTCACGATGGGCGCCGGATTCGGCGGCGCGACGGGCGGCGAGTGGTGCCCAGCGGAGGACGGCCGCCGCGTCGCCGGCGGCGTCTGCATGGTGCGCGAGCGCTGCGACGTCGACGTCGCCCTCGCGCGCGGCGAGCGCGGCAAGGGCCGCGCGATGCAGCGCCAGCCGGCGATGCGGCCCCATCTCTTCCTCGATCGCGAGGCGCGCCAACTCGTGCCGGAAGCTGACGTCACGCTCGCCCGCGCGCAGGATCCCGGAGGCGAGGCATTCGTCGAGCCGGTCGACGAGCTCGCCGTCGATCGCCGAGAGCAGCCACGGCTCGACCGCGCCCGGCACGACCGCGACCGCGTCCAGCAGCTCCCGCGCCGAAGGTGACAGTCGCGTCGCGCGCGCGAGCACGGCGTCCCGCACCGTCTCGGGAATCCGGTCGCCGCCGGCGGCGAGCACCTCGGTGACGAAGAACGGATTGCCGCCGGTGCTGCGGTGCAGTTGCTCCACGTCGACGCCGTACGGTTCTGCGAGTCGCGCGACCGCCTCCTTCGAAAGCGGGCCGACGGCGAGCCGCCCCCGCCGGCCGACGACCTCGCCGAGGACGAAGCGGAGCTGGTCTGACTGCTCGTCTGTTCGGTAGCTCGCGAGGACGAGCGCGCGTGCGGAGGCGATCCGCTGCGCGAGCAAGGTCAAGACGTCGAGCGTTGCCTCGTCCGCCCAGTGCACGTCCTCGAGCACCACGATCGTCGGGTGCGCCGCGCGAAGTTCGCGGAGCAAAGCGCTCGCGACCTCGTGAGGCCGTGAGTCGCCGGCCAGCAACGTCTCGAGCTCGCCGCCGACACGCTCGGCGACGTCGAGCAGAGGGCCGAGCGGGCGCGGGGTGCGGAGCGGCTCGCACGCGCCCCACAACACGCGTGCGGACGATGTCTGCGCGTCGCAGAACACACGGAGAAGCGACGTCTTGCCGGCGCCTGCCTCCCCGCCCACGAAGACGAGCTGCCCGCCCTCGCCCGCGCGGACCGCGGCGAAGAGCCCGTCCAGCGCGGTCAGGCTCTCCTCGCGCTCGAGCAGCGCAGGGACGCCGGCGACGGCCGTTTTCACCCGGCGAAGTCTGTCAGCGCGGTTCTCGCCGCAAGTTAGGTAGCGGCACGGCAAGACCTGGGCAGTCGTGCCGATTCCACCGGCGCCCGTGGCACCTACCGTCGAAGGCGAACGAATCGTCGCGAAACGAAGGGAGGAACGCGATGCCGAGGTACGTCGTGGAGCGTACGTTCCCGGAGGGGCTCGACATTCCCGCCGCCGCCGGCGTCGAGCTTTGCCGCGGGGTCGTGGAGCGGAACGCCGACGAGGGCGTCACATGGCTGCACTCGTACGTCAGCGCCGACCGGGAGAAGACGTTCTGCATCTATGACGGCCCGAGTCCGGAAGCGATCCGGCGGACCGCAGCCCGCAACGCCCTCCCAGTCGACCGGATCACGCAAGTCAGCGTGCTCGACCCGTACTTCTACGTGAAGGAGGAATGAGCGATGCGTCGCATCGTCGTCATCGGACTGCTTGCCGCACTCGCCGTCTGCACCGGCGCGTCTGCGTCGTCTTCGACGCCGTCGAGCGTCACCGCGCAGCTTGCGCTCGCGCGGAGCGCGACTGCGAAGTACGCGACCGACCTCGGCCGGGCGAAGGCGGACGGCTACCAGATCATCACGCGAATGATCCCGAACATGGGCTACCACTTCCTCAACCCGAAGGTGAACGGCTTCGACATCCGGAAGCCGCCGATTCTCGTCTACGTGCATCGAGGGTCCAGCTGGCAGCTGGGCGCGCTCGAGTGGGTGTTCCCGAAGATCCCCGCAAGACCGCCGATCGAGGGCGCGCGGTACGGCGCATTCGGCGCGGCCTGCCACTACGTCGACGGCACGTTCGTGTTCGCGGCGTCACAGGACGCTTGCGCGCCGAGGAGCCCTCAGACCGGGGCGAAGTTCGGCTTCTGGCACCCGCCGCTCGTCACCCTGCACGTGTGGCTCTGGTACCCGAACCCGTCGGGTCTCTTCGCGGGCACGAACCCGCTCGTCACGCCCTTCGACAAGGGCTAGGTTCGCCAAAGGGGGCCCTGCGCGAGCAGGGCCCCTGATCCCGTCCGCCTCCCCGAGGCCGGTTCGCCCCGACCGTAGAAGGCCGCGGCGCCGGTACGCGGATTCCCCGGCGCGTCCCGTTTCCCGGTGCGCGATCCTCACGGGAGTCAGGGCGATGCGACGAGCGGAGGAAGGAGCGACGTGAGAGTCGAGGACGTGATGACCGCCTCCGTGGTGACGGCGCGGCCGGAGACGCCGCTGAAGGAGGTGGCGGTGCAGTTGAGCGAGCACGGTATCTCCGGCATGCCGGTCGTGAACGACGCCCGCGAAGTGCTCGGCGTCGTCTCCGAAGCCGATCTGCTCGTGAAGGAGGCGGGCTCGACGGCGCCTCGGGCGGGGCTCCTGGCCCGACTGCTCGACGGCGCCGATCAGAAGGACCAGCGGAAGCTCACGGCGCGCGTCGCGGGGGACGCGCTGACGGCGCCGCCGATCACGATCGCGCCGTACGTCTCCGTGACGTCTGCCGCCGCCGAGATGCTCGAGCGCGGGATCAACCGGCTCCCGGTCGTCGAGGACGGCCGCCTCGTCGGCATCGTCACGCGTGCCGACCTCGTGCGCGCGTTCGCCAGGTCGGACGAACAGGTCGCCGCGGACGTGCGCCGCCAGACCGACTACTTCCTCGCGCTCGCAGACGAGCAAGCCGCCGTCGACGCGGCGCTCTCCGGCGGCGACCTCAGGCTCAGCGGGACGGTCCGACGGCGCCGGAACGCGGAGGAGCTGCCGCGCTACCTGCAGAAGGTCCCCGGCGTCGTCTCGGTCACGTCGGAGCTGCGCTGGCTCGAAGACGACTGAGGCGCGGCGTCAGCCCGCCGGCTCGAGCACCCGTCGCAAGCCGGCGAGGTCGGCGGCGCCGAAGACGAGGCGGTTCCGCGTCGCGACGTACACGAGATCGAGGTTGATCCCGGCATTCGCGACCTTCCGAGTCAGGTCGGCGAGGATGCCGGGGCGGTCCTCGACCTCGACGACGACGACCTCGCGTTCGCGGCTCACGGCGAGTTGTGAGAGCGCGAGCGCGTGCTTGGCAGCGTCGGGGTGCGGAACGAGGATGTGCAGCTCGACCTGATCGGCTGCGCCGAGACACGTCGCCGCGGCGAGGTTCACGCCGGCGTCGCTGATGGCGGCCGCGACCCGGGCAAGGGCCCCCGGCTCGTTCTCGATCTCGATCACCAGGTCGTACGGAATCGCCGCGCCCCTCTCTCGTCTCCGCTGCTGCGGCGATTATCGCGGGCGGACCTTGCCGTCGGCGAGGTTCGGTGCCGCCGCAGCGGGGAGCGTGAAGGCGACGCGGGCGCCGCCCTGCGGACGGTTCTCGGCCCAGATGCGTCCGCCGTGGGCCTCGACGAGGCCCCGCGCGATCGCGAGCCCGAGGCCGATGCCGCTGCCGGCCGTGCGCGCGCGGTCGGCGCGCCAGAACCTCTCGAACATGCGGGCGAGTGCTTCGCTCGGCAACCCCGCGCCGCTGTCCTCGACGCGCACGAGCACGTCGTCGCTGCGGCGCTCGACGTGCACGGCGACGGATCCGTCGGACGGCGTGTGGCGCAGCGCGTTCGTGAGCAGGTTGGAGAGGACGCGCGCGATCTTGTCGGGGACGACCGGCGCGACCGCCTCTGCGTCGAGGTGTGCGACGAGGTCGACGTTCCGGGACGACGCCTCGGGCCCGACGAGGCGCAGCGCCGACTCGACGAGGCCGGCGACGCGCGTCTCCTGGAGCTCGAACGTCAGGACGCCGGCGTCGATGCGGGCGAGCTCGAAGAGATCGTCGACGAGCTGCGACAGCGTTCGCACCTGTTCACGAAGCGTCGGCAGATAGTCCTCGGGCTCCGCAAGGCCGTCCTCGAGCGCCTCGACCATCGCCTGCATCGACGCGATCGGCGTGCGGAGATCGTGGCTCGCCCAGGCGACGAGCTCCCGTCGCGCGTCGAAGAGCTGCTCGACGCTCGACGCCATCGTGTTGAACGCCTCGGCGAGCTGCGCGATCTCGTTTGGCCCCCCCGCCGGGGCACGTGCGCCGAGATCGCCGCGTGCAAGCTCGGCGGATGCTTCGCTCACGCGCTTCACGGAATCGGCGATCGTGCGTGCAAGGCCGAGCGCGGCGATCACCGCGGCGCCCGCCGCACCGGCGGCGACGGCGAGGATCTTGCGGTCCGCGCCCATGTGGAACATCACCCACCCCGAAGCGAGAACCGCGCCGAGTGGCACGGCGACCGAAAGCACCGCGAGCCCGGCGAGCTGCAGCCACACGGTCGGTGCGCGCCGGAGCGCGAGCGCGGCCGCAACACCGGCGGCGAGGCTCACCGCGGCGACGACGAGCGCGAGCTCGATCACGGGTCGAAGCGGTAGCCGACGCCCCAGACCGTCTGAAGGTGGCGCGGCGTCGCCGGGTCGTCCTCGAGCTTCTCGCGCAGACGGCGGATGTGCACGGTGACCGTGCCGGTGTCGAGCGCGGCCGAGTAGCCCCAGACCCGCTCCATCAGCAGGTCGCGCGAGAACACGCGCCGCGGGTGGGACGCGAGGAACCAGAGGAGGTCGAACTCCCGCGCGGTCAGCGCGACGGGACGGCCGGCCTTCGTCGCCTCGCGGCTCCCCCCGTCGAGGACGACGCCGCCGAACTCGAGCCGTTGCACCTCTCGCACGGGCGCGTGCGTCCGCCGGAGCACCGTCTTGACGCGCGTCGCGAGCTCGCGCGGCGAGAACGGCTTCGTCACGTAGTCGTCTGCGCCGAGCTCCAGTCCGACGATGCGGTCAGCCTCCTCGCCGCGGGCCGTGAGCATGATCACGGGCAGGTCCGACCGGCCGCGGATCCACCGGCAGAGCTCGAGCCCGTCGAGCCCCGGCAGCATCACGTCGAGCACGACGAGGCTCGGCTTGCCGGTCTCGATCAGGCGGCGCGCGTCCTCGCCGTCGCCGGCCTCCAGCGTCTCGAAGCCGTCGCGGTTCAGGTAGCGGACGATCACGTCGCGGACGATCGGCTCGTCGTCGACGACGAGGATGGTTGTCATCCGCCTATTCTGGCCGCCACTTCGGGTGATGTCGCGCCGCCCAGTCCTCGTCAACGGTACCGACCGTGATCCCGCGTAGAGCGTGCCGCGTCGCCGGATGGATGATCGCGAGGTACAGATGCCCCACGAGCAGCACGAGCGCGACGTACATCAGGCCGTCGTGCAGCAGTACGGTGCTCGCGAAGCGCAGACGGGTGTCTCGCTCGCCGAGCCAGAGGAGGAGCCCCGAGAGGAAGAACAGGGAGGTGAACGCCGCCGTGAGCGCGACGTTCAGCTTCTGCCCCGCGTTCAGCCGCCCCTGTGGCGCAGGCCGTCGCCCGCGCAGCCAACGGACGTCGTCTGCGTCGAACCGGTCGACCTCCCGCGCGAGCCGCACGAGGCCACGCCGGTCGCCGCCGACCGCGATCAACAGCAGCATCGACACCCATCCGACGCCGGACCAGAAGTGCACGTCCTGGATGAGCGGGCGCCGGCCGACGAGGACGGCGAGGCTCGGCAGGTACAGGATCAAGCCCGTCGCGAGGAGGACGAAGAAGCCGATCGCATTCGCCCAGTGGAGCGCTCGCTCGGTGCGCGAGAAGCGGCGGACGTAGCGCGTCATGTGCCGTAGCCGTTCGAGCGGCCCACCCAGGCGTCTCGGTCGTAGCCGAGCTGCTCCCAGTACCCGTCGAGCGCGCGCGGGACGAGGGTGATCCGCGCGAGCCACTTCACGTTCTTGTAGCCGTACATCTCGGGAATGACGAGCCGAAGCGGCGCGCCGTGCGCGCGCGACAGGGGCCGCCCGTCCATCTCGTACGCGAGCATCACGTCCTTCGGCGACGCCTGCTCGAGCGTGAGCGAATCCACGTACGGCTTCTCGAGCGACTCGAACTGGAGCGCATGCGCGGTCGGTTGCGGTGCTGCGGCCGCGAGGACGTCATGGAGGCGAACGCCGCCCCAGTGGACGTTCTCGACGGTCCAGCCGGTGACGCAGTGGAAGGTCGACACTTGCTCGACCTTCGGCAGCGCCAGCAGCTGACGGTACGTGTACTCGACCGGCTGTCTGACCGCCCCGTCGATCCGCAGGCGCCAGGTCCGCTCGTCGAAGCGCGGCAGCGAACCCGACACGGTGTAGATCCGCCAGCCGCCCGAGGGGACGAGCGGCACGAGCGACTCGACCGGCGAGAGGGCATGCGACACGCGGTCCCACACGGGCTTTGCCCAAAGGAGCGAGGAGACGCCGCCGGCGACCGTGGCGAGGAACACGCCACGGCCGATCCGCTTGGGAGTCTCCGGCGACGACGCGCTCATCGGGTCACATGTGGGCCATGCCGGCGAAGAGCTTTCCGCGCAGGTCGCCGGGATGGCCTTTCGTGTCGACCCAGACCGTGTACGAGGCAGGCTTCGCCTCGATCAGGTTGAGCGCCTTCATGCTGACGCCGGCGCAGTCCTTCGCCGCGTAACCGGTGCCGAGCCTGGCGACGATCATCCCGGCGGAATCACGGATCGACGCGCCGGTCACGCCTTTCGTGCTGAGGGTGAAGGTCCAGCACAGACGGCCCTTCGACGCCATGGACTGGAAGTTGACGATGCCGTGCTCGCCCATGCCGGCGAGCTTGGCGCCGAGAACCGGGTGCATCGTGTCGGCGCGTGCCGTGCCGGCGATGAGTGCGACCGCAGCGGCGGCAAGCGCGAGCGCCTTCGTGTGCATGTGTCCTCCTCGACGACGTGTTGTCGTGGAGGAGGATCGTGCCGCGATCTTGTCTCCGGGTGACGAAGTCCTTACGAGACGCTTAATTCGCTGCCCGGCGCCCGGCCGCACGCCGCTTTCGCCGCGGCGCGAGCTCGGGCCGTCAGGGCTGGATCAGACCGCGGCGGATCGCGTAGCGGGTGAGCTCGACGCGGTCGCTCATCCCGAGCTTGTCGAGGATGTTCTGGCGGTGCCGCTCCACCGTCTTGACGCTGATGACGAGCTCCTTCGCGATGTCCTTCGACGTGTAGGCCTCGGCGATCAGCTTGAGCACCTGCAGCTCGCGTGGGGTGAGCACCTCGAACTCTCCGTCGCCTGGGCGGTCGCGGTCGATGAACTCCTTGACGAGCGTCGAGATCGCCGAGGGGTAGAGGAACGACTGGCCGCGCATCGTGCGCCGCACCGCCTCGACGATGTCCTGGTCCGCGTCCGATTTCAGGACGTAGCCGGATGCGCCGGCCTTCAACGCCTCGAACAGGAACTGCTCGCTGTCGTACATCGAGAGCATGAGCAGCTTCAGCTCCGGCTTGCGCTTGTGGAGCTCCGCAGCGGCCTGGATGCCGGTCGTCTTCGGCATCGACACGTCGAGGATCGCCAGGTGGACATCCCCGGTGAGGCCCTTCTTGACCGCCTCGGCGCCGTCCTCCGCTTCTGCCACGACCTCCAGGTCAGGCTGCGCGTCGAGCACCTTCTTCAGCCCCGAGCGGACGATCGGATGGTCGTCGGCGACGAGGATCCGCGTGACGAGCGGAATCGGCATCAGGTGAGCTTCGCCGGAACCTCGAGCCGCACCTCGACGCCGCCCTCGCGCGCGGGCTTCACCGCGAGTGCGCCGCCGACGAGCACCGCCTGCTCGCGCATCCCGCGCAGGCCGCCGTGCCCGTTGGCGGCTGTCCTCTCGTCGATGCCGCGGCCGTCGTCGACGACGCGGAGCACGACGCTCCCGACACTCGGCTCGAGCTCGACCTGGACGCGCGACGCATCGGCGTGCCGGGCGACGTTCGTCAGGCTCTCCTGCGCGACGCGGTAGACGGCGAGCTCGGCCTCGTCGGAGAGCGGCGGGAGCTCTCGGGCGAAGCGTCGGTCGATCTGCAGGCCTGTCTGGTCGCCGAACGTCCGCGAGAGCTCTGTCAGCGCGCTGACGAGCCCGAGGTGCTCGAGCATCTCGGGACGCAGTTCCTGCGCGATCCGCCGGACCTCCTCGAGCGCCTGCCGCACCGCCGCTTTCGTCTCGTCGACTGCGTCGGCCAGATCGTTGCGAGGTGACCGCGCGAGCGAGTCGAGCTGGAGCAGGACGCCGGTCAGCACCTGGCCGACCTCGTCGTGGAGCCCGCGCGCGATGCGCGCGCGCTCGCTCTCCTGCGCACGCAGTGCACGTTGCCCGCTGTCGCGGCGCTCCGTCTCGAGGCGGTCGAGCATCTGGTTGAAGACGTGCATGAGCTCCGACACCTCCGACGCGCCTTCCTCGACGAGGCGCTGTCCCGGTCGCAGGAGGTCGACCGTCTGCATCCGTTCGGCCAGCCGCTCGATCGGACGCAGCGTCTGTCGCAGCAGCACGAAGTTCGCGGCCAGCATCACGACCAGCCCTGCGGCGACGTCGATTCCCTCGACGAACGCGAGCGAGGCGTGAATCTCGTCCCGTGCCAGGATCACGAGCAGCGTCGCGACGACGAGCAGGGCCGCGTTGATCGCGAACACGCGCCAGAGCAGCGGTAGCCGTGAGAACCTCACCGTGATCCCGTCCTCGGTGTTGTAGCGCGTCGGTCCGCGCCGGTGCTACGGCGTCTCGGCGCCGACTGCGACCACAAGGCGGCGGTCGCTGCGCTTCCGCGTCGACGGCGGCGCGACGAGAACCGGCACGGAGGTGGCAGCCTCGAGCTCACGAGCGAGCGCCCAACGCAGGTTCCGGCCGCCGAGCCCCGAGGGCCGTGCGCCGACGACGACGAGATCGGCGCCCTCCTCGGCCGCGACGCGGGCGAGCGCCTCCACGTGCTCGCCGGCCGTCACGCGCGTCTCCACCTCGTGCGCGAGATCGCGCGAGAGCTCCGAGAGTCTCCGGGCGGCAGCGCTTCGCGCCTGGCGTCCCGTGACGCTCTCGTAGGCGACGGCCGGCAGTCCGGTGATCACGTACACGAGGACGAGCCGCAGCCCGAGCCGGGCGCACAGGGCCCCTCCGAACGCCGCGGCGCTCTCGCCGGCGAGCCGGTCTGTCACGTCGCACACGATCGTTCCGCTCATCGTGGCTCCAGCTTTGTCGACGACGACGCTCAACGCGATGGAGCGGAAGCCCCAATTTCCATGTCTGCCACCCTCACCTCGCTGCGGTACCCACGCAGGCGGCGAACGCGTTCGTGGATGGTAGGATGCGTTGCGAACAGCGCCGCGACTCCGGCGCGCGGAAGCGGGTTCGCGATGTAGAGCGACGCGAACGCCGGGTTGACGGCCGTGGGGATCGCCCGGGTGCCGCGTTCGAGGGCCTCGAGCGCATCGGCGAGGGGCTCGCCCGTGCCGAGGATGCGAGCAGCGGTTGCATCGGCGAGGTACTCGCGCTGCCGGGAGACGGCGAGCTGGAGGAGCAGCGCGGCGAGCGGCGCGATGACGATCAGCGCGATCGTGCCGACCCACCCGAGCGGGCCTCCGTCGTCTTCGTCCTGGCCGCCGAACAGGAACGAGAGCTGCAGCACGTTCGCGATCGCGGCAACGGCCCCGGCGATCATCGCGGCGACGGAAGAGACCAGCACGTCGCGGTTGCGGATGTGCGCAAGCTCGTGTGCGATCACCGCGCGGACGCTCTCTGCCGGCATGTGCTCGAGGAGGCCGTGCGTGACCGCGACGGCCGACGTGGACGGGTTGCGCCCCGTTGCGAACGCGTTCGGCTGCTCGGACGGAATCACGTACAGCCGAGGCGCGGGGATACCAGCACGTCGCGACAGATCGGCGACGGCTGCGTGGAGCGCCGGTGCCTCGCGCTCGGCGAGAGGGCGCGCCCGGCTCGCCCCGAGCGCGATGCGATCCGAGAACCAGTAGCCGCCGACGTTCATCAGGACGGCGAGCGCGACGAAGACGTACAGGAAGGCGCCGCCGACGAGCGCGCCGGCCGCGATCAGGAGCGCGGTCAGCCCGGCGACGAAGAGCCAGGTGCGGAGTCGTGTGGTGAGGGAGACGGCGGTCGTGCTCATCGAGCCTCCGGGTCGCGGGGCGGGTTGTACGGCCACGGTAGGAACGACGTGCCGCCGCCGCCATGGGGGAGAGACTCCAATCCGAGCGGGATGGGGCGCCCGAGGAGGACGAATGCGGTGAGCGGCCCATTGCCGCGCGCAACCGCCTCGCCGACGATGGACCGATGTTCGAGTCGATCATCGACCTCGTCACGGCCTCCGATTGGGTGTACGCGCTCATCCTCCTTGTCGCGGCGCTCGACGCCGTGTTCCCCGTCGTCCCGAGCGAGGCGACGGTGATCGCCGCTGCCTCCCTCGCCGCCGGCGGCGAGCTCGTGCTCGGGTTCGTGCTCGTCGCGGGTGCGACCGGTGCGGTGATCGGCGACAACGTCGCGTACCTCGGGGGGCGTGCCGGGCAGGGCTTCCTCCGCGGCCGGTTGCTGTCGAGACCGAGATGGCGTCACCGAACGACGCTGGCGGAGAGACAGCTCCGCGAACGGGGCGGGACGATCATCGCGGTCTCGCGGTTCATTCCCGGCGGCAGGACGGCGACGATGCTGACCGCGGGGATCGTCGGCCTCGGCTGGCGCCGCTTCGCGTTCTACGACGTGCTCGCGGGTCTCCTCTGGGCGACGTACGCCAGCGTGATCGGCTGGATCGGGGGCAGGGCGTTCACCGAGCACACCGCATACGCCCTCTTCCTCGCCTTCGGGATCGCCGCGGCGCTCACCCTCGTCATCGAGGGTGGCCGTCGCTGGGTCAGTCGTAGTTCCTGATCACGCGCACGCTCACGAGGAGCATCAGCGCGCCGGCGGCAGCGACGACGGCGTATCCGTACAGCACCGAGCTCCAGACGATGTCCTGGAGGATGAGCGACCGCATCGCCTCCATCACGTACGTGACCGGATTCACGGTCGCCGCGATCTCCATCGGTCGCGTCAACAGGCGGCGAGGGACGAAGTTCGGCGTCAGAAAGAGCAACGGGAAGAAGATGAGCCCCGCCGAGTTCGTCGCCGCCGCGCTGCGCGTCTTGAGCGCGATCACCTGCATGAACCCTGCGTACACGACGCCCCAGAGCGCCGTCAGGAGGATGAGCAAGACGAAGCCGCCGACGCCGCTTGCGACGCGGATGCCGAACGCGAGCGACACGGCGACGATCAACGCGGCGAGCAGGAGCGTCTTCACGCCCTCCGCGAGGAGCCGGCCGAGCACGAGCGCGCTACGGCTGACGGGCGTCGCGCGCAGCTTGTCGAAGTAGCCGCCCTCGATGTCCTCGACGAGGAACAGCGCCGCGCTGCCGAACGACGCCGCCAGCAACATCGAGTTCGGAAGCTGGAAGGCGCCGTAGCCCTGGCCGTGGAGGAACGCGGTCGAGGACCCGGGGAAGATCTTCGCCGCCTGCCCGACGTTGACGACCAGGAAGAACAGCGGGATGAACAGCGTGGGGAGGATCGCCTCCGGCGTCCGGATGCCCTCGCGGAGCGCGCGACGCGCGAGCACGAGCGCGTGGGTCATGCCGACACCTCGTGCACCTCACCCGCGACCTGCGTCCGCGCCCGCCCTGTTGCGTCCATGAAGACATCGTCGAGGGTCGCCTCGCGACCGAGGCCGAGCCGGCGTCCGAGCTCCGCTTTCAGCTCTTCCGGCGTTCCCGCGCGCACGATCCGGCCGCCGTCGATGATCGCGATTCGATCGCACAGCTGATCTGCTTCCTCCAGGTACTGCGTCGTCAGGAACACGGTCGTGCCGCGCTCGTTGATCCGCCGTACCTCGCTCCACACGGTGATGCGGCTCGCAGGATCGAGGCCGGTCGTCGGCTCGTCGAGAAACAGCACCTCCGGCTCGTGCACGAGTGCGGACGCAAGGTCGAGACGGCGTCGCATCCCACCGGAGTACCCCTTGATCGGCCGGTCCGCCGCCTCCTCGAGCTCGACGAGCGCGAGCAATTCGGACGCGCGTTCGGCAGCGGCCTCCGCCGTCAGGTCGAACAGCCGGCCCTGCAGCACGAGCAGCTCCCGTCCGGTCTGCCGCGGATCGAGGCCGGCCTCCTGGAGCGCGACGCCGATCCGGCGGCGTACCCCTTCGGGGTCGGCGGCGACGTCGCGCCCGGCAACCTCCGCCCGCCCGGACGTGATCGAGAGGAGCGTCGTGAGCATCCTCACCGTGGTCGACTTCCCTGCTCCGTTCGGGCCGAGGAAGCCGAACACCTCGCCCGCGGCGACCTCGAGGTCGACTCCCTGGACCGCGTCGACGCTCCCGCCGCGGCCGCCGTACGTCTTTACGAGCTCGGTTGCCTTGATCGCAGGCACGCCTCTTCCTCCTCGCCTCTGTCTCGTCTCTGACCGCTCTCCGCGCCGGCAATCATCGCCGTCCCGCTCGCGAAGATGGAGCGCCGAGCCCATTGGTCTCTCGCCGCGGTCCGGGCACCCTCGCGGTATGCGCCGGTCGCGAGTCCAGTTGCTCGTCGCAGACGACGATCCCGCCGCCCGCTCGTTGATCGT